>JAEEGK010002994.1_pt1 | contig 42249 bp, 32 predicted proteins | sample 8958771 | NCBI WGS metagenome assembly JAEEGK01 (sample SAMN16246547, study PRJNA631951) | gut metagenome | biome: gut microbiome; feature: rumen; material: SC-attached | host: Bos | place: Iran: Karaj | collected 2018-10
ATATTTAGATGGCTGGGATGAAGATATTAGTGATATAAAATCCTATGATAAACTTCCAGAAAATGTTAGAAAGTATGTGGAGTTTATTGAAAAAGAAACTGGTACACCAGTGGTCATGGTTTCCACCGGTCCAGATAAAAATCAAACAATTATTAGGGAAGAAATCTTCTAATCGGTATAATGTAATATAACATTAAGAGGAAAAAGTTAATGTGTGGTATTGTTGGCTCCGTTGGATTTATTAGCCCAAAAGATTATGTCTTCAGTGGCTTAAAGATGTTAGATTACCGTGGATATGATTCCGCGGGTGTCGCTTATTTTAATAACGGCATCCAAATCTTTAAGGATGTCGGTAGTGTGGAACATCTTTTAAGTATTGTTCCTGAAACAATCGACACAAACATCATGATTGGTCACACAAGATGGGCTACACATGGTGCGCCTACGAAACTTAATACCCATCCTCACTTATCTTTCCATGAAAAGATCTGCTTAGTGCATAACGGTGTCATTGAAAACTTCAAAGAATTAAGAAGTTTCCTACTCGGTAAAGGCTATCGTTTCTATGGCGAAACTGATACTGAGATTATCGCTAATCTGTTGGAATATTATTACCTTGAAAAAGGTGACATTATTGAATCAATTAAAACAATTATGACTTTAGTTAAAGGTAGTTATGCTTTTGCTTTCTTTACTAGTGAAGATGAAAATACCTTATATGTCATTAAGAAAGCTTCTCCATTAGTCATTGGTTTAGGTGAAGGCTTTAATTTAATTGCTTCAGATGCCTCTCCAATGATTGAACACACAAATAAGTTCATCGAATTAGATGACTTAGAATTTGGTATTGTTACCAAAGATAAAATCGCTATCTATAACAAAAACGGTGAAAGAGTGAAAAAGGATACCATTTCTAAAGATGTGGAATTAATTTCTCATGACTTAAAAGGCTATCCTCACTATATGATTAAGGAAATCGAAGAGATTCCTCAAACTGTTAAACGTTTAATTAATAAATATTATGATAACGGTAAATATCTATTTGATCAAAACCTCATCAAAGACCTAGAAGAAAGTGACCATATTATCTTTATTGCCTGTGGTACTTCTTATCACGCTGGTCTAGTAGGGGGCCGTTATTTTGAAAAATACGATAAGTCTGCTTCTAGATTTATCGCTTCTGAATGGGCATTCCATCCAACTTATCCTGGTAAGAAACCATTCATCATTATGATTTCTCAGTCTGGTGAAACCGCAGACTTAATTCACTGCTTAAAAATCATTAAAGAACATAACTTAAAGAATTTAATAATCACCAATACAGGTGGTTCGACATTAGATAGAAATGCGATGTATTCATTACTCCTTTATAGTGGTATTGAAGTTTCTGTAGCGTCCACGAAAGCCTATGTTGCCCAAGTGACATTACTCGCAATGCTCGCCGCGGCATTAAATAATGATATAAAACTCATTGATGACTTAACTGATTCTTTAGATGTCATTTATGACATTCAAGATCACTATAAGCCACTAATCATGAAAGTCGCTGATGAGATTAAAGATAAAAAGAATCTCTTCTATTTAGGTAGAAGTTTTGATTATTTCTTATCCTTAGAAGCTTCTTTAAAACTTAAAGAAATTAGTTATATCCATAGTGAAGCGATTCCAGGTGGTGAACTTAAACACGGCCCAATTGCCTTAATTGAAAAAGGTATCCCTGTTATTGTCTTTATTACTGATCCAGATACCGCAGCTTCTATGAGAGGTAATATCGAAGAAGTGAAATCTAGAGGGGCAAAAGTTTATACTATCGCCACGAAGAGTTTATCCATTCCATCCGATACAATCATGGTGGAAGATTATGCCTACTATTTATCTAGCGTAGCGGTTTCTTCTATTGCTTTCTATTTAGCGTATTACGTTGCCTTAGCCAAAGGCTTAAATGTTGATAAACCAAGAAACCTCGCTAAGAGTGTGACTGTGGAATAAGGAGGATCTATTTATGATCGACTTAGAAAAATATAATGACCAACCCGAATTTAAAGCGGCTCTCAAAGAAATGTTTTCATCTTTAGATGATTCAGTTATTAATAATCCAAGATACGCTTCTATCTTAGATAAAATTGTCGAACCAGATAGAATCCTTACATTTGATATTAAGTGGAAAGATGACCAAGGCAATGTGCGCATGAACAAAGGTTATCGTGTCCAATATAATAACGTAAACGGTGTTTATAAAGGTGGTCTTAGATTCCATCCCACCGTTAATGTCTCAATTTTAAAATTATTAGGCTTTGAACAAATCTTTAAAAACTACTTAACTACCTTACCAATGGGTGGGGCTAAAGGCGGTAGTGACTTTGACCCTAAAGGTAAAAGCGATGCAGAAGTCATTAGATTCTGTGATGCCTTTATGAAAGAACTATACCCATATATTGGTGTTGATAAAGACGTCCCCGCTGGTGATATCGGTGTGGGCGCTAGAGAAATAAGAGCGATGTATGAAGCCTATAAGAAATATTCTGGTAAAGCAGATTGTTCTTTAACTGGTAAACCATTAGATTTAGGTGGTTCATTATGCAGAACAGAAGCCACAGGCTTTGGTGTGACCTATTTTGCATTAGAAGCTCTTAAAACATATAAAGATACTGACTTAAAAGGTAAAAATGTTATTGTCTCCGGTAGTGGTAACGTTGCTCTATATTGCTTAAAGAAAGTTACTGAATTAGGTGGTAAGGTCATCGCTATGAACGATAGTAGTAACGCTATTTACGTGCCTAATGGTATTGATTTTGAAACCTTAAGAGCGTTAAAAGAAGATAGACGTGGCAGAATTAAAGAATATAAAGACTTAGTTAAAGACAAAGTGGAAGTTCTTAATTCTAAAGATATCTGGGGTATCAAATGTGATATTGCTTTCCCGTGCGCTACTCAATTTGAACTTGATGAAAACGATGCGGATAAATTAATCGCTAATGGATGTATCGGTGTTTTTGAAGGGGCGAATATGCCATGTACTTTAGAAGCAGCGATGAAATTCATTAATCACAAAATCATCTATTCACCAGGTAAAGCTAGTAACGCTGGTGGTGTCGCGGTCTCTGGATTAGAAATCGAACAAAACAAAAAAGGTGAAAAGTGGTCCTTTGAAGAAGTTGATAATCGATTAAAAGGTATTATGGCCACGATCTTTAGAAACTGCTATAAGACTGCAAAAGATTTAAATGATGAATATAACCTTATCAAAGGCGCAAACAATTATGCATTCATCGGTATTGCTGAAAAGATGCTTAAAAGATAACAAATAAGAGCCCACTTCAATGTGGGTTTTTGTTTAAAATTAAAATGTCACAAAATTATACATATATGTATAAAAAACATTAAGTCACAATATTGTGATTTTTGTAGTTAAATGCTAAAATATAGACATGGATATCATTAGTTACTTAAAAGACATTTACGGATACGCAACTCCTATCTTTCTGAAGGATATTAGAATCGGTCGTAAAAGTAAGACCGCTATTAGAAAGGAACTTTCGCGTGCTGTAAAAGATAATAGAATCATTCGTCGGTCCCAAGGTGTTTATTATTTTAAAGAAGAAAAAGAAATGGCTGACGAATTATCTTTCAATGAAATAGTTACAAAGAAATATATAAAGGATGATTATGGTTTTCCCGGGTTGAATCTCGACGTTTATGGTTACTATTCGGGACAGACATTTCTAAATCTGATTGGCATTTCTCAACAAGTACCAGCTGTTTTGGAAGTTACAACCAACAACACGTCATGTAAAAGAATTTATCATAGTGGTAAATATCGCTGCATGTTAAGAAAAGGAAGAACACAAATAGATCGATTAAATTACAAAGCTCTACAATTTTTCGATATGCTTTCTGGTTGGCTAACCGATGATGAAATAAGAGAAAATAAAGATTTGTTATACAGATACATTAGTAAAAACCTAACGAAAAATGATTTTCTGAAAAACATACAATTCTATAGCGCTAGAGTTATGAAAATTATTGTTGAGGAGGGTTTGATTAATGCGTTTAGACAATGACGAAAAAGAATTCGCTGTTAACATCAGGAGAGCAGCGTTATCAATTGGAATTTTAGACATTTATGTTGAAAAGGATTATTGGCTATTTTTGCTTTTGAAAGAGATTTTTAAAAACGACAAGAGAGGCTATGTATTCAAAGGTGGGACATCCCTTTCTAAATGTCATCATATTATTAATCGCTTTTCCGAGGACATCGATATCTCGTATTCGGCCAGCTTTTCCTCAATCAATAGTGGCGAGATTAAAAGAAAGTTCAAAGGTATAACAGGAGCGATAAAAGCAATTGGGCTAGAAATTGCTAACGCGGAAAGACTCAGATGGAATAGGTATTTTAATCAGTTTCAATGTCCTTATGTTAGCCACTGCAAAGATGAAAGTATAAACAAACAAGTGATTATTGAATTAGCAGCTCAAACACCATCTTTTCCAAGTGAAGAGAAAGTGTTTTCGAGTTTCATTGGCGATTACTTTGAATCAATCGGTCACCACGATTGGGTTATTAAATATGAATTAGAACCGTTTCCAATACAAGTTCAAACGTTAGAAAGAACGCTCATCGATAAAACATTTGCAATTTGTGATTACTACTTATCAAATAAATGCAGAAAGCATTCCCGTCACTTGTACGATATCAGTAAGCTGCTAACTGAAGTTAATTTGAACCAAGATCTAGCTAGCCTTTATATTGAAGTGAGAGAAATACGTAAAAAGATTAAAGTTTGTGTGTCCGCTAAGGATGGTGTCTTCTTACATGAAATATTAACAAAGATAATTGAAGAAGAAACATTTAAAAGAGATTACGAATCTTTAACTATGCCTTTACTCTATGAGAACTATACTTACAAACAATGTGAACAATCTCTGGTTATGTTAAGGGACTTTTTAAGGAATAGTGAAGAAGCGCTTATCGTTAACCTAGGACTAAATGATTTAAAAAATAACAAAGTTATTGACGGAGAAGAAGCTCTAAAAGCCATCAAAGAAAAATATAATCTCTAAATTAAGTTTCATTTAAGTTTCATACGTAAACAAACGCTTACGTAAATAAAAATCGATTATATATTTATTAATAAAGATACATAGTTTTATAACTAGTTATAATGATATGAAAATAGTGTAGAGGTAAACAAAACTTTACACTTTTTAATTGTAATTTACATTTAACATGTTAATCTATTCTCACATACAAGGGAGCCATACATAATATGACAATTGGTGAAAAAATCGTTCACCTTAGAATTGCTAACAACATTTCTCAGGAAGAACTAGCGAAAGCTTTAAAAACATCCAGACAATCCTTATCTAAATGGGAAAACAATGACACGCTTCCTCCTTTAAATACAATTAAAGATCTATGTGTGTTATTCAAAATTACCGCTGATGAATTGATTGATGATAACGTCGTTATCCATCGTGGTAAGAAAGTTGAACTTCCAAGTGAAAACGTCAAAACCAAATACTTTGGTACTGATGGTTTCAGAGGCGAAGCTAATGAACTATTAAATTCAGACAAAGCTTATAAAATTGGTAGATTCTTAGGTTGGTTCTACGCTAATCCTAAATACAATATGCAAAAGCCAGGCTATAGACCAAAGATCGTTATTGGTAAAGATACCAGAAGATCTTCCTATATGCTTGAATACGCAGTGGCCGCTGGTGCAGCATCATCTGGCGCAGATGTGGAATTATTACACGTCACAACCACTCCATCAGTCTCTTACATTGTAAGACAAGACTGCTTTGACTGTGGTGTCATGATTACCGCTTCTCATAACCCATTCTATGATAACGGCATTAAAGTTATTAATGGTAATGGTGAAAAGTTAGAAGATGGTGTTGCCTATCTCGCTGAAGCCTATTTAGATGGCGATTTCAAAACATTAGGTTTAGATGGTGAAGATGATTTACCATTTGCGAAACGTGGTGATATCGGCACAATTAATGACTACTCCTCTGGTAGAAATAGATACATTGGTTATTTAATCTCCTTAGCCAAACACTCCATGAAGAAACTTAGAATCGGTTTAGATACCGCCAATGGTGCTTCTTGGATGATTGCTAAGAGTGTTTTCGAAGCCTTAGGCGCACAAGTATATATCATTAATAACCGTCCAGATGGCTTAAATATCAACGTTGATGCTGGTAGCACTCACATCGAAAAATTCTGTAAGTTTGTTAAAGAAGAAAAACTCGATGTTGGTTTTGCCTTCGATGGTGACGCTGATAGATGTATTGCTGTTGATGAAAACGGTAAAGAAGTCGATGGTGATAAGATCATGTACTTATTAGCCAATAAACTTAAGAGTGAAGGTTCACTTGATAACGACACAGTCGTTGCCACAATCATGTCCAACAGTGGTCTTGAAAAAGCCCTTAAAGGTATTGGCTGTAAGATGATTAGAACCAAAGTTGGTGATAGATTCGTCTTTGAAAAAATGATGAGTGATGGTTATACCCTTGGTGGTGAACAATCTGGTCACATCATTATTAGAAAATACGCTACTACAGGTGATGGTGTTTTAACTGCGATTATGGTCGCTGAAGAAATGCTCGAAAGAAAAGATTCTTTGTCTAAACTCGTTGCCCCTGTAAAATTGTTACCACAAAAGACCAAGAACGTTAGAGTTACTGATAAGAATGCTGCTGTTGAAGATGAAGCTGTTAAGGCTAAATTCGACGAAGTGAATAAAGAAATTGGTGATAACGGTAGAGCGTTATTAAGACAATCCGGTACTGAACCAGTCATCCGTATTATGGTGGAATATCCAACATTACAAGGCTGTGATGAATATATCGAAAAGATCTATAACGTCGTCAAGAAAAGAGGCTTTGTCATCGATGAATAAGAAAGCTGTTTTAACTAGAGATTTATTCAATATCGAAGAGCCTTCATTCATGAAAGAGTTCTTTGATCAATATGAATATCCATGGGAAATGCTCCCGCACATTAAAGAATTAATCGCAAAATTACTTGAAGTAGGTATTCCAGGATATACCGTCTTAAAAGAAGGTGTCCTCGTGGGTGAAAATGTGAAAATCGCTGAAACAGCGACAATCATTCCTCCTGCCATTATTGGTAGTAATACTGAAGTTAGACCAGGCGCCTATATTAGAGGTAATCTCATCTGTGGAGATAACTGTGTCTTAGGTAATTCATGTGAATTCAAAAACGCCATTCTTCTCTATCACGTCCAAGTGCCACATTATTCCTATGTTGGTGATAGTGTTCTTGGTAACTACGCTCATATGGGCGCAGGTAGTATCTGCTCTAACTTAAAGAGTGATGGTAAGAACATCGTCATTCATGGCGAAAAAGATTATGAAACTGGTTTAAGAAAAATAGGCGCTATCTTAGGCGACTATGCGGATATTGGTTGTCAATCCGTCTTAAATCCAGGTACAGTCATTGGTCAACATTCTCAAGTCTATCCATTAAGCATGGTGAGAGGTGTTGTCCCAGAAAATAGCATTTATAAAGCAAAAGATAATATTGTTGTCAAAGAAAAGAGGTAGTCGAAAATTATGAAAGTTGTCGTTGGCAGTAATGAAGAAATCAGCAAATTAATCGCTGAAGAATTTATCAAACAAGTGCAAGCTAAACCAAACAGTGTTTTAGGCTTAGCGACAGGTACATCCCCAATTGATGTCTATGCGAATATGATCAAGGCCTGCAAAGAAGGTCGCGTCTCCTTTAAGGATGTCGCTACATTCAACCTTGATGAATACATCGGTTTAGAAGGAACACACGATCAATCATATCGTTACTTCATGAATAAATATTTATTCGATGGTTTAGATATCGATAAAGCGCGTACACACGTTTTAAAAGGTGTTGGTGATTATTTAGCTTACGCTAATCAATATGACGCGGAAATCGCCTCTTTTGGTGGCATTGATCTTCAAATCTTAGGTATTGGTAGTGATGGTCATATCGCTTTCAATGAACCAGGCACTCCATTTGATTCCTTAACCCATGTCGCAGAATTAACAGAACAAACAATCAAAGATAACTCTAGATTATTCAATGATATCTCTGAAGTTCCAACCAAAGCGGTCACTATGGGCTTAAAGAGCATTATGAACGCTAGAAAGATCGTTCTTATCGCTACTGGTAAAAACAAAGCGCAAGCGATCTATAACTTATTAAAAGGTCCAATGACCGAAGAAGTTCCATGTTCCATCCTTCAAAAACACCCAGATTGCACAATCTATGTTGATGAAGATGCTTATAGCTTAGTTAAATAACTTATTTGTTTTTTGAACAAATGCCCTTGTATTTCAATACTAGGGCTTTTTAAGTAAATAGAGATTAATTCAAACTTTTTCTTTAATGCTGCTATTAAAATTGTTTATTCTAAATAGGAATGAGGTAAAAATATGAAAAAATTTTTGTTCGTTACTATTCTTACTATGTTAATCCTCCCGCTTGAGGCTTGCGACAAAGAAGAACCTATACCTCCTACTGATGATTCGCATATTACATTTACAGCAAATGATAAAAATAACGCAATTGACAAATATACTCTCGAATTAAAAGATACCTTTGACAATCTACATTATACCGCTACCAAGGTTTTGGAAATTGATGGCAACAAGGAAACAACCACATATGTTCGTAAAGGATCAAATTATCAGGTCACAAGTGAAAAAGAAACAAAGTACGCCTTTGTTACAGATTATCGTTACTCATATTGGGCAATAAAAGATAATTCTAAAGACACAGGAATCCATGGAAAATCAAACAAAAAGTATGATGAGATAAGTAATTTATACAAAACAAATTTCGACGTTTATCAAAACTTTGAAAGTGATGAAACTACCTATTCATTGTCCTTTACGAAAGAGACAGATTTTGACTCTGAACCTATTACGAGCAATGCAAAAATGAGTTTTGAGATAAAGGAAAATGACAACAACGAAATAAAAATCGAATGTACATTTGATAACGATTTACTAACGTTATTCAAGTATGAATACACTCATTTAGATACTTCTAATATAAAAGTTGTTCACGAAAAATGCTCAATCGAAGTTGAATATCACGCGAGCACAAATTTCGAAATGGAATTACCAGATTTTACTAATTGGGAAGAAATTGAATAGTGATTATCGTTTTAATAACATATAGTGACAAAGAAATGTTTTTGTCGCACCCAATTGCTTTATTATATTCGCGCGTATCAAAATAACAACATTTTACTCGATGGTGAGTGATTTTTTGTGAAAAACATGTTTAAGTTTGCTACAATAAAAATTAATGAAGCAGAAAACTAAAAAAAGATTGATTATAGCGTGTGTTTTTACTACATGCTTCTTATTAAGCGGGTGCTTTTCGAAAAAAGCCACTACAATCTATGAGTCTGACTATTTCACGTACATCCATTTATGTGATAATAGCAGCCGCCAAAATAGTAAAGATAAATCAATTGTCATTGTGGGATTTACTGAATCCGGATATGAGCAAGAAACACTAGACATTCCTTGTACTATCGATGGGCAACCAGTCAAAAGAATTGGTTTGTTTGACGAGGGATACCCTGGTGGAGATAAAAGCAGACACATTAATTGTGGCGATAAACTTAAGAAATTATATGTTCCTCATACAGTAGTAGATATTCAATATTTTCATGGCGATAATGTGTCGCTAATGATTTGCGAAGAAAGTATTCGCGTGGTTTCTTTATGGGGTTCGACATGCAAAAACAAATATGTATCAAGAGAACTGTACGAGAAAGTAAAGAATCATAAAAACGATTATTGCCCTGCAAATGTCGACTTTCAATTAAATTATCAAATTGATAACAAAGAAACCCAATATCGCGTTGACTATGTTCAACAAGGTGAAACAATTTCAATGCCACCAGAGCCAGAAAGAGATGGATATTCCTTTACTGGTTGGTATACAGATGCCGAATGTAATAACATTTGGGACTTTAATAGTGTTCCTTTAATAGGAGAAGGAGACACTCTTATTTTGTATGCTGGTTGGAACGTTTTATAGACAATAAAGGAGACATTTTATGAAAAAAAGCGTGTTGCCGTTCTTTTTGTGTACGCTTTGTTTCGGAATGACGATTGGCACAATGCTAAATTGTAATCCAAAATCAGACATTGCTTATGCTGATGGACCCGAACCAATTGCAAATGATACAGTTTTACACAATCTGACCGTCGCCTCATCATTTAACACTGATACACCTGCTATTACATTCTTTACGCATGGTCTAGGTGGATCAGCTAAACACTGGAGTAATAATTTCCATGGAGTTAATGAAAGCTTATCTTTCACACAAGATTCAGCATCAATTATTGAAAGAATGAGAAACTCATCAACCTCGGGAATAAATCTTTATAGAGTTACTACCACGAGAGTCTACCCAGAATACAGTTTGTCCGATTTAGATTCAGTTACTTATAGTAACAGCAGTCCTATGATGAATCTTAACTTCGACAAGCATGTAGTAATTGTTCCTGAAATAACTGGAACATACAGGGACATGGAAGAAGTTTACAAAGATTTCGAACATATTGTTGATTCTGTCGTAAATAACTATCGTGAGATCAACCACAAATTGCCAAGCATTAATCTTGTTGGTCATTCAATGGGCGGATTGCTTAATATGCAGTACACCATCGACCATCCAAAAAACGTTGCGTCCTTAGTCAGCCTTGGGACACCATACAATGGAAGCTGGTATGACAACCCTCTCGTCGAAATGCTTGGGATTACTGATTTTAATGATCAGCCATGCATAGCCGGAACTTGCGCGCACGAATACTATTTTTGTGATTTGAATCATAGAAAGAATGCCTGGAATACTATGTATGCCAGTAATCCTCACATTAATTTCTATGCTCTTGCCGGCGAGACATCAAACTTATTATGGCAAGAAATGATTGTTACTGGACAGTTAGCCAGATATCAAAGTGTGGGTGCCGAAATCGGAGGAGCTGCTGTTGATCTTTTGAGCGCATTTACTGCATGGTGGCTTTTACCAGGCGATATTTGTGTTGATGGCGATTCTCAGAGAGCGACCGGTTTTAATGGTGTTACAACCATGACCAAGACATTTTATCCGTGGAACACAAATATAGATAAACGTTCTACCCAACAAATACCTATTCCACATAACTTAGAAACATACGATGCAGATTTTCAAAAGTGTATCCTAGGTGTTATTGACTATGGAAATGTGAATAATAATGTTTATCAAAAAGAGGGCATAGAAGTTAGTTTGCTCGCTAAAATCGAAGATAGATATTTGGTAAAAATTCGCAACAATACCGGAACCGCAACAGCATTCGAATACAATTCAAAATTATGTTTTGAAAGTGATGCAAAGAATTGGACAAATCTTCAAGATATTGAAACTACTGCTGTAATTAAAGCGCAATCATCTATTATTGTTGAAATAAGCGAAAATGCAGCGGCAACCCATCTAACTATTTCATACGAAAAGAATGGTACCAGGTATGTTTTTTATGCAAACAATCTAAACGGTTCTTCGTTGACGTTGAGCTGTTATTCTCATTCCTTTAACAGCCCAAAATATACATCTAATCATTTACAAATCAGTATTATTTCGAAGTGTGATGATTACTGGTTCTTCAAAGTAAAGAATAATAACGACGTAGAAAAAGAATTGTACTATAACGAGTACATGTGCTTTGAAAATGACGCAAAGAATTGGGAGAACATTACGAATGTTAGCAAAACAAAGCCTATTGCGCCTGGAGAATCTACTATTCTAAAGATATCTCAAAATGCCTTTGCTACTGATATAACTATTTCGTTTAACGATAGTGGAACCAGAAGAATAGTGTATGCGCATAATTTAAGCACATCACGCTCAATGTCTGTTTATTCCTATTCGAAATCTTTTAATACGTACACGAAAAATGGTTTGAAGGTTGCTTTAATTGGCAAAAGTATTGATAAATGGATGGTTGATGTTACTAACGTTTCTGGGTCTGACAGATACATAGAATTCAACCAAAAAATGTGCTTTGAAGGTGATGCTCGCAACTGGGCGAATTTAACTGATATCGGAACTACAGTTAAAGTTAAATCTAGCCGCACTGTGACGTTAATGATTGAAGAATATGCCTTTGCAACAGATATCGCTATCTCTTATGTGACTGGGAACGTTAGAAAAATAGTATATGCGCACAACCTAAGCGCGAGTTGCTCAATGACATGCTATGAAAGTGAAGCGCCTTATAATTTGTATAAAAAGAATGATATTGAAGTTGGCATTATTGGTAAAAATGGCGCAGTTTGGAAATTAAGGGTCAGAAATTGCACCGGAAGTGAAGCTTGCTTTTACTACAATAAAAAAATGTGCTTCTTTGATGATGCAAAAAACTGGACAGGGCTTATAGATATTGAAAGAACCGAACCAATACAAAGTGGCGACTCCACTGAAATTCAAATCGAAGAATACGGAACAGCAAGCAGCATAGCGATTTCATATTTGACAACCTCACAAAGAAAAGTCTTTTATGCTAATAACCTAAGCATAAATGGTTCGATGTCAGCGTATGGAAAAAGCATTAATACTATTACGTACAATACAACTACTGGAATATCTATCAGATTGTTAGGAAAAAAAGGCACAGAATGGTCTTTTGAATTAACAAACAACACTGGCAGCGCTCGTACTTTTTATTACAACCAAAAAATGTGTTTCGAAGACGATGCTAAGCAATGGAGTGGTTTAAGTAACGAAAGAAGCGTATCTATTCAAAATGGAAAAACAAATTCATTGATCAAAATCGAAGAAAACGGAACAGCAACAGATATCGCCATTTCTTATGAAGTCGGCGACAATCGTTATGTCTTCTATGCCCACGATCTGAACGCTTCTGGAACGATGACGGCAAAAGAAAATACGGTAAATTATAAGAGTTATACCAAAAATGGCATCACGGTGCAATTAATGTATAAGAAAGGTACAGTTTGGTCATTCAAATTAACAAACAACACTGGCAGTTACCGCACTTTTGAGTACAATTCAAAACTTTGCTTCGAAAATGACGCTAAAACATGGAGCAACTTAAACAATAAAAAAACCGTTAACTTAAGCGCTGGATACTATCAATGGATTAATATTGAGGAGAATTTCTTTGCTACGGATATCGCTATTTCTTATGAAGATAGTAACTATAGATACGTCTTCTACGCTCATAACCTCAACATCAATCACACGATGAGCGCATACGAAAACAAAATTGATAAAAATGCCTCGTCTGGCAACTGTGTTGCGGAAGGGACAATGATAACTCTAGCAGATGGTAGTCAAAAGCCAGTTGAAGAATTAACTGGCGATGAAATGTTACTTGTTTGGAATTTTGAAACCGGTGCTTACGACGCTGCGCCTATTATGTTTATTGATAGCGATCCGCAAGGGCATTTTGAAGTGATTAATCTTGTTTTCTCAGATGGAACAGAAGTCGACGTGATTACTGAACATGGCTTCTTTGATAAAACTCTCAATAAATTCGTTTATTTAGATGAAAATGCCAGCCAATACATTGGCCATAGCTTTATAAAACAGGATGGTGCTAGTTATAAAGAAGTTACTTTGACAAATATAACGATATCTACTAAAGTGACTAGAACCTATAGCCCTGTGACATATAGCGCGTTGTGCTATTACGTTAATGGCATGTTATCAATGCCTGGTGGCATCGAAGGAATGTTTAATATCTTTGAGGTTGATGGAGACACGATGAAATATGACGAAGAATCCATGATGCAAGATATTGAAACATATGGCTTATTAACCTATGAAGAATTATCTCAATTTGTGTCTGTTTCTGAAACCATGTTTAATGGTGTTAATGGTCAATATTTAAATATTGCAATAGGTAAAGGTCTAATTACTCCGGAAAGAATTCAAGAATTAGCCGAAAGATATGGATCATTTGTTTCTGACGAGTCTGGTGAGGAAACTAGCCAACAAACTTACACAAGCGAGTATATCCGCAACTACATTATCAATGCGTTTAATTCGAGTGGTTTCTCATTAAGACAATATATCGAACAATATATCCGTTCTTATTTCAGAAACTATAGAATGCATATTCCTTCATCGGTATACAATAGCGCAATTTGGACAACTGACTATGACGCTCGATATTTCTATGCTTCTGTAAAAGTGAGCTATCGTGGTGTAAATTTCATCTTTGATATTCGAGCGGCATATTAACAACAAAACAATTCAACAGAACAACAAAGGGATTTTCCCTTTGTTTTCTTTATATTTTAAGCAAAATAGCATATTATTTAAATTAGTTGAACAGATTTTTAGTTTTACTACGTCTTATAGGTGAGAGGCAAAAAAGTGGAAATATCAAAAAGGCTATTCGATAAATTTCTCAAAGGCGAAGATAGTGCGGTTGAAAAAGTGTATTTGCAGTACAAGAACCTCATGTACTTTATCATTGCTTCATATATATCTTCGAGATATGACACTGAAGATGTTCTTTCTGAATCATTCATCAAAGTGGTTGAGCATCGTCACGAAGTGAAAAACCCTAAAAGTTTTAAATCGTATGTTGCCTCAATTGCAAAGAATCAGGCCTTAGATTTCCTCAGGAAGCAAAGAGAGATTCCCTCCAGTGACATCATTGATGAAATATATGGAGAAGAAGATAAGACCAATGAATTGCTTTCCACATTTGAACCTCTTTTGACCAATAAAGAAACAATCGTTACTTATTTAAAGATCGGCTTTTCTTATACTTGGAATGAAATTGTTGCTGAAACAGGCATTTCTGAGAGTACTGCGAGAAGATTATATGAGAGCGCGAAAGGAAAGCTGAGAAAGGAGTTAAGATGAACTTTGAAAGACGAATGAAAAAACACATTGATTCAACATTAGAAAGCTACACACCAAACCCATACTCAAGGAAGCGTCATTTACCTTTATGGGCTAAGATTACAATTCCAATTGCCGCGGTTGCAACAGCAGTTGTGGTTGCTGTACCAATTATTAATAGCACCAGTGGTATTGGTGGCTTTATCAATCGCTTAAGAGGCACTTATGTGGATATGGATAAAGTCTCAGCGTTTTGTATTTGGTCCGCTCCTGATAAAGAAAATGCTCGTCCAAAATTAAAGAGTTTTGTAAAAATTAAAGACAACTTTAAGCTAAATTCCGCTTATGAAGATGATGAATCATCATCTCCAAACATCAATAGTGGCTCTTGGACTGAAGAGCAAAAAGAGCAATATGAATGGGAATTAGACTATGACTGGGATCCAGAAAAAGCTAGTGTCCTCATTTCCATGAATGATGATGGTTCAGTTAAAGAAGTTGTCTATGAACGCACAAACGGTCGTGGACAAGTTAGACAAGACACATTAGCGAACGCTGCAGCCGTCTTCACGACAAAGAATTTCACTTATGTGATGTATGTTGATGATGCAGAATGGGAATTCTGGAAAGATGTTAATTATGCTCAAGAAATAGTGTGCCCTAATGGATTCCATTGTCATCATGAGGAAATGCAAACAATTGTTATTCATAATCAAACGGGTAAAGTCTTTGCTCTTAAAGATTTGATGAAACAAGTTGATAAGTATTCTTATGGTAAAAACTACACAATGCAAGTTATGCCAACAAAAGATGATTTCGCTTTAGTGCATCCGATGTATGGCAATTTAATTCCTCAATGTTACGATGTTGTTTTCGATGAAGAAGAAGGATTGAATTATAAATACATTATCCCTGAAGAAGCAGAAATAATTGATTCGTTTAACTGGCATCATACAATTGCTGATGTTCGTCGTGATAAATATGGTCAAATCTTTGTTTTGGTAAATGAAGGCGTAGATTGTAACTATCGCGGAGAAAAAGAAATTGTTAGTTATAAAAAACATGAAATTATTGATAACACCCTAATCTTTGAAAGAGAAAATGAAATCTTATGTGGAACTGATAAAAGAATGTATGCATTTGATGATGGCGTGCTCAAAGTATTTGGTGAGAATTTTGAACTTACGCCAGTAGAAAAAGACTTAACCGTTTCCTTTGAAGGAATTAATGGCGCTATGATAGATGGAAATCACATCGAAAACGATACTGGTATCGTCTATCATTTAGAAGACAATTATCTCTATTCAATCTTTGGAGATGTTTACAAAGTAAGCGATGATGGATTTTATACCAGACAAGGCTCATTAAAAGGTGTTTCACTTCCAAAATATGCAGACGAAGGATTCTTACTTAACGGCGCAATTGTGGCGTTCGTTGAAGCGAAAAATGGTTTGAGTCCTTATTATTCGACAGAAGGAAAGGTCGTCCAACTATATTTTGGTTTAGAAGATGGTGAACCAAGCGTGAAATCTAGAACGATTATGGAAAACGCAACAACATACTTTGTTTTGCACCAACGTATGTCAATGGACTTTGGTTATAAGCAATATCTATTAACTGTTGATAATGGTGAAGCTCGAGCGGAATATGTAGTAGATAGAAGTGGTGGCAGAGCCTCGTTAGTGAAACCTATTACTGAACCATTAAGACTTTAAATTTTAATAATCTTATGACACCCGGTGCATTTTAAACCACCAGGCACAATAGAGAGTATGCCCCCACAGTCGGGGCATATTTTCTTTTCTATCGCAGTTCGTAGTTCTTTTTGATAATCTCTTCTCTCTTTAATAGTCTTTTGGATGTTTGCTAAATGCATCTCGTCATTCACATCCGCTTCAGAGTAGAGGAGGGTGTTATAGATATTTTCAATCATGGATTCATTTAATGGATTATCAATAGTGATTAAGTTGATACGTTTTAAGATATCTTCAGGACCACAGACATTAAATAAATCTAACCCGTCCCCGTTATTTTTTACTAAAACGATAAAACAGTAGATGGGATAATCTCTTCCAATAATGCGCTTAATCATACGAATATGAGATTGGTTTTGTTTTAAAGGATTATGGAATGTTTCAGTCTTCATCCTCCCTTTAAATGGGAATGTCTTTTTCCAATAGGAGTCATCCTCTCCACCTTCAATATTTCCAAAGTAGTTTTTAGTCTCAATAACGAAAATACCATTACTACGAATGAGTATATGGTCGATTTGATGTGAGACTTGATTATCTCCAAGGAGGACTAGATTATTAATTAAACGATGGAAAGATTTATCAGCATCTAAAATAGAGGCGACCAGACGTTCGCCTTCTTCGCCTCTTTTTAGTTTTCCTTTATTGTTCTTCGCCATTCAAGATTGGTTTTAAGTATTTGAGTGTGTTTTCATTAAGCAACTCATTAAGTAAGAAGCCAAATGTTTCAATGGCTTCATCTTCATGATTTAAACCCACTGCAGTGTAATGTAATTCTAAATAATCACGATCTTTGATATTAGTGATGTACGCTCTAAACCAAGGATTGTTTTCGTTAAAAGCGTTAATTAAATATAAGTTATCATATGTTCTTTCAATGACATCGAATGTTAAGAATAAGTGAATTGTGCCACTAGAGAACGCCACAAATCTACAGTAAACAGAATTAATAAAATATTCTTTCGCAGTAATTTGACTATGAAGTGTGACCGAATTAGCGTCTTCTTCATGAACTTGAAGACCAATCTTTTCACCCATTTTTAATAGTTTTTCTTTTAAATTATTAAGATTCATATGATATACCTCGTTTTATTTCCCAAACATTATAACATAATTAACTTTTATTAAGTTATGCACTTGTGTAAAATAGTGGGGTATGAAATTAAGCATTGTAGTTCCTTGCTATAACGAAAGTAAAGACATCGCTAAAAACGCGGAAATTATCAAAGATAAATTAAAAGAACTCAAACAAGACTATGAATTAATCTTAGTCAATGATGGTAGTAAAGATAACACTAAAGACGTTATCGAATCCATCGAAGGAGTGAAAGCTTTATCTTACGATGCTAACCGTGGTAAAGGTGGTGCGGTTAAATACGGCATTGAAAACGCCACTGGCGATTATGTTTTATTCATGGACGCTGATTTAAGTACAGACTTAGAAGCTATTAAACGCACGATGGAATTAGCCCCTAACTATGACATGATCATTGGTAGTAGACACGCTAAAGATAGTGTCATTAAAAAGAAACAACCAGCCTTAAGAGTGTTTATTGGTTGGTGCTGCCGTAAACTTGTTAACATGAAGTTCCACTTCAAGTATAAAGATACTCAATGTGGCTTTAAAGCGATGAGAACTGATGTCGCTAAAAAGATTGTGGCCAAACAAGTGGTCAACAACTTCGCCTTTGACGTTGAATACTTATATATCGCTAATCTAAATAACTTATCCATTTATGAAATGGGTGTTATTTGGTCTGATGACCGTGGTAGTACCGTTTCACCATTAAAATCATCCATTAAATTCTTTAAGGATTTATCATTTATTAAAAAGCATAAAAAGACTTATTTGTTCGATGAAGAAAAGTAAGAGCTTATGGCTCTTTTATTTTGAAACAAATAGTACAAACTATACTTGCAAATGCACATAAAATTTAGTAAAATAAGGTGCAAATGAAAGAAAATACTAACTATTCGAAGATACAAAAACTATTTAAAAATAATGGTGAATTCATCACTAGAGCAGATATTAATTCCGCTAATATACCATCATGGTTTCTTTCTGATTTTGTAAAAAGAAATAGCCTTGTTAAAGTTGCGCCTGGTTTTTACGCTTCCAGTGATTTCATAATCGATGATCTGTTTATTCTTCAAAAAAGATTTCCAAAATACATCTTTTCTGGAATGAGTGCTCTATATCTACACGGGCTTACCGATAAGATTCCAACTGTAATCGAGGTTACTGCGCCTCAAAACTATAATCCATCAAGAAAGGTAATTGATAATCTCTCCATTCACAAAATATCTAGTGATGATAAATATTGCCTCGGAATAGAAGGAGTAAAAACAATGTTTGGCAACATCGTTAGAACATATGATGCAGAACGTACAATGTGCGATGTGATTAAATATCGTGATAGGTATGATTCTGAAACGTTTGTTAAAGCAATTAAGTCATACATTAAAAAAGTAAATAATCAAATCAAACTCTTTAGATATGCTAAAGAACTTGGAATAGAAAAAAAGGTTTACGAAATGATGGAGGTCCTCGCAAATGAGAATTAATAAAGACTCACTCAAGGCCAGGGTCAACAATATTTATTAAATAATCAGAGAAATAAGTGAATCGTCTTTTAACAAAATAGACAAATCATCCTCGTTATTAATAACGAGGTTTTTTGTTTTCTCGTAGTAGCGGTTAATTGCTCTATCGGTAGGGGTTTTAGCTTTCTTATAATTGTCTTCAGTAAGACCCTCTAATTGTTCTTCAATTAAAGTGATCATGCATCTACGAAGTAAAGCGATTAATGAAGTTTCTAACCAACAATCAATCCCTTTATTAATGCGTTTTAGTTTAATGAATAAATCTAAACCATCATCTGGGTTATGCCATAAATCAGCGAAGATATAATCATATCTCTTCTTATTAGAAACATAACTAATCGCATCATCACAAATAATAGTGATTTTGTTTTTGTTTCTAAATGATGGGAATAAGACTTTATTAAATAAATTAATGATGTTTTTATCTTTTTCGATAATAGTGATGTGTTTAACTTCACTTTTTTCGCTCATCATAAATGGGACATAGCCCATCCCTAAACCGAGCACTAATACATCACCTTTAGCCTTTTCAATAAATGGCTTCATTGTTTCAATTTCATTAGGATTAAGTGACATCCAAACATTATTACCCTGACATAATGCTAAATAAGAAAACTTTTCTTTAAAGAAACCGATATTGCTAAGCTCTTGATATTTATCGTTCACATTGATTTCATCATATGGGAATGTTTGATATGGTTCATAGCTAATCTTTCTAATAGAATAACCATTAAAACTACCATTACCTTTGACTGTTTTAGCGTATAAATCATTTTCATACACCTTTGGATCTAAACATTTGATGCGGTCACGCACAAATTCTTTGAGAATGTCTCTTATTTCTTGATCGTCTTTATCTAGTTCAAAATTTTCAAACATCATCTCAAGCATCGCATCTTCTGATGTTTTAAATTGTTTAATTCTATTAGCATCAAAAAAGTCAGTGTAGTTACATGCTTCGCTTAATAAATCCGCGACCCAAGTATTGATCTGATTGGTTTTAATAATGTTATCTATTTGATCTTTAAGAAAGATATTGTCAGTAATTTTCATGCTTTTATGATACAACAGATATACGTATAATATGTATATCAATTGAGGAATTTGATTATGAAGAAGTTTTTTAAGGGTTTATTAATTACCCTTGTTGTGATGATTATCTTACCTATCGCTTTATTATTTATCTTTGTTTTTGACACCGGCAAAATGGCGGTCACATATGATGATAACTTCACCCAAGAAACAATGACTAAAAAGCTTGTCGTCGATTCTTTAGACCACACAGTGGACGAAAAACAAATCAAATTCTCTATTACTGAACAAGATATCAATAACTATATCCACGCAGCAATTAAGGATAATGAACAATTAAATAAGTATTTAACTCAACTCGCTATCGACATCAAAGAAGATTCCTACGTTTTAAATGTTTCTGGTAAAGCATGGTTCTTTGAAACAAGAGCGAAACTGACCACAACTTTATCCAAAGAAACAGTCGTCTCCGCGGATGGAGAGAAAGAAGCTTTTGTTTTAACTGTTAAGAAGATGACATTAGGTCGTTTAACAAAGTTAAAAGAAGTCATCTCTTTCTTCTTATCTAGATACATCAATAATGAAACAGTTGACGCCTTAACCGCGGCTATTCATTTACATTCTGATTTAAAGAACTCCAAGTTATTTATCTACACCGAAGACTTAAGAGAACTTATTAATAAAGGTATCAGTGGTGGTTCAGGCACTTCTGATTACTATTTCTCATTTATTAATGACTTCTTAGATTTAAATCTTGTGAATATTGACTTCTATGGTGGTGAATCGTTAAGCATTGATGTTAATCTTCAAAGATTAACTGGTAATGATTATGATGCCTCTTTAGGGGAAAATGTCTATTACCCAATGAACTATGAAGATACAACCACAAAGCTCACAATCGATGGTGAAGAAAAGAAGTTATCTTTAGATGTGATTAGAGAAGCATGTGTTTCTTTAATGAATCAACAATTAATTACCATGAGTGATGTTAACGCTGTTAGTGATTACCTCTTTAATGGTTATAACGGTAGTAACGCTCCAAGCGCTAATCTTTCATCAATTGGTATCACCAATAAAGAAACATATAGAGGCTTCAATTTAGTAACTTCTGAATCTATTGATGAGATTTTAAGAAACGCTATTAGTACATTCGATGGTTATTCCTTATCTTTGGATTCCTTTGATATCGCTAAGTTAAAAGAAAGCGAAATCAATCTCTTTATGAAGACACAAAGTGCCTTAGGCAATAAGTTCTTCTTACAACGTGAAGTAGCTGATAGTCAAAATAAGCTCAATTACATTGCTTTAGATAATGCTTACATGAATATCTATGGCGCTGCCGCCATCGTCAGTGTGGGTCTTAATATTAACGGTTTAGAAACATGGACCACATTAAAGATGGATGCTGATACATCTAATACTGATCCTCATAAATTAGTGTATAAACCTGCTAATCTTTACTTCGGTAAAGCTAGTGAAAATCTCACAGTCAGTGATGATTCTAAGAAAGTCATCTATGAAACACTCGCTGAAGCGGTGAATCAATCTTCTTTCAAGTTTGAAAGAGATGGCACAATGACAATCTCCTTTGATTCATTGTTCACTAGCGCAATTAATAGTATCGATACATCTAATCCAGTAATGGCGCAGTACAAATTATTCCTTCAAAATAACGCTGATGTCAGTGTTGTTGTGGAGGGTGATAATGTGACCGATAACTCAATGGTTAAAATCCAAGCGGTTCGTAGAGCCTAAATATTCTTAAATATATCGTGAATACAGTCTGTGATTTCGTCGCAGACTTTTTCATATCTGCCGGTATACCAAGGATCTTCAATCTCATAGATGCTTGGAGTGAATTTATTAATACGATAAATAATGTTTTTGTGGTTATCTAATTGTCTAAGAAGAGAATAATAGTTCTCATCATCCATACAAAAAATATAATCCGCTTCTTCATAGTCAGATTGTCTAATTCTAGTCGCAGCGTGAGGATATAAAGTAATGCCTCTTCGATATAGTTCTCTTTTCATTGGAGGATAGACATCATTACCGATTTCTTCAGAGGAAGTCGCTCTAATAGAAATATTGAATTCTCTATCCCGTCCTTGCTCTTTTAGGTATTGTCTAGCAATAAAAGCCGCAGCGGGGCTACGGCAAATAGAACCATGACAAACGAATAAAATATTCTTCATTATTCGAGTTCAAACGCTCCAGTATAGAGTTGATAGTAATAGCCTTTTTCGGCGATTAATGATTCGTGATTACCTCTTTCGATAATTTCACCATGATCAAGCACTAAGATGTAATCAGCATTTTGAATCGTGGACAATCTATGAGCGATAACGAATGTTGTTCTACCTTTCATTAATTGATCCATACCTTTTTGCACTAATCTTTCAGTACGAGTATCAATAGAAGATGTCGCTTCATCAAGAATCATAACAGGAGCATCGGCAATGGCCGCTCTAGCGATAGAGATTAATTGTCTTTGACCTTGTGAAAGGTTCGCGCCGTCACCAGAAAGCACAGTATTAAAGCCTTGTGGTAATCGCATAATGAAATCATAGGCATTAGCAATCTTTGCGGCTTCATAGACTTCTTCATCAGTCGCGTCTAATCGACCATATCTAATATTTTCCATGACTGTACCGGTGAACAAGTTCACATCTTGTAAAATCACGCCTAAAGAGTGACGTAAGTCGTCTTTCTTAATCTTATTAATATTTATGCCATCGTAACGGATTTTGCCATCAGCGATGTCATAGAAACGGTTAATTAAGTTAGTAATAGTGGTCTTACCCGCGCCAGTGGCGCCCACTAAAGCGATTTGTTGACCTGGGTGAGCGTAGACACTGACATTCTTAAGAACAGTCTTCTTACCATCATAAGAGAAGTCAATATCGTCAATAACGATATCACCTTTAAGTTCAGTATATGTTAATGTACCATCCGCTTTATGTGGATGTTTCCAAGCATAATATCTAGTTTTTTCACTAGTTTCAACAAAACTACCGTCTTCGTTATATTTAATATTTACTAAAGTAACATAGCCTTCATCTGTTTCGACTTTTTCATCAATAATATCAAAGCATCTTGATGCACCAGCGGTACCCATGACGACGAAGGTCACTTGTTGTGAGAAGTTAGAAATGTTTTGTGTGAACATTCTAGATAACATCAAGAATGGAACGAGTAAGTTAGAGTAGAAATCATCCGCTTCGATTCTGTCTAAACCACCAATGAGTTTTAAGTTATATGTATCGATATGATAAATCTTTGGTAAGAGATATAAGATACAGCCTAAGATAACGATTAAAGCATACATAAAGTTACCAATGTTGCCATTGATTGGCATCATGATATTGCCGTGGATATTCGCTGTTGCAGCATTGTTATATAATTCGTCATTAACCGCTTCAAAGTCTTTTAAACTATCTTCTTCGTGAGTAAAGACTTTAATAACTTTTAAGCCAGTAATACTTTCTTCAATATTACCCTCAACTTTACCTAAGCTTCTTTGTTGGGCGACGAAGAATTTTGAAGCACGTCCACCGATAATCTTGGTGTTAAAGACCATTGCAATGGTGCCTAAGATAACGATTAATGTCATCCAAATGGAGAACATCAACATAATGAATAAAGCGGAGACCGCTGTAATACCTGTCGCAAAGATATTTGGTAGAGATTGAGAAATTAATTGTCTAATAGTGTCGATATCGTTAGTGTATAACGACATAATGGCACCATTTTGGTGTGTATCAAAATATTTGATAGGTAACTTTTGCATATGAGAGAACATCTCAATACGGAAGAGATTCAAATATTTTTGAGTAACGATTGCCATTGTTCTATTCCATGTCCAAGAACAAATGACACCGACACCATAAATGCAAATCAATGCGATAAGTAATCCAGTTAAGTTAGCGGAGAATGGGAATGTACCAAACAAAGCAACCTCAAACTTATCGGTGAAGAGATTAACTCCACCTTCGATGTTCGCTGGAATAGCTTTAGTTAATAAGTCAGTAATTAAGCTAGCGAAAATACTGCCACATAAGTTGACAAAGATAGAGAGGATGAGAGTAATTAAAGAAATAATAAGTTCTAACTTAAAGTTCTTCCATAAAGATTTAAATAATCTTTTAATGGTGCCTTTTTTCGGTCTAGCATATTGCTTGATTGGTGGCATATTATTCTCCTCCTTTCTGTGTTTGTGATTGATATACTTCACGGTAAATCTCGTTACTCTTGAGTAATTGTTCATGAGTACCGATACCATTAATTTCACCGTTATCTAAAACAATGATTTGATCAGCTTCTTCGATAGAACTAATTCTTTGAGCGATGACAATCTTTGTCATATTTGGTAAATCGTTCTTTAAAGCTGTTCTAATCAATCTATCTGTTCTTGTATCAACAGCGGAAGTGGAGTCATCTAAGATTAAAATCTTAGGAGACTTTAATAACGCTCTTGCGATACATAATCTTTGTTTTTGACCACCAGAGAAGTTAGCGCCACCTTGTTCAACGACTTTATCAAGTCTTTCTTTTGTGGCTTCAATAGTTTCAGAGATTTGTGCCACTCTTAAAGCGGCAATCATTTCTTCTTCAGTAGCGTCTTTTTTACCCCAACGCATATTAGAGGCCACTGTGCCAGAGAATAAGAAGTTCTTTTGTAAAACAACAGCGACAGCGTCTCTTAATGTTTTGAGGTCATAATCTTTAACGTCTTTACCACCCACTAAAACACGACCTTCAGTGGTGTCATATAATCTAGAAATTAAATTAACTAATGTGGATTTACCTGAACCAGTGGAGCCGATAATACCGACAAATTGACCAGACTTAATATTGATATTTAAGCCAGTAACTGCATAACGTTCCGCTTCTTTTTTGTATTTAAAGGAAACGTTCTCGAAAACAACTGAGCCATCTTCCACATTCATCACTGGATTTTCTGAATTTTGAATTGTTGGCTCTTCATCGAGCACTTCGCCAATACGTCTAATGGATTCAAAGGACATAACTAACATCGTGACAATCATAGAAATCATCATGATGGACATTAAGATTTGAATACCGTATGTGAGTAACGCTGACATTTGAGGAATGGATAAATCACCCCAGTTATAACCCCAGATAATTTGACCATCTTCTGTTCTTTTACCAGTATCAAATGCAGAAGCAGTGTTGAAGATTAAAATACCTGAAAGGAACATTGTTAATAAATAAACAACGTGAATGGATGTATTCATTAAAGGAGTCATTAAAGCAACAATCTTTTCGGCTTTAATAAAGTCCTTAGATAAGTTATTGGAAGCAGTGGAGAATTTGTTATCTTCATATTCCTCACGGACAAATGATTTAACAACGCGCATACCTGCAACGTTTTCTTGCACAGATTCGTTTAAAGCGTCATAACGCTTAAAGACTCTTCTAAAGATGCCCATGGCAAATCTTGCTAAAACGATAAAGATAACGCCAATTACTGGAATAGCGATAACGAAGATCCACGCCATGTTACCACCGACAATAAAGGCCATGATAGCAGAGAAGATGAGCATTAATGGCGCTCTCACAACGATTCTGATTGTCATCGCAAATGAGTTTTGTGCATTGGTGACATCTGTTGTCATTCTAGTCACCAAACTAGAAGCATGGAAATGGTCGATATTCTCAAAAGAGAATGATTCAACTTTAGCGTATAAATCTCTTCTTAAGTTTTTAGCAAAACCACTAGCGGCGTAAGCAGCAAATCTACCACCCAAAATACCACAGGTAATAGAAACAATAGTCATAATGAAAATTAAAATGAAATAAGGAACAAGTTCCTCAATACCATTAACCACTTCGATTTTGCCAACAAATTCAGACATGACATATGGTAAGAAGCATTCAACAGCTGCCTCACCAATCATGAATAAAGGAGTGATGATAGCGAATATTTTATATTCCCTGACGCTCTTCAAGACTTTAAGTATTGATTTGAACATCTTTTCTCCCTCCTTTTCTTTTATATGCTCAAAAATTGTAAAGTTCGATTACGAACTTGTCAATCAAAATGCACACATATGGGCAAAAGTTGTATAATTAAGGGGCTATGAAAACGAATTATGATTATTTAATTGTTGGCGCTGGTTTATATGGCGCGGTGGTCGCTCATGAATTAAACAAACGCGGCTATAAAGTACTCGTCGTGGAAAAAAGAAATAACATTGCGGGTAATATCTACACAGAAGAAATTGAAGGCATCCAAGTTCATAAATATGGTCCACATATCTTCCATACTTCTAAAAAAGAAATCTGGGACTATGTTAATCAATTTGCCAAGTTTAATGACTTCATCAACATGCCATTAGCGTTCTATAAAGGCAAGTACTACAATATGCCTTTCAATATGAACACTTTCCATCAAATTTTTGGGGTGAATACCGCAGAAGAAGCGAAGGCGTGTATCGAAAAAGAGATTAAAGAGGCTAATATTAAGGAACCAAAAAACCTTGAAGAAAAAGCTATCTCAATGGTGGGTACAACAATCTATGAAATGCTCATCAAAGGCTATACCCAAAAACAATGGGGCAGACCATGTAACGAACTTCCACCTTTCATCATCACACGTTTACCAGTGAGATATGAATACAATAACAACTACTTCAATGATATTTATCAAGGTATCCCAATCGGTGGTTACACTAAATGGATTGCTAATATGCTTGAAGGTATTGAAGTGAGACTTAACTGTGATTATTTAGAACACAAGGAAGAACTAAATAAGCTCGCTAATAAAATCATCTACACTGGTGAAATTGATAAATTCTTTGATTACAAATTTGGTGCTCTTGAATGGAGATCATTAAGATTCGAAGAAGAAATCATCGATAAACCTGATTATCAAGGCAACGCTGTTGTTAACTATACCGAATATGAAGTCCCTTATACACGTATCGCTGAACATCAATACTTTGAACCAGGTCAAAAGCACAATAAAACAGTCATTACTAAAGAATATTCCAAAACTTGGTCTTTAGGGGATGAAGCTTACTATCCTATTAATAATGACCGCAACAGTGTGTTATACTTAAAATATCAAGAATTAGCCAAAGAAAATCCAAATATTTACTTTGGTGGTCGTTTAGGAACGTACTCCTATTACAACATGGACATCGTAGTAGAGAAGGCTTTGCAATTAGTAGAGTCGTTAATCGATTAATAACTTGCTTAAATATTCAACTTTACTATAATGTTTTAGGGCTGAGGTCCTTGAATTTAGCAAATTATGAAATACATTACATTTACTGTCCCATGTTACAACTCCCAAGATTACATGCGTCACTGTATTGATAATCTAGTCGCCGCCGGTGAGGAAGTCGAAGTCATCATCGTCAATGATGGTAGCAAGGACAACACAGGTAGAATTGCTGACGAATACGAAAAGAAGTATCCAACTATTGTTAAAGCTATTCAAAAAGAGAATGGTGGACATGGTTCTGGTGTTATGGCGGGTATCCGCAATGCCACTGGTATGTTCTTCAAAGTCGTGGATAGTGACGACTGGGTGGAAACCAAAGATGTTTTAGATATGCTCATGTTAATCAAGAGACATATCGAAGAAAAACAAGATATCGATCTTTATATCACAAACTATGTTTATGAACACGCTGCTGATAATTCTCAATTTGTCATGCATTATCGTAAATGCTTACCACCAGAACAAACATTCGCGTGGGCAGATATGAAGCGTGTCAAGTTAGAAACAGTCTTCTTAATGCACTCATTAATGTATAGAACTGAGAAATTAAGAGAATCCAAAATGGAACTCCCAAATCACACCTTCTATGTTGATGACATCTATGCCTATCAACCATTACCATTCATGAAGAAGATTTTCTACCATGATATTGATTTATATCACTATTTCATCGGTAGAGCGGATCAATCTGTTAACTATGGCACAATGTGCAAACGCTACGAACAACAAATGAGAGTGTTCAAGATTATGTTCTGTGCCTACACATACGATGAAATCTACAAATTACCATATCACTTAAGAAAATATATGATTAAGTGGTTAATGACTATCTGCGGTGTCACCTTCATGACAATCGTTGGCACTAAAGAAGATAAGGAAACGCGTTGGCAAGCCTTCAAAGAATACTTCAAAGAACTTAAGGCTATTGATAAAAAGTTATATAACAAAATCCGTCATCGTTCCTTAGCGGCATTCGCCTTCTTCGTTCCTGGATACAACTTAAAGTCATTCGCGTCCAAGAAAGTCTATGGCGTTTACCAAAAGAAACTAAAACTTGGTTAGAATAAAAGCGGTTTGAACCGCTTTTTTCTTATAAAGAATCGTTAATTTCTTTAATCACAGGAATATCAACCTTGATTTCTCTACGGTCATAAGTGACAAAACCGTTCATCTCTTCTTCAACATCGCTTAGTTGAGTGTAGATGAATCCTGACATGCCTTTATCCTTACAAGGTTTGATTTCCTCATTAATAAATCTTATATATTCTTTTTGGAAGTCTTCTTTATTATTGAACAGCAAGTAAATAAAGCCTTCCTTTTTCTTTACTTCTTTTAAACGTTTATCAAGGATATACGCGCCACATTCTGAACAGACATAGGCTCTTTCCTTAAGCTTCCATTTGCTAGGCACTTTGACCTTCCATTTATAGATGTGCATTGATTTCACATCACTGCTTCCTTGGTCATGCCAACCTGAGGCGTGGTCATAGATTCTAGTCGGGTCAACAACCTTTAGTTTTTCATATATTTCTTTCGCGTCAAATTGTCCCCAAGCTTCGTTAAAGATGGTCCAATAAACAATGCACGGACAATTATAGAGAAGGTCAATTGTATCTAAAAATTCTTGGTAAGCTTCTTTTCTACCTTCTTCATTTTCTCTAAAGAATTTCTTATAACGATGGTCATTGATTTTATATCTCACAAATAGGGGTACTTGGTTAAGCCAGAAATCATATTTTGTGCAGCCGTTTACAAAGTCTTGCCACACGAGTAAACCGAGCCTATCGCAGTGGTAATACCACCTCATAGATTCAATCTTAATATGCTTTCTAGAAACGTTAAAACCAAGTGACTTAATGAGGTTAATATCATTGATGTAATCTTCATCGCTATTTGGCGTTAACAAACCATCTTGATAATAGCCTTGATCAAGAACGCCTTTCATAAAATAAGGTTTATTATTAAGTGCGATAACTTTCATCCCTTTTTCATTTTGCATTAAAGAAACTTTTCTCATCGCAAAATAAGAAGAAACTTCATCAACATCATTAGAAATGACGAATTCATAAAGGTAAGGATTTTCTGGCGACCAGAGAATTGGATTTTCGATTGGAATAATGTTTTCTTTATCCGCTTCGATTTCGTAAATTCGATTATTTAATTTGAGTTCTGCAGACTTATTGGAAGAATTAAAGCTCAATTTGAGCACTTTTTCATCAATATCTGGGGTAATCTTAAGCTTTTCGATATATCCATCTTTGACACTCTCTAACCAGACTGGCATATAGATACCAGATTGAGGTTTGTACCAAATACCACCTGGTTTTAAATGTTGCTTTCCTGAGGAGTGATAAGAAGCATTCGTGGTGTCGACCACTCTAACAATAAGTGTTCCTTTTCCTTCTTTTAGATATGGTTTAATATCCATTTCAAAAGGTAGGAAACCACCGATGTGCTTCATGACAAATTGGTCATTGATAAAGACTTCTGCGATTTGGTCAACCGCTCCGAAGTGTAGTATAACTTTATCTTTTACAAAATCACTAGGTAAATCAAGGTTTAAACGATAGAAAAGATAGTCATCTGGAAGAACGGTTTTATTGACTCCACTCTTATTAACTTCAGGAGAAAATGGTACTAAAATTTCACCATCAAATTTAGAAGGAATTTTCTCCTCTTTTCTAATCGCGTATTCCCAGTATCCATTAAGGCAAATATAGGAATCTCTTTTAAACTGTGGACGAGGATATTCACTTAGAGGCTTCTCTAGATTCATTGATCTTTTTCTCCTTTTTAATCATGAGGATAACTGGGATAATCGCTAAGGCAAAAATCACACCTGTCACAAAGAATAACCATCTATTTGGAGGATAGACCATCACACCATATTCGTTTTCATAAGGTTGACCACCTAAACGACAAATAATCTCAGCGATCACCATTGGTCCAATAATCATTGGAATTAAAACTGTGAAGATCATTCTTACACCTTGGAATAAACCAACTTCTTTTGTTGGCGTATAGTCTCTAACCTTTGCCCCTAATACAGCAGTGCTAATTAAATAGCCTGACATTAAGATAATGCCACCGATAATTAAGCCAATTTGTGTACCAATTCCTTGGTTAGCAGGAATAGCAAAGACAACAATGCCCCCGATAGCGCCCACAATTAATGCAGGAATCATAATCTTGTTTTTACCAATCTTATCCATGAATAAACCAAAGACAACGGTTATTAATGAAGCAGTTAGTAAAACTACACCTAAACTAATAGTGAAATCATTATCTTTAATACCAAGAACGTTTTGTACATAAAGAATGAAATATGGCATAAAGACTTGTAAGCCAATATTAAAGACCATGAAAGCGATTAATGTGATATATAAAACTGGATTAGCTTTAATGACGCTTGGTCTAAAGCCATGAATAATGTTCTTAAAATAGGATTCTTCTTTGTTCGGGGTAACAACATCTTTAGGCGCTAAGAAGATTGAGATAATACCAATAGCTAAGGTAATACCACCAAAGATATAGAAGAATAAGTCCCAACGTTTAGTAACTCCTTCTCCCACATCAACAAATATACCCGCTACAACAATAACGGCAATAAGGGCTAATAAAGGAAGAACGGATAAAACGCTCTCCACTCTACTACGGTTATTCTCAGTAGTGTTATCAGTAACTAAAGCATTAAATGCTGCGTCATTCGCGGTGCTACCAAAGAATGTCATGACACAATCCATAATGACAATCAAAGTACCGGCTAAAAAGGCGTTATGTGCTACTAATGTAATAGAAGAATGAGGATCTAAGAAAGCAAAGGCAATAATAGATATACCCCATAAGATATAACCAGTGGATATTAGTAGTTTTCTTTTGCCTAATCTATCGCTCACTGCGCCCATTAAAAGCGTTGTGATAGTAGCGGCAGCAGCACTACAAGCGGTCATGACTGGAATAAAGCCATATTCACTAGTGCAGTCAAAGACATAAACATTAAAATAATTGTTCTCAATTGCCCAAGCTAATTGACCAACAAAACCGGCTAAAATAAACATTAGCCATCTTCTTAGACCTATCCTATTATTCATACCCGTCTCCTTTATTTTAGTTCAGAAGGAATACTATTACGTATGTTCACGAGGTGCACATTATGCTCCCCGTATTTAGCTTTACTTTCTTTTAAAACATTATCTAATTCAGTTAATGGCACTAAGGCAATGACTGAACCAGCAAAACCGCCACCGTTAATCTTAACGCCAGCTTTGTTATTAGAGGCTTTCATTATCAATTCACAAGCCTCAAGTGGTGAACCTTGTACTTCGTTAACGTACATATTGTGTAATAAATCAGTGGATGATTCTCTCGATTCGTTAATCAATCTCACTAATGCATCTAAATCATTATCTTCAATCGCATCAAAGGCTTCTTTAACACGTCTATTTTCTCCATAGAAATGTAATGCTCTTTCATAAGCGAGTTCCCCGCACTTATCAATCACGTCTTGCTTATTTTTGATAACTTCTGCTTTTTCAACTTCTCTTAAATAATCTTTTCCGAAGTAGTGAGCCACTTTGTACATATCATCTGGGATAGCTTTATATAAATGATCTAATCCAGCGTGACTGCCACCTGAATTAACAATTACAAAGCAGTAGTTTTCTAAGACCGCTTTTACTGGTTTAACTTTTGGATTAGCGATGTCTTCAAAATCAATATAAACTAGTCCACCATAAGCCACACCAATTTGATCTAATAAGCCACACATTTTGCCGTAAAATTCTCTTTCAGCGTATTGGCCTGCTTTACATAAGGTCATCAAAGGAATTTGTTCATTGTTAAATAACTTATTAAATGTTTGAGCGAATAATAATTCAAAAGCAGCGCTACTAGAAACACCCGCGCCACCAGGAATCTCACTCTTAATATAAATATCAAAGCCACCAATCTTATATTCTTTAGCTAAATAGGCTGCCACCCCTCTAACTAAAGCACTTGGTTGACCTTTTTCTTCTACGTTTTTATCTAAAGATGATAAATCAATTACTGATTCAGTAAATCCTTCACTAAATAAATGCACTAATAAATCATCTCTTCTTTTAATAGAAGCATAGATAGATAAAGAACAAGTTGCCGCTAAACATAAACCATGATTATGGTCTGTATGATTACCTAATACTTCAAATCTACCGCCACAACTAAGATAAAGCTCTGGTTCAGATTTATATTGTTCAATAAATTTATTTTTGAGGTACTTCTTCATCTTTCACTTCTAATTGTACTCTTTTTCTTTGAGCGACTACTAATCGATAGCTTAAGAAAGCACATAATGCTAAGGCAACTAATCCAATAATCATTTCTACCCACATTGGTAAGATAGGATGAATCTTAAGTGCATCACCTAAAGAAGCATCTCCCCATACTCTATAGTAATCAACGATATTGGAATTGAAGAATAAAACAAATATTGATCCAGCAATGAAACCAATAATGGCAAAGAATGTTTCTTTACGCCATTTCTTAAGTAAGATGTTCATGATTTTAGAAACAACCACGACACCGATTAAACAACCAACAGCGAAACATCCTAAAACGCCAAATAGGGCACCTGTGTGCGAGAAATCACCATGTTTGAGCATTTCACTAGCCCATTCTTTAACGTTATCCACAAGTGGTCTATAAAAGCCTAAGATTAATAAAATTAAAGAGCCTGATAAACCAGGAACAGTTAAAGCTACTGCCGCAACAGCGCCCACAGGAATGAGCAATAAATATAACCACCAAACTGGTTGAGGATTAAATAAGTTAGCAACCGTAAATCCATTAAGACCGACGATGACATTTAAAACGCCTAAGATAATGACAAATAAAGCGCCTAAGGCAATAAGTAAAACATATTTCTTATTTAACTTTTCACCTTTAACTTCATCAGTAATACCAGGGAATGAACCAATTAAGAATCCTGCGAATACACAAATTAAAACAAACATTAAGTATTCGAAGGCATAAGAGAAAATAATAATACATGCGATAACAGCGATAACAATGCCTAGTAAGATAGGGATTAACACTTTAATAGCCCAGCCAAACTTCTTTCTAAAGTTATTAACTGCACCAATGATGTCTTCATAAACGTGAAAGATAACGGCAATAGCAGCGCCACTCACACCAGGAATCGCGGCTCCTGCACCGATGGCTAAACCAGCCACAAGTTTTCTAAACCATTCTTTAATTTTCATACATACAAAAGTATACGAAACTTATAAAGTTTAGTAAATTCTTTTCGTTGTGCTATAATTGTTCGCGTAGATTTATGAAACTAATTGTAGGCTTAGGTAATCCAGGTAAAAAATACGATAAGACTCGTCATAACATGGGCTTCATGGCAATTGACCTTTTAGCGGATCAAGCAAAGATCGATATTGATAAGGAAGTTTTCCATGCTTTACTCGGCAGAGGAAAGATTTATAACGAGGACGTGATATTATTTAAGCCACAAACTTTCATGAATTTATCCGGAACAGCGGTGCAAGAAGTTGTCCATTATTTCAAGATTGAAATGGATGACATTATCGTTGTTTACGATGACATGGCTTTAGAACCAGGCAGAATTAGAATCAGAAAAGAAGGTTCCTCTGGTGGTCATAAAGGCATGCAAAACATTATTGATTGTTTATCAACCGACAAGATTAAAAGAATTCGTATCGGTATTGGTGAACCAGGTGAATGGGATACTGTTGACTTTGTGTTATCAAAACCACTTAAAGACGAACAACCTTTAATCGATGAAGCGATTGAAAACGCTGTTGGTGCATTAAAGGAGGCTATTAAGTCTGATTTTGATCGGGCGATGAACAAATTTAATTAGTTAAAGGAGGTATAGATTGAACCTTTTTAACAAGTTAAAAACTAATAGTGTAACCCCCCTCTTCGAAAAGAAAATGGGGCATTTTGTCGTGGATGATAATAATGGAATTGCCCTTTTAGTGGCCTCTTCCTTTAAGAATAAAAAAGAACCAATCTTATTAGTAACTTCTAATTTATATAAAGCCCAACAAATCTATTCTTCCCTTGTTTCCTTTTTATCTAAGGATGATGTTTTATTATTCCCAAGTGATGAACTGATTAGAGCGGAGACTATTGCCCAATCTAAAGAAATGGCGGCCCATCGTCTCTTTGTTTTAAATGAAATCTTAAATAGGAATAATGTTATCGTTATTGCTAACTTAGCGAGTGCGTGTAGGTATTTACCCGCTCCTGAGTTGTTCAAAAATAGAACATTCACAATTAAGAAAGGTAAACATTACCAATTAGATGATTTAAGAAGAAGATTAATCGCTAATGGTTATGCTTGTGTTAATAAAGTTGATCAATCGTTACAGTTTGCCATTAGAGGTGATGTTTTAGATATCTTCTCCGTTAATAATGATAATCCAGTGCGTATTGAATTCTTCGATGATGAAGTAGAAAGCATGCGCTATTTTGATTTAGCTAAACAAACATCTATTGGCATGTTAGAGGAAGTCACTATCTTACCAGCTTCTGACATCTTGTTTAGCGATGAAGAAAAACTAAACTGCACTGAAAAACTTTATAAGAATTTAGAGAAAGATAAAGATGTCCTTGGACTAACACTTTTTGAAAAATTAAGGGACACGGTAGATGATTTAGCCTTTACTTTAAGTGAAGGACAGATTGATGAAAAGTTCTATAAATACTATGGCTATTTAACCGATAATCATTATTCAATTTTTGATTATTGTTCTAACTATAAAAAAGTCTTTGTGGACTATAACGGTATCATTGCGTCTCATAAGATGCTGCAAAATGACTCACATGTTTATTTAGATGAGTTATATGAAAATGGTAAAGCCTTATCAAGATTAGAAATCTATCAAGATATCAATCGTCTAGTGGATTTTAACCATAACATCACAACATCAAACCTCATTGATTCACCTTCTGCAATTACTTTCCCAGTGAAAGCGGTGCCTTTCCAAGCCAGTAAGAAATCAGATGCGATTAATATTATCTTTTCCTATATCAATGATGGCTATCAAATCGTGTTAGCTCTCAATAACAAAGAACATATCCATTTAGCGGAACAAATTTTAGACTTCCAACACATTAAATACCAAGTCGTGGATGGCTTTGATCTACCAAAAGAAGGCAAGGTGGGTATCAGTTTAATCAATTTAAGTAGTGGTTTTGTTTTAAGTGAAGAAAAGATTGTTTATCTAACTTCCGCGGAACTATTTAATGAAAAAGTTAGAACCGCGAGATTCGATAATAGGTTTAAAGAAGCCACAATTCTAAGAAGTTATGAAGAACTTGAACCTGGTGATTATGTCGTCCATGAATACCAAGGTATCGGTCAATTTATCGCTCTTCAAACATTAGAAACTAACGGCACACACAAAGACTATTTAAAAATTGCCTATTGGGGCAATGAATTCTTATATGTTCCAGTTCAACAATTCCAATTAGTGAGAAAGTACTTAGGTAAAGAAGGTGCAGCGCCTAGATTATCTCATTTACATAGTAAAGACTGGGAAAACACCAAAAAGAAAGTTAAAGCGAGAGTTAATGATCTCGCTGAAAGATTAATGCAGTTATATGTGGAACGTAGTAAAGCCCAAGGCTTTGCCTTCCAAGAAGATGATGAATTCCAAAAACAATTCGAAGATGAGTTTGAATGTCCATTAACTCGCGACCAAGAAAGAGCGCTTAATGAAATCAAACACGATATGGAATCACCTCAACCAATGGACCGCTTATTATGTGGCGACGTTGGTTTTGGTAAAACTGAAGTTGCTTTTAGAGCGGCATTCAAAGCTATTCTTTCTGGTAAGCAAGTCGCCATTTTATGTCCAACTACATTGTTAGCCAGACAACACTACGAATTAGCGTGTAAGCGCTTCGCTAACTTTGATGTGAAGATTGCGGTTTTCTCTAGACTTGTTAAAACTAGCCAACAAACTAAGTATATGAAAGAGGTAGAAGCGGGCATTACTCACCTCATAATCGGTACACATAGGCTTCTTTCTAAGAATTTGCACTTCAATAATTTAGGCTTATTAATCGTTGATGAAGAGCAACGCTTTGGTGTGGAACAAAAAGAAAGAATTAAAGAAATTAAAAAGGATATTGATGTTTTAACTTTATCTGCGACGCCTATTCCAAGAACATTACAAATATCCTTAATCGGTGTCAGAAGTATGTCTAAGATTGACACCCCTCCACAAGATAGAATGCCAATCCAAACATACGTCACCCCGTTTAGATTAGATGTAGTTAAAGAGTTAATCGAAAGAGAATTAGGCAGAAACGGACAAGTATTCTATCTCCATAACAACATCGCTACCTTATATAACAGAGTGGCCACACTTCAAAAGATGATGCCTAATGTTCATATTGGGGTAGCACACGGCAAGATGGAAAGAGATGACATCGAAGATGTGATGATGCGCTTCTATGAAGGTGAGATTGATGTTTTAGTGTCCACTTCGATTATTGAAAATGGTATTGATGTCCCTAACGCTAATATGATTATTGTTGAAGATAGTGAAAACTATGGTTTATCACAGCTATATCAAATCAAAGGTCGTGTTGGTCGTTCTTCAAGAATTGCTTATGCTTATTTAATGTATAGCGAATATAAAGTCTTAAATGAAAAAGCCCAAAAGAGATTAAAAGCTCTTCAAGATTTCACCGAACTCGGTAGTGGTTATAAAATTGCACAAAGAGACTTAATGATTAGAGGCGCTGGTGACATCCTAGGTCCAGAACAAGCGGGATTTATTGATTCCATTGGTTTGGATATGTATATTAAACTTCTTAACGACGCAGTTAAAGAGAAGATGGAAGGCAAACCTGTTGAAGAAGAAAATATCGAAATCAATCCAACATTAGATATCGATGCCTATATTCCAAATAGCTACGCTAAAGAGGGCGATAAGATTGAACTATATCAAGAAATCTTACACGCGCCATCATTATTCGATCTTGATTATATTAAAGAGAAAACACGCGACGTATACGGAAGACTACCAGAAGAAGTTGAAATGTTATTCTCTAAACGTAGTATTGATTTATTAACTAAAGAAGCAAAAGTTCAAAAGTTAATGGATAAACCAAAGTTTGTGGAAATTAACTTAGGGGATGAATATATCAACATTAAAGGTATTGGTAATATTTTGTTTGAAGCATTAATTCCATTTTTAGCGTTCGTCAAAATAAGTTATGCTAATAATGTCTTTAAGATATTGCTTAATAAAGGTAAGAACTGGATTTATGATTTAGAAAATATCCTAAAGAGCTTACTAGAAATACAGAACCACTTTTCAGTGAAGGAAATTGTTTAAAATGCGTTTAGATTTAGTACTTAAATTATCAGGTTTAATTAAAAGAAGAACTGTCGCCAAAGAGCTTGCGGAACGTGGCAGAATTTTAATCAACGATCGTGTCGCTAAACCATCAAGTGAAGTGAAAGATAATGATAGATTAGAGCTCCATTTAGGTAACCGCGTTTTACTCGTCGAAATCACCTTTGAATTAAGATACAAAAAAGAATTCCCAGTCTATAAAGAAATCCTCACAACTAAGGTCAACGCTGATGCTTAATCTCGATAAAAATCAAAAATATTTGTTAGCTTGTTCCCATGGTCCTGACTCAATGGCCCTCTTTTTCATGCTCAAAGAAGAAGGTTATAAGTTTGCGGTCGCTCATGTTAACTATCACCTCCGTGAAGAGAGTGATGAAGAGCAAAAGGAATTAGAGGATTACTGCGCTAAAAATAACGTCGAATTATACATTAAAGAAGTTAACGAATCACTAGGGGAAAATAACCTTGAAGAGCAGTGTAGAATCATCCGTTATACATTCTTTAAAGAGTTAGTGAATAAGTACCATTTTTATGCCGTTTTAATCGCTCACAACCAAGATGACGTCATTGAGACCTATTTAATGCAAAAAACTCGGCAAAACTTGGTTGAATTTTTCGGAATTAAAGAAAATCCCATTATTTTCGATACAAAAATCATTCGACCTGTGCTCGGATTTACAAAACAGGAATTATTAATGTTCTGCGATATCAATAAGGTTGAATACTCCATCGATAAGACAAATCTTCAAGACGTCTTTTTACGCAATAAGATCAGACATCAAGTCGTCGAGAAAATGAGCAAAGAAGAAAGAAACAAAATCTTAGAAGAAATGGCTTTAGAAAATGAAAAGCTCGCAAAGATTCAAGAAAAGATTTCTCAAATTAAAACTAAAACTATTGAAGAATATAATAGGTTAAGCGATGATGAGTTTTTATATGCTATCGTGAGACTTGGTAGAACGTTAAAACCTAACTTTGCAATGAGCCGCGCTCAAGGCTTAGAAATTAGAAAAATCTTTAAGTCTGACAAGGCCAATATCAGCGTGGATATCTCTGGTCTTAAACTTGTAAAAAGCTATGATTCTTTTGATTTAATTAAGGATGATGATAAGCAAGATTTCTCTTATGAAATTAAAGCACCAACCATGCTTGATACTGAATATTTCTATTTGGATTTTACTGGTGATACAAGCAATAGAAATGTCACCTTACATGACTATCCTTTAACTATTAGAAACGCTAAGCCAGAAGACACCTATCTCATCAGTGGGTACGCAAAACAATTAAGAAGATTATTCATTGATTGGAAAGTGCCTTTACCTCTAAGAAAAAGATGGCCCGTTATCGTTAATAAAGATGGAATTATTATTTATGTTCCACGCTATCAAAAGAATTTTAAAAAGGAAGACGACTGTAATTTTTACGTTAAATAAAAATGATTAGGTGTGTTTTTCTTTTATTAAATAAAGAAATATGCCTATAATTAATCAAATCGAAAAACGTTTATATCAAAGGAGGTAGAAATTATGGATGAAGAAAATAATAGACCTGAAAGTCGTGTCTCTAGAAGTTTTATTTTCTCAATTATCTTTGTGGCTGGAATTCTCGCCTTAATTGCTTATCTCATTTTCTCCAACATGAACAGCGCGACAGAAATTACTCGTGCTCAATTGGTCAATTACTTGGCCACTGGTAAAGTTAATGATGTTCAATTAGTGCAAGCCCAGACTGTTATCACTGTTAATGGTCACTACACCGATACCGATTCTACTGGTAAATCTCAAAAAGTCTCTTTCTATACACAAATTCCAGAAGAGATGTATAACACAGAATATACCTGGCGAGTCGATAAGGATGTCAATGGAGATGGTGAAGTCAATGAAAACGATACAATTGATTCCACAATCCTCAAAGTGATCCTTGATGCTGAAAAAGTCGCTAAAGAAAAGAATCCAAAACAAAAATTCTTAACTGTTAAGAATCCTTACGAAGTAACATTCTGGGATCAATGGGGTCCAACAATCATCATGGTTGGTGGTTCAGCCTTATTGCTCTTGTTCTTATTCTCAAGAATGTCTTCCACTGTAAATTCTTCTAATAGACAAGCAATGGATTTCAATCGTTCTCGTGCTAGAAGAGTTAACACAAGCAAAATCAAATTTGATGATGTGGCTGGTGCTGATGAAGAAAAGAACGAGATGAAAGAACTCGTTGATTACTTAAAAGAACCAAAGAAATTTACAAAATTTGGCGCTAAATTACCAAAGGGTGTCCTCTTAGTGGGCCCTCCAGGATGTGGTAAAACATTGTTAGCCAAAGCCGTTGCTGGTGAAGCTGGTGTTCCATTCTTCTCCATCTCTGGTTCCGACTTTGTCGAAATGTTCGTTGGTGTCGGTGCGGGACGTGTGAGAGACATGTTCAGAATCGCTAAAGAAAACGCTCCATGCTTAGTCTTTATCGATGAAATCGATGCTGTTGGCAGACAAAGAGGTGCTGGTTTAGGTGGTGGTAACGACGAACGTGAACAAACACTTAACCAATTACTCGTTGAAATGGATGGCTTTAATGATAACGCTGGTATCATCGTTATCGCCGCAACAAATAGAGACGACGTTCTCGACCCAGCTCTTTTAAGAGCAGGCCGTTTTGATAGAAAGATTACTGTTTCATTACCTGATAAGAAAGGTAGAGAAGCTATCTTCAAAGTCCATTCTCGTAACAAAGTGTTAGATGACGAAGTCAACTTTGAAAACCTTTCAAAGAGAACTGTTGGTTTCTCTGGTGCTGATATTGAAAATATCATGAATGAAGCTGCGATCTTAGCGATTCGTGCTAATAGAGAAAAGATTACTGTTGATGATATTGACGAAGCTATTGACCGTCGTGTTGCTGGCCCAGCCAAGTCCTCACGTTCTTTAACTCCACACGAAAAAGAAATGATTGCCTATCATGAAAGTGGTCACGCCATTATCGGTTTAAGATATCCTCATAGTGATAAAGTTCAAAAGATTACGATTATCCCACGTGGTAACACAGGTGGACACGTACGTAGTACGCCTGAAGATGATCGCTTTACTAATAGTAAAAAAGAACTCATTGCCCGTATTGTTGGCTTAATGGGTGGTCGTGCTAGTGAAGAAATCTTCTGTGATGATATTTCTAACGGTGCTTCAAGTGATATTGAAGTGGCAACCGCAATTGCTAGAGCAATGGTTACTGAATGGGGTATGTCTGATTTAGGCCCAATTCAATACGAAAGAAATACTGGTAGTGTCTTCTTAGGAAGAGACTACACAAATACTCAAAAGAACTTCTCTGTTGATACCGCAACAAAGATTGATAATGAAATTAGAAAGATTATCGATTTTGCTCACGAAGAAGCTCTCCGTGTCATTAAGGAAAATAAAGATGATGTTATCCTCTTAGCCAAGACCTTAATTGATCACGAACAAATCACTGGTGAAGAGATCGATTACTTAATGGCAAATCGTCATCTCAAACGTGATGAAAAACCAGCGACTGTTGAGTTCCCAGAACCAAACAAAGAAGAACCAAAAGTCGAGGAAAATAAATAACAAACTAGGAAGGTTCACGCCTTCCTTTTACTATGTTTTGATATGTGGAAATTAGGTAAATTTAACATCGAAGGAAAAGTCGTTCTCGCTCCAATGGCGGGAGTGACAAGTGAAGGTTATAGAAAATACCTCAATACTTTTGGTGTGGATGTCTGTGTTTCTGAAATGGTTTCCGACATGGGGCTTATCTATCAAAACAAAGAAACCGAATCATATGTTAAGTATCAAAAAGACAATGTTTTAACTGGCGTGCAATTATTTGGCGCTAAACCTGAGAATTTAGCAAATGCGGCTAGACGGGCCATTGAAATCAACCCAGAAATAGACTTCTTTGATGTTAATATGGGTTGTCCGGTTCCTAAGGTTACTAAGACCGGTGCTGGCTCCGCATTGATGCTTAATCCAAAGTTATGTGGCGAGATTATAAAAGCTATTAAAAGTGTCACTGATAAGCCAGTAACCGCTAAGATTAGATTAGGCTATAACGAGGTTAACTTTTTAGACGTCATTAAAGCCCTTGAAGAAGCTGGGGTGGACGCCATTGGAATCCACGCTAGAACAAGAAAAGAACTCTATATGGGAGAACCACATTTTGACTTACTAAAAGACTTAAGAAGCAAGATGAAAGTTCCTCTAATGGTGTCAGGTAATATCTATACTTTAGACGATGCAATAAACGCTCTTGAAATTACAGGTGCCGACGCTGTCATGGTAGCGCGCGGCGGTATGGGCAATCCCTTCCTAATTAAGCAAATAAAAACGTAC
>JAEEGK010002997.1_pt1 | contig 42231 bp, 29 predicted proteins | sample 8958771 | NCBI WGS metagenome assembly JAEEGK01 (sample SAMN16246547, study PRJNA631951) | gut metagenome | biome: gut microbiome; feature: rumen; material: SC-attached | host: Bos | place: Iran: Karaj | collected 2018-10
AACCATAAAAGCAAACGCAAACCTCTTTGACAAAATTTTAAAACTTACTAAATAACAGACGCTTATGAAAAAATTATTTACTTTTATTTCAGCAATGGTTATCGCAGCCTCGATGCAGAGTTGCGAAGGACCGGCAGGTCCTGAAGGACCTATGGGTCCAATGGGACCGGCAGGTCAGGATGGATCGTCCTTTTACTATATCAACAAAGAGTTTACAGTAGAAAAAGGGCATTGGATTGGTGATGGAGAATGCTTTTACTATGAGTTCAAAGTTCCTGAACTAACAAAAGAAGTATGTGAATCAGCTGTAATCAACGCCTATTGCTACAACGAAGATTTTCAAAATCCACTTCCATACGTAACTTTTGATTACATTAATAGAGAAGTTAAAAATCCAAGTACTGGCGAGATTACAACCGAACCATATCGTTGGACACGTACTGTCCGCTTTGATTATACTACAGGATTATTGACATTTGTTGTTAATTATAGCGACTTCAACGATGAAGATATTCCTCCCACAATGGACTTTCGTTTAGTGGTTCACTACTAAAAGTTGAAAACTTCTAAATTACCATTATCCCATACTGCATACCCCGGTTTCTGTCCGTTCTTAGGAATTGAGATAGAGCCGGGGTTGCATATTGTAATGCCATATTGATTACGAAGTTCTTGAATGTGAGTATGTCCGTAAAGAATTACATCTATGCCCGACAGGCGGGGCAACGTAGAACCATTCACCACACAGCCGCTACCGTCAGATTTCAATGGTGAATAAACGTGACCGTGAGTAGCAAAAACCTTTTTCCCGTTATCGCAAAGTAGCACATAATCTGCCATAACAGGAAACTCCAAAAGCATTTGATCCACCTCTGCATCGCAGTTGCCTCGGCAAGCCATAATTTTGTCAGCCAATGGATTAAGCATTGAAACCACAGCCTTTGGGTCGTAGTTTTCGGGTATATTGTTGCGAGGTCCGTGATAGAGAATATCGCCGAGAATAAGCATCATATCACAGTTGCGCGAAACGTATTGGTTTAGAGCCTTTTCGCAAGCCGACGCGCAACCGTGTATGTCGGAAAACACAAGTATTTTCATTATTTGTATATGTAACTATCTGTTAGCGTTGAACTTCGGCAGGAGAAACAGTGAGATTGTCGTCAACCATAATAAGCATTATTCGTGCGCCAGCCGACTTGCCTTTTTTCCAAGGCTGTTTGTGCTCAAAGATAACTGTGGCAGTGCCAGGTGCGGTAGCCTCAAACACATATTGCTGAGTTCCGCCTTTGCCTACTGCGCCAAACGAACGTGGGTCGGGTGCGTCTTCCTTATATTCTTCGCTTACAAGTTTTATAACGTTTGGTTTGCGAATGGTGTATTGCCACGAATAACCTGTGGTTTTGTTTGATACAAGGTTAACGGTAACAGTTTTGCCCTTACCGGTAAATGAAAGAGGATTTCCACCTTCGGGTGTGGTAGCCACTTCCTTGGGTATGCCTGCGCACGATGCCAAAAACAGCGCAGCAACAGCAAATGCCGATGAAAATATTTTATTCATAACTAAATATTTAATTTACAATATTTTATACCTTATTATTTAAACAGTGATTCTAATTTTGTTGCAAGTTCTTCGCCACGTAGGTCTTTTGCCACGATAACACCTTTTTGGTCTACCAAAAGCATTGCGGGAATACCCTTGATATTGTATTGCTTTGCAGCCAACGACTGCCATCCTTTTAGGTCGGACACCTGAATCCAAGCCATATAATAACGCTGCACGCACGCCTGCCAATTGGCTTTTGCGTTGTCGAACGAGATACCGTAGATTTCAAAGCCCTTGTCGTGATAGAGGGCATATTGATGGATAACATTGGGCATCTCCATCAGGCAGGGACGGCACCACGAAGCCCAAAAGTCGATAAGCGTATATTTGTTTTTAGAATATACATCAGATAATTTTACAGGTTTGCCATCCATATCGTTGAGCGTTATATCCTTGATTTGCTTGCCAATAGCCATCTCTGCCTCAATTCGCATCTCCTCGGCAATAGCCATGTAAGTAGGTGCGTCGGGCATCTCTTTTTTCATTTTGGTAAGGATACGGCCTTTGTCTATGTCGGAAAGTTCGCTGTAATAATACTTCAACAGCATATCGCTCACAATGTTAGGAATGTTGTTGTAGATAAACTCACCTGCGAAAGCGTTCTTTTTGGCATTGTAAACATCAAAAGTGTCTTTTGCCATCATCTTTTCGTCAATCTGGGTGTCAGAATCAGATAATTTTGCCCAAGCCTGCTGTGCTTTTGTAGTGTACACGTCCATTTCCTCGCTAAATTTAAGATATAGGTCGTAAGTAGGTGAGCCGGAAACCACAGGGGAAGTATTTCCCACAGGCATATTCACTTGTATATTTGCATTTTCAAGGACAATAAGCGCCTGCGAAACAGGACTTGTGCCCTTAAATGCCACAAGCACACGGAGATCAGCACCGTCGATAGAGCCTTTGAAAACAAAAGTGCCATTTTGCACCACTGTGGAGTCTGCAATATCGAGACCCGAACTTGCAATACGGCACAAATATACCTTATCGTTTTCGTTTGAAAGTGTACATGTACCTGTTAAGGAGTATTCTTTTGATTTTTTCTGTGCCTCGCAACCAATAGTAAGTAAAAGCACTGCAAGCAGAAGAAGATTCTTTTTCATTTGATTCGATTTAATGTGAAACTCTATAATAAATAATATAAAACTTCTGATAATTAATAATTTATTCCTTTTCTTCGCACAAGTAGAAACGCACGTACCACTCTTTGAACATTTCGGCGATATTGGGATAAAAACCGTTGCTCGAATGATACCGATTAAAGAGCATAGCTTTTAGCGTGATAGGCACGCCATCATCTTCGTTGAAACGCATCAGATCATGCTCCATATATTCGTCTAAAGGGAATATTCCGCCAAGCTTCACCCAACGCTCTTCGTAGAAACAAGCAGCAGTGTTTTGGTCAGAACCTCCTGACACGCCGTAGTATCGGCAATATCTTGCAAGCCCGCCAACTTGAGACTGTTCTGCTTTTCTATTTTTAGATTTCAATGCCATAATTTCATCGATATCAATCTTTACAAATGAGCTATCGGTAAAAAACATAACAGCGTGACGTTGATCGGTTTTAAACACCGCTACAGGAATATTATCGTGGCAAAGATTGCTCAAATCCCAACAATGATTGTCGGCTGTATCGAATGCCATTAGCAATTTTGCACCTGGTAGATGCTGAGATGCGGTGGACAAGAGCACAATGCCATCTAATATCTCAATAAGCGGCGATGGCGACTTTCCTAAACCTACTATGCGGCGGTATTCGTGATGACAGTCGGCGGTGTCAAAAATCATAACGCCTTCGGTTTTCTTATCATACTGATAATTAACAGAATATACAATCAATCCGTTTTTAGTGACAACAGGAGCAGATTCTCCAATGTGGAAACCATCTATTTCGGTCCATTTGTCCTGCACATTATCTTTATAGAACATTCTGCCACCAATACTGCACCAAAGTCTATGATCATGGTCGCGTACAATTTGCGGAGCTTCGTATCCATAATAATCCTGCATTTCGATAAACGGCTCTGGTTCAGGAGTTAAATTGCCATCGAAAGCATTTTTAATAATAATAACGCTTCTTTGATAGATAATAAGTAAATTCTTTTCAAAAATACTCAGCCCGCAGCAATAATCTGTAGGGATATCAGCTTTGTACATCCGAGGGTTGCTGGCTGGTCCAAAACATACAGCAGTCTGTGCAAAATCTCCTCCCGCGGCCTCGGCAACAGCTCTATAAGAGCCAGTTTCATCGATGACGCTAAGGTAGATATAAACGTCCTCCATTTCTATGTCCTTTTCAAAGCCGTCAGCAATAAAGTACGACTTGAAACAGTGGTTTCTACTATAGAGGCGTTCAAACCCGTTTGCCGATTGCGAATATTTTGCATTCATCAAATGGTTATCAACTTTGTAAACTTGCACAATATATCAACCACGACATATATCCGGCAAAGAATGTCAAAAGCAAAGCACCTTCCCAACGTTCAACTTTATATTTGGTGAATGAGAATAGCCAAAGCAGCACAACACTTACTAATAGTACACTTAAGTCTATCATTGTTATGCCGTTGACTTGCATAGGACAAATAACGCCGGTTATGCCTATGATCATAAGTATGTTCATTACGTTAGAGCCGATAACATTACCCATCGCAATTGCGCTTTCGCCTTTACGAGCTGCAACTACGCTTGTTGCAAGTTCGGGCAAAGATGTGCCGCCAGCAACAATAGTTAAACCGATAATTGCCTGTGACACACCCAATTCGGTAGCCACCTCGGTAGCTGCATTAACAAACAAATTACTACCAAACACAAGGCAAGCAAGGCCTACAAGAACAAACAAAATAGCCTTCCAAATGGGCAGAGGCTTTTTCGCATTGGATGCGTCAGAATCTGAATCTTGTTTTGCTTCGGCAGCACCCTTAATACCAGTACGAACGGTGTAAACCATAAACACCACAAACACAACAGCGAGGATAGCTGCGTCGAAACGTGAGATAAAATTGTCGATTCCAAAGATAAAAAGGAGAACGGAGGCTAGCACCGCAAATGGAATATCCTTTTTTACTGTGGATTTAGAAATTACCATAGGCGCCACCACAGCAGCTGTACCCACAATAAGCATAGCGTTGAAAATGTTAGATCCCACCACATTGCCTACAGCAAGGTCAGGTGTCCCATTGATTGCCGACACAAGGCTGACAAAAAATTCGGGCATAGATGTACCCATAGCCACTACAGTAAGACCTATTACAATCTGCGGGATATTCATCTTAGCTGCAAGTCCCACAGCTCCATCGGTGAGACGGTCAGCACCCCAAAGCACCAAAGCCACACCTATTATTATATACAATATATTAAGTAACATTTTTTAAAATTTATTTTTCAGGTACAAATTTAAAAAAAAATATGATGGCGTTGTATAATTCATTATGTTTTTTTTGAAAATTAACTTAAAAATTCATTATCTTTGGCAAAAAAAATAGATGAACCTAATGAATAAATTACTGGCGATTTCTTTTGTGTCGCTTATCAACATTAACTCCTATGCCCAGATAAGTTTTGATGGATTCAGCATCAATAGTTACATCAACGATGTTGCTGTGGACACAGTATCTGGCATTACCGGCATTCCCGAAGGATACACAGTGGAAGGCTTTAGTGTGAGTGCCACAGTGAAAGGTTTTTCACAGACTATCGAAAGCCGCAGTGCAAAGCTTAACGCCGCACAACGACAATTGATGCACTCCGTAAAATCTGGCTCTAAAATTTATATAGAGGATATTCAAATTAAAAACAACCGAACGCAAAAAGTAAGCAACGAACCTGTTATCACCCTAATAAAAGATGGTGTAACAGCAGCTTTAGTTGGCAAAAAAGTGTTAGCTTATCCTGGGGCGCACTCCACCGACACCACCATGTACCGTGTTTCTTCGTTTGAAATTGAATCTATCCGCCCAGATTTTGTTTATCATATCCGCATCACAGGCAACGAGATTGATTCTATTTCGTATGCTCAAATTACTAAAATGGGTTATCGTTTTACTGTTAAAAACATTGTAGCTAAAGAAATTGCTACTGGTAGGAGCGAAGAGGTTCGACAATTTTCTGTTTCCGACGAGGGTGGGTACCGTTATCTATGCCGTTCAAAAGGTTATCTAACCAGAAAAAACGCTATGGTTAATTTTGTATATCCAATGCCGTCTGCTATCGACTCCGTATATGGGACGTTCATTTCTGAAAAAGGTATTGAGTTATTTTCTTTTAAAGGAGCAACATTTTCCAAAGATGCCCAAAAAGTACTTAGGCATGTCAATCCGTTTTCGGTCATCATATTTTCGGTTTATTATGAAGGGCACCAAGAAACTATCAATGTTATGGCCATTGATTGATTTTTTTTATTAAATATGAACATATTTATGTTTTTATATATATATTTGCGCTTAATAATATGTGAAGGATGGCAAAAGAAATAACCATTAGAGAACTTACAGAAAACGAACTAATTGAGTGGTATTACAAGAGTGCTGAAACTAAAAAATATGTTGAATTTTACGTTTCGGAACTAAAAAAATATCAACAGCCAATGCTCGAAATCAATTGCGGAACAGGCGAAATTCTAAAAAGCCTGGTAGCGGAAGGTATTGTCTGTCATGGTCTCGATTGTGCTGCCGACCAAGTGAAAATTTGCGGAGACGAACTTACACGTCAAAACTTGGAATCAACTCTCTATAGTTTCGATTACAACCATTTTTCGCTGCCAAATAAATACAACACCATTTTTATTCCACAGTCTACGCTCTGTATGATTTCGGACTTGGATGCCGTTAAACAGTTTTTGAAAAACATATACGAGTCTCTGGAAAATGGTGGAACACTGCTTTTCGATCTTTTTATTCCTTGGAAAGACATAACTGATTTTCACTCAAACAAATGGTCGTCGGGCAACGCTATCGAAAACCAAGAAACAGGAGAAATTTTTGTCTACAGCTATAGTTGCGACCTCGACCTTGCAAAACAAATTCGCACAACCAACTCAAAATATGAACTTTACAAAGACGGCAAACTGATTTCAGTTCATTTCGACACTGCCCAAAGCCGTTGGTTTACCGATAATGAGATGCAAATAATTCTTGAAGATATTGGTTTTTCAGCGGTATCTTACTCCAAAATTTTCCAAGAAAACGAATTAGACTATTCTACACTCTTTGTCGCTACCAAACTCAACTAAAACCGTGTGCAATAATGCTTTGGCGTAAGTTTAGGGTTTAGAAAAACTATGCCCATACGTGCGGTTTCGATGGTAACGGTTGATTTTGAATCTTTTACAATCTCGCGCCAAGCCTTGCTCATGCCTTTCGACCAGTTAATGTCGTCGAAGAGCAACACCGCACCACTCTCCAAACCATTACTGAATAGTGCATAATAATCCATTGTGGCTTTGTAGGTGTGGTTGCCATCGATATAAACAAGGTCAATATCTTGATTATCAGCGATTAATTTTTCTAAAATATCATCAAATCCGCTGTTGATGGCTTTGATATTTTGGGCATTGTTGACAGCAAAACTCTCTCGGGCAAGATTATGAATTGATGTACACCCTTCTACGGTAATTATCTTAGAATCAGGACTTCCAGCAGATAGATAGAGAGTTCCCACGCCGAGCGAAGTGCCTAATTCCAATATCTTGCGGGGCTGCAAAAAATTGGCTGTGCGCTGCAAAAGCCGTCCGTATTTGCCTTTCGACGATGATTTTTTGGCAAGCGAAGATATTTTTACATCCTTGGTCTTGCCGCCTTTTGCGCCGAAGGTGGTAACGATGATGTTGTCGCGGTTTTTGCGCAATTGTGCGTAGGCGTTTTCGGCAAGTGAGTAGTCGAACTTCTCCTTGCTGAATATCACGTACTTAAAAAAGTTGAAGATGTTAGGCGAATGTACACGGTGTCCGTTGTAAAATCCCGCTTTGAGAAAATGCCTAAGGGTAAAAATCAGGTTCACGATATATAATAAAAAAAACTGCCGTACCACCTTGCAGCGGCACGGCAGCCACCTTGAATAAAAATCTATGAAACTCTATCGGATGATAGTTGCTTTGCGGTCGGGACCCACAGAGATTATCTTAATGGGAACCTTTACAAAGTTGGCGATAAATGCCAAGTAATCAATCAATTCGGTAGGCAACTCTTTATCGCTTTTTGCATTAGAGATGTCGGTTTTCCAACCTTTGAACTCTTTGTATACGGGTTCGATTGATTCTTCAATGTCGAAAGGCATAGCCATAGTCTCCTTGCCGTTGATTTTGTATGCCACGCAAGCCTTGATGGTGTCAAAGTCGTTCATTACATCGCTCTTAGTAACAATGAGTTGTGTAACGCCATTGATCATACAAGAGTATTTGAGTTCTACTAAGTCGAGCCAACCTGTACGGCGAGGACGACCTGTGGTAGCGCCAAATTCGTGACCAGCAGCGCGGAGTTTCTCACCTGTTTCGTCGAAAAGTTCTGTGGGGAAAGGTCCTGCGCCCACACGTGTGCAGTATGCTTTGAAAATACCGTACACTTCACCGATTTTTTGAGGAGCCACGCCCATACCGGTGCAAGCGCCTGCGCAGATTGTGTTGCTACTTGTAACAAAGGGATATGTACCAAAGTCGATGTCGAGCATTGTGCCTTGCGCGCCTTCGGCAAGTACAGAGCGGTTTTGGTCGAGTTTTTCGTTGATAAACATCTCTGCGTCAACAAATTCAAATTGTTTGAGACACTCGATGCCTTCGAACCAGCCTTTCAAGAAATCTTCCATCTTGAAATCTTTGAAACCAAGCGATTCAATTTCGCGGAGGTGGCGTTGTGTAAGAGCGTCGAAACGTTGTTTAAAGTCGGGACGAAGTATGTCGCCGATTCTCAAACCGTTGCGGCTGATTTTGTCGGTATAGCAAGGACCGATGCCTTTGAGTGTGCTGCCAATTTTAGATTTTCCCTTGGCTGCCTCGTTGGCGGCGTCTAATATTCTGTGTGTAGGGAGAATAAGGTTGGCGCGTTTGGATATTTTCAGAAGTTCCTTGATTTTAGGATTTTGACCGATAATGTTGTCGATTTCGCTTTTAAAAATAGCGGGGTCAAGCACTACGCCGTTGCCAATCAGGTTGATAGCACCGTTGGTAAAAATACCCGACGGAATGGTATGCAGCACAAATTTTTTGCCGCTAAATTCGAGCGTGTGTCCGGCATTGGGACCGCCTTGAAATCTTGTTACAACATTGTAACGGGGGGCAAGCACGTCAACAATCTTGCCTTTTCCCTCGTCGCCCCATTGGAGGCCTAATAAAACATCTATTTTCATTTTTATATGTTATAATTAATTCCGGTGTAAAATTACAAAAATTTGCGACGGTGAATTTACGAAACTTTATAACATTAATCAATTTTTTTTGAGTAATTTTACCGCCAAGATGGAAAATTTGCAGATTACACCCATAGCACATATCAGAAGTCAGTTTAGCGGCAAGTTTGGCATTCCTCGTCAGCCGGGGCTTGCTCCTTCGCTTGTGGCTGAAATTGTGTTTGAGACTGAATTTCGCAACCCCGACTTTATCAGAGGATTAGATGGTGTTTCGCACATTTGGCTTTTGTGGGAATTTTCGGAATTTCGCGGCAAACCATATTCAGCACTCGTGCGTCCGCCACGCCTTGGAGGTAATAAAAAACTTGGAGTTTTTGCCACACGAAGTCCGCTGCGACCAAATCCGCTGGCACTTTCGGCTGTAAAAATCGAGGAGATTGCCACCTCAAAAGAATTCGGCTATATAATAAAGGTGTCGGGCGCAGATTTGATGGATGGAACTCCAATTTACGACATCAAGCCTTATATTCCTTATACCGACTGTATATCAGAGGCTTACACCTCTATTTATCCAAAACCCGAAACGCTCGATAATGTTATTTACAATTGTAAAATATCTCAAACTATTGATAATAAAACACTTAAAGCATTAGAAGAGATACTTTTGCAAGACCCTCGTCCGGCATACAAAAAAGAGGATACAGGTATTTATAAATTTGAGTTCGGAAATTTGCACGTGGAGTTTTACGTTAACGGTAAAACAGTGTTTATCACATCCTTAGCGTGCTGCAACTCCTCCTTGGTTAAATCTTTTACGCCTTCCAACGGATAATCAATACCGAGATTCTGATACTTAAATTTTCCCATAGTGTGGTAGGGTAGGAGGTCAACCTTCTCTATTACAGAATATTGCGAAAGATATTCTGCCAAAGCCTTCAAACGGTTGTCATCAAAAGTGTATCCGGGAACAACCACGTGACGAATCCAAACCTTTTTGCCGATAGATTGCAGATACTCTAAAAACCGTTGATTATTGTCGCGAGTGCAGCCAGTGTAAGATTTGTGCAGAGTGTCGTCGGCTGTTTTAATATCAAGCAACACCAAATCGGTGTAATTCAATACATTAAGTGCTTTTTCGGAATATATTACACCCGAAGTGTCGAGGGCAGTATGGATTTTATTTTGATGGCAAATCTTGAAAAACTCCTCCACAAACTCGGCTTGTACCAAAGGTTCTCCACCTGAGACAGTTACACCGCCCGACTTGATAAAGTTTTTGTATTTCATCACTTCGGCAAAAAGTTCTTCGGGAGTCATATTGTACTGAGCAGGAGCGTTAACATCCCAAGTATCAGGATTATGGCAAAACATACACCGCATAGGGCAGCCTTGCATAAAAACCACAAACCTAATTCCCGGACCGTCTACCGTGCCAAATGATTCCAACGAATGTATTTTGCCTATCATATTACTGCTTAATTATCAGGCTACTTTTCCACCTTAAATGCATAACTGAATATCATCTCGTCGTTATAATAGAACTCTATCTTGTAATCGCCAGGTCCCCAATTACCAGGTATACCAATTCCATATCCGTTCATAATTTGAAAAGTGGTATTTCTGTCAACAGACAGAGTTTGTTTGTATGTATATGAAGATGAATGACTTCCTTCAGAGAAACCGTCTGGAGAATAGAACTTAACTCCAATCTCAAACTCACCTTCTGATATAGGAGTGATGTACAACTTTGGTGTTAAAAATTGTGTAACAGATGAATAAAGTACATCACCAAAATTAGTAACAATATTATCGTTGTCGTCAACGTTGGCGATTTCAACTTTGTTGATGATAAAAGGGTGAGAGTATATTTCGAAATTGTATGTATAAATCAATTCATCTTTGTAATAGTATTCTACTTTGTAATCACCTGCCGGCCAGTTGCCTGGAATGTTATTACCCCAACCATCCCCGATATACTCAGTAGTTTGTTTGTTTAAATTGAGGATGTGCTTACTCGAATAGCCTCCTACAGAGTTAGTACCTGTTGATAATCCGGCAGGAGAGTATAGTTTGAAATATAAATCATACTGTCCATCAGCTAATGTCTTGATATGGAACTTAGGTGTTAGATATTCAGTGAGCTTAGAATAGATTGGAACACCAAAATCCTGAATAGTGTTTAGATGTACATCAGTAACCGACATTTCAACCTTGGTAATTTCAAACGGAGTATCAACAATGGTGAACTTTTTACTACAACACAATTCATTATTATAGTAGATCTCTGCCGTGTAATCTCCCGCAGGCAAATCACCATCCCAGTTCGGTCCAACATAATACGATTTATCTACGTCATCAATCTCCATCTGAAACTCTGTTGAATAACCATCTGGAGCATCAGAGGTTGTTATCATTTCATCGTCCAAGAATAATCTGACTTTAAGATCATATACTCCTCTTTCTCTAGCATCAATATCGAATACCAAAGTTATTGTTGGGGAATTAAGGTTGCATATTGTATCGCTTTTTTCCACTTGGTCTCCTTCCGAATAGTATACTTCCGCTCCCAAAATAACAAAAGGATCTATCAACCAATTCAACAATATGCATCCAACTGTGCACAATACAAAAAATCCCAATAGTATCAGCAATGGCAGTTTGATTTTCTTTGAAGTGACTCTGTGTTGAGTCGTTTCCGCAACAGGGATTTGTTGATTGGCTACAACAGGGATTTGTTGATTGGCTACAACAGAAATTTGTTGATTGGCTGCAACAGGAATTTGTTGATTGGCTGCAACAGGTTTAACACTGTCAACAGGAGTTGAAAACTTCGGTTCAAAAGGTACAGGAATAGGTTGTACCCCTGGTATTTTTGTGATATGCTCTTTTAATTGAGAGATTATTACCTCGTAATTGTTTTGCGTTACAATACTCTTGGCGGTATTGATATCGCAAAGGTATTGGTACATATTACGTAGGTCGTTGATGTAATAATCATACTTGGCAGCCTCACTTTCAGCAGTGGAAAGCGGAACTATGCTCTCTCTCTGCTGCCTAATTAAATCGGTGCGACGTTTGTCGAAATACTGGTAATATTCCTTAAATTTTTCCTTGTTGGTGATTTGCGCATCGGGTAGTATTATCGGAAATACTCTTTTCCATATCTTGCCGTTCTCTTTTATTACGTGCCACTCGTGCATACAATGAAGCGACTTGATATATTTTTCACTGATTACCACCAATATAGCACAGCCTTCGCCTATCTCATTCTCTGCTTCGTTGATATTCCAACGGTAAGGACAGAGATTGTCTTTGTCGCGTTTGTAATAAATCCCCTGCTCGGTCATTAACTTACATATACGATCAATATCGTCCTCCAAAGTTGGATTGTCCGCATTTTTCCACGCATAGGAAATATATACTGGATGATTAGGGTTGATTGTCAGTGCCATAATAATGAAATCCTTACTAGCGTTCTTTATTAGGAATATTGTATATGATTTAATTCCGCAAATATAAGAAAAAATGTCTAAGACATATTAATTTTAGGCATTTTTTTAATCAGATACAACATATTATTTAGTTTAATTATTGACATAAAAAAAACATCAAGCGTCGATAAGGCGCTTGATGTTTATATACTTAAAATTGGTGTTTTACAAAGATTGGTTGATTGTGCGGCTGATTACATCCAACTGCTGCTCTTTGGTGAGTTTTACAAAGTTGACAGCGTAGCCCGAAACACGGATTGTGAGTTGCGGGTATTTTTCGGGATGCTCCATAGCGTCAACGAGAAGTTCACGGTCGAAAACGTTAACATTCAAGTGGTGACCGCCGTCGGGAGTGAAATATCCGTCCATCAGGTTCACAAGGTTGTTTACCTGAGTTTCGTTGTCCTTGCCGAGAGTTGCGGGCGAAATTGCAAATGTGTAAGAAATACCGTCGTGAGAGTGCTGGAAAGGCAATTTTGCAACCGAAGCAAGAGCGGCAACTGCGCCCTTGGTGTCGCGACCGTTCATCGGGTTAGCACCGGGAGCAAAAGGAACGCCGGCAGGACGACCGTCGGGTGTTGCACCTGTCTTTTTACCGTAAACCACATTTGAAGTGATGGTAAGAATCGACTGTGTGGGCACTGCGTGACGGTAAGTTTCGTGCTGACGCATATATTCCATAAATTTCTCGGTAATCATAAGAGCGAGGTTGTCGGTATTGGTGTCGTTGTTGCCAAAAGGAACATAACCAGTGTTTTCAAAGCCAACAGCAATGCCTTTTTCGTTGCGGATAACCTTCACCTTGCCGTACTTAATGGCTGCAAGTGAGTCGGTTACAACCGAAAGACCTGCGATACCTGTTGCACGTGTACGCTCAACGTGACCATCGTGGAGAGCCATTTCAAATGCCTCGTAGTCGTACTTGTCGTGCATATAGTGAATGATTTTCAAAGCGTTAACATAAACCTTTGCAAGCCAACGCATCATCTGCTCAAATTTTGCCATAACATCGTCGTAATCAAGATATTCAGATGTAATGGGAGCATATTCGGGCGAAACCTGCTCGCCTGTAATCTCGTCTTTACCGCCGTTGATAGCGTAGAGAAGACATTTTGCGAGGTTGGCTCTTGCACCGAAAAACTGCATCTGTTTGCCAATCTTCATCGGCGAAACGCAGCAAGCAATACCGTAGTCGTCGCCATAGTCAACACGCATTAAATCATCGTTTTCGTATTGGATAGCCGACGATTTGATTGAGATTTTGGCACAATACTTTTTCCAAGCCTCAGGCAAACGCTCCGACCAAAGAACTGTCAAGTTGGGTTCGGGAGCGGGACCGAGGTTTTCGAGGGTATGGAGCATACGGTAGCAAGTTTTTGTTACCAAAGTTCTGCCGTCGATACCCATACCGCCTTCTGATGCAGTTACCCAAACAGGGTCGCCTGAGAAAAGTTCGTTGTATTCGGGAGTGCGCAAGAAACGTACAATGCGGAGTTTGATAACCATCTGATCGATAAGTTCCTGAGCCTCTTTTTCGGTGAGAGTTCCGTTTTTGAGGTCGCGCTCAATATAAATATCGAGGAATGTAGAGATACGACCGATACTCATAGCCGCACCATCTTGGTCTTTTACAGCACCGAGGTAGCCGAAATATACAAACTGAACAGCCTCACGAGCATTTGTAGCGGGTTTTGTAACGTCGAAACCGTAGTTGGCGCACATTTTTACAAAATCTTTGAGAGCCTTAATCTGCTCAGAAATTTCTTCACGCTGTTGAATCACCTCTTCGGTCATCTCCTGAATATCAAGACGATCGAGATAGCGTTTTTTCTCTTCAATAAGGTTGTCGGTGCCGTAGAGGGCAATACGACGGTAGTCGCCAATGATACGACCACGACCGTAAGCGTCGGGCAAACCTGTGATAATATGAGCGTGACGAGCGGCGCGTATGTCGGCAGTGTAAGCCGAGAACACACCCTCGTTGTGGGTTTTGCGATAACGTGTGTAAATATCTTTTGTGGCTGGGTCGAGTTCGTAGCCGTATGCTTTGAGAGCCGATTCTACCATACGGATACCGCCTTTGGGGAAGATACCGCGTTTGAGAGGAGCGTCGGTTTGGAGACCTACAATCACCTCGTTTTCCTTGTCGATATATCCTGCACCGTAAGTGTCGATGCTTTGCGGCAGTTTTGTCTCGGTGTCGTAAACGCCTTTTGCGCGTTCTACCTTAAACATCTCAGTTAACTTATTCCAAACTTTGAGAGTTTTTTCCGAAGGGCCTTCGAGGAAGGATTCGTCGCCGGTGTAGGGAGTGTAATTGTGCTGAATGAAGTCGCGCACATTGATTTCGCGTTTCCAAATAAAGCCTGCGAAATCGTTCTGGAGGTTTCCAATTTTCATATAGAATACAAATTAAGTATTAATAATCTGCCGCAAAGGTAAAATATATATGGCATAAAGTCAATAATTAAAAATGGTTATTTTGTTAAATTTGAGTGAAAATTTTGAGTGTAGTTTCTACACTTATTAAATAAATAAAAAATTTTGAAAAAAAATATCAATTTATTTGGCGGAATAAAAAAAGTGCTTACCTTTGCATCGCAAATTATGGGGGATTAGCTCAGTTGGCTAGAGCGTTTGACTGGCAGTCAAAAGGTCAGGAGTTCGACTCTCCTATTCTCCACAAATAAAAGCGGAATTTCAGAAAGAAGTTCCGCTTTTTTGTTTGTCTTTGGGGGAGGATTTCTATTGGAGAGATACTTTAAATGATTCTCCATTAACAATCACCACATACACTCCCGGATTATTTAAGTTGATAACATCTTTGGATGATTTTGTTTTAGAAGTTGTTATTGTTCGTCCGTTGAGGTCGATTATTTTGTATTGGCTGCCGGGGATAGATTCGATGAAGATTTGTTTACTAAAACTCCATACTTTTGTGGTAGGAGTGGTGGAGGGGTTGTCAGACACTGGGGTGGTAAATGAGGTTTCGCAACCTTGGTATATTAATCTCAAAGTTTGCTCACCTAATTTATTTTTGTCGAAACCTAAAATCGTGGATGAATAATTAATTTCTTCTGTTGTCTTTTCCCCATTATTGTATGTGACGGTGAGTTTTCCACCACTCGATTGTTTAAAATCCTCACCCAAAGAATAATTAGTTTTAGGCATGGTACTTATTGCTATTGCAACTACATAACGATATGGTTGTTCTCCTGATTTGGTTAAATAACCCGGATCTGATTCACCTCCATCAATTTTAGCATATTTGCTAGAAACATAATCAGATTCAAAATCCCCGTTCGCGTCTGCATAAGTTCCTTTGCCTCCGTAAAGATCTAAACAACCATAGAACATATTAGAAGAATACGTTATTGATTCTGTTGACCAACCATCGCCCACCATAATGTATTGCAGTTGAAAACAATACTCAAACATAGCACTCATTCTTGTAACGTTAGATGTATTAAAACTACTCAAATCAAGACTTGGAAGATGCCAACATTCATAAAACATATAACCCATATCCGTAACCTTTGAAGTAATGAAGTGCGACAAGTCGAGAGAAATAAGGTCCGAACAATAGTAAAACATAGAACTCATATCTGTAACATAATCTGTATTGAGATTTTCTTTCATTCCAGATATTTCTATAAGGGACTTTAAATTGTAAAACCAATAAGAACAATTTTTTGGTTTGTAAGATTGAAAAGACTCATCAAACACAACCTTTGTAATAGAAGTTTGGATTTCTTCAGACCATTGTTGGAAACTACGCTGCATACGAAGAGCACCTTCGGGTTTGTTGTCGCCGTAGTAAAATGTTGCAATACTGTCTTTCACAACGGCGTATGCTTGCTTAAAAGTGGTTTTCTGTTCGCCCTTTCTAGTAAGGTAACCTGGATTATCCATCCCACCATCTATCCTTGCAAAGAATATACCGCCATCACCATAATCGTAAAACGAAGTGCCTTTATTACCTACGAGATTGTAACAACCGCTAAACAAAAACCTATCAGTACTATATGATCTATCCGTTGTCCATTCATCACCTACATATATAGTTTCAAGTTTTTCACAACCCAAGAACATATACATCATCTCTCGAACATTGGCAGTGTTAAACCCAGATAGATCAAGGGTGGTAAGGCTTTTACATCCTGAAAACATATCCTCCATAGTAATTACATCTTCTGTGTTAAGGTTCTCTTGCATACCTACAATTTCTGTAAGGTTTTCAAAATCACTAAACCAGTATGCACAACTTTTAGGTTTGTATGCTTTAAATGATTCATCGAAAACTACCTTAGTTATAGATAAACAAAGTTCCTCTGCCCAAGAGCCACCACCCCAAGAATTATGTTGCAACAAAAGAGCGTCTTTCGGTCTTAATCCATTGTAATAAAAAGTAGCAATGCCATTATCAACTATAACGTATGGTGGCACATACACAGGTTCGCCCGATTTGGTTAACAATCCTGGTTGTTCCTCTCCGCCATCTATTCTTGCAAGGTAGTTAAGACAATTGGCACAAATTCGATTCGGACTTAAATCAAAGTCGTTATAAGAAGTACCTTTCCCACCAACAAGGCTATAGCAATAATCAAAGATATAGTTACTACTCTTACCTTTGGACCAATTGTCGCCAACGAATATCGTCTCAAGTGAAACACAGTCTGCAAACATATATTCCATTTTCTCAACATTGGCGGTATTAAAATTGCCTAAATCAAGAAGGGTAAGGCTACTGCATCGATAGAACATACAGCTCATATCCGTAACTTCCTCGGTTTTGAGACTCATATACATCCCCGATATTTTGGTTAGGTTTTTCAAACCATAAAACCAATATGCACAACTTGTGGGTTTATAATCTTTGAAAGAATCATCAAAATCTACCAAGGTAATAGAATTATGTATGTCTTTTGACCATTGAGCATCTCTTGATTGTAACGACAATGCCCCATCAGGTTTGTTTGCCTTATAGTAGAAAGTGGCAGTGCCGTCTTTTACTACTACGTAGGGTACTTTATCACCTTGTGCAAATGCTCCAAGTGACGGAAGAGTGAAAAGGAGAGTTAATAGTAATGTTGTTAAAACATTACATTTACCCCCCCCCCACTTGAAATTTGTAAAGTTTAAATAACTTTTTCATAGTTTTAAAATTTAATGTTATTAATTGGGTTTATTATTTTTCGCCTTCGGGTCAAGATACTTTGGCATAATACTCAATGTTTTTTTTGCAAATATAAAAAAAACTTTATAATGTACTCATTTAAACGAAAAAACCGACGATTGAATGTTCAACCGTCGGTTTATGTAAAAGATTAGAAAATTCTACTTTGCATAATTAACCGCCCTTGTTTCGCGGATAACGGTGATTTTGATTTGACCGGGATATGTCATCTCGGTTTGAATCTTCTTAGCGATGTCGGCTGAAAGTACTTCTGCCTCTTGGTCGGTAACCTTTTCGCTGCCAACGATAACGCGGAGTTCGCGACCTGCCTGAATAGCGTAAGTTTTGAGTACGCCCGGGTAGGAGAGGGCAAGGTCTTCAAGACCCTTGAGACGTTTGATATAACTTTCGGCAATTTCTCTACGTGCTCCGGGACGTGCGCCTGAAATAGCGTCACAAACCTGAACGATGGGAGCTATTATTGAAGTCATCTCTACCTCGTCGTGGTGAGCACCGATAGCGTTGCATATTTCGGGTTTCTCTTTGTATTTTTCAGCGAGTTTCATACCCACAATTGCGTGCGGCAAATCGGGTTCATCGTCAGGCACCTTGCCAATATCGTGGAGAAGTCCTGCGCGTTTAGCTGCCTTTACAGGAAGGTCGAGTTCCGAAGCCATCACAGCGCAGAGGTTTGCGGTTTCGCGAGAGTGCTGCAAAAGGTTCTGACCATACGATGAACGGTATTTCATCTTACCAATCAAGCGAACAAGTTCGGGATGCAAACCGTGAACGCCAAGGTCGATATAAGTACGTTTGCCCACTTCGGCAATCTCCTCTTCGAGTTGTTTTTTGGTTTTGGCAACTACCTCCTCGATACGTGCGGGGTGAATACGTCCGTCGGTAACAAGTTGATGGAGAGCAAGACGGGCAACCTCGCGGCGGACAGGGTCGAAACCAGAAAGCACGATAGCCTCAGGAGTGTCGTCAACTATAATCTCAATACCAGTGGCGGCTTCAAGAGCGCGTATATTGCGACCCTCGCGACCGATAATGCGACCCTTGATTTCATCGTTGTCGATATTGAAAACTGTAACAGCGTTTTCAATAGCGGTTTCAGCACCAACGCGCTGAATTGTTTGAATCACAATCTTTTTAGCCTCTTTCGACGCTGCCATTTTGGCATCTTCGATAATATCGTTTTGAAGGCTGAGCGCCTCGGTTTTAGCCTCGGCAATAAGGTTATCTTTTAGTTGCTGTTTAGCCTCGGCGGCAGAAATACCTGCTATGGCTTCGAGGTTTTCAACAGCCTTGCGGTGCATCTCTTCAAGTTCCTTGTTTTTAACTTCTGCCTTTTCGAGCTGGCGTTCGAGGTTTTCTTTAAGAGTATCACATTCGGCCTTTTTGGTTTCAGCCTCTTTTTGTTTTTTAGTTAAATCGTTACGCAACTGATTAACTGTATTGTCTTTTTGTTTGAGTTTCTGTTCCCACTGCGTAAGGCGGTTGTTTTTTTCGGCGGCCTGTTTTTCAATCTCGGCCTTCTGCTTCATAGCCTCGTCTTGAGCCTGAAGGATTTTTTTCTGTTTTATAATCTCAGCGTCTTTTTCGGCGTCCTCAATAATATCGTTAGCCTTTTTTTCGGCAGCACGAATCTTCATGTAGTATCCGAGGAAGTATCCTACGAGGAGGGCTGCTACTGCGGCGCAAATTACTATTACTATATTATCCATTTTATATATATATATTGTTTTTAAATTTGCTATAAAAAAAAACCGCATCATTACAATAATTGTTTAAGAAACCCCTGATGAACATGGGCGATGCAGGTCTCCTGTTTTTAACGTCCAACGCAGATTGCTCTGACACAGCCAAAGCTGTGTTAAGGCCTGTTATACGCAGAATAAATCCTACACCTAATTTTATTAGTGTTGAGTTTCAAACCTCTTAATGAAATGATGCGGGTAATATCTTTCAGATGAACCGAGGTTCACCTTAATAATATTAGTATTTTATGTTAAAGAACGTTCGACTTTTGGATATAATCGTCAATTTCGCCCGACAATATTTGCAGTTCTGACATAAAGTCGGTATCGTCGGAAGCATTTTCGCTGTTTAAATATCTAGTGGCAAAGTCGAGACATACCATTGCAAAAAAATCGAACGGCTGCTTTTTCTGAGAAGCAAACCTCTGTCGATACATTACCAGCCTATCATTAATCTGCTGCGCTGCACGACGTATTACTTCCTCCTCGCTCCGTTTGATATTCATCGGATACTTTTGGCCGTCAATTATTACCGTTATAGATAGTCTTTCGTCCATTGCCTGTTAAACTTATATCTTATTTGTCTAATTGCTGTCGATAAGGGACAGACACCTGTCTATTTCCCGCACAATTCTGTTTAGTTTGATCTTGGTGTCATGAGTATTGTCGCCCGAAATAAGCGAATTCAACGTTTTCAAATTGTCATATTGCGAACTAAGCACTGTAAGTTCGTCTGCCTTGGACTCCAATTGTCTTTCCAAAGACTCTTTTTTAGCCCTGAGCATAGTGTTTTCTTCGCGCAACCGGTCGCAAATGGCTACCAGTTGTTTAAATTTCGATTTAAATTCGTTTAATAATATCTCTTTTTCGTTCGTCATATTGTTCCAAAATCATATCACAAAATTAATGTTATTTATCCTAATTGTCAAATTTTTTCAGCACTTTTTTTATTTTTTTTTTCAAAACACTGTATAGCAATTGGTTATTATTAACTTTTTTTTCTAATGCAGAATAATCCGAACCTATTTTATTTTTTTTCGTATTAACAAATCGACAAATCTAACCGCAATTAAATTGATACCTTGAAAGTTCTGATTATAGAAGATGATTTTATATCAAGGAATTACTTACACGATTTGGTGAAGTATTCTGGTTACGACTGTGTTACAGCCAAAAACGCAGCCGATGGTTTCGATATATACATCAACGAAAAGCCTGAAGTGATTGTATGCAACATAGTGATGCCAGGCATTTCAGGACTTGAATTTCTTCAAAAAATCAGACAAATAGACAAGCACACCATCATAATCATGGTAACAAGCATCAGTTCGGAGAGGCTTGCTATTGACGCTCTCCGTCTCGGTGCCAACGATTATTTAAAAAAGCCTATTCAAGACAACGACATTATTCCTGCTATTAAACGCGCTGGAAGTTGCATTGTACTTGACGATGAACCGTCTCCCAAATACGGCGAAATTGACTCAGGAAAGATTATTATGAAGTTCAACACCGACATTAACGCTCCTCGTCTCATTGTCGACAGGCTTATGGACGAAATCGCACCTAATTTTTTTGAGTCAGACACCAGAGCAAACATCGAAATCGGTCTTTCTGAATTGGTTACCAACGCAATAGAGCACGGAAATCTTAATATCACATTTGAGGAAAAATCCGAAACCCTCAAAAATTTCACACTTGAAGACCTTTATAGCAAACGCCTGAAAAATAAGAAATTAGCAGGTAGAAAGGTTACAGTGGAATATGCATTCTCCCCAGAAAAATGCGAGTGGACTATCACCGACGAGGGCAACGGATTTGATCCTAATTCTATTCCCGACCCCTTGGCAGAAGAAAACCTTGAAAGTCTGCACGGAAGAGGTATATTCTTTTCTCGCCATCTATTCGATTCAGTAGAATATCTCGGCAAGGGAAACATTGTGCACGCTGTAAAAATATGCCAAAAATCAGCGTGTTAAAGGTTTTTTAGCAGTGCTTTATCATATCATTTTGTTTTTCAAGCATTTACCTATCACAAAAAACTTATTAACAATTGTTTATGAGCATTTTTTAACAAGGTATATTATTGATTTTCAGACACAACGCTCTGTGCCATTTTTTATTTATCCACAATGGTAGCAGCAACGTGTTATTTTACTAATTTTATAGCCTGAAAATCTACAAGGAAAAATGGACAAATTTACCCACTTACACGTACACTCGCACTATTCGATATTGGATGGAATGTCGAAAGTGCCCGACCTCATAAACAAATGCCTCAAAAACGGAATGCACGCCATGGCGCTTACCGACCACGGCAATATGTTCGGCATTAAAGACTTAGTGGACACTGCTAGCAAAATCAACGGAAAATGCAAGAAGGCCGTCAAGGAATGTAAAGAAAACATAGAAAAGGAAACCGACCCTGCAAAAAAGGCTGAACTTGAAGCACTATTGCCCGAATTAGAAAAAAAAGCCGCTGAGTATGTTCCATTCAAGCCCATCATCGGCATTGAGGCTTACTGCGCACACCGCACTCTCCACGACAAGGACAAATCTGTAAAGGAGATCAACGGAGAAACCGGTAAGGAAAAAATTGTTGACCGCGGCGGATGGCACCTTATATTATTGGCCAAAAACCAGCAAGGATACCACAACCTTTGCAAACTGTCGTCGATAGCATACACCGAAGGTTTTTACGACCGTCCCCGTATCGACCACAATGTGCTTGAAAAATGGCACGAGGGAGTTATCTGCTGTTCGGCTTGTCTTGGCGGCGAAATTCCGCAATACATATTGGCTGGCAATTTAGAAAAGGCTGAGGAGATGGTGCTGTGGTACAAGAATCTCTTTGGCGAGGACTATTATCTTGAACTTCAACGCCATAAGACCGATAAACCCAACGCAGCCACCGATGTTTACCCAAAACAAGAAATTGTAAACAAGGCTCTGATTGAGTTGGCTAAAAAGCACAATATCAAACTTATAGCCACCAACGACGTCCACTTTGTGGAGGAAGACCACGGCGAGGCGCACGACCGTTTGATATGTATTTCTACTCAGAGCGATTTCGACGACCCCAACCGTATGCACTACACCAAGCAGGAATGGCTCAAAACGCCCGAAGAGATGGAGGCTATTTTCTCCGATATTCCCGAGGCACTGAGCAATACTGTGGAAATTGCCGACAAGGTGGAAGTGTACAGCATCGACTCTGGACCTATTATGCCTAAGTTTGAGATTCCCGAATCGTTTGGCACTGAGGAAGAATACCGCAAGAAATTTACCGACGAGGACATCTTCAATGAGTTTACCCGCGACGAAAACGGCAATGTGGTGCTCTCTAAGGAAGATGCCGACAAAAAAATACAAAAACTCGGCGGATACGACAAACTTTACCGCATCAAGTTAGAGGCTGACTACCTGAGCAAACTCACCTACGACGGTGCCAAAATGCGCTACGGCGATACTCTCAGCGACGAGGCTAAGGAGCGAATCAACTTTGAGTTGCATATCATGAAAACGATGGGTTTCCCGGGTTACTTCTTGATTGTGTCAGATTATATCCGCGCCGCCCGTGAGGAATTGGATGTGTGGGTAGGTCCGGGACGTGGTTCGGCTGCCGGCTCTGTGGTGGCTTATTGCTTAAAAATAACAAATATAGACCCGCTTAAATACGACTTACTTTTCGAGAGGTTTTTGAATCCCGACCGTATCTCGCTCCCCGATATCGATGTGGACTTCGACGATGACGGACGTGGAAAGGTTCTCGACTGGGTAACGCAAAAATACGGCGTAGAGAAGGTGGCACATATCATCACCTACGGTACTATGGCAACCAAATCGTCGGTGGCCGACGTAGGACGTGTGCAAAAAGTTCCGCTCAATATCGTAAACAAAATCAAGAGTTTGGTTCCCGACCGTGGTTTTGAGGAGTGGCAAGTAAAGGCTGTTGACGGAGAAGTTCCCAAGAAAATGCCCAAGGTAAACCTCGCTACGTGTTACAAATATATACCTGAGTTGCAGCAACTTGTAAGAGGCGAGCAACCCGAAACAGAGAATTTCAACATTCCGCTCGAAGGTCAGAACGAGAATGTGGAGACGATGCTCAAATACGCCAAAGACCTTGAAGATACCAACCGTCAGATAGGTATCCACGCCTGCGGTGTAATTATTGGCGCACAGGATTTGACCGACATTGCACCCGTCTGCACCATCAAGGATAAAGACACCGACCAAGACGTGGTGGTAACGCAATACGACGGTCACGTGGTTGAGAGCGTGGGACTTATCAAGATGGACTTCCTCGGATTGAAAACCCTCTCATTGCAACGCGAGGCATTAAAAAACATCAAAAAGTCGCACGGCATCGACATTGACCTCGAAGCCATCCCCATCGACGACCCGCTCACTTACCAACTTTATAGTGAGGGCCGCACCATAGGCACGTTCCAGTTTGAGTCGCCCGGTATGCAGAAATACTTGCGCGAACTTAAACCCAACAATATCAACGACCTTATAGCCATGAACGCCCTTTACCGTCCGGGCCCGATGGACTATATTCCCACCTTTATTAATAGGAAACTCGGCAAAGAACCTATCTCTTACGACATTCCTATTATGGAAAAATACCTCAAAGACACCTACGGCGTAACCGTTTACCAAGAACAAGTAATGCTTCTGAGCCGTTTGTTGGCAGGATTCACACGTGGTCAGGCGGATTCGCTCCGTAAGGCGATGGGTAAGAAAATTGCCGCGATGTTGGCTGATTTGAAACCGAAATTCATTGAAGGCGGCAAGAAAAACGGTCACGACGAACAGATACTCTTGAAGATTTGGGCAGACTGGGAAAAATTCGCCTCATATGCGTTCAACAAATCGCACGCAGCATGCTACGCTTGGGTGGCATACCAAACAGGCTATCTCAAAGCACACTATCCCGCCGAATATATGGCTGCCAACCTCACCCGCAACAAGGATTCCATCGAGGATGTGAAAAAGTTTATGGAGGAGTGCAAGGCGATGAAAATAGATGTAAAGGGTCCCGACATCAACGAATCGGAACTTCACTTTACTGTAACCCACGACGGAGGAATCCGTTTTGGACTCGGCGGCATCAAAGGAGTAGGAGAGGCGGCTGTGGAAGGCATAGTGGCCGAACGCGAAAAGAACGGTCCATACAAGGATATTTACGATTTTGTAGAGCGTGTAAACCTCAGTCAAGTAAACCGCAAAACAATTGAAAGTCTTGCACTTGCAGGTGCGTTCGACTCTTTTGAAGGCTTAAAACGCAGTCAGTTTTTTGAACCTGCCATCGGCGACACCATCTCCTTTACCGAGTCACTTGTAAAGTACGGACAGAAAATAAAAACAGGAGGCGGCGACACATCTAATTCGCTTTTCGGTGGCACGGTAGAAATTGAAATAAAGAAACCAATGCCCGCCAATTGCGAGGAGTGGGGCGATCTTGCTCGTTTGGACAAGGAGAAAGAACTTGTGGGGATTTACCTTTCGGCACACCCGCTCGATCGTTTCCGTTTGGAAATCGAAAACGGATGCAACGCCACAATGGAACAACTTGCCGACCTTTCGCAATTTGGAGCACGCAACGGAGAAACACGTGTGGCTGGCATAGTTACCAATGCCGCAGAACGCACCACCAAAACCGGCAATCCGTGGGGTTCGCTCACGGTTGAAGATTTTTCGGGCAGTTACTCATTTGCACTCTTTGGCAAAGATTATATGACCTTTAAGCCGTACTTTATCAAGGGAATGGCAGTGCTTATCAAAGGCAAAGTACAAGGCAGATTTAACAATCCAAACGAGTTGGAGTTCAAGATAACATCCATCGACCTTCTCGACGAGGTCAAGGACAAACTTATCCATGGCATCACGCTCAAAGTTCCCATCACCGACATCGACACGTCGTTTATGCAGAGCATCCTCAGCATATCGGATCAAAAGGCGCAGGGACAGTTAAACTTTGAAATCTTTGACCCCAAAAACGAGAAAATCCGCATAAAAATGCACTCGCGCACGCACAGGGTAAATATCAACAACGAACTGATATCCAACCTCAAACGTCAACAGATAGAATATATGGTTAGTTAGCACATATCCTTTTATTTATACAACACGGAAAATTCCTGAAAGACATATTCCGTATTTTTTGCTGAAAAAAGACAGAAGCCACTGAAATAGCGGCTTCTGTTTTTGATTTTAACCCTTTTATTCCACATTGAAACTTACCGTTGCGGGTTTTAAGCCGCTGCCTTTTACGGTGAGGGTGGCTGTGCCTTTGTGTAATGCTGATTTGGCTTCAACCACTACCACCAATTTACCGTGGAATACCTTCATTGTGGGATTAGTGAAGGTTTCGATAGATGTGGCATCGCCGTTGCAGGCCGAATTGAATTTTGCCGAGCCGTTAACACTGAATGTCAGTTGGTTGGCTGCGTCGGGACAAAGGTTGCCGTCTTTATCCACCACCGAAACTGTAACAAAACTCAAATCGGGCGAATCGGTAAAGTAACCATCAGTTATCGGAGTGGCTTTCAACACTTTGCGGTCGGGTTCAAGAACTATGTGGTGAGGTTTTCCGGCGGTTTTTACAATTTTTTCCTCAGCCTTGTTGCCATTTTTGTCGTATGCCACAATTTTGATTTCGCCGGGTTCGTATTTCACATCCATCCATCGCATACGGTAGCGGTCGAGACGGTTTTTGCCGTTTTTAGGATTAGGATTGGCAAACTTTGTGGTGCCGCCCCAAGGCATTGGCATCTCTTCCAAGTCGTTTTTGTAATCATCGAGCGAAACATCAATGTGGCGTTTTCTGCCCTGCGATTTGCCGTTTACAAACAACTCTGCCTCGGGATATGTGGTGTAACAGAAAACAGGCGTAGTTTGTCCCTCGCGACCCGGAAATGTCCAATGAGGTAGCACGTGGAGGGTATTTTTTTCGGGAGCCCAATGCACTTTGTAGAGGTAAGCACGGTCTTTGGGAAGTCCCGCAAGGTCGAAGATTCCAAAATAACTGCTACGTGAGGGCCAATAATCGTCGTAGGGAGTAGGCTCGCCAAGATAATCGAAACCCGTCCACACAAACTCGCCGGTTACCCACTGAGCCTTGTCTTGCCACATCCAATCGTCGTCGGGGAGATTGCTCCAAATGCAACTTTCAAGGTCGTAACTCGAAATCTGACCATCGTTGTACATTTCTCCGTGGTTTTCTTTTGCGGGAAACTTGTAAACTCCTCGGCTCGAAATAGTTGAGGCAGTTTCTGTACCCAAAAGCAATCCACTTGGCGAGTTTTGGTGTCCTTGGTCGTAAATATACAAACGGTAGTTGAAACCCGGAACGTCGGTAGCCTGCAAAACTCCCGAAGCAATAGCCTCGGTGCCACGGTCGATACCCTGAGTGCAGGGACGTGTGTCGTCGAGCGAATGTATCAGGTTCTGTATCAATCTGGTATATTTAAGTCCCACAGCACTTATTTGGTCGGGAATCTCGTTGCCAATGCTCCACATCACAATGCTCGGATGGTTTCGGTTAACCACCACAAGGTTTTCAAAATCGCGCTGCCACCAAGCCCTTCCATCGGCGTTAGGCGACTGATTGTCAACCTGTTCAAAGAAAATTGCGTAACCATTTTTGCATTTGGCATCCACCCACATATCGCACGATTCTGCCATAACGAGCATACCCATCTCGTCGCAAATATCCATCTGCCACGGCGCGGGAATATTATGACTTGTGCGTATCGCATTGCAGCCTATCTCTTTAAGCAACGTAACCTGACGACGGAATGCAGCCTTGTAAAACGCCGAACCAAGCGGACCTAAATCGTGATGAAGGCATACGCCACGAAATTTGGTGAGTTTGCCATTCAAGCGGAATCCGTCGCCACCGTAACTAATACTTCTAATGCCGATATTAGTACACTGTTGGTCAATAAGTTCGCTATTGCAATAAATATTGGTAACAAGCGAATAGAGAGCGGGGTTTTCGGGCGACCAAAGTTGAGGATTATCCACAACCATAACCTGCGTATTTTCGCTGCCCGAAAGCGAAGCCTCTGTTTTTGCAACCTCATTGCCGTTGCTCATTAAAGTATGCAACACCTTGATATTTTGATTGTTGGCATTACGTAGCGAAGTGGTTATAGTTATTCGTGCACTTTTTGCCGATGTGCCGTTAGAATTGATGTTTTCGATAGCCGTGGTGCGTGCAAAAATGCCAAATGTTTTTACCGCCACATCTTGCGAAAGTGCAAGACGGACAGGACGATACAATCCCGCACCCGGATACCAGCGGTTAGATTCTTCACGGTTTTTTAAGTGGACAGCCACAGAATATTTACCCTGCGCAATTTTGCCATTATTTTTAGGCAGATAAGGCGTAATATCGAGGGCGAAAGTGGTGTAGCCGTAAGCCCAAGAGCCTGCAAACTTGCCTTCAACATATACCTTAGGTTCCGACATTGCGCCGTCAAAAATCAATTCTGCGTGGCTGTAATTATCAGATATATTGATAGTTGTGCGATACCAACCCTCGCCAATCCACGGCAGCGAACCTGTGCGACCAGTTTTTTCGGTAGCCTCGCGTTCTCCGTTTTGAATAATCGCAACCACCTGTTTGTCAATATCTTTGTCAAAAGGTCCTGAAATAGCCCAATCGTGCGGAATGGTAACATCCTGCCATTTGGAATCATTGAAATCAGGTTTTTCAGCGCCCGAAACATCACCCTTGGTAAATTTCCATCCGCCAAGCAGCAGATGTTCAACGCTTTGAGCCTCAGCCATCCACGCCATCGCGCACAAAGCAATAGTAAAAAATAATCTTTTCATTCTGATAATTGTTTTTGTTTAGGCAAATATATGAAATCTCGGGATATGTTTTGCATATTTTAGGAAAAAAGATTATCTTTGCAGCATACAATCCGAAAACGTCAATCGCTATTCAGTCACCGCATAAAAATATAATCAGGATCGCCGCCAAGGATTTGTCAACCAAGGCAAAAGACCACAATTGGACATTGCATCCAATAATCTTGGTCTTCAAAGGTTGGGAATTGGCGGAATATGAGGTGATGGGGTAAAAGCCATTCCCCCTATTCCTGATTCCCCAATTTCTCTATTTCCAAAAACATCTCCTCCAACTTCGCAACTATTCGGCGTTGCTCGGAGAGTGGGGGAAGAGGAAGGAGAAGTGGATAGATTTTTTTTCCTGACACAACAGGCTGTGCAGTAGCATTATGTTGTTTACCTAAGTTCAAAAAACGCAAAACTAATACTAAAAAATTCCTGTCAATGTATTTCTGTGGATATGTTGTAATAAATGCATTATCGGTTACCCACGCTTTTACTGGTGTAATATGTACACTACCACAATAATAACCAACTCTGCCAATTACTATTGTTTCATTTGATACATTATACGAATTATGATAACCGGTAATACCATTTCCACCAAATACAGGAATATCTCCATTTTGCATTTCTTTGGATGTTAATCCATCTCCCGATGAAATTGAAATAATATCCCCCAACCTCACCCATCTCCAACTTTGCGGAATCTCGAATGGAGCGTCCTCGGGGTTGACGGGTTTTGGAGCGGAGTATTTTTCGAGTTTGAGTTTTTTGATTTCGGCGTCGGACTTTCCGGCGGCACGGGCTGCGGCTATTTTGGCGGCGTTGCGTTCGGCAATCAGGCGGCGTTTTTCGTCCTCGATTTGCAGTAAAAGTTGTTCGGCAGTGCCGTCAGATTCGGTCTGCGGCACAAGGCGACCGGTGATGGCTTGCTGCAAAAGGCTTTTTTTGAGTTTGTCGGGCAATGCGGCGTTGAGGGCTTCAAGTTCAGTCTGCGCTTCGCCGTATTCTTCCACAAGCGGCAATAATTCCTCCAATTTCGACACAATGCGGCGTTGCTCGGAGAGTGGGGAAAGGGGAAGAATTTTTGATTCCCACGAAGATTTATTAATGATTGGAGTTGCAGACCCTGTAATATTATTTGTAATTTGTTTGTAAAAATAATCAGAGCCTAAAACAGCAAACAAATATTTTGACTCTACTAAATATGGCGTTATAGAATTAATTTGCTGATTAAATGTTATTTCGCGGTCTGTAATTGCTAATTTACCAATACAACCGCCAATACATACCTGCAAAATAGTACCCGAAGGCACCGCACGTGCAACTTTATAACCTTCTTCTGACAATCCTTCCTTTCGGTAAGATAATTTGTTGTTTTGAATATCGCCTGGTGACACAAACGGAATAAAAGTGCCAAAAAACTTTGGGTTAGTTTTGGATGGTGTAGTTCCTGTATTGGTAATTCCTATATCCCCCAACCTCACCCATCTCCAACTTTGCGGAATCTCGAATGGAGCGTCCTCGGGGTTGACGGGGGTTGGAGCGGTGTATTTTTCAAGTTTTAGTTTTTTGATTTCGGCGTCGGATTTTCCGGCGGCGCGGGCTGCGGCTATTTTGGCAGCGTTGCGGTCGGCAATCAGGCGGCGTTTTTCGTCCTCGATTTGTGATATGAGGGCGTCGGCAGAGCCTTCGTCAGGGTTCTGCGGCACGAGCGCGCCGGTGATTGCGGTTTGTAGTATGCTGTTGCGGAGTTGTGTTGGTGTCATTTTGATGAAGCGGAATTTAATTGTTCGAGATACTTTCTGTTACGATCTAACTCTTGTTGTAATTCCTGTTCGGAAGGTAGCACGGTTTTATACTTGCTTGCAAAAATTTGCAGGCTTTCGTTAAGCACAGAATATTTAACGATGCTTTCGTCTTTGTCGGAGCAAAGAATAATGCCTATGGTTGGGTTGTCGTCAACGCACTTTTTCAGGTCGTCGAACATCCTCACATACATATCCATCTGTCCTATGTCTTGATGTTTGAGGCTGCCTTGCTTTAAGTCGATGAGCACGAAACATTTCAAAATATAATTGTAGAAAACAAGGTCGATAAAAAAATCCTGAGTTTCTGTTTTGATGTGCATCTGTCGTTCAACAAAAGAAAAACCTCTGCCCATTTCCAAAAGGAATTTTTCGATATGGCTGATAACGGCGTTTTCAATTGTTTTTTCAGAACTTGACGGTGAATCTTTTATACCCAAAAACTCCAAAATGTATGGATCTTTTATCTGACTATTGATAGTTTCGTCGCTGTTATGGTTTTGCGGCAACTGATTTTTTACCACTCGGTGGAACATATCTGTTTTGATACAGCGTTCAAGTTGTCTTACCGACCAATTGCCAATTCGGGATTCTTGGATATAGTATTCACGCTCTTGTTCGCTTGCAAGCCTCATAATCAACCTAAAATGCGACCACGACAATTCGCTACACAGTGTGTAGCGTTTTGGCAATTCGGGAAAAACGATGTAAAACTGACGACAGTTTCTCAACTGAGCCACTGACATTCCACCGCCGGTTTCTTTATTGAGTTCTCGCGAGATGTTCTCCAAAATCTTTTCACCGTATCCTGCACGTTTCTCGCCTTTTTGTTCCTGTTCTACAATGCGACAGCCAACAAGCCAATTAGCCTGTATCATAACAGAGTTTACCATCCTGTAACTTTGGCTTTTGGCTTTACTGATGATGTTTTTTATGTCGCTGATATAGTCTTCGGTAAAAGACGTTTTTTTAATCTCGAGTATTTCTGTCATTTCAGTTATTAGAATTAGATTCCTAATTTTTGCTGTATCTTGCCAAGCACGTCGTCGATTTTTTGGTCTAATTGGGCGCGGCGGCGGTGGTATTGTGCAAGGAGTTCGTCGGGCGGCAGCACTTCTTCCTCCTCTTTTGGAAATTTGCATAGGTCGAAGTTGCAGTTGGTGGCTATGAGTTGTTGCACGGAGTAGCATTTCGACTTGTAGCCGATAGTTTCGCCATCGGCGTTGAGGTCGGGGATTTCGGTGCGTGCTGTCCACCATTGGTTGATGGGTTGGCAATGCTCTGCGGTCATCGGCTTGGTTTTGCTAAAATGCTTGTAGCCTTCGGGCATATCAAGGCGGTATATCCAAGTTTCTTTGGTAGAATAGCCTTCGGGTGCGCCGTTGGCTTTCTCCCTGTTAAAAAAGAGGATGTTGGTGGCTATCGAAGTGTATGGCGCAAACACGCTGCCCGGCAGACGGATAATAGTATGCAGATTGAAATCCTTCAAGAGTTTTTCTTTGATTGCCTTTTTTGCGCCGTCGGTGCCGAATAGAAAACCGTCGGGAATAATTACGCCGGCACGTCCGCCCATAGCCAAACGGCTCATTATAAGGATAATGAAAAGGTCGGCAGTTTCTGACGAGCGCATATTTGCGGGGAAGTTTTTGAGGATTTCGCTGTCTGACGAACCACCGTATGGTGGGTTCATACCGATAACGTTGAATAGTTCGTTGTCCTTAACGTCGTCTTTGTAGAGCGTGAGCGAATCGCCGTTGATAATGTTGGGATTGTAAATGCCGTGGATAAAAAGGTTTGCTATTGAAAGCAAGTATGGCAACGGTTTCCATTCCTGACCAAATACGGCGTTTTGGTAGTTTTGAATAGCCTTTTCGTCGGTGCGACCATCGCGGCTCATATAATTGAGCGCAGAAGTGAGGAACCCACCTGTGCCTGACGTGAAATCAGCGAAACGTTCTCCGAGTTTTGGATCAAGTTTTTCAACAATAAAGTTGGTGAGCGTTCTTGGTGTGTAAAATTCGCCAGCCGAACCCGCCGCCTGCAACAGACGGAGCATTTCTTCATAAATTTCGCCAAAAGCGTGACGTTCTTTGGCGTCGTCGATGTCCACGTTTTCGTTGATATAGTCGATAACCTCGCGGAGAATTTTGCCGTTTTTAGAATAGTTGTTGATACCCGACTTAAAAACGTCTCTCACCCTTGCCTGACCTTTTGGCGTGTTGGGCGTTACGGGCAGTTCGGCGAGAGCCTTGAAGAGTTCGTCGATAAAAGAGAGAAGTTTCTCGCTTGTGAGCGTATCAGATTTGTTTTTGCCGTTTTCATCCTTCGACGGTGCCCAATTTCTCCATTTGTATTTGTCGGGGATAATGCTTGTATAGCCATCCACAGTAAATTCGAGGTTTTCCTCTATTGTGTCGAAAATTTTGAGAAACAGAATCCAAACAATCTGTTCCAATCGAACCACGTCGGTGGCTATTCCTGAGTCGTTGCGCATAATGTTGCGCAGTGTAGAAAGGTTGAGTGCCATTGGGTTATGCTATTTTGTATAATTCATTTTCAATTTCGGTGATTAGTTTTTCGTATTGCTCGATAGAGCCGATTTCTTTGATGATTTTCTTTGGCGAGCCGATTTGCGTAAACGGGTCTTGGTTGAGTATTGTCCGTTTTTCAAACTCGATGATGCCGTTTTGGGCGTATTTGTCCAAAAGCGTCTCCACCACTTGACGCGCCACACCGCTGTATTTGTCGAAAAATTTTCTGTGCCTTACCTTTTCGGCACGCTCGGCACGCGACGGCGGATTTTTTTTGCCGTATGCCACGTAGCAAACAATGTCGAAGATGTCGGCATCGGCAATTTCGGGGCAGAGTTCCCTCACGATGTCTATCATTAAGCCGTTGTCTTGAAGGATGTCGGCAACGGCGGTTTTGCGCTCGGCAGCGTTCCAATTGCTGATAAAGTCGTCGAGAGTGGCGTATGTGCCAAGTATCGAGCGTCTTGCATACACGGTGTATTGTTCGGTAACGGGTTTGCCGTTTTCATCAAGATAATACACCTGTTCGCCGTCCACTTTTACGTCGCGACCCTTTACAACGTATTTTTTGCGGGGTTGAGGGTCGCCATTGCCGCCACCGTTGCCACTGCCGCTATTGCCTCCTGAATTGCCGCCCGAAGTAGAGCCGCCGTTGCCACTGCCTTCGGTGGTAGATTCGCCGTTGCCTTCGTCATTGCCGGAAGTGTCGGTGGGCGGTTCATAAATAATTTCGGGGTCAAAATCCTTGTCGAAAAACATATCGGTTGCGTTGGCGAAGTCGAGGATATAGAACGCCATTTTGCCTTTGTCTTCTTTGAGGCGTGTGCCGCGTCCCACAATCTGTTTGAACCGCGCCATACTCGAAATAGACTGATTGATAACGATAAGTCCGCAGGTTTTGCAGTCAACGCCTGTTGATAGCAAATCCACTGTTGTGGCTATCACGGGGTATGGCTCGCTAACCGAAATAAAATTGTCTAACTGTGCCTTGCCGTAACGGTCGGTGCCGGTGATTCGCATTACGTAACGGTTGTCGATAGCCATCATATCGGTATTGAGGTTTACGAGATACTTGCGTATTTTATCCGCCTCATCGTCGGAATTGCAAAATACAATCGTCTTGGTCATACGGCCTATCTTGTTGAGTTTGGAAGTGATGTATTTTGCAACGAGCATATCACGGTCTTGGATTTCGATTTGCTTACCAAACTGCGGACGCTCAAAAGGTTCTTCTGATTCAAACGCCTGACCTTTTTCGTCGATTTCGTCTTTTTCGGGTACATAGCCGGTCTGGTCAACGCTGATATTGATTTTTGTAGTCATATACGGTGCAAGAAAACCGTCCTCGATGCCGTCTTTGAGCGAATATGTAAACACCGGCTCGCCAAAGTAGGCAATATTGTCGTCTTCCACGTTTTTATCTTGACGCGGCGTGGCAGTGAGACCGAGTTGCGTGGCAGAATCAAAATATGTAAGAATCTTGTGCCATTCGCTGTCGGCTTTGCGGCTGCCTCGGTGACATTCGTCGATGATGATTAGATCAAAAAAGTCTTTGGCATATTGTGTGTACGGCTGGTTGTTGTCGTCCTTTATCCTTGAATCGTAAAACTGATGATACAGAGCCAAATATACCTCAGCCGACGACGCCATAAAGTGGTTTGAAATCTTGGTCATATACTTGGCAAACGGGCGGAAATCCTGTTTGATAGTTTGGTCGATGAGTATGTTGCGGTCGGCGAGATAGAGGATACGTTTTTTGAGACCCGAAGCCCTAAGGCGGTAGATGATTTGAAACGCGGTGTAGGTTTTGCCTGTGCCAGTAGCCATCACAAGCAAAAGCCTGTTTTCGCCCTTGGCAATGCGCTTTACGGTTTCGTTGATGGCACGGCGTTGGTAATATCGCGGCTCGTTGAAACCCTCCTCCCAATAATACGGCTGTTCAACAACTTTTAGTTGTTCGGGGGTGTAATTATAAAAATCGTGCATACGCTTAACGAGTTGCTCGGATGTGGGAAACTCATCGATGGGGATTTCTCTTTCCAAATTCGTTAATCTGTCGTGCTCGTAAAACGAACTTCCATTGCTGCAATATACAAACGGCACATCGAGTTTGTCGGCATATACCAACGCTTGTTGAATGCCTGTTGACTGTGGCACGTCGCTTTTCTTAGCCTCCACGATGGCAATAGGCTGACCGTTGTAAAACAGCGCATAGTCGGCGAATTTAGGTTTTTCGCGGAAAGGTTTTGCTCCCGAAGTAGCCACAACACGACCGTCGGTGATTTTGTATTCTGCACACAAAACCTCCGGATTGTTCCAACCGCTCTTTTGAAGCGCGGGCAGGATTATGAATGTCTTAACGTTTTCCTCGTTCATAGCCGTAATATCTATTTAGATTTGCAAATATAGCAACAAAAGAGGAAATGCGCAAAAATATTTTTGGTTGGGCAAATATTTTATTTCCAAACAAGAAATTCCTTAAAGAAAATATCCTTCTTGTTCCTGAAAATCGAAAGCATTTGATAATTTGCAGTTTTTTTCTAAAAAAAGTTGGTATAATAAAAAAATCCCTAACTTTACCCCGAAAAATAACAATCACACACCACCATTATGAAAAATACATTCACATTTGCCGCTATGGCTGCGTTTTTACTGGTATCGTGCGCGGGCGGCAGCAATCAAAACCAAAACAACGACGCTGATTCTTCCGTCGCTGCAACACAAGATACCACAACCGTTGTAGAACCATCTACCGAGTCTAACGTGTATGCCGACACTGTTTTTGCCGAAGATGTGGCTCTAAAAGTGTATCAACTCAAAAAACTCAAAGGCTACAACTTCGAAAAAAATCGCACCCAAAACCAATACGCTTCGTTGTCGGCTTGGTGCGACGGCGATGACTCCACCGTTGAAATCGAGTGTTTTAAGCGGAAAGACGGTGCTGCAAGTGTTTTCGTAGCCATTTACCAAGAGGCAGAGGGCGACAGATCTTACATAGAAAACAAATGGTACTTACTCAAAGACAACCAATTGACCCCAAGCGACGACGGCGTCGGCGGTCATCCGATCGATTGGTATTGCGACGAACTTGGCAAACTCGATTTCATCAACAACGAGCATTTTATGGACGGCAACGAAAAAATATGGAACGAGTTTTCTGACAGAGCCACACAAGGAGAGTTCCAAATAAGCCGCAAGAGTGCCAACACATTAGTTGTCAGGTCGTTTGACAATTGCCGAGGCATCAGTCCCGTAGTACTTGATTGGAACGGCGAAGAGTTCGTAAAACGCAACCCGCAAATCAAATACTACATCCACGACGACAGTTTCGGTCCGATATTCTGCGCCGACAAGTTTCCCGACCTCTCGTCGCTCAAAGAATACAAGACCACGAACAAGGACGGAAAAATCCAACTCCTGAAAAACTCAGTACTTGTAGCCGAATTCACCCTCAAAAACAACCTTGTAAAGGATTTCGATGTTTTCTCGCCCGAATATCAGTTTTGGCAGGGATGGGGACCCGGTATGTCAGCCGAAGAAATATACAAACGCTTCAAAAAGATTGAAAAAGACGAAAATGGCTACTACTACGTGCCGTGGTTTGAGAGTGTGAGGTTTTACTTCAACAGCGCCGACCTCAATAACTCCGACCTTCAAAATCCGCAATTTGCACCCGGTGCCAAAGTTACCAAAGTGCGCGTTATCGGCGAAGAACCTGCCAAAGCCACTTTTGCCCTGATGCCCAAGAAGATCACAGTGGAAAACTACAAAGACAATGATACGTGGGACAAAATCACCACCGTATACACCTTGCAATACGACGACAAACACCGCCTTACCAATGTTTCAGTCAACAACGTTCCCTCTATCCAAATCAACTATTTCGACAAGAAGATTGAACTTATAAGAGTGTCAGAACAAACCGAGGGAGATGTTGATGGCGACATTTACAACATTGACGGCTCCAACATCTACATTTCTTATTACGGCGAAGACGGACAATTACCCATCAATTTTGAAAACGGACACATAAAATCCATCACCGACGAAGTTGACGACAGGTGCAAATACACTTGGGACGGCGATTTGATTGAGTCAATCGACTATAATACCGAGAACCTAATCGTAAGTTATGAGTACGATCGCAGCGATTTCTACCTCGACGACCAAGTTATTGACTTTGAATCTCTTATACGTGATGGCTATTTAAACATCAACCAATCAACGTTTTTCACTGAAACGCCCTTCCGTTGTCGCAGCGAAAAATTACCAAAGAAAATCTTCTACGACGGCGCAAACGTAAAAGCCGAAATTTCAATAGGATTCATCAAAGGCAGCAACGGTGAAATAGAACGTATCAATTGCAGCGATTATAAATACCACAACCGTCTGTTTACCAAGTCGATAGAGATTGAGTATTAACGGTATCTTACACCAAATACACTCCCTCAATTTTCTTGGTAGACTTGCCGCCAAAGAGGACTTTGCCGTTTTGGTATTTGAGTTTTACGGCGTTGAAAATGCGGTTGTTGCCGCCTTGTTCAATGGCTATGGGCTGTCCATCCCAAAGTTTTTGGCTGAGGATGTAGTTGGCAAATGCGCTGTTGCCCGAACCTGTGGCGGGGTCTTCCAAATAGCCGAACTTGGGCGCAAAAACCCTCGTGTGAGCAAAAATCCACCTCACATTCCGACGAATAATAAGTGAGTTTGCAATCGGCGTTTTTCGATTTTTCGCAAAACACCATCTTCATCACAAAACCCTTGTGCTCAGCGGCAATCTCCTGCATCTGCTCAGGGGTGAGCGATTCGTTTTCTAAAAAGAAACAAAGCAGCCTTCCGCACACTTAATTTGCGAATACTCAACAAAAAGGGATTTTATAATGTCGTATTTGTAGAGGGTTTTACTTCAAAAGTATTCATTTTATTGTTTGTTTTTTCGTTGGCAAAGATAAAAGAATTTTTTTACCACTCCAAATTTTAGCCGCCGATATTAATCCACGTTGCCTTTCTCCAAAGTCCTTCCAAAAGTCCGCGCTGATGATTTCTGAACCAAATGCGGCAGAAAATATATTGGCAAACCACCATCAGCAAACCGATTAAGGCGGCGTAGGTGACGCCGACTTTGTTGTAAAACGAAAGTCCGTAGCCGCAGAAAATAAAACTGCCTATTATCGACTGCAACAGATAGTTAGTCAGGCTCATACGTCCAAAAATGCAGAGGTGGTTCAATACCTTGCGGAAACGGTCGAAGGCGTACCAACAAGAAACCACCGCCGAAGTTATCATCATCAAGATAAAGAGGTTGTAAATAGGTTGGAGCCATACAGCAATTACACCAAAATCTATGAAACTCAGCGTTATAACCACCACAGACGAGATGGCAAGGATGATGTGCCAGATTTTTAGATTATTGCCTTCGTTGTAAAAAAGCCGTTGTCTGCCCAACTGCATTCCAAGAATAAAGAGGCAGAGAATCTGCGTAAGACGTCCGCTCCACACAAAATATTTAAGGTCGAACTCCAAACCGTAACGAAGATTAGAGATTGTATTCTCCCAAAATGTGCCGTGCTGATGAGCCTCGCCCACAACTCCGGCAAGTGCCCATAGACTATCGGTGTCGAATTCCCAACCTGAGACAAGACGGTATATTTCAATTGGTTGCACTGCCAAAACTCCTATAATGCACCACACAGCAGCCGACGGCAGGTAACTGATGGGAATCATCAGCAATCCAAACATAGCGTAAATCATAAGTATGTCGCCATCGTAAAAAGCCATATTCACCACGCCGAACAAAAAGAGGAGTATCATTCGCCAAGCAAAACGCAATGAAAAACTGCAACCTTTCTGTTGTTGGTTGTCGTTCATTATGAAGAAACTAAGACCGAAAAGCATCGCAAAAATTCCGTACATTTTGCCCGAAAGAATCCACGCCATAATATCCTCTACAAGCAAGTCGCACGAAAGGGTATGCGCAATCGGTTCTTGGGTAAAAATATTGAAATGCTCCACCGAATGGAACAGAATAATGCCCGCAACGGCTATACCGCGCAGAGCGTCAGCCACATCTATACGGGTGTTGGGAAGTAATTTTGATTGGTACATTGTTTTAGTTTTTTTTAGTATCGTTTGGAATTTTAAACATCACTCGTCATTTTTCAACGTCCTTACAGGATTTTCGCTGGCGGCACGGAAACTTGCTGCGGTTACCACCAAAAGCGTTACAACAACGGTAAGAAGTACAGCCCAAACAAACACCCAAACGTTTACAGGGTAATGGTAGGCAAATCCACTGAAATATTTTTGTACAAAGAAATATGCTAACGGGATGGCAGCAATCGATGATATTGCGCTTATTTTCAAGAATTTGACATTAAACAGCGAAAGTATTTCCCAAATTGTAGCACCATTTACTCTGCGAATACCAATCTCCTTGCGGCGGCGTTCGGTCTCGAAATAAACAATTCCGAAAATACCCATCACCGAAATCAAAATAGCAATAAAAGCAAAGAGCGAAATCATCCGCGCAAGTTCGGTCTCCTTGTTGTAGTTAGAATTCATCGTCTCTTCTTGGAACGACCTGATAGGGTGGTGGATATAGGGGAAATTAGGGTCGATTTGTGTGAGTGCGTCATTAATAAAACGCTTGGTAGTTTTCACATCGGCATTGTCTGTAATACGTATGTAAAGTTGTTTTAAAGTAGCATAATCGGGAGTTAACCTGCCTGGTATATAAAAAGCAACGGGGGATATTTCATAGTGTAAAGGTTTGAATTTTATATCCTTGCAAAATCCCACAATTTGGCAGGTATCTGTCATAATCTCTAATCCTGGCAAATGATCTCCAAGTTTTAGTCCGAACTGATTTTGAGTGTGCTGATTAAAAATATACACTCCATGATCCTGCAAATGGTCGGAAGGTAAAAATCCACGTCCCGATGTTATATCTAAATCCATAAAATCAAAGAAATTGTCGGAGACAAAAATCATGTCGAATTGTATAAAAGTATTCAATTTCTCAAATATAGGGCGGTCTACATTATGCCTTACACGGGCTATCAGTTCGCTGTGTGTCCATGTGATGTCGGTGATATTGGGATTTTGGAGCAAAAGGGAGCGTACTTCGTCGTGTTTTTCAGCAATACGCTCGCTGGTCTCCACGGCGAGCAGGTTGTGAGTGTTGAACCCAAGGTCGCTGCTCGAAATGTACTCTATGTTTTTGTGAATAAACATTGATACAATTATAAGAGCGGTGGAAGCCGTTATCTGAAAACCTATGAGCAAATATCTCAGCGCAAAATCGTGATGTTGTGTGATGCTACCTTTGAGGGCGAGAGCGGGAGTAATGTCGGTGATGTGTAATGCTGGATAAACGCTCACTGCTATTGAGATTAATATTGGCAGCAAAATACTCAGGATTAACATCTTATGATTGGAATAAACCATAACATTCATATCTATCGTATTACCTATAAACATAGGAGCAACCGAGATTACCAACACAAACGCCAAAACCATTGACACAATGGTAAATACGAGCGACTCACTCATAAGCATCAACACGAGATTTTTGCGACTGCTGCCGAATACTCTCATAGTGTTTAGGTTTTTTACACGCTGTGGCACCCGGGCAAAGAAAAAGTTGATGTAATTGATATAGGCTATCAAAATAATCACAAGAGCAAGTATAATAAGCGTATAAGACATTTTGGGATTACCAGGCTCGTGAAAACCCTTCATTTCGGGCATCACATGCATCTCGTCGAGAGGAATAAACTTAATACCAGTAGTTGCTATTATACTAGAATCAGTGCATCGTTCTTGATCTTCTTTTGATAATTTGTTATATTCTTCTGACCCCACTTCTGGAACTTCGTAGGTCTCTCTTATAAAAGAGAGTGTGGTCTTGTTCAACGTTTCCTCGTCAAGAGAAGCCGACATCTTGTAATAATATGACGTAACCGACCAGCCAGTATTAGAAAGATATCTATTGCCAATGCAGCGGAATCCGCCGAAAGGTTGAAGTTCGCAGTTTGAAGGCATATCGTAGATAGCCACCACCTCTAATTCGTCGTCAGTATTAAGGTCGTATTTGATATGCTCGCCCAACTCTATACCGTATTTTTCGGCATTCTGACGACTTATCATTATTTGATTGAGAGATACAAATTGAGTAGTGTCGCCCGCAACAATATTAAAACTGAATGTATTAAGAAATCCTTTGCTGATAGCACCAGTGCGGATATCCACGTTACGGTATTCTCCGTTGCGATTTAAGTAAAGTGAAAAATCGACCCACGGCCAAAGGCATCCATAACTCTCCACACTTGGAAACGCCTGTCCAAACCCCTCGCCCATAGGACGGGGGATGATGTTGTTGCGTGTTTTATCTGTATGATACCATGTAAGATTGTAAATCCTATCATGATCTTTGATGCCGTGATTGAATTGAAGATCATAATCAGCCACAGACATTAGCACATAAAACGCAGCCACCGCCACGGCTATTCCCGCAATGTTCAATAGAGCGGGCAATGATATCAGATGTCGAATTTTAAACAGTGTCATTTATTACAATGTAAATTTGATTACCGTCAATAATAAAGCATTTCTTGTGCCAATATAGTTATATGCTTAATATTAAGAATATTAACAATATTATCATAAAGTAAAAATGTAAAAATTATTTACAATGATGTAAAGTAATTTTACAGCACAAAAATCTTCACAATATACAAAAAATAAATCTTCAAATGGTGCTTTGGTAAAAAAAATATTCTATCTTGCACCCGATTTTTAACATACATCAAAAACATGAAACCTATAGTATGCTTCGACACTGAAACCACGGGCGTGGATACTACTAATGATAAAATTATCCAAATAGCCATGGTTAAGTTTAATCCCGATAACTATCAAACTATCGGCACGTTACAACATTACACAATTCCCGATGGCGAATGGTCTATTCCTCCATCAGCTACCGAGGTGCACCACCTTACAAAAGAATTTATTTTGCAAAATGGTGTGCCGTTTAACAGTGTGGCTCAGGAGGTTATAGCGTTTTTTGAGGGTTGCGACATTCTTACTTACAATGGCAACAATTTCGACCTCATCATTCTTCAAAACAATCTCAAAAGCATTGGCATTGATTGGACTATTCCTGAATGTAAACTTTACGATTCGCTCGTTATCGAAAAGAAAATCAATGGAATGCGTCTTGTGGATGTTTACCAACGATATTTTGGCGAAGAGTTTGAAGCTCACGATGCTTTTGCCGATGTTAATGCTACTATCAAAGTGTTTGAGCAACAGATGACTAAGCACAAAGATGTGGTAGAAACAATGGATTTTTCGATGCTTTCGCCCGACGGTTTTATCAAGCGTAATGCCGATGGAATTGTTGTGTTTGCCAAAGGAAAATACAAAGACAAGCCCGTGCACGAGGTATGCGAAAACGACAAACCTTATATTAATTGGATTTGGGAAAAAGATTTTTCGCCCATCACCAAAGAGAATATCAAAAAAGCTTATTATTCACATAAAAATCATTCATAAAAATAGAAAATCTATGAAAAGACTTATCCCCGCTATGGCGGCAGTTGTGTTTGCTTGCAGCTGTGGCACACAACCTACTCAACAGGTTAAAGAAAACGGCG
>JAEEGK010002998.1_pt1 | contig 42225 bp, 32 predicted proteins | sample 8958771 | NCBI WGS metagenome assembly JAEEGK01 (sample SAMN16246547, study PRJNA631951) | gut metagenome | biome: gut microbiome; feature: rumen; material: SC-attached | host: Bos | place: Iran: Karaj | collected 2018-10
TAGGGCTCTACCTTATGCAGTGTCTGATATTTCTCCTCCACATAAGAGGGGAGGATCTTCGCATAGTGACTCCAGGCATCGTTACCACGACCTGCGATACACTCACCGATGATCACCCATGGGTTGTTATGACAGAAGATACCGGCGTTCTCCTTGTAGCCCTCGGGATAAGAAGAGATCTCACCATACTCGTAGATATACTTCGAGAAGGCAGGATTGTTGAGTACCATACCATGCTCGCACTCCAGGTATTTCTTACAAGAGTCGAGCGACTTAGCCACCATACCTTCCTCGGCACCGATCTCTGCCATCGTACACCAGCCCTGAGACTCGATGAAGATCTTGCCTTCCTCGCACTCGTTAGAGCCAATCTTACGACCATAGAAATCGTAAGCGCGGAGATACCACTCGCCGTCCCAGCCATGCTTCTTCACGGCCTCGATCATCGCGTCGATAGCCTCCTGCATGCGGGCTGCCTCGTCGGTCTTGCCCAGCTTCTGGCACAGGGCAACGTAGTCCTTACCTGTTACGACGAACAGACCGGCAATCATGAGACTCTCGGCCTTGGTGCCCTCTGATACGTTCTCAGTGGTCTGGAAACTCTCATTAGGATCCCATGAGAAGCAGTTCAGGTTGAGGCAGTCGTTCCAGTCGGCACGTCCGATAAGCGGGAGCATGTGAGGACCGAGGTTCTTGATGACATGATCCATCGAGATCTTCAGGTGCTCGAAGAGTGTGACCTCAGAACCCGGCTGGTTGTCGAAGGGCACCATCTCGTCGAGGATAGAGAAGTCGCCTGTTTCCTTGATATAGGCCACGGTACCGAAGATGAGCCAGCAGGGATCGTCGTTGAATCCACCGCCGATGTCGTTGTTGCCGCGCTTGGTGAGGGGCTGATACTGGTGATAGCAGCCGCCATCGGGGAACTGGGTAGAGGCGATATCGATGATGCGCTGACGGGCGCGTGATGGAATCTGATGTACGAATCCTACGAGGTCCTGGTTAGAATCGCGGAAGCCCATGCCACGGCCGATACCACTCTCGAAGAACGAAGCCGAACGCGAGAAGTTGAAGGTTACCATGCACTGGTACTGGTTCCAGATGTTCACCATGCGGTCGAGTTTGTCGTTGCCCGTGCGTACATTATATATATTAAGCAGGGCATCCCAGTACTCACAGAGTTCGGCAAAAGCCTTGTCGACCTTCTCGGTGGTGTCGAGCTCGGCGATGAGGGCGTGAGCCTTTTCCTTGTTGATGACCTGAGGAGCGCTGAATTTCTCGTCCTGCTCGTTTTCGATGTAACCCAGCAGGAATACAAAATCCTTGCTCTCGCCAGGCTGCAGAGTTACCTCGATATAGTGAGAGGCGATGGGGCTCCAGCCGTGGGCGTGAGAGTTGCGGGGCTTACCCTCCATCACAGCCTGTGGATCGGCAAACTCATTGTAGAGACCTACGAAGCTCTCGCGGTCGGTATCGAAGCCCTGAATGGGGGTGTTGACATGATAGAAAGCGTAGTGATTACGGCGCTCGCGATACTCGGTCTTGTGGTAAATCGTAGAACCCTCAATTTCAACTTCTCCGGTTGAGAAATTACGCTGGAAATTTTCCATATCGGTAGCGGCATTCCAGAGACACCACTCCTCGAACGAGAAGAGCTTCAGGTGTTTCACCTCGTTGCTCTCGTTCTTCAGGGTGAGCTTCTGTACCTCGGCCCACTTCTTCAGCGGCACGAAGAAGAGTACAGAGGCTTCGACACCATTTTTCTTACCGGTGATGCGTGTATAGCTCATGCCATGACGGCACTCGTAGAAGTCGAGCGGCGTCTTACAGGGTTTCCAACCCGGATTCCAGACTATGGTCTTGTCTCCTTGACTTCCTGTCTCCTTGTCTACTATATAAAAGTATCGCCCGCCATTGTCCATGGGGACGTTATTGTAGCGATAGCGCGTAATGCGACGGAACTTAGCGTCCTTATAGAAGGAATAGCCGCCTGCAGTATTCGAAATGAGTGAAAAGAAATCTTCGTTGCCCAGGTAATTGATCCAAGGCCAGGGGGTCTGTGGGTCTGTGATGACATACTCGCGATGCAGGTCGTCGAAATGACCGTAACGTTTCTGTTGTTCCATAATGAATGATTATCGTTTTAATTGTTGTTTCTTCTTGCGGTCGAATTGTAATTCGCCCACAAAGTTACAAACATATTCCGAAATTTACAAGGTTTTGATTAAAACTTTGATGAATCGCGCATACATTTTGTTTAAAAAGTATTGCGGATTGCAAACATTTTATTATTTTATTTGTTTTTTAGAAATCTTTTCATTAACTTTGCCCCGCATTTTTATTTCATATATAAAACAGGATTCAACTATATTACTAATTAATTAATTTATAAAAACTTTAAAAATGAAAAGACTCAGTATGATTTTTGCCAGTCTGTTCCTGTTTGTTGGAATAGCTCTGGCACAAACGACGGTAAAGGGTACCGTTGTGACCTACGAGGACAATGAGCCGGTGATCGGTGCAAGCATCCAGGTGGTAGGCGCAACCAGTATCGGTACCATTACCGACATCAATGGAGAGTTTACCCTGGAGGTTCCTGCAGGGAAGAGTACCTTGAAGGTCACTTATGTGGGCATGGAGCCCCTGGAGGTGGCAGTGAGTTCAAAGCCCCTGCGCATCCAGCTTCGCAGTGACGCCCAGAGTCTGGACGAGGTGATTGTCGTGGCTTACGGTACCGCTAAGAAATCATCGTTCACAGGTTCTGCTTCAACGGTGAACGCCCAGAGCATAGAGAAACGTCCGATTACCAACGTGGCTTCAGCCCTCGAAGGTAATGCCACAGGTATTCAGGTAACCTCAGGTTCTGGTCAGCCTGGTGAATCACCTAAAGTACGTGTTCGTGGTTTCGGTTCTGTGAATGCCTCGAACGCTCCCCTTTATGTGGTTGACGGCGCCATCTATAACGGTAGTATCGGTGACCTGAACCCTGCCGACATTGAGAGCATGACAGTACTGAAGGACGCTGCCTCAACCTCTCTTTATGGTTCAAGTGCAGGTAACGGTGTCATTCTGATCACCACCAAGAAGGGTAAGACAAACGCAGGTACAGGCGTTTCCCTCGATATCAAGCAGGGTTGGTCTACCCGTGCCTATAAGGACTATGCCAAGGTAGGTGTTCGCGACTTCTATCCCTTGCAGTGGCAGATGCTGAAGAATGCGTATGTTTCTGCAGGTAAGGACGCTTCGGAGGCTGCACAGCTGGCTACTACCGAACTGGGTTCAACACTGCGTGGCTATAACGTCTTCAAGGGCGTGGCTGATGACGCTATCGTCGGTACCGACGGTAAGCTGAATCCTGCAGCCAACGAGCTGAAGTGGGGTGACGATATGGATTGGGACGACGCAGCCTTCAAGACCGGTTATCGTCAGGAGTACAACCTGAGCTATAACACCAAGACCGACAAGAGTGATACCTACGCTTCGGTTGGTTATCTGAAGGACAACGGTTATGTGCTGAAGACCGACTTCGAGCGTTACAGCGCACGTCTGAACTATAATATCTATCCTACCAAGTGGTTCAAGAGCGGACTGAATCTCGGTCTGAACCGCAGTGTGTCAAACTACTCTACAGCAGACTCAGACAACAGCAGCTCATATTCTAACATCGTGCGTTACATCCGTCAGATGGCTCCTATCTATCCTATCCACAAGCACGACCTGGCTTCAGGTGCTTTTGTGGATGCAAACGGCAATCCTACAACAGATCCCGCACAGTATGTTTACGACTATGATGGCGACCGCTTGTCTTCACCAGGTCGTGACGCTATTGCGGAGACCCTGTTCAACAGCCGTGACTTTACACGTAACGGACAGAATGCCCGTACCTATGTCACCATCGCTCCGATTGACGGTCTTGAACTGACAGTCAACTATTCTTATAGCAACAACGACCGTCGTCGTAAGGTATATGAGAACCCGCTGGTAGGTGATGGTACAGCCGGTCCTGGTCGTCTGAACATCCTCTCTACCCGTACAACCACTCAGACTCTCAACGAGATCATCAATTACAATAAGACCTTTGGCAAGCATCATGTAGAGGCAATGTTCGGTCATGAGAACTATAGCTACAGATATGAGTATCTGTATGGTATGAAGACTGAGGAGACCCTGAAAGACCTCTATGAGTTCGGAAACTTCGTGAACATCAGCAGTCTGAGTTCTTATACTCACAACTACAAGAAGGAAGGTTACTTCGGTCGTCTGAACTATGACTACGATAACAAATACTATGCTTCGATGTCATACCGTCACGACGGTTCTTCACGTTTCTCTAAGGATAACCGCTGGGGTGACTTCTGGTCGTTTGGTGCCAGCTGGCGTATCAGCGAGGAGAACTTCATGAAAGACGTGAAGTGGGTCAATAACCTGAAGTTGCGTGCCTCTTATGGTGAGACAGGTAATGACGCAATCCTTGACAATGATGGCTACGACGATTACTATCCCTACCAGACCTTGTATGGAACAGGTTATACGAACTATAACGAGGCAGGTGTTTATTTCACGATAATTGCCAATCCAAACCTGAAGTGGGAGACTCAGATCTCTACAGACCTGGCTCTTGAGTTCATGCTGTTCGATCGTCTGACCGGTTCTATCGAGTACTTCAACAAGTCGTCTAAGGACCTGCTCTTCGACGTGTCACAGCCTCTGTCAACAGGTGTGAAGTCTGTTATCCAGAACATAGGTAAGGTGTCAAACTCTGGTGTAGAGATTGAGCTCGACTACAAGGTTCTGAATGAGAAGGACTATGGTTTCAGTGTTGGTGCCAACGCCACCTTCATCAAGAACAAGATCACCAAGTTGCCTGACACCATGAAGGACGGTTATGTAAGCGGTTCTAAGAAGTGGGTTGAGGGCAAGAGCATCTATGAGTTCTGGCTCCGTCAGTGGTGGGGCGTTGACCCTGACACAGGTGACGGTCTGTGGATTGCTGATCCTGACAAGTATGAAGAGGGTGGTAATACCTTCATGACCAAGGACGGACAGCAGCTGACCAACGACTATACCAATGCTAAGTTCGACTTCAGTGGTGCTTCTATCCCCAAGATGTATGGCGGTTTCAACCTGAAGGGTTACTATAAGGCCTTCGACATTGCCGCTGTGTTCTCTTATCAGCTGGGTGGTAAGCTGCTGGACTATGGTTATCAGGGCATGATGGCTACCGACAACTTTGGTGAGGCTATGAGCCCTGATCTGCTGAATGCATGGCAGAAGCCTGGTGATGTGACAGATGTTCCTCGTGTTGACGCTACAACAGCTCATAACACCAACATCTCTACCTCATACTCTACACGTTGGCTCACCAAGTCAGACTATCTGAACCTGCGCTCAGTCACCATCGGCTATCAGTTGCCTAAGCAGCTGCTTAACCTGGTTTATGTGAAGTCGGCACGTCTGTCGTTCGCAGCAGAGAACCTGTTCATGTTGAAAGCCCGTCAGGGTCTGAACCCAATGGCTCAGTACAATGGTCTTGTTTACAACGAGTACCAGCCTTCTCGCAACTTCACTTTCTCGCTTAATGTTTCATTCTAATAAATAATAAGGAATTATGAGATACAATAAAATATCGACAATCGTGCTGGCAGCAGCGATGGCTCTCGGACTGAGCAGCTGCTCTGGCGACTATCTGGACACAGTGCCGTCGAATAAAGTCTCAGAGGGGTCAATCAATGCCTCGCTTGAGAATCTCTATATCGCCCTGAATGGTATCCATAAGGAGATGGTATCGCAGGAGACAGGTTATCAGTGTCTTGGTGGTGAGCCTGGCTTTATGTTCTGTCGTGACATGGAGGCCGACGACATTACCTGGATCACCAATACATGGTGTAAGGCAGCTTACCTGGGCTGGAGCTGTAATATGAATGAGAGTTCCGGTTACAACATCAAGTACTGGACCATCTATTATCAGTGGATCCTGAACGCCAATAAGATCATCGCTGGTGTAGAAGAGGCACCTATGACTGATGCTGCCCTCTATAATCAGGTGAAGGGTGAGGCACTCTGTATCCGTGCATGGGCGCACTTCAACCTGGTACAGCTCTATGCCAAGCGCTATGCCGCCGGTGGTAACAACACACAGGACGGTATTCCCTATCGTCTGACAGCTGTAACTGAGGAACAGGCTCGTAACTCTGTTGAGGAGGTCTATCAGCTGATCAATGCCGACCTTGACGAGGCTTGCAAGCTGTTGGTAGGCATCAATCCCGGTTATCACCACTACAGTGAGATGGTGGCATGGGGTTTGAAGGCACGTGTGGCTATGGCTAAGCAGGATTACACCAATGCAGCCACCTATGCAGCTAAGGCCATCCAGTTGGCTGAGGCTAATGGCGGTGCCCTGATGCAGGGCGACCAGCTGATGTGTGGTTTCTCCGATATCTGCTCAGACACCAAGGAGGCTATGTACGCAGCCCGTACTCCGGATGATAAGACCGTATACTTCTACTCATTCTATGCTTATATGTCGTGGAACTTCAACGCTACGGCTATCCGTCAGGGTGTGAAGTGTATCAATGCCGATACTTACGACACCATGTCAGAGACAGACCTGCGTCGTGCATGGTTTGACCCGACAGGTGAGATGGAGGTGCCTGCAAAGACATATGTGAAGCAGCCCTATCAGAACCGTAAGTTCACCGCCCGTTCTAGCGCTGACGCTGTAGGTGATGTGGCCTTCATGCGTCTGGCAGAGATGTACCTGACCGAGGCTGAGGCGCTGGCTCGTGCCGGACAGACAGCACAGGCTCAGGAGGTTTTCACCAAGTTCCAGGTGACACGCGATCCCTCGTATGTGTCTAAGGGAAATGCCGGTGATGCCCTGGCAGAGGAGATCATGAACAGTCGTCGTGTAGAGCTCTGGGGTGAGGGCTTCCGCTTCTATGACCTGAAGCGCCTGAACCTCCCCATCCATCGCGGACGTAACTTCGTTCAGACTTTCTGCACCTTTATCGATAAAGAGGCAGGTGCAGACGGTTGGGTTTGGGAGATTCCCAAGAATGAGACAGACTTCAACAAACTCTGTACAAAGAACTATTAATGATTATCAAATCACACTGGAAGATGATGATGGCAATATCCTTTGCCTTCATCATCTTTTGTTTCTGGTGTTTCCTTTATCCTCATGCAGTTGTAGGGCAGGAAAGACTGTTTGTCTGGGATGCTGAGTTCTGGCAGGAGTATGGCATATACCAGTATATAAGGGATTTCTTCTTGCAGTTCTTTCATTTCGCATGGCTCGGTGCTTTGTTATTGGCATTGGTCTGCTTAATGGCCCAAGGGCTGACTTGGTGGCTGTTGTCGCTTATAAAAAGATGTAGCTGGAAGAATTTATATATTGTGTCTTTTGTTCCAGCCCTATGTGTATGGTATATGTCGTATATCAAACTGGATGTGAATAATGAGGAACTCGAATACGACCTGATGCAGCGAAAAGGCCAGTGGGAGCAGATTATCCAGAAGAGTGACCATCGTTTTCCGCAATCGCTGGCTTGCCAATATATTGCTCGTATGGCTAAACATCAAACGGGTAGGATAGGCGATGGCGACATGTTCTCTGATCTTGCTCTTTCTAACAACGCAATGAGTAGCATGACATCTGCTTATATGATGAGCGATGTCTATATGTATGCAGGATTGGTTAATCTTGCCCAAAGGGCCTCATTCGAGGCAATGGCTTCGATAGAGGATTTCTCGATGAGTGGCAGAGCCTTGCAGCGCTTAACAGAGACAGCCCTGATAACAGGGCAGTATCGTGTGGCAAGGAAATATATCTCGATATTGGATAAGACCGTTTATTACCATGACTTTGCCAAAAGAATGAAGGTGATGGCAGATCATCCGTCGCTCATAGATCATCATCCGATATATGGAAGCTTAAGAAAAGCTTACGAACATACAAAAGATGTGTTATTTGATTAATAGGAGTTATGAGAAGGATCACGATTGAACTGATGCTGCTGGTGGGACTGTATGTGCTTTCTGCTTGTACTTCCAGTCCTCATGATGTTGAAGAAGTGGCATCGTTGCCAGAGATATATCCTGATTATATAGGTGTGACTGTTCCTGAGGAAATAGCTCCTTTGAACTTCTCAATGACTGATGATGAGGTTACAACTGTAGATGTAGAGATAAAAGGTGCCAAAGGCGGGTCTCTGCATGCCAATGGTGCGTATGCCGATTTTGATTTAGACGCCTGGCACGAGTTGCTAAAGGATAATCGAGGTAGTAAGCTGATGGTTTCCGTCTGTGCCGAGAAAGACGGAACCTGGAAAAGATATCGTGAATTTGAGATATATGTCAGTCAGCACCCTCTTGATGAATGGGGTATCACATACAGAAGAATTGCACCTGGTTATCAGATGTATGGTCACATGGGTATCTATCAGAGAGAACTGTCTACCTTTGAGGAAACAGCCATGATGGACAACAGAGACATGGGAGGTGGTTGTGTGAATTGTCATACTACCAATCGTGGAAAGACTGATGATGTTGTAGTACATATCAGAAGCGAACATGGAGGTACCAGTATCGTACACCAGGGGAAGAAGAACCTGCTGCCGTCTGTCAATGATAGCATTGGCGGACCGATGGTATATCCCTATTGGCATCCGCAAGGTCGTTATGTCGCATTCTCCACCAATAAGACTTCGCAATTGTTTCATTCTGGTTTGAATAAGCGCATTGAGGTCTTCGATGGACAATCGGATGTGTTTATCTATGATACTGAGACCAATACCACTCTGCGTGATACGTTGATCATGAAAAAATATTGGGCAGAGAATTGCCCTGCTTTCTCACCTGATGGCAAATGGCTCTATTTTACTACAGCAAAAAGACAAAGCTATCCGCAGAACTATGATCAAGAGAAATACAGCCTTTGCAGAGTTGCTTTCGATGCTGCTACAGGAAAAACAGGCCATCGGGCAGATACCTTGATTAATACCAGTCAAACAGGAATGAGTGTCACATGGCCTCGTCCTTCCTATGATGGTCGTTACCTGATGTATACACAGTTGGACTATGGTTACTTCTCTGTCTGGCATCCGGAAGCCGACCTTTGGTTGCTTGACCTGGAAACTGGTGAAACGCGAAGTCTTGACGAGGTGAATAGTGAAGCCTCAGAGAGTCTGCACAACTGGAGTGGAAATAGCCATTGGTTCTATTTTACCACTCGTCGTGATGATGGGCTTTATACACAGGTTTATTTCTCTTCTATTGATGAAAGAGGAAAAGCCACAAAGCCTTTCCTACTGCCTCAAAGGAACCCCAAACGCTATTATCATCGCACACTTTATTCATTCAACACTCCTGATTTTATATCTTCTCCACTGCAATAGTCAGCAATCTATGTGATTCCCTAATCCAGAGATTGCTCTGGCAACGGTGTAGGCGGTGGTCCAGGCTGCCTGGAAGTTGAAGCCGCCCGTGACACCATCGATATCAAGCACCTCTCCTGCGAAGTAAACGTGGGGGAGGTCTTTGCTTTCCAGAGTGTTAGGATTGACGGCTGAGAGGTCGATGCCTCCACAGGTGACGAACTCGTCCTTAAAAGCCGCACGTCCTGCTATCTGGTAGCTGTCGTTGCAAAGCATGTTGACCAGCCGGTTCAGTTCTTTCTTATTGAGGTTCTGCCAACGGTTTTGGGCACGCTGGCCTAAGGCCTTCTCAAGGAGGTAGTTCCACAGGCGACTTGGCAGATCGAAAGGGCGGATGCTGCCGAGTTGTTTCTGGGGGTGCTGACTGATGATGCGGTGCAGTTCGGCAAGAACCTCTGGGTCTTTAAGGCTGAGCCAGTTGACGGCCAAAGGCATCTGGTAGCCGTGATCATGGAGTTCGCGGGCAGCATGGCTGGACAGCTTCAGGATGGCAGGTCCACTCATGCCCCAATGAGTGATGAGCAGCGGTCCCGTGGCACGGAAACCGGTGCCTGGGATATAGGCGGTGGCATCCTCTACGACAGTACCCATCAAGTTGCGTAGCGCCTTGTCCTCGATGCTGAACGTGAATAGTGAGGGAACAGGTTCGGTGGTAGGAATGCCTGCAAGAGAAGCCGTACCACCACCAGTGGTGATGGCGATGCAGTCGTAATCAGCGAGTTGGCCGAGAGATTCTATTTTAGTGCCAGTACGTATCTCGATGCCGTGTCGACGTGCCTCTGCCAGAAAGAGGTTGATGATGGTGTGGGAGTCTTGTGAGGCAGGGAACACACAGTCGTCATCTTGTGTCACCAGACGTACGCCATGTGCCTCGAACCACTCGTAGGCATCGTGATAGTCGAAGGTCTTGAAGAGACGTTTCAGCAGGCGATGCCCTCGGGGGTAGACCTGTGAGAGGTCACTGACAGAAGCGAAAGAGTTGGTGCAGTTGCAGCGCCCACCTCCAGAGACTTCGACCTTGGCGAGCACCTTCTTCGATTTCTCGAAGATGGTCACTTCGCACGAAGGACTCATCTCCTTCAGGTTTATAGCCAGGAAGAATCCTGCTGCGCCACCACCGACTATCGCAATTCTCATGAGCGTTCTATACGTATTCTCGCGTCGACAGCAACGACATCATGTTCGTCGGCCAACAATGGGTTAATATCCATCTCCTTAATCTCTGTGGCAAAGCGCAACAGAGTAGAGAGGCGTACGATGATTTCAGCGTATTTCTGTTCGTTGAGTCCCTTTTGTCCACGTGTGCCCTTGATAATCTTATAGCCACGAAGTGAGTGGATCATAGAGTATGCCTCGCCATAGGAGAGAGGAGCCAGACCGCTGGACACATCCTTTAGTACCTCAACGAAGATACCGCCAAGACCGCAGAGTACCACATGACCGAAACGCTCTTCGTATTTGGCGCCAATGAAGAGTTCGGTACCTTTGAGCATCTTCTGAACCATCACACCTGTAGCGTCCTGAATTTTCATCATACGGTCGAATTCAAGTGCCAGATGCTCTGGTGTACGGATGTTCAGAGTGACGCCACCCACATCGCTCTTATGTACAGGACCAACGACCTTTGCTACTACAGGGAAACCCACTTTCCCGGCAAAGGCCGTGAGTTCTTCCTTAGAGATGCTTACCATCTCAGGTACTAAGGGAATGCCGGCACAAGAAAGCAGTTCGCGAACGGCATCAGGTGCCAGGTAGCCACTCTCCAGTCCCTCGAATTTCAGACGATGGGTCTCGCGATAGATGATGTCACGTATCTTAGGCACATCAACCCCGTAGAGTTCCAGTTCAGAGGGCGCAGGCTGTGGGGTGCGCATGATCTGACTTAAAGCAGTGGCCAGAGTCACCTCGTCGCTGAAGTTGACATGACCTTTCTTCAGGAACTCTTCCACCTCAGGTCCTGCCGTATGCAGGCTTGGCAATACAGGGAAGATCGGTTTCTTGCACGCACGAATCTTCTTGTCAAGCACATCGTAGGCCTCGTAGAGCTGAGTGAGACCAGGCGTGCCATAGATGACGGCGATGGCGTCGATATGGTCGAACTTATTCTCGCAATAATCAATGACCGTGCCCAGTTGTTCTGCTGTTCCTGTAGCCAGGAAATCGATGGGGTTGGCTACGGAAGAACCAGGGAAAAGCTTACTCTTCAGTTCCTCGGCCTCAGGACCTTCTATCTTAGGTACGTTGAGGCCACCCTTCGAGAGCGCATCGGTGAGCATGACCCCGGGGCCACCTGCATGGGTGACGATGGCGAAGTTCCTGCCCTTCAACTCAGGTAGGGTGAAGATACAACCTACAGTGGTGAGCTCTTCGCGGGAGAAACAGCGCACAATCCCCGCTTTGCGGAAAAGGGCCTCTACGGCAGAATCGCTGGAAGCGATGGCGCCTGTATGTGAAGATGCCGCACGACTGCCGCTCTCGCTGGAGCCGGCTTTGATGGCTGCTATCCTGCAGCCTTTACGAATAAGACTGCTGGCATGGAAAAGCAGCTTGTCGGGGTTGGCGATGTTCTCGATATACAGTAGTTTTACCTTTGAGTCCTTCTTCGCATCGAAGTGCTCGTCCATGTACTGAAGTACGTCTTCAATGCCAATCTGCTTGCCATTGCCTATCGACCACACGCTGTTGAACTGCAGACCCTTGATGACGGCACTCTCGAGAATGAATACCGCTGTAGCACCAGAGCCACTGATGAAGTCGACACCAAGAGGATTCAGGTTTGGAATAGGCAATGTGAAAACACTATGATGGTTGCGATTCAAGAGTCCGATACAGTTGGGACCGATCAAGGCTGCCCCGTATTTCTCGCAGGTGTCGAGGATGCGCTTCTCGAGTTCAGCACCGGCCTTTGTCTCTTCGCCAAAGCCCGCAGATATGATGACAAAAGCCCTCACCCCCTTCTCCTTGCAGAGATAGTCCACATAGTCCGGGCAGAACTTGGCGGCTACTACGAGCACAGCCAGCTCAGTCTCGGGCACATCCTTTACATCATGAAAGACCTTGATTCCCTGCACTTCATCTTCTTTGGGATTGACGATGTGCAGGGGACCATCGAAACCGCCATTGATGATATTGCGTACGATAGAGCCACCAGGCTTATGTACGTTGTTAGAGCCGCCAATCACGACGATGCTCCTCGGATTCAGTAGTTGTTGGTTAATCATGGATGCAAAGATAATATAAAAATACATAATTAGCAAGCGAATATGGAATATTTTTTCTACCTTTGCATCATTAAACCCAATAATAAAAAGCGAAGATGAGAAGAATATTTGCAACCCTAATCATATTGATGATGCCCCTACTGATATTCGGACAATCGTATGCCTCGCTTTGGAAGAAGGTGAAGGAGGCAGAGGAAAAAGACTTGCCTAAGACTGCGTGTGAAGTGCTTCAGAAGATTGTAAAGAAGGCAGAGAAGGGCCACGACTACGGACAGCTGCTGAAAGCAGAACTGCAAAGTGCTCAGATGATGGCCGAGATAGCACCAGACTCGTTGAAACCAGCTATCGAACGTATGCGGCAGCGCGCAGAGACTGAACAGAACGTGGTGCTGAAAACAGTCTATCAGACCGTGCTCTATCAGGTGAGCAGATCCAATACGCCGATGGAGCTGAAAGCTGTCAAGCCTCAGCTGACGCCGGAGCTCTGTGAGCAGTTGGCCAAGGTGAAGGATAAGACCTACGCCCCCTTTGTGATTGAGGGTGTCGACTCAAAGCTGTTCGATCACGACCTGCTGAGTGTGGTAGGCTATGCGTTAGACAAGTATAAACCCCTGTATGAGTATTATGCCAAGAAGGGCAATCGCCCTGCGGCTTGTATCACAGCAGCCAGAGCCTATGAGTATGCTCCGGTGGAGCAGATCGACTCGCTCATCAATGTGTATCAGGACGTGCCAGAGGTCGGTGAACTGGCTTTGGTGCGTTATGACCGCATCAGGTATGATTCAGATGTGCCGAAGGCCGAGAAACTGGCTTATATCCGTGAGGCTCTCGGCAAGTGGGGCTCGTGGAAACGCATGGGTATCCTGCGCAATGCAGAGCAGGAACTCATCAATCCCCAGTTCCAGATCTCTTTTGATCATCGCGTCGTCAGACCGCAGGAGACGCAGAAGGTGACCCTGCAGGAACTGCGCAACATTACAGGACTGACACTGACCGTCTATCGCCTGAAAGCCAATGGCGACTTGAAGGCCGACATAGATTCGGAGGAGGACTACAAGAAGATTGTGCCTCTGCTCGATGGCGTTGCCGACAAGGTTGAGCGTCAGTATACCGGTCGTCAGGACTATGAGCTCTTTGAAGACTCCCTGACCATCGGAGGCCTGCCCATCGGTGTCTATATGTTGGAGTTTACCAGTAGTGCCAACACTAAGCCCTCGCGTCATCTGTATTATGTGACGGATGTGTTTACCATCTCTGAGGCCCTGCCAGAAGGTAAGGGCGTCCGTTATGTGGTGGTGAATGCTACGACGGGACAGCCTATCGCAGGTGCTCATCTTACCATCAGAGAGCAGTTAAGCTATAACGAATACAAGACCCACGAAGGCGTGACAGACGCCAAGGGCGAGTATATAGGCAAACTGGACGGTGAGCGCCATCGCAGAGAAGTCTATGCCTACACAGATACCGACAAGGCATGTCCGGAGATGACGCAGGCAGGCGCTTACAGGTATTTCGATGAGGATCGTCTGGTAAACCGCACCAGTGTCTATACCGATCGCGGCATCTATCGTCCGGGTCAGACCGTGCATGCCTCAGCCCTGATCTATGAAGTCAGAAATGGCTTCGAACACCAGGTTAGAGAGCATAAACCCGTGAAGTTCGTGTTGCGCGATGCAAACAATAAAGTCGTTGAGGAGAAACAAGTGCTTAGCGATGAGTATGGTGTGGCCGCTGTCGACTTCACGTTACCGGAGAAAGGTCTCACGGGTCAGTTCCGCATTCAGGTTAACGGCGAGACCCTGATTATTCATGTTGAGGAATACAAGCGTCCTACGTTCCATGTAGACTTCCCAGAGGTGAAGCAAGCCTATGCTGCTGGCGATACCATCACTGTAGAAGGTACCGCTCTGAGTTATGCCGGTGTGCCCCTTCAGGATGCTAAGGTCAGCTATAAGGTGGTACGTCGTACAGCCCTCTGGTGGTGGTCCTACAGTCGTTACTGGGATACAGAGGCGCTGAACTACAGTCAGGAGGGTGAGGAACTATTGAACGAAGAGACGATCACCGACCAGGAAGGTAAGTTCACAGTCAGAATGCCCCTTGATCTGCCCGAGAGCAGTTCCCCGATGTTCTATCAGTTCGTGGTGACTGCCGATGTGACGGATGTGGCTGGTGAGACACATACAGGTCAGCTTTCACTGCCTTTGGGTAATCGTAAGACGGCCTTGAGCGTGGATATGGCAGAGAAAATTCTGTTGGAAGAAAAGTCTACGGCAACCTTCCATTTGCTGAATGCCGCAGGGCAGGACCTGGATGCAGAGGTGAGCTATCAGATAGACGGTGGTTCATGGCAGAAAGCCAGGACCAATTCTCCCCTTTCTATTTTAAACAAAAAATTAACTTCAGGCAAACACACCCTTGACGCCATTTGCGAGGGAGATACCATCCGTCATGAGTTTGTGCTCTTCTCGCTCGACGATACCAAGCCTGCGACAGAGACCGACAACTGGTTCTATCAGTCGGCTGCGCAGTTCCCTAACGACGGTAGTGCCGTGACCATTCAGGTGGGCTCTTCTGACAAGGACGTGCATCTGGTTTATGGCCTCTTTGCCGGTACGAAGATCATAGAGATGGGAACCAAGGACATGAGTAATGAACTGCTGAACCTGAAGCTCAAGTATGATGAAGCCTATGGTGACGGTTTACTGCTGAGCTTCGCCTGGGTGAAGAACGGCCAGTGCTATACCCACACCGTACGGATACTGCGCCCATTGCCCGACAAGCATCTCTCGCTCGAGTGGGCTACCTTCCGCAATCGCCTTACACCTGGTCAGAAAGAGGAGTGGACATTGAAGATAACGGATGCAGAAGGCCGTCCGGCAGACGCTCAGCTGATGGCAACGCTCTACGATCAGAGTCTCAACCAGATAGTCAAGCACCAATGGAGTCTGCAGCCTGATGTGCTGTTCTCTATGCCAAGAACCAACTGGCAATATTCCATGTCTTATAGCCGGTACGACTTTGTCAGAAAGCCATGGCGTGACGCCTCGACCTATGAGTTCGACTTCAGCCGTTTCGACGAGCGTGTGTTGCCATCGGTGTATGGTTATAGTCTCCGCCGTTATTCCCGTGGCGTGATGCTTGAGAGTAAGGGATTCGACAATAGTGTTGACTCGGCAGAGGTGGTAGGCAATGGCACCAAGGTCTTTGATGTGGCTGCCGAGCCCAAGATGATGGAAGCTAGTATTGTGGCAGATGCGGAATTGTCGGTGTCGTCGGTGGAGGAAGAAAAGACAGACGATATACAGCTTCGTGAGGATCTCAACGAGACAGCCTTCTTCTATCCCCAGCTGACCACAGACGAGAAGGGACAGGTGGCCTTGAAGTTCACGCTTCCTGAGAGTCTCACTACGTGGCGCTTCCTGGGTCTGGCACATACAAAGGATCTCTGTTATGGACAGATAGAGGCGACAGCAGTGGCGCAGAAGGATGTGATGATACAGCCCAATGTACCACGTTTTATCCGTGAGGGTGATGAGGCTACGATCTCTGCACGTATCTTCTGCTCGGCTACGCCGCTTGGTTCGTCCAAGACTACAAGCGAGAAGTTACTTAATGGAACAGTCACACTGAAGTTGACAGATCCGGAGACCAATGCTGTGGTGTTTGAACAGAAAAAGAATGTCAAGATGAAGGCCGGTGCCACTGTACCAGTATCCTTTGAAGTGCGGCCCCAGGGGTTGTCGAAGGGACTCCTCATCTGTCAGATGACGGTGAGTGGCAAGGGCTTCTCAGACGGCGAACAGCACTATCTGCCCGTTCTGCCTTCTACAGAACGTGTCACAGTAACATTGCCGATCACACAGCATCAGGCAGTAACAGAAACGATAGACCTTTTAAAGCTGGTGCCTGCTGATGCCCAGAATACCAAACTGACACTCGAATACACCAATGATCCTGCTTGGCTGATGATTCAGGCACTGCCTGCCATTGGTCAGCCCATCGATGATAATGCCATTTCACAGGTTGCTTCTTACTATGCCAACAGCCTTGGCCGTCATGTCATCAGTCAGTATCCGCAGGCTAAGACCGCCTTCGCCCTCTGGAAACAGGAGAAGGGTGAGGACACTTCACTGACAAGTGCCCTTGAGAAGAATCAGGAACTGAAAGACCTGCTGCTCAGTGAGACCCCTTGGGTGATGGATGCTGATAATGAGACAGAAGAGAAACAGCGGTTGGTAGACTTCTTCGACGATAACCTCATGCAGAACCGTATCAGTACGGCACTCGGCAAACTCGGTAAGCTGCAGCTCTCTGATGGCTCGTGGACCTGGTGGCAGGGCATGCCCGGCTCGTTCTATATGACGGTAGCTGTCTCTGAGATGCTGGTACGCCTGAATGCGATGGCTGGTAAGCAAAGCGATGTGGAGAACATGCTCAGCAGCGCTTTCAGTTTCATGGGACAGAAGATTGTCGATGAAGTGAAGGAACTGAAGAAACAGGAGAAGGAAAATCATCAGGTGTCCTTCCCCAGTTTCAAGACCCTGCAGTGGCTCTATCTCGCCACCCTCGACGGCAGACAGCTGCCTGCAGAAGTGCAGTCGGCCAACGACTACCTGCTGAAACTTCTGAAGAAGGATGTCAAGTCGCAGTCTATCTATGAGAAGGCACTGACGGCGGTGATCCTTTCCAAGAGCGATGCCAAGCGTGCCTTAGAGTACGCCCAGTCGTTGAAGGAATATACGGTCTATCGTGAGGAGATGGGGCGTTACTACGACACTCCGCGTGCCGGCTATTCTTGGTACGACTATAAGATACCTACACAGACGGTGGCTATCGAGGCGCTCCAGAGACTTGTCCCCGAAGATCAGCAGACCATCGATGAGATGCAGCGCTGGTTGTTGCAGGAGAAGCGTACTCAGGCATGGGATACGCCTATCAATAGTGTGAATGCAGTGTATGCGTTCCTTGCCTCTCGGCCCTTGAGCCTGTCGAATGATGCCCTCTCCGTGATGAAGGTTGACGGTAAGCCAATGAAGATGCCTAAGGCCACAGCTGCCATCGGTTATGTGAAGACAGACATACCTGCAGAGAGTAAGACCCTGACCATCGACAAGAAGAGCGAAGGAACCTCATGGGGTGCTGTCTATGCGCAGTTCACTCAGGCTACGAGGGATATCACTGATTCTGGCAGCGGACTGACCATCAGGCGTGAGATACTTCCCGTATCACCGGCGAAGGACTTGGCTGTAGGTGATCGTGTGAAAGTACGGCTGACTATCACTGCTGACCGGGACTATGACTTCGTACAGGTCATCGACAAGCGGGCTGCCTGCATGGAACCCGTCCGTCAGTTGAGTGGTTATCACAGTGGCTCCTATTGTGCACCGAAGGACAATGCTACGAACTATTACTTCGACTGTTTGTCGAAAGGCAGACATGTCATCGAGAACGAATACTATATTGATCGTCTGGGAACCTACGAGACAGGCACTTGTTCTGTAGAGTGTGCCTACGCTCCAGAGTTCCGTGCCGTCACTAAATCGCAAACAATTACAGTCAAATGAAAATATTAAGAATTATTGGTTTATCATTTATCATTTCCCCGTTATTCATTAGCGAGGCGCACGCACAGCGCCTGACCGTTGAGAATGCTACAGTAGAGTGTGGCCGTACAGGCTTCGAACAACCCATTACAGCCACCTTTGAGCTCAAGAATAAAGGGCATAAGCGTCTCGTCATCGAGAGCGTCAAGCCCGATTGCGGCTGTACGGCTGTTGAGTATCCCAAAGAGGTAGGCGCAGGCGATAAGTTCAAGATCACCATGACCTACGATGCCCGTCAGCTGGGACACTTCCATAAGATGGCTGCCGTGAAGAGCAATGGCTCCAAGACACCCGTCTATCTCACCATGAAGGGTATCGTGATTCCTGAGATGGTAGACTATCGTGGCAACTACCCCTTGGCAATGGGTGAGTTGTTGCTCGACAAGAACGAGCTGGAGTTCGATGATGTGAACAAGGGCGATGCGCCTATGCAGGAGATACATATCTTTAATAACGGGTCGCAGACCATGCAGCCCAACGTGATGCACCTGCCCCCATACCTGTCGGCTACGGTAGTACCCGAGAAACTGGCTCCCAACCGTGGTGCCACGATTACCGTGACCCTCCACTCCGACAAGTTGCGCGACTACGGTCTGACACAGACCTCTGTCTATCTGGCCAAACATCTGGGTGATAAGGTGAAGCAGGAAAATGCCATTGGTGTGTCTACCATCCTCTTGCCCGACCTGAAAGACTTCCAGAGTATTAATAAGGATCAGGCGCCCCAACTGCAGATGTCAGCGACTGACGTCGACTTCACCGACTTCGGTGGTAAAGCCAAGAAGACGGCCACTGTCAGCCTGCAGAACGTCGGCATGACGGTATTGAAGATCTCTTCACTCCAGTTGTTTACCGAGGGACTAAAGGTGACGCTGGGCAAGAGTGAACTCGAACCGGGACAGAGCACGAACCTGAAGATAACAGGTATTGCCGAGGATCTGGCGAAGGTGCGTACGCGTCCCCGTATCCTGATGATTACCAACGACCCTGATCATGCCAAGATTGTCGTTAACATCCGTCTCAAATAGAATAAACAATGGATCATCCCGAGAATAGCTCAGAATATACAGGTTTGCAGGTGAATAGTGGTGTGAAGCAGCCGCCCATCATCAATCCCTACCTGAAGCGGAACCGTCGTCGTGAACTCTCTGCAGCAGAGATGGTAGAGGGTATCGTCAAGGGCGACGTCACAATCCTGTCACAGGCAGTAACGCTTATCGAGAGTGTCAACCCCGACCATCAGGCCAAGGCGCAGGAGGTCATCAACAAGTGTCTGCCCTATAGTGGCAACAGTGTGCGTGTGGGCATCAGTGGTGTGCCGGGAGCAGGTAAGTCTACCAGTATCGATGAGTTTGGTGTCCATGTGCTCCGTGAGAAAGGCGGCAAACTGGCGGTATTGGCTATCGACCCTTCCAGTGAGCGTACCAAAGGCTCTATCTTGGGCGATAAGACACGCATGGAGAAACTGGCGCAGCATCCTGCGTCGTTCATACGTCCTAGTCCGTCGGCAGGCTCTTTGGGCGGTGTGGCTCGTAAGACCCGTGAGACCATCATCCTCTGTGAGGCTGCAGGTTTCGACAAGATTTTCGTAGAGACGGTAGGTGTAGGTCAGAGCGAGACGGCTTGTCACTCTATGGTCGACTTCTTCCTGCTCATCCAGGTGGCAGGAACGGGTGATGAGTTACAGGGCATCAAGCGAGGCATCATGGAGATATCCGATGGCATCGTTATCAACAAGTGCGATGGTGACAATGTGGAACGCTGTCAGATGGCAGCCACCAACTTCCGCAATGCCCTCCATTTCTTCCCCATGCCCGAGAGCGGCTGGTTGCCCAAGGTGCTGTGCTACTCTGGCTTCTATGGTACAGGTGTGAAAGAAATCTGGGATATGATCTATGAGTACATTGCTTTTGTCAAGGCCAATGGCTACTTCGACTATCGTCGCAATGAACAGGCAAAGTACTGGATGTATGAGAGCATCAACGAGCACCTGCGCCTCAACTTCTACAATAATCCTGCCATTAAGGCACAGCTCTCTTTGGCTGAGCAGACAGTGCTGTCGGGGCATAAGACCTCGTTTGTTGCGGCACAGGATTTGCTGGATATGTATTTTGAAATACTGAAGAAATGATACAGATAGAAATAGACAACGGCAGTGGCTTCTGCTTTGGAGTGACCACCGCCATCAAAAAGGCCGAAGAAGAGCTGGCCAAGGGCACGAAGCTCTATTGTCTCGGTGATATTGTGCATAATGGTATGGAGTGTGAGCGTCTGCGTGAGATGGGACTCATTACCATCAACCACGACGAGATGCGCCAGTTGCACAATGTCAAGGTGTTGCTCCGTGCTCATGGTGAGCCCCCTGAGACTTACGAACTGGCCCGTAAGAACAATATCGAGATTATCGATGCCACCTGTCCTGTGGTACTCCAGCTCCAGAAACGCATCAAACAGCAGTACGACGGCTCTGAGACTCCGGGCGATGCCCAGATTGTCATCTTCGGCAAGAAAGGTCATGCTGAGGTGTTGGGTCTCGTAGGTCAGACGCAGAGTACGGCCATTGTCATCGAGAGTTTCGACGAGGTGACCAAGCTCGACTTCTCACGCGACATCTATCTGTATAGTCAGACCACGAAGTCGCTCGACGAGTTCCATCGCATCATCGACTATATCCAAAGTCATATCTCTAAGGATGCCACCTTCAAGAGCTTCGACACCATCTGTCGTAACGTGGCCAACCGCATGCCGAACATTTCGCAGTTTGCCACCAGGCACGACCTCATCCTCTTCGTTTGTGGCCGTAAGAGCTCCAATGGTAAGGTGCTTTTCAACGAGTGTCTGCGTGTGAATCCTAACACCCATCTGATTGAAGACCCTCAGGAGATACAGCCCGAATGGCTTGAAGGCATACAGACCGTCGGCATCTGTGGTGCCACCAGCACCCCCCGCTGGCTCATGGAACAATGCCGTGATGCCATCCTTAGAATGCAACAATAAAAAAGAAATCCCCGCTCAGCCGAGCGGGGATTTCTTTATGTATGTGGTCTCAGAGTTTGTCGAAGGATTAGAACTTATAATCCAGACCCACACCGATGACGTTGTTGGTGCGGCTGTAGACATCCTGGCCGGGATAGCCAGTGCCTTGGTAGCCACCCTGTTCAGCGGTGAACTCACGGGTGTAGTCGCTGTAGAGGGTGATGAAGTAACCGGCGTTGAGGCGCAGCTTGTCGCTGATGTTCCAGGCACCACCCAGACCAATGCTATAGCTGTCGCAGGCGAACGAGGTGTTCTGCTGGTAACCGTCGGCCAGACCATAGTCGGTGCGCTGTCCGCCACAACTCACGGTAAACTTCTTGTTGATGTCCCACTCGACACCTGCGAGGAACTCGTTGGTGCCATGGGTGAGCTCTTTCTGACGGTCGCCAGCCATCACAGCGTGCTTGTCGTCGAAGAAATGATACTCGAGGGTGGCACGCAGCTGTGGGGTGAACTCATAGCCTACAGCCAGCGAGAGCAGCGAGGGCATGTCGTAACGCACGTGGACGCCGTCGGCATAGGGAGCAGCCAGTTCGCCCAGCTCCTCAGGCAGTTCCTTGGTGTCGTTCTTAGTGTTTATCTTCGTGCGGAACTCATAGCGCGCAGTGAGGTTGAGGGCCCCTTTGTGATAGTCGAAGCTCACGATGGGAGCCACGCCGATGCCGCGCTGTGTGCAGTCGAGGTTGAGATCGGCCAGCGTGGTGGTGGCAATCAGCGGATTGGTGCCTATGGCCTTGAGGTGGACGCGGCTGTAGCCGTCGTAGTAGTTGGCGCGCAGACCGATGGCAGCGGCAAACTCGTCGGTAACGCGATAGGTGAAGTTCACCTGTGCGCCGTAGATGTACTGCTTACCCTTCACCTCAGAGTCGATGTCGTACATCTCGGGGGTGATGACGAGCAGAGGAGCCTCGGGGTTCATCATCTTGGCAGTGAGTGTCTGTTTGAAGATGGAGCCCATCACGAGGGCGTTGAACATGGGGATGCCTTCACTGTACTTCACGAAGCCGCCACTGCCCACGATGCCGATCATCGACGAGATGGCCCAGCGGTCTTTCTTGTATGAGGCGAACAGTGCTGGCACGATAGGTGCAGAGGCCACACCCTCGAACTTCTTGTTCTGGAATCCGTCGTATCCGTGGTCGTAAACACCAGGGTAGGCGAGGAAATGAGGGATGGTCGTGGTGATGTCGCGGTTCTGCCAGGGTTTCTGGAAGTTGAGCGAGAGTTGGAAGCCTTCGTGCCCCCAGGCGAGACCTGCTGGGTTGGAGTAGGCGGCGTCGATGTCGAAAGTGGCGCCACGTGCCATCATGCGGTCGAAGGCGATGTGATAGTTTGTGTTGGTCATCAGTCCACCGGCCATAGAAACGGTGGAGAAAGTCATGGCATATAAGGCCATAAAAAGAAATTTTCTCATCATTATTATCTAATAAAATTGTTTTCGGCTGCAAAGGTAGCAATAAAAACCGAGAAAAACAGAAATAATGATGAGAAAATCGTATAAAAGGAACAAAATCGCTTATGCTGTGCGCTCGTTAAAGCGGTCGAGCAGCCACTGCTTCTGTTCGGCGATGGTCATGTTCGAGTTGTCGAGTTCCAGAGCATCGTCGGCCTTGCGCAGGGGCGACACCTCACGATGAGAGTCTATATAATCGCGCTCCTCTACATTCTTCAGAATGTCGTCGAAGTCGGCAGGCATGCCCTTGGCCTTCAGTTCATCGTAGCGGCGCTGGGCACGTACCTGAGCAGAGGCAGTGACGAAGATTTTCAGTTCTGCATCGGGGAACACGGTTGTACCGATATCACGACCATCCATCACCACGCCCTTGTCCTTACCCATCTGTTGCTGTTGAGCCACCATGGCTGCGCGTACAAAACCTACGGCTGCGATCGGACTCACATGGTTAGAGACTTCGAGCGAACGGATTTCCTTCTCTACATACTCGTCATTTAAATAGGTGTCTGGGCGTCCTGTCTCGGGGTTGAACTTAAACGAGATGTGAATGTTGGGCATCTCGGCCTCAAGAGCCTGTGTGTTCACGCTTCCATCCTCATGAAACAGTCCCTTGCGCAGGGCGTAGAGAGTGACGCTGCGATACATGGCACCGGTATCTACATAGACATACCCCACCTCACGGGCGAGGTCCTTGGCCATGGTGCTCTTTCCGCACGACGAGTGGCCATCGATGGCAATAGTTATTTTCTTCATAATGCGTATGATATATTAATTAAAATCGAAGATGTGCTGACGTGATATTTGCCGTAGGCCACGTGCAGCTTAAGGCGTTCCAGTGAGAGACCTGCGCCCAGCGAGAGTCCTGCACCATGAGAGGCGGCTCCTTCAGAGTCGGATATCTTCATCTGGCTGACACGTCGGAAGTTGTAGCCTGCAGCCACGTAGATGTTACTGCTCAGCAGGATATCGGCACCCACAGCCAGATGTCGCCCGAAGGCCTCGTCCCAGTCGGTGAGGCGGCTCATTGTGGCGTGGAATCTGAGAGGCGCCCCTTGCAACTGCTTACTCACCCCCACCTGTAGGTCGAAGGGGATACGTTCGAACTCCTCGTCGTAGGCTTTTACCTGTCCACCGAGGTTACGGGCCACGGTCGACAGGCTCCATGCCGTCTCTTCATCGTAATAGTTCAGTCCTAAGTCTACCCCTACGGCCAGCGAACTGTAGCCTGCGATATGGGAAGAGATGAGTTTTGCCGTGATGCCACCGCTGATGGTGTTGGAGAGGGCATATGCAAAAGTTCCGCCGATGGCCCAGTCCTTAGCCGAGAAAGTACCCAGGTCTTCGTTGTTGGCTGTGGTCTGCTTCATGCTGCCATAATCCATATACTGTCCTGTCACGCCCCACGTGCCTCTGTCGCCAGCACCTTTGATGAAAGCGGCGCTGGCCGTCTTGGCCCCTTCCATGTAGGTCATGTAGTTCAGGTTGATGGTGCGGTCGCTTACGCCATTGATCAGGGCGGGGTTGTGGAAGATGAGCGTGGCATCATCGTCGGTCAGCGTGATGTTATCGCCTCCTACAGCAGCCACATGCGCACTGACGGGCAGCCTCAGGAAGTTATAGGCAGTCTGGCTCTCCTGACTGAAAGCTGGTAGCATAGAACAGTGAATGGCAAATAGCACTATCACCACTCTCAATCGCCATCTGACCTCATATATACGAAATAAACTATTCACTGATAACAATTCACTATTTTGCCTTTTTCGGGCACAAAATTACAAAAATATTCTTAATTAAAGGTCTTTTTTACCTTTTTACTTTTTTACCTTTTTACTTTTTATTATCTTTGCAGGCAAGTTTTAAATATAACGGCCAAAAGCCGGATTTATTATGGAAGTCAAGAAGAGTCGTGAGGCAGATATAGAGCAGCGACGGGTGCAAGGGTTCCTGCTGGGCCTGATTGTCGTGCTCGCCTCCCTGTTCGTGGCACTCGAATGGAACAGCTCAGACAATGGTTGGGCGTTCTTCGAGGACGATGACGACCTGGAGGCGGAGATGGAGCTCTCGCCTCTGAAACGCGACAAGGATGAGATACCGATGATGATGCCACAGGAGCAGAAAGTGGAGAAACCGGAGTCGGAACAGCTGCGACTGGTCGACGAGGACGTGGAACTGCCCTCAGAGACTCAGCAGATGGAGCAGGAGCAACTGCCTGATCCCGAGAAAATGGCAGAAGAAGAGAAACCCGAGGTAGTCGATATGTACGATGAACCGGTAGACTTCCGTGTGGTAGAAGATCTGCCCCAGTTCCCTGGAGGTGCCTCGGAGTTTATGAAGTGGCTTACTAAGAACCTGAAATACCCTGCTTCAGCGCAGCAGCAGAAGGTGAAGGGCAAGGTGGTGGCGCAGTTCATCGTCAATCAAGACGGGTCGGTGTCAGATCTGGAGCTTGTCCAGCATCTGGATGCGGCCTGCGACCGCGAAGTACTGCGTGTGCTGCGTATGATGCCTAAATGGCAGGCAGGTGTGATGAATGCCAAGCCCTGTCGTACGAAAGTCTGCATCCCTGTGGTGTTCAACATGTAAATAAATTATTTAAATATAAAATGTACAAATCAGAAGAATTACTTAAAAAGGTAAATGCGGCGCTCGACGGTCTGGCCTATGACCGAAAGCCCTTTACCCTGTATGAACCAATCAAGTATGTACTATCGTTGGGAGGAAAGCGTGTCCGCCCTGTATTGATGCTGCTGGCCTATAACCTCTATAAGGACAATCCAGAGAGCATCATGACCCAGGCCATTGGCTTGGAGACCTATCACAACTTTACGTTGCTGCACGACGACCTGATGGACAATGCCGACATGCGTCGCGGTCACGAGACGGTACATAAGAAGTGGGATGACAATCAGGCCATTCTCTCGGGTGATACCATGCTGCTGCAGGCCTTCGAGCGTATCGAGGCATGTGAGGTAAGCAAGGTGAAGGACGTGTTCCATACCTTCCTCATTACTACCTATGAGATTGGTGAGGGACAGCAGCTCGACGTGGAGTTTGAGACTCGCAACGATGTGCGTGAAGAAGAATATATCGAGATGATTCGTCTGAAGACAAGCGTGCTTCTGGCATGTGCCGTGAAGATTGGTGCCATTCTGGCTGGTGCATCGAAGGACGATCAGGACAATCTCTATAAGTTCGGTGAGCAGATTGGTCTGGCCTTCCAGCTTCAGGACGACCTGCTCGATGTCTATGGCGACCCGAAGGTGTTTGGCAAGAACATCGGTGGTGACATCACCTCGAACAAGAAGACCTATATGCTTATCAATGCCTATAACCGTGCCAACGACGTCCAGCGCAAGGAACTCGAGAAGTGGATCTTCGCTAAGGAGTTCGATCGTAATGAGAAGGTGAAGGCCGTGACAAAGCTCTACGACGAGATAGGTATCCGCCAGCTCTGTGAGCAGAAGATGGAAGAGTGCTATCAGCTGGCCCTGAAGTATCTGGCCAAGGTGAACGTTCCCGAGGAGCGCAAGGCCGAACTGAAGGCCTATGCTGCTGAGATGATGACCCGCCAGAGCTGATGCTTCGTTTCATCGACACCCATTGTCATCTGGACGGCGAGGAATTCCGTGAAGACCTTGATGCCGTTGTAACCCGTGCCCAAGAGGCGGGGGTGGCGGCTATTGGCATCCCCGGCATCGACCTCAAGTCATGTCAGACGGTTATCGACCTCTGTCATCGTTATCCGGGCTACTGCTATCCCGTGCTCGGCCTCCATCCTGAGGAGGTGCGCAGCGACTGGCGCGAGGTGCTGACGGCCATATACCCTGTAGTGCGCGAGGCTATTGCCATCGGTGAGGTGGGGCTCGACTTCTATTGGAGTCGTGAGTTCGAGCAAGAGCAGCTGGAGGCTTTTGAGCAGCAGGTACGCTGGTCGGTAGAGTTGCAGTTGCCATTGATGATTCATTGTCGCAAGGCGCAGAATGAGATGGTGTCCATTCTCAAACGCTATAAGAATGATCTGCCGGGAGGCGTGTTCCATTGTTTTACAGGCAATGAGTTGGAAGCCAAAGAACTGTTGCAGTTCGAGCGTTTCGTGCTGGGCATCGGAGGTGTGCTCACCTTCAAGAAGTCCCATCTCCCAGAGGTGCTTCCCGCTGTTGTCCCCCTAGATCGTATTGTACTTGAGACCGATGCCCCATACATGGCTCCCGTCCCCATGCGAGGTCAGCGCAACGAACCGGCCTTTGTGGCTCATGTGCTGCGCAAACTGGCAGAGGCTTATGGTGTCAGCGAGGAGGAAGTGGCAGAGAAGACAACCCAAAACTGCAAAAAAGTATTAAATATAAATGTTTAAGCCCTTTTATCTGAAGTAAAAACGCTATCTTTGCAGACTGAAGTTCGCGAAACAAGGAGAGGTGCTCGAGTGGTTGAAGAGGCACGCCTGGAAAGCGTGTAACCGGCAAAACCGGTTCGCAGGTTCGAATCCTGTTCTCTCCGCATTTGACAGATATCATTATGAAAAGACTGACTATTCTGTTTTCACTGGTAGGCTTGCTTGTCATGACGCAAGTCTCGTATGCTCAAGACAAGACTCCCCAACAAGATACAGCTCTCGTTGCAGACACTGTTGCTGCGGCTGAATCCTTAGCTGTGACTGACTCATTGGCAGCAGAGGCCATGGTCATCGACGATGCTGAGGTAGCTGACGAAGAGGGAGGTTTCCACAAACAGTTGAAGACCAAGTTCATCGACGGTAACGTCGGGTTCATGTCGCTCGTAGCCCTGGCCCTTGTACTGGGTCTGGCTTTCTGCATTGAGCGCATCATCTACCTGACACTCTCAGAAATCAAGTCCTACAAGTTGCTCGAGGATATCGAGAAACATCTGCAACAGGACGATGTAGAGGGTGCCAAGACCCTTTGCAGGAACACGCGTGGCCCTGTGGCCTCAGTCTGCTATCAGGGTCTGCTTCATATCCACCAGTCGATGGATGCCATCGAGCGTTCCATCACCAACTACGGAGGTTTGCAGGTAGCCAATCTTGAAAAGGGTTGCTCGTGGATCAAGCTTTTCATCGCCATGGCCCCTTCATTAGGCTTCCTTGGCACGGTGATTGGTATGGTGATGGCCTTCGACCAGATTCAGCAGGCAGGCGATATCGGTCCTACCATTGTAGCGCAAGGTATGAAGGTAGCGCTCATCACCACCATCTTCGGTATCGTGGTAGCCCTCATCCTGCAGCTCTTCTACAGCTACATACTCTCCAAGATAGAGCGCCTGACGTCTCAGATGGAAGAGTCGGCCATCAGTCTGCTCGACATGATAACAGAGTATAAGTTAAAGGGTAAGAAAAATGAATAGTTTCGTATCGCCTTTCCTGGCCGATGTCATGCTGGGTCTGATGTACCTGGTGACGGCTGTTGCACTCGGTGTGACGGCCTATAGCGTGTGGCATGGCATGCGTACACGGCGCAAGGGCGACGATATCATCAATGGTGTGCCGGCAGGCAAAATCGGGTGGTGCGTAGCCATCGGTCTGGTTGTCTGTCTGGTGCTCACCTTCCTCTTAGGCTCGTCAAAGCCTGTCATGACCAATGGCACTCTGTATACAGATGCCTTTTGGCTCAGGCTGACAGATATGTTTATCTATACTTCAATCCTTCTGATCCTCGGATGTTTCGTAAGCGCTATCGTCAGCAGATTCCGGAGTTGAACACCACGTCGACAGCCGACATCTCGTTCATGCTCCTGATATTCTTTCTCGTGACATCATCGATGGACACGGACAAGGGACTCTTGCGCCAGATGGCACCCCCGCCTTTGGAGCACGAGCAGCCTAAGGATATCAACAAAGACCATGTGCTGCGCATAGAGCTCGATGCCCATAACCAGCTTACCTGTGATGGCAAGGCGGTCACCGCCCGGCAACTCACCGACGAGGTGATGGCTATGGCCTCTGTCAATCCCACAGGACATGCAGTGACAATCCAAACCGACCGTGAGACCACCTACGACGCCTATTTCCAGATGCAGGAGGCAGTGGTCAAGGCCTATTATACCCTGCGCAACGACTATGCCCGTCGTCACTATGGGTGCGACTACAGCCGCCTGTCGGCCGATGAGCGCACGACGGTCAACGAGCATTATCCCCAGCGCATCAGCGAAGACCTGAAAGGAGGTGGCCAATGAGACCCATGAAGAGCAAGTTCCATACCAGTCGCCACGGCGTACCCTCGCTGAACGTGGCCTCTATGCCCGACCTCATCTTCACGGTGCTGTTCTTCTTCATGATTGTCACCCACATGCGCAGCGACGAGGTGAAGGTGCGTCTGGAAGTGCCCCAGGGCACCGAGGTACAGAAGCTGGCCAATAAAGCCTCTGTCATCAATATCTATATCGGCCGGCAAGACGATAACACATGGGGCGTACAGCTCAATGGCGATCTGGTGATGCCCGAGGAGATCCCTGCCCGTATCGAACATATCCGTGCAGACATGTCACCCGCCAACGCCGAACACCTCACCGTCAGTCTGCGTGCTGACCGGCATACGCCGATGGGCATCATCCACGACGTGAAGCAGGCCCTTCAGCAGTGCTACGCCCTGCGCATCAATTACAGTGCAACTCAAATCAAATAAAACATATATAGCTTATGAGTAAAATCGATAAACTTGACAAACAGATTCTACAACTGATCTCTGCCGATGCACGTATTGCATTCCTGGAGGTGGCACGTGCCTGTGGTGTGAGTGGCGCAGCTATTCATCAGCGCATTCAGAAACTCACGTCAATGGGCGTACTCAAAGGCTCAGAGTTCATCATCGATCCAGAGCGTATAGGCTACGAGACCTGTGCTTATATCGGTCTGAACCTGAAAGACCCTGAGAAGTTCGACGAGGTGGTTGAACGCCTGAAGGAAATCCCAGAGGTGGTGGAGTGTCATTACACCACTGGTAACTTCGATATGTTCATCAAGATTTATGCTTACAATAATCACCATCTGCTCACCATTATCCACGACCGTCTGCAGCCTCTGGGTCTTGCCAGCAGCCAGACGCTCATTTCCTTCCACACAGCCATCAGCCGCCAGTTGCCCATCGATGGTCTTGTACTGGAGAGCGACGACAAACTTTCAGAATCAGAGTAAGAAATAAATGATAACTCCCCACTCAAACCGAGCGGGGATTTATTTTTTTTTCTATTTTCTTTGGTAGTGTCCTTTTTTTTCTTTATCTTTGCAGTTGCGAATCATTAACCAACACTGGATGTCAGTAAGGGGAAAAGACTTATCGCTACCAATTAACGCCATAAAACTATATCCGCCTAAAGCTATTAGGACGGTGTCCCCCCTCTTTTTGTGTAATTATATAAACATCAGTCAAATATGTCCGACGAAAAGAAAATCAGCTTAGAGAATCTCGAAGACTTTTTAGTAGAGGATGACGAGAGACCTTCTTCCTTGAATTTCCGTGATTTTTGGAATTTAGTTGTGTTGAATTTCAGATGGTTTGTGCTGTCAGTCTTGCTTTGTATCCTGTTGGCCGGCGCCTATCTCTATTGGGCCAGACCCTCTGTCACCATTGTTGGAAAGATGCAACTCAAGGAGTCAAAAAAAGAGAGTGGCCTGAGTGCCGGTTTGGCAGCTTTGACATCCTCTATTCCCTTTGGCTTGGGCAGTAGTCTTGGTGCTGCCACTAATGGAGATGTAGAAACCGAGATTATAAAGTCGACCCTCCTTGTCCGCGACGTGGTCAACGATTTGGGACTGCATACGTCGTATCGCCTCCGTAAGTGGGGGCGCAGCCGTCTGCTCTATCAGGATCAGCCGGTCAACGTCACCATCGACCCTGTTCACCTTCAGTGGTTGGATAAGGAGTTGCCTTTAACAGTCCACCTGATTAAACTGGACATTCAGAAGACTGACGATGGTTATGAGGTAGAAGGTCAGTTGATAGAAAACAAGGACGAGTTCGACCTCCCATCGCAGACTTTCGCTAAGCTACCGGCCACCATCAAGACAGCGGCTGGCACGCTGACCATCACCGAGAATACGGGGCTCACCCCCGAACAGCAGGAACCTTATCAGGATGGTTACGCGCTCACCGTCACCATCGTTCCCCCGATGATAGCCGCCAACGCCTTCTTAGCCAATCTTGAAATCGAGCCTGCCATCAAAAAGTCTTCTGCAATCCTCTATGTTTCGTTGAAGGATGAGAATGTGCTCCGTGGCATCGATTTCATCAATCGTCTGGTCGAGGTTTACAACCGTCGGTCTAACGACGACAAGAACGAGGAACTCATGAAGACCGACGCCTTTGTCAATGAGCGTCTGGCTAAGGTCGATGCCGAACTTGGTTCTACCGATGCCGATTGGGAACAGTTCAAGACCAAGTTTCATATCACCGACCCCCAGGTCGATGCCCAACAGGCCATGAGCATGAAGAGCGGTTATGAGACAAAGCTGGTAGAGATAGGCGCCCAGTTGCAGATAGTCGATTATCTGAGCGACTACGTCAACAACCCCGCCAATCGCTATGCCCTGATTCCTTCCAGCGTCGGACTCGACAAGACCTCTTCAGCCGGTTCACTCACAGAGAAATATAATGAGATGGTGCTCGAGCGCAACCGTCTGTTGAAGAGTGTCAGCGAACAGTCCCCCCAGGTGCAGCTGATCACCAAGACCCTCGACGATATGTATCCCTCTGTTCAGGCGGCCTTCCGCCAGGTGCGCCAGGCCGTCAATCTGCAACGCCAGTCTGTAGAGCGTGAATACAATAAGTATATGAGTCGTGTAGGTAATGCTCCAGGCATGGAGCGCGCCATGACCGACATTGGCCGTCAGCGCAACATCAAGCAGGGAGTTTATCTTGTCATGCTTCAGAAGCGCGAGGAAACCGCCATGGAGCTGGCCAACGTGTCAGAGAAGGGTAAGCTCATCGATGAGACCCAGGTCGATCCGGCAAGTGTGAAGCCCAAGAAGAAGATAGTGCTTCTGGCAGCCGTATTCCTTGGGGCGCTCATTCCGCTGTGCATTCTCTTCCTGTTGAGCCTGTTGCGCAGTAGTATCGCCACCATGGCCGATCTGCAGAAACTCACCACTCTCCCCATCGTAGGCGAGATTCCCCAGAATGGCTACGACGATGCCATCCGCAACCTGCGCACTCAACTGCTCCAGACCCTGAAGCCCGAACAGAAGGTCATTTTGGTGGCCTCGAATGATGCGGGCGATGGTAAGACCTTCATTGCCAAGCAACTGGCAGACAGTCTCACCACGATAGGCAAGGAAGCCATCTATATGGATTGCGACCTGAGAAAGCAACACACCTCAGCCCATCCCGCTGATATCCTGGCAGGCAAGGCGTTTGCTGCTGAGCTCAAGAAAGCCGTATCAGAAAACGATTATGTCGTACTCGACTCCCCAGCCCTTGGCGCCTATGCCGATGCTAGCCAGCTGGCCGCCTTTGCTGATGTAACCGTCTATGTGGTCAAGGCCGGTCAGACCCGGAAGTCAGTCGTGTCGGCACTCAATAAGGACAGCCGCCTGCCCGATGTCCACATCGTGCTCAACGCCATCGATATGACCAAGAACAAGTATAAACTCTATTATTAAGAATCAGTCGTATGAAAAAGATAGTTGTTTTCCCCCTATTCATTCTTTCTTTTTTGCTCTTCACCAGTTGCGGCAGCACCAAGAAGGTTGCCTACTTCCAGAATCATGACCAGGCCGACATGGCACTCTCAGCCCGCCTCTATGATGCGAGGATTATGCCCAAGGACGTCCTGCAGATTCAAGTCTTCACCATGACCCCTGCGGCCTCCGAGCCCTTCAACCTCATGAAAGGCAGTATGATGAGCTCTTCCAGTCAGTCTCATAATCAGAGTCAGAATTCTGTCTATAATTATCTCGTTGACAACGACGGAAACATCGTCTTCCCCGTCTTAGGCACCCTTCACCTCGGAGGCATGTCTAAAAACGAGGCCGAGGCCTATATCAAGTCCAAGATAGCTCCCTATCTCTCAGCCGAGGAGAATGCCGTTGTCCATGTCAGGATGATCAACTATAAGTACTCCGTCTTGGGCGAGGTCAACCACCCAGGTATGTTCACCACCCAGAACGAGAAGATCAATATCCTCGAAGCCATTGCCCAGGCGGGCGACCTGACCCTCTATGGCGAGCGCGATAAGATCTTTGTCATCCGTGAAGACAGCACAGGCCGCAAGGAGTACCATCAGCTCAATATTAACGACGCCAACATTGTCAGTTCTCCTTACTACTACTTGCAGCAGAACGACATCGTCTATGTAGAGCCCCAGAAGTCCAAGGCCCGCAGCTCTTACTTCTCCACCTCCACAGGCATGTGGTTCACCATGACCAGCATGCTCATGTCCGTCGCCACCTTCATCCTTGCGATTACGAAGTAATCCATCCTGTATTGGAAATGTCATCTAAGGGTTGTCGGGATATCTACTATGAGTGGCTCAGATAGCCTCTACGCCTCATGGAAACGTCATCTGTACCCCTATGGAGACGTCATCTATACCCCCATAGGGATTATCTCCGTCACCTGTGGAGATTATTTCCGTCATTCGTGGGGACTATCTGGATGACCTGTGGAGACTATCTCTGTCAATCCCCCGTAGGGCACCCTCATACTATAGGGCTCCCTCTATAAAGAGGGGAGGGCATGAATTCCTTTTTCGTCAGAGACAAGAATGCATATTAAATAAATGCCATGTCCAATCTTAGACAATAGTGATGTCAAGCGAAAATCTTAAACAGAAGGCTGTATCTGGAATGATGTGGGCGGCGTTGCAGCGCTACTCAACGATATCCATACTGTTCATTTCTGGGATTATACTTGCCCGTTTGCTGACACCGCATGACTATGGCTGTATAGGCATGCTAGCTATCTTTATGGTATTGGCCGAGTGCTTTATTGATAGTGGTTTCGGATCCGCTCTTATACAAAAGAAACGTCCTACTCAGGAGGATTATTCTACGATATTCTTCTGGAATATCGGAGTGGCTGCAGTACTCTACACAATCCTGTTTTTCTCGGCTTCTGCTATCGCAAGTTTCTACAAAATTCCTTTGTTGTGTGATGTGCTGAGGGTACAGGGCGTTATCTTGTTTATTTATGCATTTAATATTGTCCAACGAAACCAATTACAGAAAAAGCTGAATTTCAGAGCTTTGTCTATTGTTTCCATTGTCACGTCGCTGACTTCATTAACCATCACGATTGTGATGGCGTATTATGGCTTTGGAGTCTGGGCGTTGGTAGCACAACATCTTCTGACAGCTTTGATTCCAGCTTTGGTGTTTTGGTTCTATGTCAAATGGCGGCCCCGATTTGTATTCTCTGTTCAGTCTTTCAAGGCGTTGTTCGGTTTCGGCTTTTATATGTTCCTGACACAGATTATTAATAAATTAGGAGAGGAGATACAAGGTCTGTTGATAGGAAGATTCTATAATCCTGCGACAATGGGTTATTATTCAAGAGCCAATGCTTCTGAAAGATTAGCTTCTTCAAGCATCGCCTATGTGCTTTCGCAGGTAACATATCCCCTATATGCAGAATTGCAGGATGACAAAGCGCGTCTTTCGAATGCTGTCAGAAAGTTGACAATCTCTCTTTCGTATGTTACCTTTCCGCTGATGTTTATCCTGTTACTATGTGCGAAACCGATTTTCGTATTGTTGTACTCTGAAAGATGGGTGGAGAGTGTTCCCTATTTCCAGATACTGTGTCTGGCGGGGCTGGCCGCTTGTCTTCAAGGGGTTAATAATCTGTCGATAGCTGCAATCGGGAAGAGTAAGATAATGTTCAAATGGACTGTTATAAAACGCATTGTAGGTATCGTTTTTATTGTCGCCGGTCTGTTGTTGTATGGAATGAAGGGCCTGCTTGTCGGCATGGTGCTGAATACCTGGTTCTCTTATTTCGTTAATATCAATATGGTATCTATACATATAGGCTATCGCTGGGAGAAGCAGGTTCTTGATATCCTGCCTATTTTGTTAGCCTCTATAACCATCGCTATCATGTCGTACGTTATCGGGACGCTTTGCTCCCTGTCTCTTTATTTGGACGGGATGCTGAAGTTTGTCATCTTTATAGCACTTTATGCCGGATGGTCGATATTGTTCCGTCCTGAGTCGTATCGGTGTTTTTGTGTGGATATAAAGCCGATAATGAAGAGGTTAAATCGAAAATAAAAAAAACATGAGTATTGGGGAGAGAATTAAAATCTGGCTGATGGATTTTCTGTGCATCAGCAACTACGATCGAAAGGTTGAGCGGAAGTTTGGGAAGATGCGTCGTCTCTATGAGAAAGGAGGTTTAATTAATAGATTAAGAGCCAGAAGAATGGAGAATAAGCTTCAGGAGAAATATCAACTAAACATCTCTCTTACAGCTGAGATTGGGAAAAACTTTCAGATTCGCCATCCCATGGGTATCAGAATAGGTAGGACAGCTGTAATTGGCGATAATTGTAAGGTGTACCCGTTTTTTGTTGCAATGGCAGCACTCAAAGGCGATGAAGAAAGAGTCCTGCATCACATCCGCCGCCATCCCAAGATTGGTAGCGATTGTATTCTGGGAAGCAATGCCTCTGTTATTGGCCCTATAACTATTGGCGATGATGTCACCATAGGAGCATGTGCCGTTGTCACAAAGGATGTGCCTTCTCATTGTGTTGTGAAAGGTTTGAATCAGATACGTCCGAAAAGACCAGAAGAAATACCAGACAAATATAAACAGGCAAAATGAAAAAGTATAAAATAGGGTATACTCAGGGAGTTTTTGATATGTTCCATATTGGGCATCTTAATCTGATAAACAGGGCGAAGGAACAGTGTGACTACCTGATTGTTGGTGTCAACTCCGACGATTTGGTAAAGACGTATAAAAAGAAGGAGACGGTCATCAAAGAACAGAAGAGGGCGGAAATTGTACGCAACCTGAAAGCTGTGGATGAATGCATCATTGTCGATACACTTGATAAAATGCCTCTTTGCCGTCAACTTGGATTCAATGCCGTCTTTATTGGTGATGACTGGTATGGTAATCCCAGATGGATGCAAACAAAGGATGATTTGGCAAAGATTGGTGTCGATGTCGTTTTTCTTCCTCATACAGAAGGTGTGTCATCGACCATACTGAGATTACAGAATGACAATAAGGTAGAAGAGTAGTCTTTGTAATGGCAAGTTCGTTTTTAAAGAAATACTATGAATTGAGTAGAATAGTAGGACATACTTATGCTCCTTTCTGTTTTTTGTATTTTATCATCCATAGACTTTTGGAAAGTATTTCCATGTTTTTCCTTCGATGTGTATTTCCTGTAAACAACCACCTTGTCATTTTCAGGAGTATGCCAGACTATGCGGATAATGCCCGAGCTTTGGCGGAATACATGCTTGATAATGGTTATGCAAATAAATACAGCATATATTATGATGTGAGCGATGCCAGGAAATACAATAACACTGGGAGCCAGATGAAATTCATTTCCTGCGAAACGAAACTGGGATTATACAGGTTGAAAAACCTAAAATTGGTCGTTACGGCTAAATATCTGATGTCGACACATAAGCCTATCCTAATTCGGAACCGTGCAAGAAAAGAGCAACTGATCATCAATCTGTGGCATGGCTGTGGCTATAAAGACAAGAGTTCTCACCAAGGAAGTGGTCATGCGAATTTCGATTATGCCATTGTACCTGGTGAACTTTTTGTAAAACCGAAGTCTTATTTTTGGAATATTGAAGAAGAAAAGATCTTGCCCATAGGTTACCCGCGCTATGATTGGTTGAAAGCGGTGGATAAAGGGGCCCGAAAGGTGCTTGATTCTTTCAAAAGGAATGCGGAGTCCAAGGTCGTGCTTTGGATGCCAACTTATAGAGCAGATAAAAGAGGCGTGTACACAGATAGTAATTCTATCACACAGTTCCCATTGGTAGACAGGGTGGAGAAATGGCAGGAACTGGACGGATATTGTGAAAAACTTGGTATTATCCTGATTGTAAAGTTACATCCTTTTCAGAGAGAATACGGTATTCCTTTTGATAGCTTCACAAATATTAAGGAGATAACGAATCAGGTATTTGAAGACTCGGATGTACCAATGTATAAATTCATAGCCCTGACCGATGCACTGATATCTGATTATTCTTCTGTGGCAGTTGACTATTTGCTTGTTGACAGGCCAATAGCCTTTACTTTGGATGATTATGAGGAATACAAGAGTACGCGAGGCTTTGTTTTCGATGATCCACGTGTTTATATGCCAGGGTATCATTTATATTCTTCTGAAGACTTGATGCGTTTCCTCCATGATGTCTCTACGGAAGTTGATTCGTATAAGGAAGAAAGGGATAGAATGAGGACTCAGGCCATTTGCCAGTCAGAAAACTACTGCGAAAGTCTCTTATATATATTCAATATAGTATAATGATTATATTGTATGTCTATATTGCATTTACCGCCAATTGAATTAGGTTAAACTATGAAGTCAGATTCGATATTGTTTTTTATTTCATTGTTTTTTTCATTGGTGGGGCTGTTAGTTAAGGACGTGACTTCATCAAGTATGATAGAGGTCAGTCTGTTGCGATATATACCAATACTAATTCTTTATATTAAAAAATTCAAATGGAGTTATGCGGCAGTATTGCCGATATTGTTTTGGTTTGGCATGTTTGCGTTATATCGTATTTCATGGTGTCAATATTCTATACCAGGTATGCTCGTAATTGGAATGCTTCCTGTGTATTTTTATGTTTATAACAGAATAACCTTTTCTCATGACGAAATATCTTTTATCATCCTATTATTTGTATTGGCATATCTTGCTTATGTAGTTATTAGTGATAATCATAGTATTAACCCCAATCAGGTCGGATTTACATTCTTAATATTGTCTGTTGATATTTTTATATGCATATTCGTTAATTATCCAAATAGCGTCATAAAGAACTTCTCAATATTATTCCTTTTATTTACGACTTTTCTCTTGATTATAAACACCGAATCGCGTAATTCGCTTATGGTTTTCTTAATAGTCATAGTTTCATTCTTTTTCAAAGGAAGAGTAATGAAATACAAGAGCTTGATTTTATTCGTGATTCTGATATTATATGTTTTATATCCATGGATTTATTGTATTTATGCAGAATACTATCGGTATGGGCTGGTGAATGACACCAAAGTAATGGGGCAAGATGTTTTTTCTGGACGCCAGTATATATGGGTATATATCTTATATCGAATTTTAGACCCCGCGTATTTTTGGTTTGGTGGCATTGATACTGAGTGGTGGGGAAAAAGCAATCATAACTCTGCTTTAGATATTATTACAAGATATGGTGTTCCATCATTGATTTTGTTTTTTTCTATCATGTATTTTTATTTCATTGAATCATTTAAATTGGTTACTGGTAAATACAAATCACTCCTATTGCTTATATTGGTGACAATGATTTGGGGAATGAATGAATCTGGACTATTCCTAGGATATTCATTCTTTCTTTTATTGCCCATTAGCATCCTTCGTTCCAAACGCATAATCTACCATAAACGACTATTATAGTGTAGTGTTAAGATTTTGTATTTTACGTATGAAGATATTAATTGTAGCAAACGGATATCCTGATAAGCATGACCCGCAATGGGGATGCTTTGAAAAGGATCAGGCAGTAGCTCTAAAGAACCTTGGTCATGAGGTTTGTATATTGTATGTTGACAAACGGTTTCGTATATATTGGCGCAAAATCGGATATACTCGTTTTACGGTTCATGGTATCACCGTCTTTGGTTCTTTCTGGTTCCCTATGCTGGGACTAAAATCTATAATGCCAAAACTTCATCTCTATCTGGTGACGCAGATGCAGGAGAAAATCTTTAAGTACATATTAAAGGAATGGGGAAAGCCTGACCTTATTTATGCCCACTATTTGTATAACATCGCCTTTGCCACAAAGTTGAAAGAGAAATATGACATACCACTTGTTGGCATTGAGCATTGGAGCGAACTAACAAAGAGAGAATTACAACCTATTCTTCGTTTCTGGATAGAGATAGCCTACAACAAGGCTGATAAGATCCTTGCCGTCTCAGATTCTTTGCGTTTGCACATCAAAAGACATTCTGGTAAAGACTCTACGGTGGTCTATGACATGCTTGGCCAGGAATTTGTTTCAGCTCCTATACCAGAACATGCCCTCAATGGTAGCTTTACTTTTGTTGCTGTAGGAAGTCTGATTCAAAGAAAGGGTTATGACATACTTGTTGAAGCGTTCAGACAATCGGGGCTTTTTCAGGTTGGCTGCAAGGTTGTCATCATAGGTTCAGGTCAGAAACATGCTACTCTAAAGAGACAGATACAACGTGCAAATTTGCAGGATAGTGTTATGCTGGTAGGCAGAAAGAATAAGGAAGAGATTATCTCAATCCTGGCAAAAAGTCATGCTTTCGTTTTGTCATCGAGAGCAGAGACTTTCAGTGTGGTGTGTATCGAAGCACTATCGCAGGGACTCCCCACTATTGCTACAGTCTGTGGCGGTCCTGAGGAGTTTGTCAATGATAGCAATGGAATCCTCATCCCTGCTGAAAACACAGATGCGATGGCTAAAGCCATGATAGAGATGTATGAGAACTATAGCCATTATGATTATGCATCTATTGCCGCTGACGCGCGCCGTCGTTTTGATCCACAGGTCATAGCGAAACAATTGACAGTTTTATTTGAAGAAACAATGAAACGATAAATATGGATTTAAGTTTTACAATGTGATACACTGCACGGCATGCCTGCTCGCGAATGTCGTGATAGGTAAGGGCAACTTCATTGTGGCTGACATGGTGATAGGTCACGATGTGGTGATAGGCAAATATATCATGTACTATCTCAGGAGAAAAGAAGGAAGTGCTGTCTCGCAATTAAATTGTGAACGTGATCTGCGTATTTTAGATACTTTACACCTGATTGATGATGCTGTGGCCTCAAAATGTCCGAAGATCGGTGAAATAAGCGGATTCGAAAAACATTGTTTTGGCTGGTTACAGCTTTTTCTGTGATTAAATATGCCAAAAGGGTTGGTTTTCAGACAGAGATAGGAACTCTGATAGGGCAAGTAAAAAATGACCCGGTTTATAAAGGGTTGATGAAGAAGATCATTACGAATCATTTTTCTATAAGTAATAAGCATTGTGTACTTAGTCTTCTGATATTATATTTGCCGACATCGGTGTGTTATCGGATTATAAGAGTGGGGATAAAAATATATATGTATATAAATTAACTCACTATGCAAACACAGACTATTTCATATAATCCCGATTGGCATGCCCGTTTATTAGATTATATGAAGAAGGTATATCCCCATAGAGATATCAGATATCTGGATTGGTGGATTACCAATATCGACCAATCTAATGAAGAATGTTGGGAGAAATGTGTTATAATATTGAATAATGAGCAGATAATAGGCTGTACAACTGTCAATGATGCACGTATTCTGATAGATTCCGAAGAAACTCGATTCTTCTCAATAGGAAATACGATAGTTTCTCCGGATCAACGTGGTAAGGGAATAAGCAAGGAGATTTATAATCGGGTAAACCTCTATGATAACTGGTTTTCTGTAGGGGTAACAGATATAGCCTGGAAGATACAGCCCAGATATGTTAAGCGATTCACACCGATTAGGCCTGTGAATGTTTACATATCTGTTAATTGGTCTATTTGCATGCAGTTACTCAGAAAGATATTCGGGCTTCAGCCAGTAACATATCAATACCCTGAGCATTTATCTGTAGGTCGTTTTGAAAAACTCCAAAAAGTGAGTGATATCAATCAAATAGCTTTCCCTTCTCAGGGGAAATGGATGAAGGATCATGCAGAATTTGTACGTGACAAGGCGTTCTTCTTAAAAAGATATTATGATATTTATAGTCCTGAAAGATATGCTATTTATCAATATCTGTTGAGAGGCAAGAGTATAGGATATGTTGTGGTGCGCACCATTCGATATAAGGGACTGGAGATGTTGTCATTGGTTGACTATCGGTTCTTTTCTCGCCAAGATGAGGACAAAGCATTTAATGCTGCTGTAAAGATTGCAAAAAGCAATAATAAAGGATTGGTTATTACATTGAGTTCAAGAGAATACACATTCAGATTGCTTCCTTTAACGATAAAGATGAAGAAAAAGCTGAATTGTGTTATTGGTACGCCAGAATACAAGGATAGTTTTAACAATATGTTGATAACCTCTGCTGATTCAGATCTGGATTTTGTTTACTACAAATAAGGATGACTAATGTTCTATTATTAGGTGGAGGATTGCAGGGCCTGTCTTTCGGTGAATCGTTATTCAAAAAGAAAGATATAAATGTGTCAGTGGTCTCAAACGAATATGAGATTGTTAAAAGCAGATTCTTTTTACATAAATATACTGGTATAAAGTCTGGTTATGGGGAATGGGTAAAAGATATCCTTGGAAAAGAACGGTTTGATGTCATTATTCCCATGGGAGATAAGTCTGCTTCTTATCTGAGTAAGAATAAGGCAGAAATAGAAAAGGAATATAATACAAGATGTGCAGTTCCTGATTATAGTGTGTTGTCTGTTGTTGAGAACAAGTCGTCTTTTATGGCATTCTGTGAAGCACACGATATCCCACATCCTCATACCAAAAGCCTTTCGGAAGAGAACATAAACGATGTTGCAGGTGAAATACATTTCCCAGCATTAATCAAACCTGATTATTCTGTAGGTGCTAGGGGGATCACGCGTGTCAATTCACTTGAAGAATTACAGTCTCGTTTCCATGAGATTAGCAGTAAATATGGTACATGCACATTGCAGGAATTCATTGATAATCCCGACTATTATTATAACGTGATGATGTATCGGAATGAAAAAGGGAGTGTCTTAGGCTGTGCCATCATCAAGATTATACGTATGTATCCTATTGGGGCAGGCAGCAGTTCTTGTTGTATTACGGTGGAGAACAAAGAATTGGAGCGACTTTGTAAGCAGACACTTGATAAACTTGAATGGGTGGGCATGGCCGATTTTGATGTCTTACAGCGAAAAGACACAGATGAATATAAAATTATTGAGATTAATCCTCGTGTGCCAGCCAGTTTAAGAGCTGCCTACATCTCAGGTGTGGATTTTCCTGAAATTATCGTTGACGATGCCATGAAATTACCAATAGATTCATATTGTTATTCACCGGGCAAGATGTTACGATATTTGGGGCTTGACATCTTGTGGTTTATAAAGAGTTCGAAGCGGTTTTCCGTTTTCCCTTCGTGGTTTGATTTTTTAGGGAATAACGTTTATTATCAAGACATTATTTGGGGTGATTCCTCTACTTGGTTTTCATGGTTTGTGTGTGGAATTAAAAAACTTAGACAAGGATAAAATATGAACAGATTTAAAAGGATTGCTTATTCTCT
>JAEEGK010002999.1_pt1 | contig 42224 bp, 45 predicted proteins | sample 8958771 | NCBI WGS metagenome assembly JAEEGK01 (sample SAMN16246547, study PRJNA631951) | gut metagenome | biome: gut microbiome; feature: rumen; material: SC-attached | host: Bos | place: Iran: Karaj | collected 2018-10
CAGATGCATGACAAACTGAAGCAGCAATACGACGGCTATCGCTTTGCAAAAGAGTCGCCCGATGTGTACAATCCTTTCAGCTTATTGAAATGCTTCAACCAGAGAAACATAGCCAACTATTGGTTTGAGAGTGGCACTCCCACTTTCCTTATCCGTCAGATGCAGCATTTCCGCACCGACATTACCACATTGGAAGAGCTGAATGTTCAGGATTTTGACTTCGACCAGCCGACAGAGGCGATAAACAATGCCTTGCCGTTACTATACCAGAGCGGCTACCTGACCATCAAAGGCTATGACAGGGAAAGTGAAATGTACACGCTCTCCATTCCCAATCAGGAAGTGCGCATTGGATTCACGCGTGGCCTGCTTCCAGCCTATATCGGTTTGGAAAATCACCAAGTAGTTTCAGGCTTTGCTTTGAAATTTTGGCAAGCACTGAAGAAAGATGACCTCCATCTTGCCTTGCGCGAGATGCAAGCCTACTTTGCTGGATTGCCCTACGTGGACGGCTTCAAGAAGAAATTGGAGGATGTTTCCAATTTGGAAGGCTTCTACGAGTGGTCAATGATGCTGATTTTCAATATGCTGAATGTTTATGTCCAAACTCAGGTGCGTTGTGCTGGAGGCCGTGCTGATATGGTGGTTAAGATGCCAAACACCATCTATGTCATCGAACTGAAAGTGAATGGCACGGCACAGGAAGCCATGGATCAGATAGAGAAGAAAGGATATGCCACTCCATACTTAACGGATGGCCGCAAAGTGGTCAAGGCTGGAGTGAACTTCTCGACGAAGACCAAAACTATTGAGGATTGGATTATCAAATAGAGTAATTCATTTCTTACTATCAACTTCTATTACTTGGGGTGGAAAGGTAGGGAAGCGTTATACTTCCCAAAAACAACAGCGGCTATAACTTGAAGTGAAGTTATAGCCGCTGTCGGTGTAATGTGTTGGTTCAACTACATGTGGTTTACTAGATGCCTACATTTATCTTCATAATCTTATCTAAACAAAGAATGGTTAAGATCCAACAAGTTTGTTTACGCCCTATATAATGGGAAATAACCTGAATCACCTGTAAAAGAGGGATCCTCCTTTTTCCGTGCTTCAACAGCCTTATCGTAAACGTCCTGATCAAAAATATACTTTCCAATATAGAAATACACATCGGGATCAGGGGTAAAACAACGCTTATAATGATAGATTCCGTCATCCTTATGGTATCCCCCACCCAGAATGAACTTTTCACGACCTGTTTGGTTACACCATTTCAGAATCTCATTTTTCAAGAAATCATTCGGACGAAATTCATAATATTCTTCAAGAGTGCCTCCCAAAAAAGAATAAGCATATTTCTCAGAACACAACACTAATTCGGTTGAAATAATCTTACCATCTTTGACGACATGAAAATACATGAAGTTATCGGGAAGCAGTTTTTCAATACGCTCAAAATAATCCCTACCGAAATAATAATAAGATTCGGCATGATTGCGATCCATTGTTTTGTCATAAATATTCAGGAAATCATCCAAATGGGCAGTGTTATTCTCCATAATAATCTCCAACCCATTTGTTTCTGCTTTTCTTACATTTTTTCGCACTTTTCTGTCATAACGGCTCCAAATGTCGGCTTCAAATTCACCACTCGTATTGACAACCACATTAGCCGAGAGTTCTATGGTTTCTCCAAAGTAATGCTCTCTAAAATCGACATTGTCGAATAGGTGGAACCTATGAAACTCACAAATGATATTATGGTCCTTACAGTATTCAGAAAAAGCTGTTTTGTACGCCACCATCAATTTATCCATATCGGTCACATTTTCACAATAAGGACCACCATAACCGTATGGCGTTACAATATCGTAGTAAATTTGACCATCAATAGGCCATTTGATTTTTCTAAGGATGAAAGTATATGTAATTCGTCCGTATGGTGATTCAAAAACATAAGTGTCACTATCTCCGTCAATATCCTTATACACTTTGGCATAATTCGGATTGAAATATAAATCCAGCATAGTCTGTGTTATTTGTCGTTCAATATTAAAAAAGAGCCGGCAGAAGGATTTGAACCCCCATCTGCTGAAAACTACTCAGCCGTTCTGCTATTGAACTATACCGGCAAAATATTACAACTTTAAAACTTAATTCTCTTTGATAATAGAATTGTATAACATTCTGATAATTTCGTTATTTAACCCACTATCAGCGTATGTCTTAGAGTTACAGCCATTGCAGATGACTACAAATCCATATTTTTTTTCAGGATGGAAATACATGGAACTATGAATGCCATGATTGGCTCCATTCATTCCAATTAATTCTTCTCCTGGTATTACATTGTTAAAGTACACAAAAGATAAACCATGTGACGTATTGGCTTGTCTTTCCCACATTCTCTCCTCACTCTCTTCTGACAACGCCCTTTTTCTCCATCTGTATCTACCTTTATTTATATGCATCATCATGTATTTCGCCAAATCCGTTGCAGAAATTTTGAGTCCCCCTGCCGGATTAAGCATTGGTGTACTGTATCCAAGAATATAATCACATGCTTTTTTATTTACATTTGCGTATGCTTTCTTTTGTACTACAAAATGGTCATCTCTATACCGACAAGGATAAACAAGCTTGGATCTTTCTAACCTGGAGACATCATAACCTCCATGAAGTCGCAAAGGTTTTAAAATATGCTTTTGCACATAATCGTCAAATCGCATTCCCGACACACTCTCAACGACAGCACCAAGTATGACAAAACCTAAATTGCTGTAATCTGTCTTTTTTCCTGGCGGATAGTCATTAAAAAAAGCATACAAATCGTCTGCTTTTTCAGGATTGATTTTGTCAAAGTCATCATAGTCGGCACCCTTTTTCAGACTGGAGCGATGCGACAAAAGCATCCTGATAGTAATGGGGGTATCTGGAAAATTTGGGTTTCTGAGACTGAAACCAAGATAACGGTTTACATCATCCTCTATTGACAATTTCCCTTCTTCCACCAACTGCATGATGGCGGTTCCTACAAAGGTTTTGGAAATAGAGGCAATGTAAAAAAGGTCGTTTTTTCGAATCGGGACGCCTTTTATCGGATCATTAGCGTCAGGATTATATCCGAAAACCTCAGAATAGACTACTCTATTGTCCTTAACAACGACGACAGAAAGACCGATGTTCTTATACTTTTTTCTGATGGACTCAATTTCATCATTGATGATATTGTGCTGTTTTAGTGATAAACAGCTTACCAGAGTCATACTGATTCCAAACAGAAACAGCGATAAAAACAATCGCTTTTTCACTGAAACTAAATTAAGATTATTTCTCTCTTGAAATTCGCGTCAAACGTTTCAATACAGACATGACCTCATATTCTCCAGCATCCTTATGCTCAAAGTATTCATCTCTCAAGATGGAACTCATCGAGACATCATAATACTTCCCGTTTTTGAACGCAGCCTGACGCATTACTCCTTCTCTAGTATTGAACATGGCTTTTCTCATGGCCATTGTTGTCTTATGGTTGTCAATAGCCGATCCATATAATCTATTTAGGTTCAAACGTTCAAATGCATACTCGTACACGAAGAGATAGGTTTCTATCCATGCCATGCCGTCTTGATATTTCTTGTCGCCAATAATTACGCCACTGAAATTAGCAGAACTGTTGATATAATGTATATCCGTCAGACACGCATAACCAATCATCTTATCGGTGTCCTTTGCACAAATGGCCCAAAACACCTGATAATTATTATGACGCATTCTCGCCTTTACCCATTCCAAAGCCTCATCTCGGCACATTCGACGATTTAATCCCGTACTAAGCTTTTTAAGCTCGTCATCATTCATCCATTGATAGATAAGATCTGCATCGTTTTCTTCAAAAGTTCTGAAATAAACCGTTTTTTCCATATTATAATTCTATTTTGTGATCAGATTGATAAATAAAATACCCTCCACGATCGCTGTTGCACTGTACTTTCTGTATCTTTCCCCAAATGTCAGCATCGAAAACAAACGGATACTTGTCTCTGTTCTCAATGATGGGAAGCACCTTGTCCTTGGTTTCCTCACATAGGAAATACACACCGGCATTTTTCCTGCAAGTGAATTTGGGCTCCGTGAAGGTGCCCGTGGCAACTTCAAGAACTCCTTTTACGAAGTCGTAACCCGTTGAAAGTCTCACCATATCGGAATTGATGTATCCGCCTCCCATGCGGGCTCCCATCTCGATGACATAAGGTACACCATCTTCATCCATCTTTATTTCGGTATGCGAAGCTCCATATTCAACCTTAAGTGCTTTGAGCAATTTCAATGTCTGATTAGCAATGTCGTCCCATTGTTTCTGGTTTAGGTTAGCTGGCTGATGATGTCCTAATTCCACGAAATAAGGTGCTCCCGTCGTGTCCTTGTCCGTAATTTGAAGGATATAATGCTTCCCTTTATATGTGATAGCTTCAATGCTGAATTCTCTTCCCTCAATAAACTGTTCCACCAAGGCAGTACGCGAAGGCGACCACTCAAAGGCTCTTTCCACAGCAGCAGCCAAGTCTTTCTCATCACGCACCAATGTAATCCCTCGACTACCTCCACTATCTGAAGGTTTCACAATAACAGGGAATGGAATACCATGGGCTTCTTCGATGGATTTGATGAATTTGTAAGCAGGAATACTTACGCCTTCCTTGCGCATCTGTTCGCGCATGGTGTACTTATTCTCGGTAAGGGCTTCACATTCTGGAGAATTACAAGGAACGCCAAGACCTCTTGAGATATAATAGACATACGGCAAAGCCGATTCAATAATGAACGAGGTGACGCCTTGCACACCCTCTTGCTTGCATATCTCAAGGATTCTCTCCTTCTCCTTGAAAGAGATGTCATAGAAATGGTCGGCATATTTCTCGGCGGCAATATGGTCATCACTTTCCCTACCGAAGGAATAGATCTCATACCCCAAAGCCTTGGTTTGTCTATAGAAGGAAAGGTATTGATAATTGGCACCTAAAATGGCAATCTTTTTGTTCATATTTTATTGTAATTGTTTATGGTTTCTACAACACGGTTCATATCATCTGCATCATAACGTTGGTCAATTGGGATGCAGAGCAAGTGCTGGTACAAATATTCAACTTCTTCGCAGACTTCGCCCAAACAATCCGCTTTGGGCCATACGACAGGAGCATAAATGTCATACTGCCTTAAATGCGCCTGCAACGAAGCTCTGTCTTTCGTAAGCATAGGAAAATAAAGCGGAACAATGGCCTCTCCAAGATGATCAAACATAGGACTAACATCCTTTGAATTTGCCAATCCCGATAGCAAGGTCTGAAAGTTCTTTCTTCTCCGATTCTGAAGAAAGCTTACATCTAAATTGCTTTGCATTTTTTGGGATGTAGCACTAATAGCACGAAAATCTTCTTGTGCAATCAGAATATCCTCTGCCTCACGATACAACTGAAGGAAGGTGGGCTTATCGCCTTCATGGTCAAACAAGAACTTGTATTTGGCAAATGAGGCCTTGATTTTCGCTTGCTCCAAGGGAACATCTGTCTGTTCCGGCTTGTTATGGAACACGCCATCGCGGCATACGGCAAAACCGCCATCAGGCGTGCCTTGCCATTTTCGGATACTGCCTACATGATAATCAGCTTCTGATTTGCTTGCACCATCATAAAGACATTGTGTGCAGTCTTCGATGGTATATTTGTTTTGTCTGCGAAGTTCTTGGCATAATGGGTCGGAATCTTTTACCGTATTAAAGCCGAAATATCTGTGGAACAACACAATTGAAGCATCGTTGTCTTTCACACATTGAAGAATAAGGTCCGCTGAAGTTTCCAACTTCTCGTTGATGGGATAATGATGCACCTCATAACCCGCATTCAAAAACGGTTCTATCACAGTATGACAAGTAAAGGGAGGCAGAATTGCCGATTTCTTCAATTGGGGATTTCTTTCCTCGATGGCCTTGATGGCAAAGCTAATGGCCGAACGGCCTGTCGACAGCCATACATAATCGTTCCCCTTGCAGCCAAACTGTTCGGGGGTTCCTAATGGTAAATCTTTCAGTTCCTCATTAGGATTAATCCAAAAATTACTTCCTATTTCACTTAACATCTTGTTGTTGTTGCTGTTGTCGTTGTTTTGCATAATACTCTAACACTTTGGGCAAAAACCCGAGGTCGTCCACCTCTTTCATGTCGGCATTGCCCGTGCCCACATCTTCCCGTTTGATGACATTCACGACTGTCATCCACAGGATTTTAATATCGATCCAAAGGGTAAGATGGTCCACATACCAAACGTCCATTTCAAATTTCTTGCTGAGTTTGCAGTGGTTGCGGCCATTCACTTGAGCCCAACCCGTGATGCCGGGTCGCACTTCCATACGACGAGCTTGTTCCTCATTATAGAGTTCCACATAGACAGGGGTTAGTGGTCGGGGACCGATAAGCGCCATATCGCCTTTGAGCACATTGAAGAGCTGCGGCAACTCGTCCAACGAAAGTGCACGAAGGAAACGGCCTACTTTGGTCAATCGCTGGGCATCGGGCAACTTACGTCCATCGGGATACCGTTCGTCGGTCATCGTTTTAAACTTGATGCACTTGAAAAACTTGGCATCCTTGCCGGCACGGTCTTGAGTGAAAAACACCCCTGCGCCCTTGTTGGCGAAATGCAACCAAATGATTAGAATCAACAACAAAGGGGAAATACATATCAAACCAATGAGCGATATGCAGAAATCGAAGAAACGTTTGAAAAAATTCTTATACATAATCTATTCTTTTCACTTCGAAACTTTATGTCCACTATCCAAAATACGGCCTTTTTCTACCACCACACCTTCTTTTATCAATTTGGCAGGATTGCCTGCCACCATACAATTGGCAGGAACATCTTTAACAACAATACTGCCTGCTGCAACAATTGCTGAGTCTCCTATCTTCACACCAGGCATAACAATTGCTCTTGTTCCAATAATACAATTTTTACCAATAACTGTATCCACTTTTAAGCCTCGACTATGATCGTGGGCTAAAATAATCGAATCCAATAGTACCACAGAACCATCTCCAATATGTATTCCTTTCGGATTGATATTCTTATCAAGATGAGCTGTACGGTTTATTCTCACATCATTGCCGATGTCCATTCCAAACACTTTTTTCAATTTCCAATTTGTAAACCTCATGGTTACAAACCAAAGTCTTCGTCTTAACTCACTAATAAAACCTCTATTATTACTCATTATCTTTTATTTTTAAACTTGATTTGTAGAAAGAATTAATTCATATCAATGCCACAATATTCCTTTATTAAAGCAAATATTTTCTTTTTTGCACCTTTATTATAGCGAGTTTGCATCATATCCATGTCGGGACCATAGTTCCCTTCGATAAACTCAACTTCTCCTTTACTATTAACAACCACATCCCAGCCAGTAATTGGATTCTCTGTCATTTTGGCTGCCTCACAACAAGTTTTCACAATAGTATCCCATTTAGGGATTCTGAATCCTTTTATCAGGATGCCACTATCAGGATGCCATTCAAACCTTTGGCCACTAGTATTGGCACCGTCAGTTTCAACAATTCCATTTTCAACATTGATTTGTGCCGAAACGCCTCCTTTATGTGAATTGTCAACCACGCTTTCACCCACACCAGTTCTAAATACTCCAGAAAACACACAAGCTTTTTCCTTGTTCGAAATAGTAACTACCCTAATCGTATTCAAACTCTGTGGATGAAATGCCTTCAGTTCTTCACAAGCTTCAATGCATTGTTCAACCAACATTCTATCCTTCACACATGACTCGTATAATTTTCTATGTTCTTCCCGATTGGCATCCTTATAGGTCTTAAAAATGCCTTTACCCAATTTTCCGTCACATGGCTTGATAATGCAATCGTATTTGGAAACCATTTGCACAAAATCCTCAAAAGATGATTCTGGAGCATATATCCATTGTCTATGGATAAATTTTTTAAATGTTGTTAAGAACTTCGTTTTGTTACGGAATACTGATTTTGCCGTTCCGGGGGTATATCTCCAGTAGAAATAAGCCATTTTCAACCTAGAGATATATTCTTCTCTTTCTGGTTCATTTTTTTTATAAAAATCATATTGATGAGCGTACTCTTGGTACGAAACCCAATGCTTCTCCAATGCCTGCTTATAATCATCAAAGGTCCCCAAAGTAGATCCTTTTTCATATTCTTTTCTCGCTTCAGATAGATAATTCTTTTTTATGGATTTGGCATGTATTTCAGCATATAGTTTCTGCCCATTCACAAGAGAAATTAGCTTATTACCTAATGGTGAATAGACAATATTACAAATAAAAGTTTCTAGCGATCTTTTCATTATTTATACTTTTTGTTTTGTTATTTCAGTTTAACATCACAATATTCTTTTATCAAAGCAAAAATCTTCTTTTTAGACCTACTTTATAACGCGACTGCATAATATCAAAATCAGGACTATGGTTCCCTTCGATAAACTCCACTTCTCCATGGTTGTTAACGACCACATCCCAACCTGTTTTAGGATTCCCAATTTATTTGGCCACTTCACAACAAGTTTCCAATTTAGTATCCCATTTTGGTATTTTAAACCCTCGAATACTGATTCCATTATCAGGATGACATTCAATACTTTGTCCACAAGTATTGGAACCGACGGTTTCATCGATTCCTTTTTCAAAATTGCTTTGATCCGAAACCTATGAATATATTTACTAAATGCCTTGTCTAATACTTATTTTGGACATTTATACAATTATCTAATCATCAAAAATTTACTATTCTTTTTTTATTACATTGAGTACTTTGTATTCTTTCTCGGCCACAATTCCTTTAGAATTCTTTCCGTATATTTTCCATAACCAGGTCCGAATGCTGATTGGCTTAAACCAGGGCAAGCATTCCATTCAATTATTACTGGATCCCCCACTTCATCAATGGCCACATCCCATCCAATGAAATTGAAATAAGGAAGTTGGTAATGAAGACGTTTCACTGTCTCTATTGCTTTGTGATAGGAAGGAATCTCGAAACCCTCCAAAACAACACCAGAGTCAGTTTTGGCAACACCATCAGCAACAAAACCTCCAAAAGCAGTATTCCCCAATTTACCATCCTCACCAATAATCGTACTGATTCCTCCTGCACTTTGATTGTCAATTACCTGTCCTTTTCTGCCAATACGCACCACAGAATAAATAACCAAAACTTCCATATCCGAACGATAGGTAAGTATTCTAAGGGTATTAACCGACGTATCATTCAATTGGTTCATTTTCTCATGTTGTTTGAGTCTCTCCTGAATTTGGAAATTATCCCCATACTTGTCGAAAAGTTGTTCTATGGTCAATCCATTAATATTTGTCATCCCATTTTCCACTTCCAAACCTTTAACTCCTGCCCCACTGTGACTCAATACGGGTTTGATAATGGCATTATGCATGTTTTGACACATCCTTATGGCTTCTTGCTTTGAAACAGGTTGGTTTTCAAAATAGAAATAACCATTTATTCTTTTTAGGATGGTATGCGGATGCTTAACATTGGGTAGCAACACATCAACCATATTCTTGTCGGCATACGCATCACGATAAGGCATCATGTTTGCTTTGGGTATCATTTCTACTTCATGAAGACTTTTTGGCACATACTCTTTTGAATAAACACCTGTACGAGAATAAAAGTATTCATGCGAATAAAGCGTTATCTTCTTACCGATAATACTTTTATAGAAACCTTGAATCTCATCTTTTTGTGCTTTAGTAAGCTTTTTTTTGTTTGACAATTTCTTATATTGGCTATTAATAAAGAAATCATCATACAAATATGTAACTTTTTTCCTTAAATTGCCAGATAATCTATAATAGGCTATGTAAGCTTTTTTACAATGGAGAAAAAAATTACCTGATATTTTGCTGATTGCTTTTTTTATACCCATAACTTAATGAATTTAGTTTCTATTTAATTCTATCTATTATTTTTATCAATAGTTCGTTAAATAATTTGTAAACAAGTGATTTTCAATAATAATGTATTAATATCATGGTGACAAATATCAATTTAGGATAAAAACTCCATTAAATTATTTCTATTAAGGATTATCGTTTAATTTTTGAAGTTTTCAAGTCAAACTGATTACTACGAATCATGGAATTAGATATTTCCAAATGCATAATCACCACGTTTCTGGTATGGCGTCTTTTTCATTTTTCGTATCCATTGCAACACTTCAGCGGTACGATCTCCAAAGGCAGGTATCCCCAAGGCCATCTGACAAAACCAATACCCAACCATTCCTATATTAGCTTCTATTAGTAACGGCTGTCCGTTTTCATCGATAGTAAAGTCCCAGCCAACTATCCCTATTTGAGGCAAAGAGGTATGCATTTTCAATGCTGCTTCCCTCACCTTATCGAAATTGTTAATATGATGTCCCTCAAAGACGAGATGTGTATCAGGATGCTCCGAAAACTTTTTGTTGTCAAAAGTTACAGCATTGCCCTGCAAAAACCCTTCATCACTTATTGAGACAAACATTCCGCCAGAACTGGCATTATCAACCACGGCACCTCCAAGTCCTAAACGCATAACAGCGGGGATAAAGTAGAAGCCATCTTTCCAACGATAGGTTATTATTCTGAAAGTATTAACTGAATTAGGATACACAGCCTTGATGGACGGATCGCAACTAACAGTTTCTTGTATTACGAACTCCTTTCCAAGATTCTTTAAAGAGGCATCTATATTTCCCCCTTGACTGAAATCAGCACAGAAACAACCGCATCCACCATGAGAGCCCTTAGATGGTTTACAAAATAGTTTTCCATTGTCATGAAGCATGTCAACGACTTTCTGATAACTCAACACATTGCCTTCTCCATCTCTATAAATGCCTTGCGAAAATGAAACAACTGTCTTCGGCATCGACACTCCTACCGATTTTGCTATATACGGCAAGATATTCTTATCATTAATGACAAAATTATATGACAAATTCGGATTCATATATCGTTCAAAATATGGAAAAAACAATATATCAGGAAAATACTGCTCATTAAAAATACCTGAATGAGCCGCATAGTACCGATGCCAATCATAAGGAATCTTTTGGCCATAATTTGACCCAAAGAAATCATCTATTTCCTGTTTTTGTTTCTGTGTTAATGGGTATTGTTTCACTATCGATTGTATCTCGGAACTTTTGTTCTTTTTTAGACGTTGAAAATACCTTTTTTTAATCCACAGCCAATCATTAGCAACAGCTGTAATATGTAAAACATTATCAATCATGGAGTTAATTACTATTAGGATTTTTTTTCCACATAAGGTTTTCAAATGCCAAATTCACAAAAAAAATAACATTGAATTAACCGATAATCAATTGGTTAAAAGAAACGAGAATTGATACTATCAAGCTCAGGAAAGTATTTTTCAATTTGCTTTAATCTTCCTATGGAATAGAAATACTGATACCAACAAGCAGGAATATTCTGTTTTTCAACCTTTACAGTTCAGCGGAACGATCGCTCCACGTCAGCATATCGAATCGAGTATTTCTTTCAACACGGGCTTTTGACAAAATCTCCTCGGTATATTCACCAAAAGCAGGTCCGTGAGCCACCTGACTTAATTCAGCCTGTCTGTTCCATTCAATCATAACAGGATTCCCGTTTTTATCAACTGAAATATCCCATCCAACTATCTTGAAATAAGGAAGTCTATAATGCAAATCCTTAACAAAATCCAACACCAGTGAAAATGATGGGATCAAATAACCATCCAACACTACTCCAGAATCAGTTTGAGGCATGTTTTTTTCAGTTGGATTTCCAAACGCTGGACCTTTGATTCGACCTGTCTGCAAATCTATGTCTGCTTTAATGCCTCCGGCTGTTTCATTATCAACAACCTGTCCCTTTCTGCCAATTCGAATAACTGCATAAAGGATGATAACCTCGTTCCCTTTCAGGTATGACATGACTCTGATAGTATTGACAGAAGTAGGATTTAGCCGAGCAATATCAGGATGCTGTTCCAATTTGCTTTGAATAATAAAGCTGTTATTATAATGCGTGAATAATTCGTTTACAGTCATGTTCATTTCTGGAATAAAGCCATTTTCTGTATGAAACAGTTTCACTCCTTTACCCCAAGTTCCAAATAAAGTTGGTTTTATAATTGCTCCATTTAAACCAGAACACCTATCAACGGCTTCCTCTCGGCTTATTTGCTTTTTATCATCATAGAACAAACCATTTACATTCTTCACGATAGTTTGCGGCCTATTAACCTCCGGAAACAAAGTATCATAAAACCCTTTGTCTGCATATGCCAAACAAAATTGGTAATTATTGAAGATCCAAATAATGTTTGAATTATAAACGCTGGCTGGGATATATTTTTCTGAATACAAGCCATTTCTGGAATATAGGTATTGATGCCAATAAGTAGGAACCTCTCTACCTAAATGCTTCTTAAAATAAGCTTGAATATCCGCTTCCTGCCCTTTAGTAAGAGGTTTCATCGGACATAATTTCATAGATTTCTTTATTTTATTCTCATGAAATTTCTCAATGAATTGAATCTCTATCTTCGTTTTAGAAGAATGTAAGAATTTGTTTAATGATGCATTCATAATATTCTAATTTGTCATTTATTAAATCTTATTACTTTTCATTATAATGATTATTCCTTAAAAGTAAAAGCAATATGTAATCATCGCGTGTTTTAGTAGTGGTTTCTTTTTTAAATATTTCCTTACTTCTTCCACCCTATCACCAAAAACAGGACCTTTAAAATCAGATGTACTTCTATTTCAGCACTATCCAGAATACAAACTCGCAAAAACTCAGGAGCATCGTCATTTTGAAAAATCGTTCTCTCCTTTGTGGAGGCAGCTTCACTTCGGGTTTCAAAGGCACTTCAAAATTCACCACTTTCAAATCACTTGATTGTATCAGACTTTTCAATTTGTACGACACAACGATCGTCGAAGTGGACGACTTGGAGCAGAAGTCACCTGCAAAAAAATGGTATTTTTTCCCATTGCAAGTCTTCCCATTGCAAGTCAGGTTAAAAACAGCATTTTCTATGTATCATAATTATAACATGCTCTCATATTACTAAAAATACCTTTCCAAATAACCCATGCCACCATGAACCGCTTGTATTAAAGTGATTTCCCACCGATCATTTCCTTCGATGATTATAGGTCCCTTTTCCGTAATAGCAATATCCCACCCAATAGAATGGCTTCGATACATCAGTTTGTGTAATTCAACCACCATATGTTCTGCTTCTTGGTAAAAAGGAATCCGATAACCTTTAAACGTGATATGTGTATCAGGATGCTCTGTGACTTTTGTTCCGTACTTGGGTTTTAATATGCCTATATCTTTTAACTTTTCAGTTTTGGCATCAATTCCGACAAAAACACCGCCTTTTGCCCAATTATCTACAATATTTCCCGCACGTCCAATTCTAACCCCGGGGCCAAAAGGTATTACGTTTCCTTCTTTATCCATCACCGTCTGAAGCCGAATTGTATTCACCGAAGTAGGACACAACGCTGACATCTTTTCGTGTTGAACTATTCGTTCCTGCACTATGTAATCCGCCGAAAGAACCAATTCAATCAATTCATCCATAGAATGTTGAACACCATCTATATAAATAATCCCATCCGTAATGCGCAATGTGAAAATTCCTTTACCCAGCATTCCATCAGACGGTTTCGCAAATGCATCCATATCATTAGCAAATATGGATTTCAATTGTTTTCTGGTAGGCAATGATTTGTCTATTTTATAAGAATCGTCAGCATATAAAACAGCCTTGTTTTTGGTAAAGCAAAAAACTTTGGGTGTAGGTACGCCTAATCGACTTAGAAACAAATAAAAATAGAATTTGTCTTGATTGATTACCCGACAAGTCATTTTTCCATTGAAATCATCATAATAGGGGTTATGAAAGTTCAAATAGTCGATGCGATGAAGAAAAGCCCTATAAGGCACAATATATTCCTTCATTTTTTCAATAGTCATTTCCACCCTATCAAACCCATAAGTATAATAATACTCTTCCACATAGCCATAATTCCACGCAAAATAAAGCTGGTCTTTTAATATTTGCTTTTCCGACTTTCGATTACATTCCGGATAATATGTCGGGCCGCTTGTATAATTGGCCTTATGCTTAATAATAGAAAGCGACTTCCTAACTTTTGAAAAAAAAGAAACTTTCATGATTGTTATTTGATTAAATCTTTTGCAATTGTTTAATTGCAATAAATAGGATTAATAACTATTGTACTTCTTCCCACGATACAAACTCAACACCTTTTATTTTTCGCATGTCTTGCATCAGTTTTGATAACGATTTACTCTCGTACTTGACAAACGAAGATGTCACGTCAATCAATTCACCGTCTTTATATTGTGGATGACAAAATATTTCAATTTTTTTCCTCCCCGATAACGATTGTCTTTTTGTAATAAAATAAAAGAAACTACAAGAAGGTATGCTTTTTACAAACGGGTTCCAGCTGAGAATACGAAACAGTTTGTTTTTCAGTTTCTTCTTTCCAACTATTGTCCAATATCGAACTGTTTTTACATGAAATCTCAAAGAAAAGAAATTTAATGCCAAACAAACCGGCCATGACAGATTGGACCACACATGAAAATCAACATGTTTGTAATCAGCTTCACCATTTGTAACCTCAATAAAAAAATTGTATTGGGCAACAAGTTCTCTATAAATTGATTTAAATGCATGACACTTTTTAAGATTAAAGTGCAAGTGTAGGTTTTTTATATACCCCCCCTTACGTGCTTTAACAATAGCATCTTGCATATATTGTTCAGTGACAATCAGACCTATAGAGCGCACAAAACCACGTTTATAAGCTTCATCGATGGCTTCGTTTTGCTCTAAACTTTTCCCGAAATCATCTGCATTTAATATTACATACAACATACCCATTGACCATAGAATTTTCACAAACCATTTTAATCATCAACGAAAAACTTTTTTGAATAAAAGGCTCAACTTTTTTTTGAATGAAAGCGTGTATAGATAAGGCGTCCATATTAAGATTTTATGATAATAAGCTAAGTTCTTATCAATCTCAGGGGTTTCACCAGCAAAATCCAAGAAATTATTACTGTCAATGTGGGTAATTTGATAAGAAGACCTCACCTTCCCCTCATCCAACTGTGAAGAAACTATCATGCCATATCTTGCAAGAGGCTTCCAAATCTTGTATGTAACTTCCTTCACCTCAGGATAACCATCGGTTGTGGGCAGGGATTTTATATCCAAGCTATTCTGCGGATAATAAGTCACTCTCAATGGAGGTGCTATCAACCTATCAGGAAAATAAAAGTTCCCCATACTATATGCCACAGATTTACCGCGTTTGTTCACAACAGTTTGTACACGATGAGGATGACTACCTAAAATCAAATCCGCACCTGCTTTAAACATTTTCTTTGCCATTTGATAACACCAAAAGGGGGGCTCAAAGGTATGTTCTCTACCCCAATGCGGCATCACAACTACATAATCATATTGCTTTTTTGCATTCTTAATTTCACCAAGTGCATAAGCTTCATCCAAGGGATTAACGCCTGCACTATTCTCTTTTGCGATTGGGATATACCCCATATACTTGTGAACATCACAAAATGCTAAAATAGCGATGGCTTTTCCTCTTATATTGAAAACAGCAGGCTTACGGGCTTCTTCCAAATTCATTCCAGCACCGATATGTTTAATACCATACTCATCCAACAACTGAATAGTATGGTTAGCCCCAGACACCTTCAGGTCAAAAAAATGATTGTTTGCCAAACTAACCATATTCAAATTCAGTGCCTTAATCCGTTTCAAATCTTCGTCAGGAACATACACTACATCTCCATATCTTGACATCTTTTCTTCAATAAAATCGGGAGTATTACCGACGGCACATTCCAAGGTGCCAATTCTAATGTCTCCTTGATTCAATAAAGACTGCACTTGTTCTGACACAAATTGCTGATCTGAGCCATGAAGAAGTCCTCCTGGCATGATATCACCGACTCCAATAATACGTATCATCCGTAAATACTTAATATTCTATTAGCAATTCTGTATTTTCTCCGTTTTCTGAAAACACAATCCAATACTTCCTCTGTTTTGTCACCAAACAGCGGTCCATTCGCAATTTGGTGAATATCCGTTCCTCCGTAACAAAGATTCACTTCTATCACCACTGGTTCACCATTCTCATCCACGGCCAAATCCCATGAAATCAGTTTTGAAATCCTCAAAAAACGATTAGCCAAATTTATTACCAGTTCTTTGCACTTATCAAAATTAGGGATGCGGCACTCAGCAAACACTGCACCTTGAGGATGAACCGTACAGGTTTCACCATATTTTGAGTATCCATATTTCTTTAATGTTCCGTCTTCGTTGATTCCACAGAACAAACCACCTTGACTGGCATTATCCAATTTGTTACCCCCTTGACCTATACGAATGACCGCTGAAAGCACTTCTGTTTTCCCTTTAAAGTTACAGGTGACAATACGGATTGAATTAACACTTTGCGCATAAATCTTGTTGATTTCTTCATGCTGGTGAATAAGTTCTTGGATGATATAATTGTCATGTTCCTGCAAAAACTTCCTCAACACCTCCGAGCCATCCACTTCATTCCAAAAAACAATTCCATGACCAGCCATCGTACCAATAGAAGGTTTCATAATCACATGCTTTACCAGCAAACAACGTTCCACAAGAGTGTCAACAGAAATGGCATGATAATTTTCATCAAAAAAAGAATGGTTGATGATTCGTCCCACTGTTTTGGGCATATTTACGTCATGAAAATACATGTCGTACATATTCTTGTCGTCAATCGCCTGAGCTGCGTTCGTGTTATTAAACCAATCATCGATAAAACAGGCTTCCATATCTAATGGAATATACCTTGCATCAAACTCTCCTTTTGTTTCTCGTTCTATCCCATTGTAATACCTACTCCAAATACTATTAACGTATACTCCCTTCCAAACTTTCTTAATTACATCCTTATTAACGGCTTTGTCTTTAGAAAGCTTATCTTTTATTTTCAATTCCTTTAAATCGTAAGCTTTTCGCAAACATACATTTTTTAGGAAATACGTTTTTGTGCTTATTTTTCCAAGCATCTTACCTATGAATAGAAGGCTTTTGTTTGTTTTCACGATTTATAACAGTTTGTTTTTCATCATTTTCAAATAGCAATCTGAAAAAAGATATAAAATTGACCTTATTATTAATCAATACGCTTTCTTTTTTCCAACTTATTAATTATATTAAATTTATCTGGTATAATGCCTATAAAATATTTGTACGCTTCTGGTTTGAAAATGAAAGACCATCCCAAATAAACAATAGCATATACAACAAATTTGACTATTCCATCTACATACATCGATGAATTTAATAGCCACCCTGCACCATAAGCGGCAACTGCCGAAACAACGGATGCAATAGTCACAGGCAATATGCTAAGTAACTGATCCGTCCATTTATAACCAATATACTTTGACACAAGACTGATATTCACCAAATAGGAAAACCAAGAGTTAAGCACCACACCAACCAACAAACCTTTCATACCAAACAAAACCAATCCACCAATAATAAAGCCTATTCCCACTGTTCGTTTTACCACAGTCCAAATAAACATTGCACGACTCTCTCCAACCGCAGCGACAGATTGATTGTTAACCGATTGAAGACAAAATGCCAGACCCGCTATGCACAATACCTGAAAATAGGGTACACTCTGGAGCCATCTGTCTGAATACAACAACACAAACAAAGGCTTGGCACAAAGCAAAAGAACAAACATCAGCGGGAAAGTAATGTAGGAAAGTGTCATGGTAATACGACGAATCATATTTGCCAACTGTACTTTATTATCTTGCGCTTCGGCATAAAGTGGATAAGTCACTTGACTCATAACACTGGAAATGGATGTAGATGCCAATCTCTCCAAAGCATGGGCTTTGGAATAATAACCCATTGTTGAAGCATTGTAAAATTTGCCAATCAATAATCCTTGAATTTGCTGGCCAAAACTATTAAATATATGTGTTAAAAACATATAGAAGCCAAAGCTGAACAATTCCTTAAATGAAGTCCATGAGAATGTCCATATTGGCCGCCATTTGATATAGAACCAAAAGACAAGTGCCGGTATGGCTGAAGTGATAATGTATTGTGTCACTAAAGACCACACTCCATATCCCTTGTGAGCCATATAGATGGTAACCCCTAAAGCAATAAGAGATGTGGCAATTGAAACAATTGAAAGTATTTTAAAATTTAACTTCTTTTGTAATTGGTTTCTCTGTATAATATTGAAAGCATAGATAAAGAGAATCACACCCTGTACACGCAACACATCACACAACAACGGAATACCATAAAAACGTGAAATAGCGGGAGCACTGAAAAAAAGTATGGCATACATCACCCCCGCCATACCAATATTCCACCAAAAAATAGTGGAATAATCCTCTTGTGTAGGTCTCTTTTTCTGAATCAAAGCAGAGCCAAAACCACCATCGATAAAAGCCTCAGCCAAAGTCATAAAAATGGCCAACATGCCAACGCAACCATAATCGAATGGTGTAAGCAATCGGGCAAGAATAATACCCGAGATGAAATGGATGAACATAAATGAGTACTTCTGCAACGCTGTCCACACCATGCCGGAGGCGGCTTTTTGTTTTAGGGTTTTTGCCATGATTTAGTTAGGGGGTCAAAATTAGGGTTCAATATTATATTGGCTGTCAGCAGTCAGCTATCAGTAGTCAGCTTGCTGACATTGTAGCTGAAAGCTGAATGCCTAATAGCTATTATTGGGGGTTATATAAAGATGCTCATCTACTTATTATGAATTTCTATTCCCGAATTTCTTTTCCAATTCATCTGCTATTTGACGTAATTCCATATCAGTTCGAGCTGTCGTTTGAAGTACCATACCGTAACCGTTTTCTGTCCAATGAAGCACAACCTCAATGCGTTTAGATGCCCATTGAAAACCTTTAACAAAAGTGGAGCAACGTGGACTATATCCCAATGAAGTCACAATTTCTGAAATATATGGAAGAATAAAAAGACTCTGTTTTGCGAATTCTTTCAATTCATCATTCCCATGATGATTTGACGATAGATTACATTTCTTTTTTGAAACAGGAATTCCACAATCCACAAAATTCCTTGGCAAAGTCGCCACCTGCCAATTAATAAATGTGTCACCTTCAAAATCCTCAGGGCACGATACCGAAACAACATTGCATGACAAGGTTTTGCCAGATGATTCCTTCCGGGTGATTCTAAAAGTTTTATGGAGATGCCAGAAAACATGCGACTTCAAATTAATACTGATAGATTGATATATGAATGCAGCAGCCAATCCATAGCAATCTGTTTCACCAAATTTGCCATCGGGTAATATATCATTGGGCATATCTATCTTAAAATCATTCATTACATATTCCGCTTCCTCTTTTGTGTCTATTTTGAAAAAGGGAGGACGGATCATAGTTATGAGAAGCATCTCTCGTGTACCTCTAAGGTTTTCATTGCATAAATCAGCCAAAGTATAGTCCTTGCATAACAAAATATCTGCAATTCCCCTCTCATGACAACGGACCACGTTGAACTGATACTTTTGGGCTTTTTTCAAAAGGTCCGCCAAATCATAACTTCTGTTCTTGGCATCTTGCCTACTCAACGCCAATGGATAATAAGACAATTCATTTAAATACGCTTCCATTGGAGAATGACTTTATATTAGTTTCACCAATTGTTTTGTCCATTCATCAAGAAAGTCATCAGGATATTCGCTCAATTCGCCGTATCTATCACAATAGATAATTGACACTTGGGGTTGTGTATCGCTGTTATCATGTGAAAAGAAAACAATTTGTGCATCTTGTGGCTTGATTCCCATGACAGACTGTTTCATGGCAATACGTAGACCGTTAACTACATGATCGCTATGCGTCTCAACTATCAATTGAAGATTGTTTTTTAGTGATTCTTCAATAAGAAACTTCATTAAACGTGATTGGGCCCCAGGATGCAAATGAGCCTCTGGGTTTTCTATTATGAGCAAACTACCTTTTTTTGCCAATAAAGTCGAAACAATGACAGGCAACACAAAACTATATCCAAAACCAACGTTTACCGGTCTAAAACAAGTACTGCCATCCACAGAATTCATTAAGAGTTCTAAATAATCCGAATTCGCATTTGAAACCTGAAGAGCTGCTCCAGACAAAATTGAAGACAAATGATGCTCAACCTCCTTGATAAATTCAGCACCCTTGTTTGACAAAATATTTATCACATGTTCCCCACGAACGCCAATCCAATCAGGAAGCAGATTATCATCCCTCAAAACACTGTTTTGGGGGCCGAAACGATTTGCGGATACATAGGAGACATCCTTCAAATCCTGAAGGATCTTTATATCAGACAAAGCCCCAGTGAACTGTTGAGAATCAGAATCTCCATCAGTTGTTGATTTAGGCTCAAATCTATTCTCATCATTAAAGCGCAAAGACTTCAATTTCGCCAATTGTATTTTCCCTTCATAAGCACCAAATCCCATTTCAAGTTTTTCAGTCTTGGTCTTGATTCCAATCCCCATGATATCTGTTTTTTCCGACAACACAGATCGAACCTCTTCGTAATTACCCATTTGCACCATTTCACCAATTAATTGAAGCGGATCTATAGCGTTCTGTTTTTTCATGGTCTGTCCAACCAACAAAAGAGCCTGAGCAACTGTTGATTTTCCTCGTCCATTTTTCCCATACATTATGGTTATTTGAGACAAAGGTATTTCCTGTTTCTCACGAAAGCACTTGAAATTGTGAAGAGAAATGTTATTAATCATTATTTATTTGTTTTTCATCCACTCCCAAAACGATTTTGCCAACCATCCTTGTCTGTCCTTTGCTGTAATATCCGCAATAAACAGACTATCATTATCATCTATCTCATTTCGAACGACATTATAAATATCATTGGCAGAAAACGTTTCCAGAACCGACACAATCCAAACAGACTCCAAGGGATGCTGCCAATTACCTTCTCCAGCCATATTCTTTATGGCAGCGTATAAGGTTGAATAATTTCTTTCGGGTTGCCTTAAATCGTATGTTATGATAAAAGTCTTCAACGCACTATTCGTTTTAAAAAACTGCAAAAATACAAATTCTTTACCAAATAACCGTTTTTATAGATACTTCTGCAACGCTGTCCACACCATGCCGGAGGCGGCTTTTTGTTTTAGGGTTTTTGTGACATTGTTTTTTAGGGGTTCAAAATTGGATGATATATTGTGGTGATATGGGAGTTTTTTGACTATGACTAGTGACTATGACTATGACCACTTTTATTTAGTGTATAGGCTTCTTGACTTCGTTTATGCGGTCTTTGGCATGAGTCATTGTATTATTGTCACGTGTATTTATTTAAAGTTTAAAGTTTAAAGTTTAAAGTTTAGAGTTTAGGGTTTAGAGTTTAGAGTTAGTTGAAAGTTTAGAGTTTAGAGTTTAGAGTTTAGGGGTTAGAGTCAGTTGAAAGATTAGTGTTGATAGTTGATAGATTTATTTGCAAGATGTTTGTGAGATATTTTGCTCAAAAGTTTATCAAAAATCATTTCTTTCCAAAAAAGGTGTTCATCTCTTCGACAGTCAAGTTACCACTGGCGATGATACGCTGAGGTGAGACCATGAGGGCAGAGCTTGTTGTTCATTTCTCTTTACCACACAGAATCAACGAATTGCACGGATAGCAACTCCTCAATCGTGCATATTTTGGGCGTGGCAAGCATCCACAACAGTGACGGTTTCGCCATCGAAGGTGTAAGCAAAGTACCATTTGTCGGTATTGGCCATGTGATATTTTGCCCAATGTTTCAAATTAGGTTCGCGACGCAAGAGCGTTCCCTCAATATTGTAAATAGACATTAGCGCTTCATGGACGTTACGTTTGTAGTCAGCTTTATCGTAAGTGTGGCGATACTTCTTGGCAACATTGCCATAAAACGTATAAATCTTTCTTGCAGCACGAGGCTTTATGACGTATTTCATATCAGTCTTGTGCGTAGATGTAATCTATCTCCTTCTCAATGGCGTCGTACAGCTCTTCGGGTGTCATATCGCACTCCGGTAAAGGATGCATGGTGCTATAATCCCGAAGACAGGCCACCTCCACTTCGTCCAGTCCGGCCTCGCGGGCGATATTGTCCCAGCTGATTGAGAAATCGCGAGCGGTGGAACGCCATGCCACATCGTGTGACTTTTCCTTAATTTCATCGTATGATAGAGCAGCATATTTTTCGATGGCCTCTGACATGGCCTCCTGCTCATTGGCAGAGAGTTTGTTAAGGTCTGCATCTTGCAATGGGCGCACGTACATCCAGTTCTCTACCTGGAAATACTTACTTAAACCCTCCATGTCAGGCAGATAAGAATCGCCGCGAACAATCTTCAGCATGTCGTAAAGCCGAGAAGGCACAGGGCCTGCCTCCATGGCGATATAGGTGTCACCCGTGATGGGACGCCCCCAATCGGCCAGATGCTGACGATCGGCGAAATATATAATCTTGAATATCTTATGGAAATCCTTGCGTTGCACACGGTTGGCCACATAAAGCAATGCATTAAGTGACTTTTCCTTATCAAACTGAACTTGCATACTTCTTTTCGGTTTAATCTGTTTGCAAAATTACATATAATTACCGCTTCCCGCAATGGATACGGCCACGACGTTCGTTCAAAATTGGATGATATATTGTGTTGATATGGGAGTTTTTTCGACTATGACTAGTGACTATGACCATGACCGCTTTTATTTGGTGTAGAAGCTTATTGGGTTTGTTTATGCGGTCGTTGGCATTGTCCTATGGTTTTGTGTCTTTAATTATAAGTTTAGAGTTTAGAGTTTAGGGGTTAGAGTTTAGAGTTTAGAGTCAGTTGAAAGAGTTTTAAGTTTGGTTTATTGTTACAATGTAATCGAGCTTAAATAATTCAAAAATTCTTTCACGTTCTTGAAGGATATTTCCTGCGTTTGCGAGGGGATCACTTTGGCGCGAACTTGAGTACGGCTTACGGCATCGAGAATGGTCTTGATGTCTTCGGGTACGTTGGTAAGTTCAACCTGAAAGGCATTGGTCGTAGGACTCTTCAAGAAGAGGTTGTAAAACTCATCGATGAAACTGCGAGTTGCAAACTTCACGCCTTGGAAATCCAACACAACCTCTTTCTCTTCGCTATTTTCAATCAAAAGCTTTAAATCTTGTGCCCTCATCCTTGATTTTAAATCAGGAGATAGAATCTGGGCAATATCTATTGTTTTCATACTATTCTATATAATTGATGTAATTAAAAACTGAAGAATTTATTGGTATACGCAACGCAACAACCGTTCCATTCCAACGCAAACCATCAGGCACGCTGTACACGTTATCATGTCCTGGGCTCTTCACATAGATACAACTTCCCGATATCATCAGATACTGTCCATCAAGACCTTCCACTAACATTCGTTTTGAGGTTTGGATGCCATATCCGCGATTCTCGGCTTCAGGCAAATTCTTACTTGAGATTCCCCTGTTGGCTGCTTTAATAGCCTCCAGGTCAGAAACAATTTCGTTGTCGGCAAGTTTCATGTAACTTCCCAACAAAGTAACACCATTATCAGCCATGCAAATGTCAAGATAGCCTTTTCTTGGATAAGCCTGAGCGATGATATATCCTCGTTCGGATTCAGAGTGTTCTGTAATATTATCAAGGGTCTCCTCCACCATATACTTCAAACCCATAGCCACATTCGGACGAATATTCAACTGTCGTATAAGGATGTTCTCTACAACGGATGAAATAGCCTCTTTATCATCCATGTTCTTGCCTGCCGCAAAACTAATGATGGGTATATATGTCTTCGTTGAATACCTTTCCATTGTTGCCAAGAACTCTGTCTGACGCATTTGGTCAGGCTTGATACCACCATTGCTAATCCCTATCGTATTGAGATAATCTGGCACATTCCTTAGCATGACCCTTCTTCCGCATCCAGCAAGGTAAACTATCAACGATAAAGCACATACTGGTGTAATAAAAAATGTGTCACCAAAGTCTATGATTGCCTCTTCCTCCTCTGATAACATCTCTACTTGAGACATTATACGAACTACAGGAACTAATCCGTCCAGTAACCGGTTATCACTCACATTGATAAGTTCTTTAACAACCATAATACTTTACAACCTGCTTCTCAAAAACAAACCGCTCTTTGGCTTCATTTTTTTAATTCATTTCCCAATGCCACAACCCTCGCAGAAAAACCTTCAGCCGCAATGGCATCGAATATTTCTTGAAGGGGATTCATGTTTTTGCAGCTAATAGTTAGTGCATTTATTTCTTAATGTGCAAAAGTTTTATGATTTTTATTAGTCAGCATACAAGCGTGCCTTTTGCAACTGTGCCTGTTTGTAACATCTCGTCTCTGTAATGCTCTTATTTGCCTTTTGCAAAATCGGTCAAATAATCGAATCTTGGCGTCAAAACACCGTCTTTCAGAATCATCGAACGATCAATCACATCGGAATGCTCGCCCTTCAGCAATGGCTCAAACACGTGTTTGGTCAACATCTCTCCGAAATAGGCACTGGTATCCATGGCCAAGGCATTGGGACAGGTGTCCACCGCCATCACGGAGATGTTGTTGGGTGACGAGAAAGCAGGTTCGTCTTGCTCGGTCATAGGATTGTAGTCATAGTAAGGATCATCATGCGTGGCAGGACGGACTGTCGACTTAATGCTACCCTTGATGTCGCAAGTCACATCGCCAATCATGCGGATGCGCATATCCTTGTTGCGCAAATCTTCCTCGCTCAGATACACCGGTGCCTCAGGTCCCCAGAAGTGGGCGCACACCAGCACATCGGTTTTCTTGGCCCAACGCATGAAATTGCTTTCGTATGCCTTGGCATTGTGCGTGAAATCGTTCCACGAGAAGGCGGCACCATCCTTGCGCTTTACCAAACGGTCTACATCGGCGAAACAATAGGACAAGCGGTCCACCGAATCACAGGAAAGATACTCCTCTTCCGTCAGCTTTTGGGCACCGATGTTATCCAACACATATTGTGCACCTTGCGACACACGGCCTGCGCCAGTCACAAACAGCTTTATTTTCGGCAATTCAATACCTTTCAATGATTCCAACAACTGGGTGAGCGTGAAACGACGGTCAGGTTTGGGCAATTCATACAATTTGTGCTTCAAGCCATAGCCACGCAGGGTATAATAGGCACCCACCACGCCAGCCCACCAGCCGAAGGCACAAACGCGGATGCCCTTGTCGTCGACCAGATACTCATAGTCGCAGAAGGTGATATGCTTCTGCATGAAGGCCTGCAACAGCGGACGGTTGTATTCCTGCATCTTGGCGATGTGGCCGAAAAAGAAGTAGTGCTTGTTCGGAATCAAGCTTTCGATCTTGGCCTCCTTGATGCCGAAAAGGATGTCGCAGTCCTGCAGATTGTCAACCACTTTCACACCTTCGGCGCGATATTCGTCATCCGAAAAGGCACGGATGTCGCTGGCTTGCACCACGATTTCGTGTTGGGGGAATTGTCTATTCAATTCTGCCACCTGCTTAGGGGCGAGGGCCACGCGGTTATCCACCGGGGTCTTGGTTTCTTTGATGATACCTATTTTCATGATTTTTTAATTATGCAGTTTGTAATTGATATTCATTCGAATAATAATCTCTCTGTTTGTCTCCACCCAATATATACATACCAATGATGGCAATAGTTAGCCATAAAGGAGTAGTTAACAAGTCTCTGACCAAAAAAGCTACAACCACTATTGTGAAAAAGACAAATGATGCTACAGATATATTGTTCAAAAACAATATGACCATAAATAATAGTACAATAGAAAGCCCCACTATACCATGATTAACGATGAATTTTTTATATCCAGAAGCTTGAATGGTCCAGTTATTCCCTTCAGTTAATTGGTCACGAGCACCAAAATACTTATCAGACGATTGCATCAGATTGGCATAATGAATCTCAAAATTATCGCCCGTCCTATTGTAACCCGAAATGGTATTGCTCTCTTCATTATATTCAAGACGGGAAATAATACGTACATAAATTGCAGTGTCTTCATTGGTGGAGAAATACCAATACAATCCACCTAAAAGTGATAAAGTCATCACCATAATGGGAACCTTATATCTACTATTGCTACGAGTCAATTGATTGGCCACTATCGAAAAAAGTAACAAACCATAAGCAATCAAAGAAAAAGACATAATGATTGCCACCAACATAATAATGTTTCTAAAGCGGAAAATCCTATCGTTTCGAGTGTTAAGATGAAAAAGAAATACACAAGGGGTTGCCATCTGACCTGGTTCCAAAAAAACACTCGAAAAACGTTCAAAATCACCTCCCATATTAGCTTGGGTGGTAAAGAAATAATAATCGTAATAAATATGATAACCATTAGAATGGTAAATCGGTCCTGTGTATGACAAAGGGAATCCAATCCTATACAATATCCAACCAAAAATAGAAACGACAAGAATAAAGACAAAACAATTTGTGATGGCTTTCAAAAGGTATTCCATCTCATCGACAGAAAGTAGTACCACCATGCTCATAGAAAAAAACAAAAGGATATTATAAAAAGTCGAAAACAAGTTGGTTTGTAAAACAACAATAGTCATAAATATGTAAACAAACCATACGAATATCCAACCGATTTTTCCTTTAGAGAAACACACTCCTTTTTGTGTCATCTTAATAAAGGCAAATCCGCAAACCAAAACATACAATAATGGTCGGGGAACGCTCATCAACCATGACACCTCTGCTGTTGCATATACCAAAAGGCACATGCTAAACACATACAATTTAGTTAACAGGTCAGGTTTCCAAACTTGTTCCATACTATTAGTCTTACTAGTATTACTTCTAGTCGTAAAAAATTTAGTGTGAATAATGTACCAAGTCCACAATCTTCATCTCCTTGCTCGGCTCGAAATACATTGCACCCCAAGCCAATCCTGTGCCAAAGCCACAGGCAACCACTTTTTTGCCACCAATATCATTCTTCAATTTATTGACAATCATCAAAGGAATTGTGGTTGAAGAAGAGTTGCCAAAGTCGGCAATGTTATACGGACAATGCTCATCGTCAACCTTCAGACGCTTTTGGATAAGCTTGTTGATCATCTTGTTGGCTTGATGGATAAGGAAATAGTCTATGTTTTCCTTCGGAATTTCATAATGTTCCAACAAGTTTTTGATGCACTTGGGAGCGGTGTGCATAGCGAAAGAGAGAATGTCGTCGCCTTGCATGTCGGCGTTCAGATTGTTACGCATGATCTCATCCTTACACATGTGATATTCAAAGGAAGCTGGGGTTACGGGATTGCGATAACCACCATCAGGGATGATAAGCGACTTGAAATTGCTGCCATCAGAATGCATACTGAATAACAATGGCTTGGCGTTTTCCTTAAACTCCAACAAGGTAGCTGTGCCAGCATCGCCTGCCAGCAGGTTCACGCGGTCGTATGGCGATTTGGCTTTTGTAGAAGTTTCGCCCACTAGCAATAAGCCTTTCTTCAATTTACCTGCACTCATCATAGATGACATCACCGAAAGACCGTAAATCCATCCTGGACAACTCATAGTGATGTCGAAACTCAGGCAATTCTGAGAAAGACCCAAACGATGTTGGAGAATGCAAGCCGTTGCGGGGAAAATATAGTCAGGAGTTTGGGTAACCATAATGAGGCACTCTATCTCCTCTTTGTTCCACCCTGCTTCAGCGATAAGCTTTTCCGCTGCGCATAGGCACAAATCCGATGAACAGATACCGTCTTCGGCAATGTAGCGGCGCTCCACTCCTGTCGTCTCAATATATCTTTTGAGTTCTTCCTTGTCCTCAATCAAGTCGGAATCCTTGTTTTCCACCATCTTTGGAGGCACGCAGGCAGCGATGCCCGCAATGTTCACGTTCTCAATCTTTAAAAATGCCATGTCGTTTTAATTCAATTGCTTATAATTAATTTTTCCCGACTCAAAGCGCGGGATGGCTTCAAGGCAGTTGACCTCAAATAACGTAGAAATCAGTCCCGTCTTTTCAGAGATCAACTTCTTTACCTCATCTTTAAGATCTGCTTTGGTAATATATATTTTCATCTTGGTATCGTCGCCCGTGCAGGCACATTCGATGCCAAAATGCTCTGAAATAATTCTCTCGCATTGATCGAGGCTGACACGTAAGCCGAACAATTTTAAGAAACGTTTCATGCGACCCACGATGTAGAAACAGCCGTCCTTATCCATCTTGGCAATGTCGCCTGTGTGATATACGCCACAGAACTCGTCACCTGCGGTCAAGTCTTCAATGCCCGTAGCATAGCCCATAGTGACATTCGATCCTTCATAGATAAGCTCCCCCTCGATATTGGGTTCGAGTATTTGTTGGCCATTTTCGTCAACCAAATACAGATTTCCTTCAGGAATAGCTTTCCCGATACTTCCAGTTTTCTGAACCGCCTTTTCAGGGGAAAGGAAGGCCAAACGTGCCGTCGTCTCCGTTGTCCCGAATGTGGCGAAAAAGCGTTTGCCTTTTTCCTCCGCATAGTTGGCGAAAGCGGCAAACAATGTATCGGACAGCTTACCTCCTCCTTCTGCCATTGTTGTGAGGTAAGGCAAATCCATTTTTTGGAAACGCAAGCGGTTCAGAATCTCATAACTAAATGGAACACCTGTAAAGTTGGTGCCTTTTTGTTCCTTGATGAATTGCCAATACTTGGGATTCATCAAGTTGGCGGCTACCAACAGAACCGTTGCACCCGCATGAAGGTGGCTGCAAATCACATTGAGACCCATGGTATACTGCATGGGCAAGTCAATGATGCCACGCTCATCAGCAGTCCAGCCGAAGGCTTGAGCCACATTTTTGGCGTTGTTCTCGACATTCCCATATTTATGGCGCACCAGCTTGGGGCTTCCAGTGGTTCCAGAGGTCGTCATTAGCAGCGATAGCTCTGGGTGCATTTCCGGAGCCTTTTCCCCTGTCTTGCATAGGACATACTCTTTGTAATTCAAGATGACCTCGAAGCTGAAATCCGCACTTTTGCTCTCAGGCATCCAATAATAGGATGGATGATAGGTCTCGCGCAGATTGTCGAGCAGCTCACGGTCAATGGCGGCATTGATCAAAAGACAGACATCTTTGTTTTCGTACAATGCCACAAAGCCTGCCAAAGAGCCTACTTTGTTCTCGCAAAGACAAAACACCAACTCGCGTTTTGGCAAAGTCGTGGACAATTTCTGGCCCAACTCCACCAATTCTCCGTAGGTCAATTGACCTCCTGAGTCGTCAATGGCTGCAAAAGCCGAGACGGGTTTTTTATCGATGTCGAAAAGCATCAAAGTTCGATATTGTGGTTCTTCAGAATGTCAAGACCCGCTGCGTAGGAATTGAAAGCCATCACCTCGTCAGGTTCGAACTCGAATCCGAAGGCATCCTCGATAACGGCAATCAGACTCATCTGACCGATGCTATCCCATTTGTCGACGCTGTCCATAGTTGCATTTTCAACTTCCTCCATCGGGATTTCAAGACCTTCCACGAAGGCATTCTTGTATTTTTCAATGTTTGTCATATCTATATTTTATTTGTTGATTTCATTTTTGATTCTATCGGCAATTTGTGGCGCAGTCAGTCCATGCTGTTCCCAGCAATACCGTAAGTCACCTAACTTGCAGAAGAAGTCGTTCACACCAATTCTGACCAAACGAGGTGTGTCTGTCTTGTCTGATAGGTATTCGGCAATGGCACCACCCAAACCACCTATAATACTATGCTCTTCCACCGAGACTATCAGCTTGGAAGATTTTATCGCCTTATCGATACAATCTGTATCCAAAGGCTTGATGGTGTGCATATCCACCACCGTGCAATTAATGCCTTGAGCCGACAACTGTTCAGCTGCATCAAAAGCTTCGCGCACCATCATGCCCGTTGCGATGACAGTAACATCATCACCTTCACGCAACACGTTGGCTTTGCCCAACTGGAAGTCGAAGTCCTTGTCATAAACGATGGGACAATTCAACAAACCTGAAAGCCTTACATAAACCGGGCCTTTTACATCGTGTGCAGCAATGACACACTTGATGGCTTCAAGACTATCAGCCGCAGAAAGAATGGTCATGTTGGGCAATGCCCTTGCAAAAGTAATGTCCTCTGTGGCCCAATGCGATATGGAAAGCGTCTCCATGGCAAAACCAGCCGAATTGCCGACTAATTTCACATTGAAGTTATGATAAGCGAGGTTGTGACGCACGAACTCCAAGGCTCTAGTTACCACGAACTCAGCGTAAGTACAAGCATAAACGGCACGTCCGTCCTCGGAGGAGAGACCTGCAGCAATGCCAACCATACTCTGTTCGGAGATACCTGCGTTGATGACCCTGTCAGGGTAATACGTATAGAAACGGTCGAGACTGGCGATAGCCACGCTGTCGGCCACCACCACCCTCATATCTGGATCTCTCTTGGCCAGTTCCATCATTCCGATGCCGGCTGCGGCACCTTTCTGCCCTAATTTGGCGTATGCTTTTATCAATGCGGGATTAATGGCCATGTCTTATCCTTTCTGTATTTCTTCCACAGCTTGGTGATACTGGTTCTCATTCAGTACCGACTGGTGCCATGACTTGTTGTTTTCAATGAATGAAACGCCTTTGCCTTTGACCGTCTTGGCTATAATGGCGTATGGTTTGCCTTGAGGTTTGTGCGACAAGGCTTCAATAAGATGGTGGATGTCGTGGCCGTCGATGGTCACCGATTCCCAGCCGAAGGCTTCCATTTTCTTCTGCATGTCTAACTGAGCCATCAGTTCCTCGGTGTTGCCGTCAACCGACATGTAGTTACGATCGATAATAACCGTCAGGTTGTCGAGTTTGTAATGTGCTGCTGAGATAAAAGACTCCCAAACGGAGCCTTCCTCACATTCGGCATCGCCCAACAAGCAATAGACATGGTACTTTTGCTGCGTCTGTTTGGCAATAATGGCCTTTCCTACTACGAATGACATCTCCATGCCCAAGCTCATCGATCCATATTCGTTGCCAATCTCCCTTTTCAACTGATGGCCCACTAACAAGCCATCGTTTTCCTCAAAGGAATTCAGCACGTCAATGGGATAGAACCCCATTTCAGCTCTGGCAGGGAACTCAGCCAAACGAGCGTGTTCCTTTCCTGCGATGAAACGATCTCTGTCGTTCCACAAGGGATTGTCAAGGTCGTAGTTTAGTATGGTTCCGTAAAGAACGGCATATATCTCAATGCACGAAAGGCTACCGCTGACATGGGCGCCTCTGCTACCTGCGGCGAGGGCCATATCCATGGCATGAAGCCTCATCCGCTTGCATAATGCTTTGATTTCCTCTTCGTTGAGTCTTTTTCTGTTCATCAGCGACCTCCGTCCACTTTTATGATTTCTCCATTAATATACGAGGCTTGTTCCGAAGCCAAGAAAAGCGCCACTTGAGCTATCTCTTCTCTCTTGCCAAGCCTTCTCAAAGCTGATTCAGATGCCAATTTGGTGAGCATCTCGTCATTGTATTGATGAATCATTTCCGTCTCGATAGGACCTGGAGCGATAGAATTCACTCTTATGCCCATCGGTCCGAGTTCCTTGGCCAAGCATTTGGTCATCATCATCACGGCAGCCTTACTGCTTCCGTAAGCGATTTTACCAGGCTGAGGCTCTATTCCAGCGATAGACCCCATATTGATAATGGCACCCTTCTTTTGGCGTGCCATCTTTTTTGAGACCTTCTGAATGATTTGCAACATGGCGAAATAGTTCACCTCAAACAATTTACGGATGTCGTCCACTTTCGACATGCTCAACAGCCCGACTGTGGAAATGCCGGCATTATTGACAAGTACATCGATAGTTTCGTTTTCATCCAAAATCTGCTTGATGCCATTGTTCACGCTTTCGGTGTCGCTCATCTCGAAATAGATGGCCTTGATCCACACCCCGTTGTGTGAAGCGGTATCGTTCAGCCAAGCCTCGTGTTCTAATGTCGCTTTTCTCGCGCAAGCCCAAATGTTATAGCCTGCTACGGCAAAAGCTTCCACCATAGCCTTGCCGATGCCTCTGTTGCTGCCAGTGATGATTGCGTTCATGATTAACAGGTTAAGGTTTTACCACCATCAATAATCAAGGCATGACCCGTAATATAAGAGGAAGCATCAGAAAGCAGGAAGATGATGGCATTGGCAATCTCTTCAGGCTCAGCATAGCGCTTGAGTGGATAAGTCTGAATGTCTTTCGCGACCTCTTCCTCCGAATACACCGCATTTTTGACAATGTTGGTGTTCACCCGGCTTGGATTCACACTGTTGACGCGGATATTTCGTACTGCAAATTCCAAGGCTGCATTTCTCATGAACGCATCCAAAGCATTTTTCGAGACAGCGTACATCACGCCTCCCATGGACACCATCTTCACTCCGCTGATGGACTCTGTAAATACGATGGAGCCACCTTTGTTGAGTTTTTTCTTTTTGTAGAGTTTCTGGGTCAAGTACATGGGAGCGAACGCATTAATATTCACTATACGCCCCATGTCATCGCTGTTCAAAAACTGTATCGGAAGGACTTTGGAAATACCGGCATTGCACACCATCCCGTCCAAAGCAGAAATATCTTTCACAAGCTGATCCAACGCTTCTTCGTTGGTGAGGTCGGCGGCAAACATTTGATGTTCTTTAGGACATTCTTCATTAAGGATACCCAAAGTTTCTTTCAAGGTCACCTCATTGATGTCAGTCACCACAATGGTAGCACCCATCTTAGCACAGGCCAAGGCAGTGGCTCTTCCGATGCCACCGCCCGCTCCCGTGATTAGAATGGTTTTGCCTTCTAATGTGAAAGGATTATACATTCAGCTTTTGATTATTTTTTTGACTTAACTACGTCGAACAATTCCTGCACCGTGTCTACCTTGCGAATATCGTCACCTTTCAGGGTGATACCGTATTCGTCGTCAACCATGGCGATAATCGAAAGCGAAATAAGTGATGACCACTCGTCAAATTCCTTAAATTTTGTCTCTGGAGTGAATTCGTTGACCTCTACATCCTCGTATTGATCCGCTAAATTTTTAATGAAATCTTTAATTTCCATGATTATTATTTGTTTTAATGTTAATTGATACGGCAAAATTATACTACGAAATAGAACATTTTTCACAACGTCTAAAACGTGAAAAAGACTATTAATAGCTCTTTATTAAAGAAATGGTTTTAATAGCTTCGCCCCGTCAGTCACATTCCGTGGTGACAAAGGGCTGAGAATGACTTGTTTATGAGCCTATTTATCAACACCTTTATTCTCTGCTTTGGCTCACTATTGAATTTGAGGCAAAATTAGGTAAAAAAACGAATAAAAGAAGAATTAATTTGTTTTTGTTTCCATCATCTTACACCATTTCAGATAACCGAAGACGGCGATGACAACATATAAGGCATAAAGGCTGGCCTTAAAGGGGATGTCTTTATAGTAATAGAGTCCACACGTCACCACGTCCACTACAATCCATACAAACCACTGTTCCAGATATTTACGCGCCAAGGCCCAAATACCTACGATGCTCAATGCAGTAGTGAAAGCATCAAGAACGGGCACAGTCGAATTGGTGAAACGTGACAGCAGGAAATAGATGGCTACCCATACTGCTGTGGCGACACCTAACCATATCAAAGCCATGCGTTTGGGCATGTGGCGGATGGGGAGGTCGGCGGTCTTTTGTTTGTGGCGCATCCAGGCTATGAAGCCGTAGACGGTCATGGCCAAGTAGTAGAACTCCATGCCACAGTCGGCATAGAGGCCTTTCTGATAATAGAGCACAATGCCCAACGACTGCATCACAAAGCCCACGACCCACATCCAAACGCTGGCTTTGTATTCCAAGAGAATGTAGGCGAGGCCTAGGGCTGTGGTGGTGATGTCGAGCCAATGATGTGCTAGGAAATCCATTTAGTGAATTGAGAATTGAAAATTGAGAATTGAGAATTGAGAATTGAGAATTTGTAGTTGAGAATTGAGATTTGATTATTTGTCTTTTAGGGTTTTAATGATAGCAGTGAGTATCTTGATAATCTCGACACAGTCAGTTGCTAGAGCATCATACAAATCATCATCTATATAATCGGTGGCATGTAGAAGATCGAGCCAATAGTCCGTTTCGTCAGCTTCTTTTAATGCGATGCTAAGCTTGCTAAGAAAGTCATTTCGTGATTGTGCATTTTTACTTTCACGTGTGTTTGCTCCTATACTGGTACCACAGCGAAGCACCTGCTTTGACATGACATATTCATGTTGTTCTTCGGTCAAGAACTTATAACAATTAATAATCTTGATTGCAAAGGATCGAGTTTTATCCTGTATCGCATTTCCCATTTGTTTAATTGAGAATTGAAAATTGAGAATTGAAAATTAATTAAGATTTGTCTGATTTCGCGTCGACCCAAATTATCAATTATAAATTATCAATTATCAATTGATTACCATTTTCTCCGCCAAATCCACAAACTCCTTTACATTCATTTCTTTCAAGAAAACCAAGCCATGCGTAGCACGAATCAGCGGATGAGCGTTCTCATAGAAGAAGTTCTTTCCAAGGATAAGCTGAATGTCTTTCAACTGCTTCACCCAAATCAACTCTGCCAATTCGCTGAAGGGACCATCGAAGTCAGGATTGGGAAACTCTGCCTTGACTTGCGTCAAATAACTGTCCTTGAACGCTTTCTCAAACACAGCCAAAGCATTGAGCGACACGGGGATATAGACATTGGCCTCGGCAGGATGGAAGGTCGACCATACGTTGCGGTAACCGATAATCCTCAGGTTCCAGAGATTGGCTTCCTCACCCCAAAGCCTGACGGCTTCAGCGATGCTTTGCATGACCTTGTAATGCGTGTTAGGACCCAAGCCCGCTGAATCGATGGCCACAGTGATAACGGTGGGCTTCAGTTCACGTAGCTGGTTAAGGATGGGGAGGACGTCACGTTCACGGTTGGGGGACCAAAGCCTTTGAGCTTGTTGAGAGGCCGGTTCAACATGGCTGGATTCTTTTGAGGTCGGCCCTTCGACGGGCTCAGGGACCTTAGCTTCATTATACAATCCCAATCTCAGATGATGGATATGCTTCAGCGAGGTACCGGCGTAAGCCCACACCAATTCCTCCTCAAACTCACGGATTTGTCCTTTCAGTTGCTGTATCTCTGAGCTGTTGGGCTGATGTTTTCTTAGGTTTTCGATTTCTGTCTGAAACCTGACTTCTATATCTTCCACGCTCTTCAGTTGCCACAGCCCGACGGCATCACGCAGTATACGGTGACAGAACCCACGACGCATTTCGATGGGGTTCTTGCGGGCCACGTTGTCGAGGTAATGGTATATGTCCTTTTCCTGCTTGAAGCGATAGCCTTTGTCGAAGAAATCGGGGTAGCGCACCATCTGAATTTGTCCTTGATGCAAAAAGTCTAAAGTGTCCTCCAAGGCTTTCAGCAGGAACTCATCCGTGACGGAATGGTAGCCTGAGGTCATGATAGCGAAATGTACCTCATTGGAAGGCTCGCGCAGTTGACGACTAATAAGGGGCATGATGCCCAGCATAATGTCGTCGTGGTGTGGTCCCGTGTGATAAATCACCTCATTCTGAAAGGGCTTCACACCATGCCAAAGTTTGGCCGCTACGTCGTCGATGACCTGTTGCACCGAGTTGAGGCTCAAGTTAGGAATCTTGGCACAACGGGGGTCGTTCTGCAGGTCCTCCAGCGTTAGTTTATGGGCATAACGGTTGAGGGTTTTGCAGAGACCTAATACGGCGCGTTCGGTTTTCTCGAACGTCCAATCGCCTTCAAAAATGGATGGATCAGTTTTGTTGAACATTTTTATGTGTTGCAGGCCGTAGAAGACATGTCATCCCTCGCTGGGCATTGCGCGACTGGGATCTATGGCTTCTATGGACGTCCTTTATAGGTATTTGCTTCCTGAACCGCTGCCCATAGATTCCATCCCCACAAGCCTCCTCTTGGAATGACATGGGCAGCTTGGCTAAATGATATAGGTGGTCAACTTTTATCTATTGCCCAAACAAGTCGTTTCTTTCTGGATTGGCAGTATTGATAAGCTCTTCCTTTGCTGCCCTTGTCATATTCTTAATCTCTTTTTCCCTATTAATCGCATGATCTATCAACCCAAACTCTTCAAAATATACCAATTTGTGACATTTATATTTTGCAGTGAAAACAGAGCCTTTTCCTTCTTTATGTTCCCCTACACGACGAATCAAGTCATTGGTAACTCCCGTATATAAGGCACGTCCGTTTGTACTTTGCATCATATAGACCCAATAGGTATTCATGAATTACTTCTATTTCCGCCACCCATAGATTGACTACGTCGAATCTTCGATTTTCCATCCTCACGCACACGCCTCTTCAGGAATGGCATGGGCGGCTGGCTTTTACAGAATAGCTCAATCCCGCTTAAAAATATCCCGTGTATACACTTTCTCCTTCACATCATCAAGGATGCTGTCGTAGCGGTTGGCAATGATGGCTTGGCTCATGGTCTTGAACTTCGCCATATCGTTGACCACCAAGCTCCCAAAGAAGGTAGAACCATCCGGCAAGGTGGGCTCGTAGATGATGACCTCAGCACCTTTTGCCTTAATGCGCTTCATCACACCTTGGATGCTGCTCTGTCGGAAATTGTCGCTATTCGACTTCATCGTCAGGCGATAGACTCCGATGACGCAATGTCGTTCCTGAGCGGCATTATATTGTCCTTGATCGTAGTAGTCATAATACCCTGCTTTCTTCAGCACTTGATCGGCGATGAAGTCTTTACGGGTACGGTTGCTATCCACGATGGCGCGGATGAGGTCTTCCGGCACATCTTCGTAATTGGCCAAAAGCTGTTTGGTGTCTTTGGGCAGACAATAGCCACCATAGCCAAAACTGGGATTGTTGTAATGATTGCCAATACGTGGATCAAGACAAATGCCTTCTATTATAGATAAGGTATCAAGCCCTTTTACTTCAGCATAGGTGTCCAACTCATTGAAATAGCTCACGCGCAAGGCCAAATAAGTATTGGCGAAGAGCTTTACGGCTTCGGCTTCCTTGAGGCCCATGAAGAGTACTGGAATGTTTTTTTCTAATTGAGAATTGAGAGTTGAGAGTTGAGAATTGAGAGTTGGGGAGGTAGCTTGAGAATGGCCGATGGCACCTTCGACGAGGAGCTGGGCAAAGACCTTGGCCTTGTCTTCCAAATCGGGTCGAGCCAAACGTTTTATGGCTTCGTTTTCCTTATCAAAGCCAATAATAGGTTTGGGATAACCCACGATGATACGACTGGGATAGAGGTTGTCATACAAAGCCTTGCTTTCGCGCAAGAACTCGGGTGAGAATAAAAGGTTGAGCTTTTTTACACCCTTTGCGGCATATTTCACATACAGTCCTCTTGAAAATCCAACGGGCACGGTACTCTTGATAACCATCACCGCATCGGGATTGACGCTGAGGACAAGGTCGATGACCTCTTCTACATGCGAAGTATCGAAGAAACTCTTCTGTGGATTGTAATTGGTAGGGGTTGCAATGATGATGAACTCGGCCTCTTTGTAGGCAGCAGCACCATCGAGCGTAGCAGTAAGGTCAAGTTCCTTTTCGGCCAAGTATTTCTCGATGTACTCGTCTTGGATAGGTGATTTCCTTGTATTGATAAGGTCTACCTTTTCAGGGATGACATCCACAGTCGTGACATGGTTGTGCTGCGCCAGCAATGTGGCGATGCTCAAGCCAACGTAACCTGTGCCTGCTACTGCGATGTTCATTTTTTTAGTTTAGTGTTTAGAGTCTACCATCAATGATATCACGAGGCAAAATACCCTTCACGTCATAGATGACTCCACCTTCCTTTGCAAAAGCTTTCACGTCCATATCCAAGAACTCCTTGTGCGCCACGGTAAGAATGACAGCGTCAAACTGAGTGGTCGGGACTTCGTTGGTCACCGTCACGCCGTACTCTTGGAAGACATGCTCGGCATTGGCCCAAGGATCGTAAACCGTGATATTAGGTGTGTACTCATGTAAGGTGTGGTAGATGTCGACGACTTTGGTATTGCGGATGTCGGGACAGTTCTCCTTGAAGGTGATACCCAGAATAAGAATCTTGGCATTCTTTACCATCACGCCTTTCTTGTTCATGCATTTGATAGTCTGGTTGGCCACATAGGCCCCCATGCCGTCGTTCAATCGCCTTGAGGCGTGCATGATACGAGGCAACACACCGTAAACTTGTGCCTTCTGGATTAGATAGTATGGGTCTACACTGATGCAGTGACCGCCCACCAAGCCGGGACTCAGTTTGATGAAGTTCCACTTGCTGCTGGCAGCTTCAATCACATCGTGCGTGTCGATACCCATGGCGTTGAAAATCTTCGCCAACTCGTTCATGAAAGCGATGTTGACGTCGCGTTGTGAGTTCTCAATAATCTTAGAGGCTTCAGCGACCTTGATGCTTGGAGCTTTGTGCGTGCCGTTGACGAGGACGCTGTTGTAAACCGCATCGACATAGTCGGCGATTTCTGGTGTTGAGCCAGAAGTAACCTTCTTGATTTTCTCCACAGTGTGTTGTTTGTCGCCTGGGTTGATGCGCTCGGGGCTGTAGCCTGCATAGAAGTCGACATTGAACTTCAATCCGCTGACACGTTCCACCACGGGCAAACATTCTTCCTCGGTCACACCTGGATAAACGGTGCTTTCATAGACCACCACATCGCCCTTGCTAATCACCTTGCCGACGGTTTCTGACGCGCCCCAAAGCGGGCGAAGGTCAGCACGGTTGTCGCGGTCGACAGGAGTGGGCACGGCCACAACGTAGAAGTTGCATTTCTTGATTTCTTCAAGGTTAGTGGTACAACGGAAACCATGGTTCTTGATGGCATCCTGCAATAGTTCGTCACTGACTTCAAGGGTAGCGTCATGGCCTGTCATCAAGGCATCAACGCGATGTTGGTTCATATCGAAGCCAATAGTCTCGAACTTCGTCGAGAACAGGCGGGCAAGTGGGAGACCCACATAGCCTAGGCCAATCACACAGATTTTTGTGTCTTTCATATATATTATTTTTGTGTTATTTTCAAGTTTATACAGGCTTTTGGAGGCATGTCATCCCTACGCTGGGCTGTGCGTAAGCATGGGATCTATGCTTTCTGATGCCGTCATTTTTGGGATTGCCTTTTGAACCGCCTCCTATAGATTGACTACGTCGAAATCCTCGATTCAGCGTAGCTAATCTTCGATTTCCATCCCAACGCACTTCCTCCGTTGGAATGACATAGGAGGCTAGCATCACTTCCAGCCGAAAGGATGGCTGCTCAGCGGAAGCTTGGCCATTGGGTGATAGTCACCAATAAGACCTACAGGATTGGCATTACGGATTTCATACACAATGTTGATGCAACGGCGTGCTTCCTCTATACCGAAACCACGACCAGCAAGGATCTCCTCATAACTCTTGGTATGCAGTTCCGTGAAGCCTTGGCTGAATTCAAACTCCTCGCCATCAATCATAATGGTGCGGTAAGTGCGCTTCTCGCCTTCCACGGCATTGGGTGGCAATGTATCGCCATTGATGCTGAGGAAATAACGCACTCGGGCACGCTTCAATTCCAAATAGCCTGCCACACGGTCGTGCGAAGCCACATGGACGATATTTTTAGTTACATCACCGAAAATCCAGCTCAGCATATCATAAAAATGCACGCCAATATTAGTGGCGATGCCACCACTCTTATTGATATCGCCCTTCCATGAGGCATAATACCAGTTGCCACGCGAGGTGATATAAGTCAAATCTATGTCATAGATTTTATCTTTTGGACCTTCATCAACTTTCTTCTTGAGTGCTACTATCTTATCGTGCAAGCGTAGCTGAAGGATAGTATTAACCTTATGTCCTTGACGTTGTTCCACTTTTTGCAATGCGTCAATGTTCCAAGGGTTGAGCACAAGAGGCTTCTCACAGATGACATCGGCACCAAGACGCAGGCCGTAACGCATATGGGCATCGTGTAAATAGTTGGGCGTACAAATGCTCACATAGTCAATGTTTGTGCCGCTGTCGCGCAGCTTGGTGTTATGGCGGTCGAAGAGCTCCTGCTCGGTGAAGAAGGCAGCCTTGGGGAAGTAGCTATCCATTATGCCTACGCTGTCGCTTTTGTCGTAGGCGGAGACAAGGGTATTGCCTGTGTCTTTAATGGCTTTGAGGTGGCGCGGGGCAATGTATCCGCCAACGCCGATTATCGCGAAGTTTTTCATTGTTTGTATTTAGAGAAACAAATCTTACACAAATCTGTTACAAATTCTTTTTATGTATTTCTTTGGTCCATTATCGTTCGGTTTGCCCTTATCGGGCTTGCCGATGACGCTTCTTCGAAGCTGAACTGATTAACCTCGAATTAAATCAAACTTATTGGAAAGTTCGTTGAACATATACTTTTCGGCATGTAGTCTTTGTGATTCTCCAAAATTGATTAGGATACCAAACTTTGTGTTAGTTATTCTCATGTAATTGAACAATTGTGCTCTATGCTCACTTAGAAGTTCGGTGACAGCTTTCAATTCTACGATAATATCATCATAACACACAAAGTCCGCCTTATATGTTTTCTCCAATTCGATACCATGAAAGTACATCTTCAGCATTTTTTCCCTTTCCCATGGAATATCCCTTTCGGTACAAAGCACAGACAGACATTCTTGGTAAATTGGCTCAGAATAGCCACTGCCAATCTCATTGTACAGCGACATGGCTGCTCCAATGATGTTATACATCCGTTCTTTGTATAATTGAATACTCATGAAATAAGGAAGAAACAAATCTTACACAAATCTAAAACAAATAGTTTTATCGGCGAGTCCGATTAGGACAATGCCGAGAGAATAGAAACAATAGATTTACGATAGATTCATGTAAGATTTGTTTCCAAAAAAACTCAAATATTATTCTTTTCGATATCCTTAAAGTACTTCACGGTGCCGTAGGTCATCTCGTCACAGGCGGCATCGTCGCAGACGATGATGCCTTTCGGGTGCATTTGCAGCACACTGACGGTCCACATCTGACTGACAGCACCCTCGATGGCATTGGCCAAAGCGCGAGCCTTGTTATGGCCGTTGGCCAAAATCATCACTTCACGGCTGTCCATGACCGTACCCACACCTACGGTAAGGGCAGTCTTCGGCACCTTATTAATATCGTTTTCGAAAAAGCGAGAGTTGGCGATGATGGTATCGGTGGTCAAGGTCTTCACACGAGTACGTGAAGTCAAGGAACTGCCCGGTTCATTGAAAGCAATATGTCCATCAGGGCCAATGCCGCCCATGAAGAGGTCGATGCCACCATAGCTCTTGATCTTTTCCTCATAACGAGCGCACTCGGCTTCAAGGTCTTCTGCATTGCCATTCAAGATGTTGACGTTTTCTTTCTTGATGTCGATATGGCTGAAGAAGTTGTTCCACATGAAGCTATGATAGCTCTCAGGATGGTCTTCAGGGATGCGGACATACTCGTCCATATTGAAGGTGACCACATTTTGGAAGGAAATCTTGCCTTCTTTGTGGAGACGGACCAATTCCTTATAGGTTCCAATGGGCGTCGATCCTGTAGGAAGTCCCAAGATGAAAGGTTTCTTAGCAGTGGGTTTGAAGGCATTAATGCGTTCAACGATATGGTTAGCTGCCCAACGCGACATGGCGTCGTAGTTTTTTTCTATAATGACTCTCATAGTTATATGTTGTTGAATTGTTGGTTGTTGAATTGTTGAATTGTTGGTTGATAGGGCTGTCACATTGTGGCAGCCGATTGGTATTGGGGGCGGCTGCCGTAATACGACAGCCCTACAGAATTAATGGGTGTTTCTGTATTTTTGAATTAATGCGATGAATTCTTCGGTCTCTTTGCGGATTTGCTTGA
>JAEEGK010003000.1_pt1 | contig 42222 bp, 36 predicted proteins | sample 8958771 | NCBI WGS metagenome assembly JAEEGK01 (sample SAMN16246547, study PRJNA631951) | gut metagenome | biome: gut microbiome; feature: rumen; material: SC-attached | host: Bos | place: Iran: Karaj | collected 2018-10
GCGTTTTGTTGTTGTGCAATGTCTTGGGGTATCTTTTAGCCTTTCCGCAACATGCAATATTTCCAAATACTCTCTAGCATCCATAGTTATCCTCCCATTCGTTGCGCCTGTCCTACAAACGTCGATTTGCTTAACCATTTATCCTGGAACATAATGCTTATATTTTATCATCTAATATAAATGTATTTACACTAATACTTTCATTTTCGAGTAGAGATAATAGTCTTGCAGAAGGGCCGTTTGGTACATTCATGCCACTTTCCCATGCTTGTACAGTCTTTTTTGAGACCCCCAGCCATTTAGCCAGGAATCCTTGCGAGGTTCCTGTTTTTTTACGGATGTTCTTAATGTCTTCAGCAGTATATTCTTTTACCGGTTCTACATGGCAATATGAATTATATTTATCTTTCATCACTCGGCTCTTTACGCATAAATAAGGGATTTATAGACCTTATTATTAGTCAGGTTAATATTTATATTTCCTTTTAATTATATTTTCTCAAGAAGCATTTGTATACTCAAAGAAATCTGTACTATTAAATAGTATAGACTTCTTTTAAAATGAGGCTATGGGGAATAAAAACTGCTCAAGATTGGGGGAATATGTCTGAAAAAAAATCCAAGATGAAATTTGATGACAGGGAAAGTATTGAGATTGGTGTCGCAAGAAAACAACCTTTGAAAAGGATTGCTAAACTTCTGAACCGCCATCCTTCATCAATAACAAACGAGATTCTGAAACACCGTATCTTCGTAAAAAGGCAGCTACTATGCTGGTAATGACTGCAATGGAGCTAAAGGGTGTACCAAAAGGCATGTATGCGGTGATGAAACATGTCCTATGTTCTGCTACTCTTGTCCTAAGGACTGCCACAAATACTGTGCTGATTACTACAGCACTAAATGTCATGCCTATAATAAGCCGCCATATGTATGTAATGGGTGTGACAACAGGCGTTACTGCAACGATGACAGATATTTCTATGATGCCAAGGTTGCAGACAGGAAATCTATTGAAACAAGAAAGCTCTCAAGGGAAGGAATTCATCTCTCAGATGAGGAACTTTCTGGAGTAAACAGCGTTCTTTCTGAAGGCATAAAGAAGGGGCAACCGCTTGCTCATATCTTTGCGGTTCATGAGATGGAAATACCGATAACGAAAAGGACTGCTTATATCTATATCAATGATGGACTTCTTGATGTCCGTAACATTGATCTGCGCAGACAGACAAGGTACAGAAAAAGACGTAAAAAGAAGTCGGAATCAGGGATTCTTAATCAGAAATTCCGAAAAGGACGTACATACCTTGACTTCAAAGCTCTTATGGAAAATAGATCCGAAAAGGATGTTTTTGAGATGGACACTGTCAAAGGGAAAAAGAACCAGAAAAGAGCCCTTTTGACAATGATATTTCGAAGAAATAGCGTGATGATAGTATTTCTAATGCCGGATTGTACTGCAGAGTCTGTGATTGACAGGTTTGGTTTTCTGGAAAAAGGTCTTGGAAAAGAGTGTTTTACAAGACTCTTCGGAATAGGACTTACTGATAATGGAAGCGAATTCAAGATGGTAGACATGCTTGAGAAATCTACCGAAATCAATGGCGCTCTCAGGACAAATATCTACTTCTGTGATCCTATGCAATCAGGCCAGAAAGGACGTTTGGAAAAGAACCACGAGTATATCCGTTATGTCATTCCCAAAGGTACATCGCTGAATCCTTACACGCAGGAAGACATTACTCTTCTTGTTAACCACATCAATAGCACTAAAAGACCAGGGCTTAATAACCTCTCTCCTTACGAAATGGTCTCTGAGGGCGACGAGGATATGAGAAAACTTATGAAACTGCTTGACCTTAAACCCATCCCGGCTGATGAGGTTAATCTTACAAAAGATTTATTAAAGAAATAAATGCAATTACAAATCTATTTTTGAGCATGAGTTTCCCCAACAGGTTCATAATTCGTGATGCAAATGGGTCTCGATAACTTTTTCAAACTTATCGTGAGTCGTCTCCTTAGATTGCGAACTTAACGGGAATGATTTTTTAAGTTGCCCATTTTAAGCCACTTTTAGACATAAAAAATGACCTGAATTTAATCTTTTTCAGGTCATTTCGTGATTTATAGCCAAAAAGGTCTCGTTAACTTTTTCATTTAAGCATATAGACAGACTATGTTCCTCCCACATCAAATTCTCCAATAAAAAACAGGTAAATGAGAATTAAATCCCATCTACCTGTTTTAATATTATCTAACTAAACCATATTATACCTGAACAAATGCCGGTGTATCAGCCGGAGCATCCAGCAGCTTCTTAAGCTCATCATCAACCTTAAGAAGTGTTATCGAGAATCCTTCCATATCAAGTGATGTCATGTAGTTACCTACAAGAGTCTTATAAACCTTGATATTCTTAGCAGCAAGTTCATCAGCCAGGTGCTTGTTAGCAACAAAGAGCTCCATAAGAGGTGTTCCACCCATTCCGTTTACCATAACAGCAACTTCATCACCGGCATTGTAGATACCCTCTGCAAGAATCTTAGCAAGAAGCTTGTCTACGATATCGTTAACAGGACTGATCTTCTCACGATTTACGCCTGGCTCGCCGTGGATACCGATACCGATCTCAATTTCATCATCTGTAAGATCAAAGCTGGGCTTTCCAGCTGCAGGAACTGTACAAGCGTCAACAGCCATACCCATTGAACGAACATTAGCAATAACCTTCTCTGCTACTGCCTTAACCTCTGCAAGGCTTCCACCAGCCTCAGCGCAAGCGCCTGCAAGCTTATGAACAAAGATTGTTCCGGCGATTCCTCTTCTGCCGGTTGTCCATGTACTGTTCTCAACAGCAACGTCATCAGCTGTGATAACCTGATCAACCTCAATTCCTTCGTCTCTGGCCATATCTGCAGCCATCTCGAAGTTCATAACGTCTCCGGTATAGTTCTTAATAACAAGAAGAACACCCTTTCCACCATTAGCAGCCTTAATAGCTTCAAAAACCTGATCAGGAGTTGGTGATGTGAAAACTGCACCAGCAATAGCTCCATCAAGCATTCCCTTTCCTACGTAGCCACCGTGAGCGGGCTCATGTCCGCTTCCGCCGCCGGAAACCAGAGCAACCTTGCCCTCAGAGCCGCCTGCTCTTACGACAACATCGAAGCCGTCAAGCCTCTTAAGGTACTGAGGATAAGCTGCGATCATTCCATCCAGCATCTCATCGACAATGTTGTCAACCCCATTGATTAGTTTCTTCATGTCCTGCCTCCTTATTTTATGAGTTTATTTTTTTCACAGCCCGCGTCTGCTCAGCGGCTGCAATAACTGCGTTAATATCCTGGCCACAGACTGCTGTAACAGCAGCTGCAATTGCGCCTTCAACGATGGGGGCATCAGCCAGTTTAACATTTATATCTTCACCATCAAGAAGCTCAATTGCTGTCTCTGCACTCATAATTCCACTACCAAGATCTGCCAGAAGAACAACGCCATCTCCGTCATTTGCTTTCTTAATGGCCTCAGAGATTCGAACTGCATCAGTTCCTATCTCACCGTCTTCCATACCTCCGGCAGCAATGATTCCCTTATGGTCAGCTGCAATCTGAGCTGTAAGATCAGTGATTCCTTCAGCTATTTTGCTACTATGCGATACGATTACCAAACCTACCATAGCTTCACCCCTTTAAAAAATCTCTGATCACTTCAAGAGTCATTGTTGCTGATGTAGCACCGGGATCCTGATGTCCAATACTACGCTCTCCAAGGTAGCTTGCTCTTCCCTTAGTGGCAGCTATAGTCTTTGTGAACTCAATACCTTCATTAGCAGCCTTACATGCCTCTTCAAGGCCTTCAACCAGGCTTCCTCCAGCTGCAATCTTTTCAGAATAAGCATCATGTGCAGGAATAAGTGAATCCAGCATAGTCTTTTCGCCTTTTTCAGCCTTACCTCTCTTCTGAATACCTGCGATAGCAGCCTCCAGGGCAAGCTTGAAGTCTTCAGCACTAAGTGTGTCCTTACCTGCAAGAACCTTTGCCGCCTCCATATAAGCTGTACCGTAAAGAGGTCCTGAAGCACCGCCAACAGTTGATAAAAGAGTCATTCCTGTCTTTTTAAGAGCGGCTCCAATGTCGGGATCATCCTGAGATACCTTTTCAATTACTGAAGAAAAGCCTCTCGCCATGTTAACACCATGATCTGCATCGCCGATCTCTCTGTCCAGATCAGTGAGAAAATCCTTATTCTCAATGATCTTGTCACCAATGCATTTTAAACAATCATAAACCCTAGTAGACATATGCAATTTGTCCTCCCGAATAGTATTTTGCGATACCCCGCATAGTATATTATAACAAATAGAGATAGAATTTCCATACATTTTGTGTTGAATATCACTAATTGTTCGAATAATTTCACAAAATTGCTTGTGTTATATTTACAATACTTCTAAAAAAAGAAGCCCGTCTTTTCAGACAGGCCTCTAAATCTTCTTTATGCTGTTTTTGATGAAACAAAGGTCTTAATAAGATCATCCATGGAATCCGCTTTAAACGAGCCTCCGTTGATATCAGCAAAGAAATTCATCTTTCCGCTTTTATCCATCTTGATTCCAAAATTTGCGATCTCATCATTTTCATCCGTATTACCGGCAATCTTTTCGCTCATGTCGGTAATTGTCTTCATAGCTTCATCGATCTGCCCAAGTAGTTTATCCTTTGCATCCTTATCCTTGGGATCTTCTGATGCCAGCAGATTAAGCTCATCTTCTGAGAGGATTATGCTGTACTCCAGATCTCCGCCGATCTGTGACAGGTCATCTCCGGGGCCTGCAACAAATACATCGGCATTGTCATATTTCTTTTGCAAAAGATCTACTACCTTACCGTACTTCTCAACTTCAGGTGAAAGCTCAACCTTAGCACTCTCGCCGAAGAGATTTCCGGTCTTGGCTGTTTTTGATCCCTCCTTGGCCTTTGACGGGCCACGTGGTTTGTTATCGGCACTTCTTACAGGGCCGGTATCTTTGCCACGAAACAGCTGGTTAATGTTACCATTAATACTGTTAGACATTTGTTTGTTCCTCCTTGAAAAGTACACGCAGATTCCTTTCTGCGGCTGAAGGTTTAATTGTAATGAACAGTGGATATAATATCCCTTATTGTCATCATACTGAGTTTGGGCTCAGTATAACATCGGGCGTTTGAAAATATTATTAAATAAATATTAAATTTACCCCTAAATGAAAAAAACTTCCAGAAAACCAAAGGTCTTCCGGAAGTAAAATTTCATTATTATTTTATTTTTTTGTTTTCTCATAGGCTTCAATGTACTGAATAATGAAGTCTACAGTGCCATCTATGCCAAGGATACTGGAGTTGATGCAAAGGTCATAGCTGGAAGCTCTGCCCCACTTTTTTGAAGAATAATAGTTGTAGTAGCTCTGACGCTGTTTATCTTTCTTGTTCATCATCTCACGTGCTTTGTCATCTGAGTTAATATCATCAAATCTCTCTTTTATCCTCTTGATCTTGCATTCTTCATTTCCAGTTATAAAGAGATTGAGGACGTTATCATAATCTGCCAGGGCATAGTCAGCACATCTTCCAACAATAACGCAAGGACCTTCATCAGCAATCTTCTTGATGGTGTCAAACTGAGCGAGAAAGACCTTGTGGCTGATAGGCATATCTACAAAGCTGGAGGCATTGTATCCAAAAGAATACGTATCCATTACCAGATTGTATAAAAACGAATTAGTGGGTCTCTCGTCGTGATTCTGGATCATTTCCTCGCAGAATCCACTTTCCTTGGCAGCTCTGCTAAGAAGCTCTTTGTCGTAGCATTTAATATCAAAATGCTTGGCAACAAGCTCGCCGATTTCTCTTCCCCCTGAACCAAATTGACGACCAATGGTAATTATTGTATTCATACGCATTTCTCCTTGGAGATAAATTATTGCTGTATCTGATTATATTTTATACTATTTAAGCACCTCAATCAAATGGGAAAAATACTCAGGCAACGGTGCATCAATCTCAATATACTCACCGGATACCGGATGAACAAAACCTATAGTCTTGGCGTGCAGACATTGGCCGTTTAGTTTGAACCTGCTTTTTCTGCCTGATGCGTATACTTCATCGCCAAGTAAAGGATGCCCGATATGAGCCATATGTACCCTTATCTGATGGGTTCTGCCGGTTTTGAGCCTGCATTCTATGTAAGTTAACTTATCCTCTTCAAAGCGCTTTAAAACGCGATAATGGGTAAATGCATTCTTGCCGCCGCTCTTAACTACAGCCATTTTCTTTCTGTCTGTGGCGCTGCGTCCTATGGGCTGATCTACATCGCCCTCATCTTCTTCAATTATTCCGTAGCAGATTGCATGATAAACGCGGTTGATAGAATGCTCTTTTAGCTGCTCAGCTATTTTCTGGTGTGAGTTGTCATTCTTGCAGATAATGACAGAACCGGTGGTGTCTTTATCGATACGATGGACAATTCCGGGTCTCATTACGCCGTTTATACCAGAAAGATTATCCTTGCAGTGATACATCACTGCGTTCACCAGTGTTCCCTCATAGTGACCGGCTGCCGGGTGAACCACCATGTCTTTTGGCTTATTAACAATAAGAATGTCATCATCTTCGTAGAGAATATCAATGGGAATATCCTGCGGAATAATCTCAGGCACCTGAAGCGGAGGAATCTCCATCTCTATTTCGTCGCCTTCGGATACAATAAAGCTGGCTTTGATATCCTTGCCGTTACATTTTACCTTGTTATCATCAATAAGCTTTTTGATATATGAGCGTGAAAGGCTGTCCATAAGCTCACTGATAAGCTTATCGATCCTTATTCCCTCGTATTCATCTGTGACAACAAACTCGAATAGATCGCTTTTTTGTTCCATCACTTGATTTCCCTGAATTTCTTCTGCTGTCTGAAGCTAAGGAAGCTGAAATCATCCTCCTTGTAATAAAACAGGAACAGTATCACAAAAAGAAATGTTGAAACAGTTACATATATGTCTGCAACATTGAAAATCGGAAAGTTGATGATTACGAAATAAATGAAATCAACCACATAGTCCTGTCTGACCCTGTCTATCATATTTCCGGCAGCGCCGCTTGCTATCATTACAAGAAGCACATGCATGATATTGTATTTCTTATCATCAGGCATTCTGAAAAGAACATATGCAATAATGCAAAGTATCAGAACTGCCACCAGGATAAAGAACACCTTTTGATTCTGCAGCATTCCGAATGCTGCTCCGCTGTTTTTGAGGAAATTCAGCTCGAGAACGCCTTTTATAATGGGAATTGCAGGCTTGTCCTGAAGATATTTTACTGCCAGATATTTTGTGAACTGATCCAGTCCAACAAGAAGAAGGATCATCACAAAATCTACAACAAGCAGTATTTTTTTCTTTTTACTAAGATTATTCATAGCTTAAAACCTTTTAATCATTATTTTCAATATAGATTATCTCATCAAGTGCATCAGACATCTCCTGTCTGGTTACTGTATCATCAATAAATGCCTTACCGATCTTTTTGAGCAGGATAAACTTAACCTTGTCTGAATCAGACTTTTTATCTGACTTAGTAATCTCAAGCACAGCATCTTTGTCGATGTCCTCAACGGAAATAGGAAGTCCAAAGGGAACGAACATATCACGGATCTCATAGTACTCTTCCATGGAAATAAGCTCTCTCTTCCAGGAAATGAATGCAGCCGCTACACATCCAAGAGCAACGCATTCGCCGTGAGACATTGTGAAATTCTTGTACTTTTCGATGGCGTGTCCAAGGGTGTGACCGAAGTTTAAAAGGGCTCTGTCACCCTTTTCAGTGGGATCCTTTTCAACTACAGCTCTCTTTATGTCACAGCTCTTTTGAACCATTTCCATTACTACTTCAGGTTCTCTGTCGTTTATCTCATACATATTCTCGATGAGGAATGTATAGAAGTTCTGATCCTTGATAAGTCCGTGTTTCATTACCTCTGCAAAGCCTGATGCATACTGCATCTCATCAAGAGTCTTGAGGGTGCTGATATTCATATATACCAGTCTTGGCATGTAGAAGGCGCCAACCATGTTTTTAACGCCGTCGAGGTCTACACCTGTCTTGCCGCCAATACTGCTGTCTGTCTGGGCTAAAAGAGTTGTCGGTATCTGTATAAATGCTACGCCCCTAAGGTATGTTGCGGCGCAGAATCCACACATATCACCGACTACACCGCCACCAAGAGCTACAAGCAGGTCATGTCTGTCAAAATGGCGCTCCATCAGGAAGCTGTAAATCTTTCTGATCTCATCAAGATTTTTGTTGTTCTCACCTGCAGGAATCTCATATAGCTCGCAGGTATCTGTAACATCTGCAAGAGCATCCTTTACATCTTTCCCATAAAGCTTGCTAACATTAGTGTCAGTTATTACAGCTATTTTTCTGCCCTCAAAGCCAAGAGCCTTAACTTCAGCTGAAAGCTCTGAAAAATCAGTTGTAAATACGATATCATAGCAAGGCTTATTCTGATAGTTTACTGTTAATCTGTTATCCATGGTCACTCCCTGTAAGTTTAATCAAAATAAAGAAAAAGCTGTTGACTGTAAATCTACATGTCAACAGCCTTAATATTTAATCTATCTGCTGTGGGCCCTCAATTCCGCCCCCAAAGGCTCCGCCTAAAATATTCTGGAAATCACCGGAAATATCAACAGAAGCTGGTGTAATGATAAATATGTATCTGGAAATCTTCTGAAGATTACCGGAAATTGCGAAGCATGAACCAGAAGTGAAATCAATGATTCTCTGAGCTATATCTACGTCAAGGCCCTCAAGATTGAGCACTACTGTGCGGTTAGCGAGAAGTGTCTCGGTGATCTCTCTGGCATCCTCAACGGATGTAGGTTTAATAACGCATACTTCCATTCCAGCGGTTGAAAGAGATTTCTTGGATCTTGTAGGCGCAACCTTTGGAGCAGGCTTTTTAAGCTTGTCTTCGGAAACCTCGATTGAAGGATCGTCCTTTCCAATAGGTGCTGAATTGTTGATCGACTCTACCTTGGAAGTAAAGCCCTCATCAGGCTCATCGTAGTAGCCGTCCTCTTCCCCATTAAGCTGTATAGCATTTAAAAATTTATCCATAAAACTCATAGCACATTGACTCCTCGTAAAAATAGTCCCAACAAACCTATATAATTTTAACTAATGTGACAAGTAATGTCAAATATCGTGAGTAAATTTATTCTCCTGAAGCTCCTTCATCCGATGATGTGACATCTGTGTCGGCATTTTCTGTGCTTTCACCTTCTAAAGACTCATCCAAACCAGGTTCTTCAGGCGTTTCCCTCTCTATGTCAGACGTGTATTGTTCTGATGATATATCAGCTGATTCATCTATAGAGATTTCATCAGATACTGAAGTTCCTTCTGACTCAGAATCTGATGAAGAATCTGAAGATGATGAAGAAGCCTTATTGTTCGCATCTACCGTTGAAGCATCCAGAACAATGTAATCATAAACACTAAGTCCATAGGTCGTGTTAGAACGAACTATAGAGTATTCATCATTCTGGTAAAGGATCCTGATCTGCCTGAAGTCTGCATAGCCCTTATTTATGTTGTAAACGCCTATAAGGGAATCTGTTCTGCTGACAGTATATCTTTGAGTTGAATCGGTTTTAATTAGGCTGTCTCCTGCCCTTAGCATATCCATGCCAAGATAAAACATGGTCTCGGATTCATTATATATATCGGTCTCAATAAACTCAGAAGTCTCTTTGCCCTGCTCATCGTATTTTACTCTGAGAACGCCTGTGGTGCCGTCATTGTTTTTAATCACGTAGTCCTTGGGCACCAGATAGAAATTTCTGTTAACGATGGATGAATTAGGGATCTTTAGACCCTTTTCATCTTCTGTAATAAGCTCGATATTGATAAATCTGTCTCTGCAGAAGGTTATCATGGAGTTTGTGAAGGTAAAGCGTACAAAGGTCTCTCCATCAGAGTTGGTATAGGTGGATACCTTGCCCCAGGACTCATCCTGGTTCTTGATAAATCTCACCTTGACGTATTCCAGATCAACCAGTTCCTGAACCTTTTCAGGATCATCTTCTCTAATAACAACAGACCACTCTTCACTGGTACAGAGCTTATATACAGGATCTCCGGATTTAACCAGATTGTTATTTATAAGCTGGGTCTTCTCATAATTAGACTCATCAAAAACTGCTGAAGTCATGCCCTCAAAAATCAGATCCTCATAGCCATCGATTGAATATATGACAATTCCTGTGTCCTGAGCATACCTGTAATTGATTGACTGCAGAGTTGCACTATTGGCATTCAAGGACTGAATATTGGCAAGGATACTGTTGTTGGAGAGCTTTTGAACAGTACCGTCAATACTAACCTTAAAATCATATACAGTGTGGAAATTATGCGGATCAAAGGAAGAATCAAAGCTGACGATCTGGGTACGAAGCTCAGTAAGATCATCATCACTAAGGGATACTTCTTCACTACCCTGGGACTTAAGATATTCCAGGAGCTGTCCGGATTCATCAACGGTGTAAACAAGGTTGCCAACGGCCACTCTTCCGCCTTCTGTAGCGAAATAGTTGATATAACCAGCTGTATCACTGGTTACTATCTTCTCAGTTCTAAGAGCTACAGCGTCATAGATATTGTTGGTTGAAAGAGATCCCTCTTTTACCTCATAACCAACCATATGATCCCTGCGGAAATATGTGATAACACTGATGATGATATATATTGCCATGACGGCAAAGAAAACCATACCAATATTGATATTGTTGATATTTCTGGGATATTTGGAAATCTTTGAATTGCGACGATCTGCCAATGCCTGTGTTTCCTTTAAATCTATTTGTATTCAGAATATAAGCCGCGGATAGCCGCGGCTTATAATAATTATCGTATTTAGAAGTTGATCAAAGTGAAATAACTACTTTGGACTTAACAGCTTCAGGAAGATCGGACTCATCTAATGAGACACTAAGAACAAACTCTACTCCGAATTTCTCACTGAGTTTCTCAAGTTTCTCAATAACGTCTGTGATGTCCTTTCCTTCAAGACAAGAGATGTTAAGGAAGCTGTCAAAATACATTTGCTGGAGATCGTGGTCCTGTGAAATGATACCACTAACGAATCCTATGAATTCATCAGGGTTTGTAATGCAAAAATCAGAAACAACTATTAAACGGATCTTGTTATTAAGTTCATACATGTGCTTGGTGTTCTTGTCAAGAAATACTACGCTGCCAAGAACGTTCTTAACCTCGGTGTTAACTTTGTCTAAGAGGCATTTTGTCTTTCCTTTTCCCTTTTTCCCAACAATTAACTGAACCATCGGCATACCCTCCTGCAAGTAGAAATTTTTATAGAAATATTATAAGTTATTAGACTATAAAAGACAACCTTAATTAACTATTTCATTTAGCAGTGATGACATATCGGTGTAAAGGGAGCCACTGTCTATATCCCGCATGATTACTGCAATATAAGGATTGGAGCTTGTATCTCTGGCAAGAAGGATCAGACAATGTCCTGCAGCCTGTGTGGTACCGGTTTTGCCGCCTATCACTGTCACTCCGGCGGGCTGAGGCTTATCTCCCCGTAAATATCCATTTGTATTGCTGATAGAAACTTCTTTGGATGATCCGTTGCTGTCAAGATAGCTGGTAGTATACTCTGTGGTATTTATTATCTCGCTAAATGTGTCATATTGCATCGCTGCATTGAAAATAAGGTACATGTCATAAGCTGTTACATAATGTCCATCTGCGGTAAGTCCGTGGGGATTGACGAAATGAGAATTGGTAGCTCCAATAGTAAGAGCTTCTTCATTCATCTTTTCAATAAACTGATCATATGTATCAAATATTCCCTGAGCGATGAGATTTGCCACGTCATTGGCTGAATAGATAAGAAGAATCCTGAGGGCCTGGTCCAAGGTAAGTCTGTCGCCCTCTTTAAGACCAATTTTCTGAGCACCGCTCTCTGTGACATATACATTAGAGCCTGCAACAAGGACCTGATCAAGAGATCCGTATTTAAGAGCAACAAGTGCAGTCATAATCTTTGTAAGGCTCGCAGGCTGTACCTGTTCATTGACATTTTTAGCATAAAGAGTCTCTCTTTTGCTCAAGTCAAAAAGACCTGCACTTGCAACCTCATTGACTGAAACTCCTGATGCATCAATATCAGAGTTTACAACACACAAATCGGAAGCAAATGTAGGATAATAAAGAGTGTTTCTGTTTTCTTCTGGTGAAGCGCTGACTGTATATTTGGATGAATATGTCAGACCGGAGCAACCGGTGGTAAGAAACATTCCCAACAATACTAAAATAAAAGGTTTAAGCAGCTTACTTGTACATTTCACGCCACTCAAGATCTCCTCTGTCCAGTGATTTAATAAGCAGTTCCGCAGAAGCAAGATTGGTAGCCACAGGAATATTATGCATATCGCAAAGTGTCATAACATTATTGATATCCGGCTCGTGAGACTTAACTGTAAGTGGATCACGAAGGAAAATAACCAGGTCGATCTCATTGTGCTCTATGGCTGCTCCCAGCTGCTGTGAGCCTCCAAGATGTCCTGCGAGATACTTATGAACTGTAAGATTTGTCACCTCTTCAATAAGGCGTCCTGTTGTTCCTGTTGCATAAAGGTCGTTCTTGCTAAGTATCCCCCTGTAAGCAATACAGAAATTCTGCATAAGTCTCTTTTTTGCGTCATGTGCTATAAGTGCGATGTTCATTAACTTATACCCTCCCTGTAATATATCTGTTGCCTTGTAATCTGACGTTTAATACAAAGCCTATACCCGCATATACACTGATAAGTGAAGTAAGTCCATAGCTCACAAACGGAAGCGGAATACCTGTATTAGGCATTATTCCCGTTGCTACACCCATGTTAAGAAATCCCTGAAATCCGATCCAGGCACCCACCCCTGCGGCAATCACTTCTCCTGCCTTGGTCCTGGCTCGTAGGGATATCATAAAGCACCTTATGGCGATAATCATGATGAGCGCCACCACAAGGCAAGCTCCAACAAAACCGAATTCCTCTCCAATAACTGTAAAAATGAAGTCAGTCTGTGATTCAGAAATGAAACCACCATTGAGAACCGAGCTGATCTCATTGGTGTTATAGCCCTTACCATAGAGTTGTCCGGACCCGATAGCCATCATGGAATTAAGGGTCTGGTAAGCATCTGAATTGGCATAGTCCTCAGGATGAAGCCACGCCAGGATACGCCTCTGCTGATAATCATGTAAAAGACTGCTGTCACCCTGAACCGCATTGTAAATAACAAACAACGCAGCTGGAACTGTCACTCCGATGACCGCCCAGACAATCCTTCTGTCGATACCTGCAACATAAAGTATTGAGGCAAATATAACCATTACCATAATACAGGTTGAAAGATCGGGCTGAGAAGCAATTAGTCCCAGTGGAACAGCCAGAAGCATCAGACAGATAACGATAAATCCAAGGTTTTTGACTTTATCCTTATATTTCATGATAAACTGCGCATAAAATAAAATCAATAAAATTTTGGCCGTTTCAGAGGGCTGGAACGTGATACCAAACAGATTTATCCACCTCTGCGCACCATTGGTACTACTGCCCAGCGGGGATAAAACCAGTCCAAGCAGAACCAGATTGGCAAGATATGCAAGAATATAAAGCTTTGTAAACCACAGGTAATCCAAAAGAGATATGAATACCATGGCAAATATTCCTGCAGCCATACCGAAGATCTGCTTCTTCTGAGATGAAGGATCAGCTGAGCTGATGGCCATTATTCCGATTACTGTAAGGCTTATGACCATGATGACCAGTGCAAAATCATAGTCTACCAGCCTGTATTTCTTTAAATAATCCATAGTTTTCCTTAATCTGCGTTTGTTGCTCCGTCCTGAAGTGTCTGAGCTGTACCGGAAATGATCTCGTCCTGATCACGAAGCTCAAAGTAATAAGCCAGTGCTTCCTTGGTGATCTGAGCAGCATAGCTGGAGGTATAACCATAAGCAATTCTTGTTGCTATGGCTATTTCAGGGCGCTCATATGGTGCATAGCATACAAACAGTGAATGGTTTGGTCTGTTTGCAGATTCCTGAGCAGTTCCTGTCTTACCTGCAACAGCAACGCCAAGATTTGCATAATATGATTTATCCTGTACAACCTGTCTCATACCGGTGTGGATCGCATTCCAGTAAGCAGGTGACATATCAATGGTATTTCTGACCTTGGCACTGTAGTCTTCAAGCAGATTGCCGTTGGGGTCAGTTGTTTTGTCTATAAGAGTAAGCTCATAGCAGGTACCGTTGTTGGCAACTGTTGTCACATATCTTGCAAGACCAACAGTTGTATAAGAGTTAGTACCCTGACCGATGGCAGAACGAACAGCATCCTGATCTGAAACCTGGGGCTCAGACTCTGCTATTTCGATTCCGGATTTTTCTGTCAGGCCGTACATATCCGCGTATTGCGCCAGCTTTTGAAGACCAATTTCAGGTGTGTACTGATTGCCCACAAGGCCAAGTCTGTAACCCACCTCATAGAAGAATACGTTACAGGAATTTCTGATACCGCCAGTTACATTAAGACCACCGTGACCTCTTGGATGTATCCAGCATCGTGGCCCCGGATTAAACTTATCAAAAACACCACTGCAGTAGATCACGGAATCCGTCGTTATTACGCCTTCATTAAGTCCTGCTGTAGCAGATACCATCTTGAAGGTGGATCCTGGAGCGGTTTTCTGCTGTGTTGCATAGTTGTAAAGAGGATTGGAGTTATCACTTCTGAGCTTTGCGTAATATGCCGCATCTACACCGTTTGCCATGAGATTGTTCTCGTATCCGGGATATGAAACCAGCGCAAGAACATCTCCGGAATTTACATCAGTAACAACCATTGAGCCGGTGCATGGATCCAATGCCAGCTGCGCCGGAGTAATGTCGAGATTGGAAATTCTGTTTACCATGAAGGTAAATGGCGATTCTCCGCCTCTCTCCCACACTGAAAGCTCCTCAGGATCCACATTAACTGCCTCCTGCTCCAAAAGCAGGTTGCATACCTGTTTGCCTGAAATATGATCATCCAGAAGAAGATACTTATAGAGCCTTGTCTGGAAGTCATAATCATCGGACAATACATCCTGAATGTAATCAGTTATCTGGTTGAATATCTCCTCAGAATCCGCATACTGATTCTCGATGGAAAGCTTTGAAACATCAACCCAGTTCATTGCGATCGTGTATTTGAGATACTCTGCCAGTGATATGGTCTCATCTTTGGTCCAGGCGATATAAACACTATCTTCTTTGTCTACCTTGGAAGAATCGATAATGCCGTTGCTATAGAGCATCGCAGCGATGTGGCTCATGTACCACTTATACTCTTTGCTCAGATTATCATAAGGAGTGTGCTTCTCTTTAAGCTCAGCCTCAATCTCAGCAAGCACCGCAAGATTCTTGGCCTCAAACTGCTCATAAACAGCTTTCTCGGTCTCTCCCGCGTCCTTTGCATTGAAATGGCTGATATTCACCACATCATTGTCAAAAATGGCATAATACACGTCATAAATAGGAATAACAATGTTGCTGGAACTAGATGTAGATGAAAAGGTATATGTCTTTACATTCTGAATCTTTGAAACAAGGATTCCAGCCAGTGACTGCTCAATGATGTTGTAGCAGGCCTTCGTCAGCTCTTTATCTATAGTCAGATAAACGTCATTTCCTGCAACTGCATCCACATAATTACTGGTCTCAATTACCTGACCGGTATTATCAACATAAACCGTCTCAGATCCCTTTGTACCCTGAAGTACGCTCTCCATTGACTGCTCAATACCCGATTTACCGACGGTATCATTGAGTCCATAACTGGAATTGGTCAGAGCAAGCGTAGCCAGCTCATCTTCAGAAATCTTACCTGTATATCCAAGAAGCTGTGAGAAATAAACTGAATCAACGTACTTTCTTGCTGTGCTCTCTTCAATAGAAACACCCTCGAGAGTATCAGCATTCTCCATGACATCAGCAACAGTTTTATCAGAAACATCGGAAGCCACTGTGGTATCGATGTATTTCTGATAACTGTTCTGGCTCATGTTGTATCTGATATTGAGTATCTTAAGGGCCTTTGACTTGGTATATATTCTCATAGGCACACAATCGCCGCTAGGATCGTTATTGCCGATTTTAAAGGTCTTGCACATATCAGCAACAACCTCATCGGCAGTCTTGGTCTTTTCCTCGTACTTAAGGTCATTTATGGAGCTGTGACCATAAACATCCGCCAGAAATCGCAACAGCTGATTGCCTTCAACCGTGTATTCAAAGGCATTGGCATCATTGAGAATGATCCCGAAATCCTGATCAACGCTGTCGCCGTTCTTCTCGATTATGTCGATGAGTCTGTTCAGAGTATCGTTAATTGCTTTACTCTTACCTGAACCGGACTTGTAAACGTCCTCAATGGTTACAGAGTTGGCCAGCTCATTATAAGCTAAGAGATTTCCGTTTCTGTCGTAGATATTTCCTCTTGCCGCTGCAATAGTCTTCTCTTTTTTGATCTTGAGTTTGAAGGAATCAAGATAGTACTCACCGTTTACTACCTGAAGGAAAAAGAGCCTGTAGACCAATAAACAGCTAAGGATCACCAGCACAGAGGAAATAATAACAGCTCTGGAGGTTATGAACTTTTTAAACTCTTCAAAGAAATTATCAAACAAATCTGTTGGCGCTCCTTTGTTCTCTCTCATCTATGGCATTGTTCACCCATAGAATAAACGGGTAATAGAAAATCGCTATTACCGCAGTATAAACCAGCTCAGGAATAATAATGCTGGTCATGTAATATCCAATATCAAATTTGGTTCTGAATAAAAACATAAGGACATAGCAGACAAAACCAAAGATAAAGTCCGCAAGACTGATGATCAGAATAGGTATTGCGATATTCTGTGTAAAAAATATTACGTGAAGCTTACCCACAAGAAAACCTATATACATGTAAATAAGCGCATAGAAACCAATATATGTGCCGAAAAAGATATCTACCAGAAGCCCGCAAAAGAATCCTACCAAAAGTCCGGATCTGTCACCCTTAATAAATGCTGTTGACGCCGTAAAGATCAGCAACAGATTAGGCGTAATACCACCAAAATCCAGAACTCTGAACAGAGTGGTCTGGAGAATGAATGATACTATCACCATTATGAAGTTGAACAACAGGCGCCTGAAATTCATATTACTCAATCACCAATCTGCTTCTTCTGATCCAGCAGCACCAGAACCTCATTCATGTGCTCAAAGTCCACTGCCGGCGTTATCTTTCCTGATTTTGTCAGGTTATTTGAATCATCATCTATTGTTGAAATGTATCCGATAAGTATGCCCGGAAGGTATTTATCACTGATATTTGATGTAACAACCTTATCACCGATACTTACCTTATCTGCTTCATCAACCAGCTTGGAAAAGCTGATAAATCCCTGTTTATAGAGCTCTAAATCACCTGTAACGATCAGATTATCTGAGGATGATAAAACCATTCCACTGACCGCAGCGTTATCAGCAATGATTGACTGAACCTTGGCCCAGTCAGGTCCCACATCGATAACTCTGCCCACAAGGCCGCCTCCTGCAATGACATTCATATCTATCATGACGCCATCATCAAGACCCTTGTCTATAACAAAGGAGTGATACCAGTTACCGGCATCTTTTGCGATGATCCTCGCGCCGGTCTTCTGATAATCCTCATACATTGCATCAAGCTGATATAGATTTCTAAGCTCAGTAAGCTCATATTTTTCCTGCTCGAGATTGGTGTTAGCGATTGTCAGCTCGTCAATCTGAATCTTGAGCTGCTCATTTTCCTCTATAAGCTGAGTAATTGATGAGAGCTTATCCGTTGTATCTCGTAAAAAAGATCCCACAGTAGTGATACCCTTTTGAAAGGGCACAACAAAAACACCAGCAAAGGAGTTCAGTGGTCCGGTAAACAGGCTGGTGTTAAAGGTTATTATGATAGTTGCAACGCACACTATTGTAAGAATAAAGAGGAGATATTTACTTGGTAGAGTAAATTCGTCTCCTCCTCTCTTGATAATGGGACTCATTTATTTATCCTCTTCGATTCCATATGCAAGAGCTTTGTACTGATCCTCCTTGATGATCTTGGCAAGACCCATGGCAACTGATCCGATAGGATTTTCGGCGATATTTACGTTAAGACCTACGCCATTGCTGAGTCTCTGTGCAAGGTGGCAAACCTGAGATGCACCACCAGTAAGGTAGAGACCATGCTTGAAAATATCGGCAGCAAGCTCCGGAGGAGTCTTCTCCAGTGCAGCCTTTATGTTATCAAGGATCACATCGAAGTTTTCAATAAGTGACTGATTTATGAGATCAGTAGGAATCTGTCTCTCTACAGGAAGTCCTGTTACGATATCACGGCCATAGACAACGGCGTCCTTGCCCTCTTTCTCAAGATCTTTGAGTGACATCTTAACACCTTCAGATGTCTTTTCGCCGATAAGAAGACCGAACTCCTTACGGATGACGTTTCTGATGGACTCATCAAATTTCTTGCCGCCGACCTTGATGAGCTTACTTACAACGATACCTCTCAGTGAAAGGATAGAAATCTCAGTTGTGTCATAACCAACGTTAACAACGAGAACACCCTGAGAATTCATAACATCTACGTTCATTCCAAGACCGTCTGCAAGAGGCTTCTTAACCATCATGATCTTCTTGGCCTTGATGCCTGCATCGTTAATAAGGTCGTGGAAAGCTCTTCTTTCTACCTCAGTGACATCCTTAGGTACAGCGATATAAACTTCACATGGCTTAACGTTGCCCTTCATCTGATCTGTGATAAAGAGCTTTACAAGTGTCTCCATGTGCTCGATGTCTGCGATAACACCGCTGTTGAGAGGATAAGAGATCTTGATCTTATCCGGTGCCTTCTCGTACATGTCATATGCTGAATTGCCGTATGCGAAAACGTGGGTCTTGTTTTCGATGGCGATCATGTTCTTTTCTACGGTAAGTCCGTCTTCGTCTCTGTTGTAAATCTTGATGTTACTGGTTCCAAGATCGATTCCAAATATATTAGCCAAAACAGCCTCCTTAAAAATACTATTATGTGATGATACGGATTGCTCCGTTAATGCTCATAATCCGACATATTATTGTAACACAATTAAACCTTTATCTACAAGCCTTTGTAAGGTCTTAAGGATACCCAATTTTGCATGTGGCCATGTCAGACCACCTTGGAAAAATACCGAATAAGGCTCTTTTATCGGACCATCCGCAGAAAGCTCAATTGAAGATCCAGAAACAAACGCTCCGGCCGCCATGATAACCTGCGCATCATATCCCGGCATATCCCAGGGCTCCGGTGCAACAAAGCTGTCAACCGGCGCAGCTGCCTGTACTCCCTCGCAGAATGCAATGACGCCCTCAGGCCTGCCAAATGTCACAGCCTGAATAATATCGTATCTCTCCTCTGTCGCATTGGGAACCACTTCAAATCCAAGCTTTTCATAAATGTTTGCTGCAAATATTGCTCCCTTTAGTGCAGATGCAGTTACTGTAGGAGCCAGGAAAAATCCCTGATAAAACTGAGGAAGGATTCCGAGAGATGCTCCAACCTCTTTTCCAAGTCCCGGAGAAGTCAGTCTGAACGCAGCATTTTCAACGCACTCCTTCTTGCCGGCAATATATCCGCCAATAGGTGCCAGTCCGCCGCCCGGGTTCTTTATAAGTGAGCCAACAACCATATCAGCACCAACGTCAGTCGGCTCAATGGTCTGCACAAACTCACCATAGCAGTTGTCTACCATGCAGATAACCTCAGGCTTAATACCCTTTATAAAGCTGATCAGCTCGCCAATCCTCTCAACTGACAGCGTAGGCCTTGTCTGATATCCCTTTGATCTCTGAATCGTCACCAGTTTAATATTCTTATTTGTCAAAAGAGCTTTCTCAATCCCTTCAAAATCAAAAGCCCCACCAGGTAACAGATCAACCTGAGTATAATCAATCCCATACTCCTTAAGTGATCCCTTTGATGGTCTGATTCCAATAACCTCTTCAAGAGTGTCATAGGGCTTTCCTACAGGTGAAAAGAGCATGTCACCTGGGCGAAGGTTACTCATAAGAGCCAACGCCAGCGCATGAGTTCCACAGGTAATCTGAGGTCTTACCAGCGCATCCTCTGTATGGAAAACTGAAGCATAAACAGCCTCCAGCTTCTCACGACCTATGTCATTATATCCGTATCCCGTAGTTCCAAGAAGGCATGCCTCAGAAACCTTGTTGTCCTGCATTGCCTTAAGAACTTTAAGCTGATTATATTCAGCGTTCTCGTCAATCTTCTCAAATCTATCTTTCAGTGAATCAAGTATCTTATCACCAAAAGCAACAACTTCCTTTGAAATTCCAAGTTCTTCGTAAATCTTACTGTTCATAAATCCTTATCATCTCTTTCAAAATCTTATCTTCGTCTCTGTCAAATTCCCGCTTGTCTACCCAGATGACCTCTTTTTCTCTCTTAAACCATGTGAGCTGGCGCTTTGCGAAGTGCCTTGTATTTCTCTTTATAAGATAAACAGCTCTTTCCAGGTCGTATTCGCCCTTAAGATAGCCTATCATCTCCCGGTATCCAAGTCCTTGCATGGAGGTCGCCGACTCAGGTAAATCCATAGCCATCAGCTCTTTTACCTCGGTTTCAAGTCCTTCATCTATCATCTGGTCAACACGGCGATCTATCCTGTCATAGAGAACAGCTCTGTCATCTGTCAGAACAAAATACTTAAAGTCATAGGGCGATGTCCTCTCATGCTGTTCCTTGTTGTGCTCAGAGATCTTTCTGCCGGTCTTCGTGTAGTATTCCAATGCTCTAATAACGCGCTTTGAGTTGTTTTCGTGTATAGCCTCAGCCGATTCGGGATCAACCGCCATCAGCTCCTCATGAAGCACATGTACGCCCTCGGTTTCAGCTCTTTTCTCCAGCTCATGACGATAACTCTCATCCTCGTCGGTTTCTGTAAAATCGATGTCATAAAGAACTGCCTGAATATAAAAGCCTGTGCCACCAACAATGATCGGCACTTTGCCCCGGGATGTGATATCCTCAATGGCCTTCTTGACCAGTCCCTGAAAAACAAAGACGTTGAAGTCCTCATGGGGATCGAGAAAATCGATCAGGTGATGAGGAACTCCCTCCATTTTCTCAGGAGAGATCTTGTCTGTACCGATGTTCATGTATTTATACACCTGCATAGAATCAGCGGAGATTATCTCTCCGCCAATGCTCTTAGCAAGTCTTAACGACAGCTTTGTCTTGCCTACCGCGGTAGGTCCGGTTATAACAACAAGTTTTTGTTTATCCATTATTCAACAACTCTCTTAAACTTCTTGTCAATCTCGTATTTGCTCATGGAAATGATCGTAGGTCTTCCATGAGGACAGTTATATGGATTTTCAAGAGTCAGAAGCTCGTCCAGAAGAGCTTCCATCTCGGCTCTGCTCATCTTGGTATTACCCTTTACAGATGCTTTGCAGGCCATGCTGGCTATCTTGTAGTTGATAACATCCGGTGTTCTGGAAGCGCCGCTCTCGTGTGAAAGCTCGTCCAGGATCTGAATGAACATATCCTTTTCGCTATCGCATCCAAAAAGGTCAATGGGAATAGCTCTCATAGCATACTCCCGGCCGCCGAAGTTTTCAATATTAAAACCAAGCTTTTCGAAATACTGCCTGTAGGTAAGGAACATCTCTTCCTCTGCGCTGCTGAGTGCCACGATAACGGGAGGATTAACCATCTGAGAGAGCATCTCTCCGTTGTTGTATCTCTTCATCATGCGCTCATAATTGACCTTCTCGTGAGCAGCGTGCTGATCTACAAGGAAAATCTTGTCCTTAAAAGCGATGATCCAATAGGTACCAAAGATCTGTCCCAGGATCTCATATTCCTTGACGTTATCTTTGGAAAGAACCTTGTCGTCAAAGAGGTCCATCTGGACTACTTTTTCAACTATTACAGCATCCTCGTGCTTGATGATCGGTGATGGATGCTCGTTTTTCTCAGCAATGCTGCCGTCTGAATCGCCAAATATTCTGGTCCAGACAGCGGATTTGTTGCTGTCCTCAATCTTGATTGGCTCAGCTTTGACACCCCTTGCAAATACAGGTGTATCCTGGCTGATCTTGTGTTTCTCAAGACGAAGTGCTTCAAAAGGTTCTGGCGAAAGAGCTTTCGGTGCGGGTGCAGGTGCTTTCTGTACCTTGCCCTGTTCCTGCTCGCCACTTACAGAATCCCCTGCGGTTTCAGGAGCCACTACAGCAGCCTTTTCTTCTACATCCTCATCTTCTCCAAGAAGCGCATCCGGAATCATTTCCTTGTTGTGAAGCGTGTTCTCAACATTTGATCTGATAAACTCATAAACCTTGGTCTGCTCACCAAACCTTACTTCCAGCTTGGCAGGATGCACATTGACATCAACCTGAGCCGGATCCATCCTCAGATGAAGGATTGCAAAAGGGAACTTGTGCATCATCAGATACTGTTTGTATCCTTCTTCCAGAGCCTTGGACATAACCTTGTCCTTAACATATCTTCCGTTAACAAAGAAAATCTCAAAGTTACGGTTTGACCTGTTAATAGATGGCTCACCCAGATATCCTTCAAGGATCATTCCATCCTCTTCAGCCCTGATTGGCAGAATACTCACAGAAATATCTCTTCCGTAAATCCTGTAAATTATCTCTTTTAAATCACCATTTCCTGATGTAGAGAATTTGTCATCTTTATTGTTAATATAGCGGAAAGAAATCGTAGGATTATCAAGAGCCATATGCTCCATCACATCCCCGATATAACTGGCTTCGGTCTGTGCTGTCTTGAGGAACTTCTTCCTGGCAGGAGTATTGTAAAAGAGATTTCGGATGATCAGAGTTGTTCCATCCGGCGCACCAATCTCTTCAAATGCAGCCTCCTCGCCGCCATTTATGCAGAATCTGGTTCCAACCAGTTCATCCCTTGTTTTTGTGATCAGATCAACCTGCGCAACCGAAGATATACTTGAAAGCGCCTCACCTCTAAATCCCAGCGAATGGATGGAAAAGAGATCGTCGATCGTTTTAAGTTTACTGGTTGCATGGCGCTTAAAGGCCTTCCTGATCTGGCTCTTCTCAATGCCGGAGCCGTTATCAGTAACCCTTATCATATCGATTCCGCCGCCCTTTATCTCGACGGTAACGGCAGTTGCGCCGGAATCTATGGCGTTCTCCACCAGCTCTTTTACCACGCTGGCAGGCCTCTCCACCACTTCTCCCGCCGCTATCTGATCTATTGTATTCTTATCAAGCTCATTGATAAATGCCATCAGCTCTTCCACCTGTTCTTAAGGTCGCTTTGCAGTTTATAAAGCGTGTTAAGTGCATCCATTGGCGTCAGGGTTGTGATGTCGATCTCCTGAAGACGCCTTAAAACTTCTTCGTCGGTAACTGTATCAAACAGTGACATCTGGTTGGTGTCAACTTCGTCGTAGTGCTTAACCTTCACCCTCTTGTCACTCTTGTTGTCTTTGGCAATGCTCTGAACCTTATCGGTTATGTCGTTGTCCGTAAGCTCTGCAACAATCTCTTTTGCCCTGTCAATGACCATGTCCGGAACTCCGGCAAGCTTGGCAACCTGAATACCATAGCTCTTGTCGGCGCCGCCCTTGATGATCTTACGTAAAAAGACAATGTCGTCGCCATTTTCTTTTACAGCAATGCAGTAGTTGTTGACGTTGTCCATCTTGCCTTCAAGCTCGGTGAGCTCGTGGTAGTGGGTGGCAAAAAGTGTCTTGGCTCCAAGAATCTTGCGGTTAGAGATGTGCTCAGTAACTGCCCACGCGATGGCAAGACCATCAAATGTAGAAGTTCCGCGGCCGATTTCGTCCAGAATAAGGAGCGAATCCGGGGTTGCGTTACGAAGGATGTTTGCCACTTCATTCATCTCAACCATGAAGGTTGACTGTCCGCTTCCAAGGTCATCAGAAGCACCAACTCTGGTAAATATCCTGTCAACAACGCACATGTCGGCTTTATCTGCAGGAACAAAGCTTCCTATCTGGCACATTAAAACGATCAGCGCGGTCTGCCTCATGTAGGTGGACTTACCAGCCATGTTAGGGCCTGTGATTATGTTGATACAGTGCTTTTTATTGTCGAGATATGTGTCATTAGAGATGAACATATCAGATGTATCAAGCATTCTCTCAACCACCGGGTGACGACCGTTTTTGATATTGATCTGACCCTTGTCGTTGAGCTGTGGTTTCACATAATGATTTTTCTCAGCTACATATGCAAGGGATGCATATACATCCAAAAGAGCTATCGCCTTGGCTGTAGCCTGTATCCTGTCAATCTCAAGAGCGATGGAATCCCTGATCTTGCAGAACATTTCATACTCAAGATTGTTGAGCTTGTCCTGAGCATTTAAGATTGTATCCTCAAGCTCTTTTAACTGTGGTGTTGTGTAACGCTCACAATTTGTAAGAGTCTGTTTTCTTATAAAGTAATCCGGAACCTTGTCCTTGAAGGAATTGGTTACCTCAAAGGAATAGCCGAATACATTACTGTATTTAATGCGAAGATTCTTGATCCCGGTCTTTTCCTTTTCTTCCTCTTCCATCTGGGCAAGCCATTGCTTGCCGTTGACTCCGGCTTCTCTGAAGTGATCGATGTCAGCGTCAAAGCCGTCCTTGATGATTCCGCTCTCCTTGATAGCAAGTGGAGGCTCCTCAACAATAGACTTGTCGATGATGTCGTGGATATCTGTCAGCGGATCCAGATCTTCTGCGATCATATCTATTCCCTGATCTCCTGAAAGATCAGAAAGTGCTGTGATTATGGCAGGTATCATCTTGATGGAGTTCCTGAATGCCAGAAGATCCCTTGGATTAGCTGTCTTGAAGACTATCTTGGACATTAGCCTTTCAAGGTCATATACAGGATTTAAATACTCCCTGATCTCCTCCCTTGGAACAACGTTCCTGACCAGCATCTCCACAGCGTTCTGGCGAAGAAGTATCTCTTCCTTGTCAACGAGAGGCTGCTCAATAAAGCTCCTGAGCATCCTGGCACCCATGGCTGTCTTGGTCTTATCAAGAACCCAAAGAAGTGTCCCTCTCTTCTGCTTATCCCTCATGGTCTCTACCAGTTCAAGATTACGCCTGGTGGAACCATCAAGAAGCATGTACTTGCTGGTGAGGTAAGGATATATGTGAGTGATATTACTGATGTCAGACTTCTGCATATCAATGAGATACTGCAAAAGAGCTCCTGACGCCACTACACCGTTAGGAAAATCATCAACACCAAGACCGATCAGCGAAGATACTTTAAAGTGCTTCATAAGAAGTTTCTTGCACATATCCTCGTCAAAATATCTGTCCTCAACGGGATTTATAAATATCTGCTGTCTGTTTCTAAGCTCATCAAGATCTGCTCCCGAGAACTCAAAGGCGTTGTTGCAGATAATCTCTGAAGGCGAATATTTGCCTATTTCATCCATAACAAGACGCAGTGAATCAACCTCAGTAAGATAATAGTCACCTGTTGTGACATCCGCTACTGAGATTCCAATATTATCCGGAGAATAGAATATACTCATCAAATAGTTATTCTTAGTCTCCTCAAGGGACTGCATATTAAGATTTGTTCCCGGAGTTACGATCCTTGTGACTTCTCTTTTAACAATGCCCTTAGCAAGCTTGGGATCCTCCATCTGCTCGCAGATAGCCACTTTGTAGCCTCTTGAGACGAGCTTATTAAGGTATGAATCCACTGCGTGAAAAGGTACTCCGCACATGGGAGCTCTCTCCTCAAGGCCACAGGCTTTACCTGTGAGGGTCAGCTCCAGCTCTTTTGATGCAACAAGAGCATCGTCAAAAAAGATCTCATAGAAGTCTCCAAGCCTGTAAAAGAGGATGCAGTCCTTATATTCCTGTTTGGTGGCAATATAATGCTGCATCATTGGAGACACTTTTGTTATATCAACGCTTTCAATCATTAACTAATTTCCCCAAATAATAAAATCCGTGACACTCATCAAGGCTGACCTCGGCAAACTGCCCGATAAGTGATTCATCCCCCGGAAAATGTACGAGAGTGTTGTTCGACATTCTTCCTGTCAGAAGTGAGCTGTCGTGCTCATTTACGCCCTCTACAAGTACATTTTCAACTCTTCCCTGTAATTTAGATGCCTGATCTTTGGCTGAATCCTGTACCACCTTAAGAAGCGCATCGAAGTTCTCCTTGACCACATCTTCGGGAACCTGGTCCTCAAAGGATGCTGCCGGAGTTCCTGTTCTCTTTGAATAAATGAAGGTGAAGGCGTTGTCGAAATGTGCCTTCTTAACTACATCTATAGTCTCCTCGACAGCTGCCCTGTCCTCCCCCGGGAAGCCGACGATGATATCTGTAGTTATAGCAACCTCAGGAAGTCTTGTCCTGATCTTGTCCACCAGCTCAAGATATGCTTCCCTGGTATATTTTCTGTTCATCCTGCGAAGGATCTCGTTGTTTCCGGCCTGTAGAGGCAGGTGTATGTGCCTTGCAATCTTAGGATTTGAAGCGATGACATCAAGAAGCTCATCTGAGAAATCCTTCGGGTGAGGTGTCATGAATCTTACTCTCTCAATTCCCTCGACTTCGCAGACCATCTCAAGAAGTTTTGCAAAAGAGATCTTGTTTGGATCATCATCTTTGAAATCAAGGCCATAGGAATTTACATTCTGGCCAAGAAGCATTACTTCCTTAACTCCGTCTGCAGCAAGCTTCTCGCACTCTCTGATGATATCCCTGGGTGATCTGCTGCGCTCACGACCTCTTACATAAGGCACGATGCAGTATGTGCAGAAGTTATTGCATCCAAACATGATATTAACGCCGGATTTGAAAGGATATTTCCTCATTACGGGAAGATCTTCAACAATCTTGTCAGTTTCCTTCCAGATATCTATGATCATTCTGTCAGAATCCAGTGTTGTGTTTAATAACTCAGCAAATTTGTAGATGTTGTGAGTCCCAAAGATAAGGTCGACAAACCTGTAACTTTTCTGAATCTTCTCAACAGCACTCTGCTCCTGCATCATGCATCCGCAGATGGCTATCTTCATGTTAGGATTCTTTTTCTTAAAAGCACTGCATTGTCCAAGTCTTCCAAGAACTCTCTGATCCGCATTGTCCCTGACTGTGCAGGTGTTATAGATTACAAAATCCGCATCCTCGCTCTCGGTCTCCTCGTAACCGGCAAGCTTAAGGATAGCCAGGAGCTTCTCGGAGTCCCTGGCATTCATCTGACATCCAAAGGTGACAACGCAGGCAGTAAGCTTTCTTCCAAGCTCAGCTGAAAGGGTGTCAACCTTCTCTTTCACCTTATCAATGTATTCAAGCTGCTTAAGACTCTCTGCATCCTGAACGTTTTCTTTACTGCTGTTTAAAATATTTATTTCCATTTACCTAAAAACTCTTTCTAAAACTCTAAATTACTTGTATGCATCAACAATTCCCAGAAGGATCTCTACAACTTTCTTCATCTCCTGGATTGATGCGTATTCATATTTGCCGTGGTAGTTATATCCGCCAGTGCAGAGGTTAGGACAAGGAAGCCCCTTGTATGAAAGCATAGCTCCGTCTGTGCCTCCGCGGATCGGGCTGTCGATTGGTGTTACACCCAGATCAGTCATTGCCTTCTTGGCGTTATCAACAAGGTGCTGGTGAGGCTTTATAAGCTCAACCATGTTGAAATACTGATCCTTTAAGTTAACCTCTACAGTTCCCTCTCCATACTTCTTGTTAAGGAATTCTGCTGCGGACTTAAACAGCTCTTTTTTCTCTTCAAAGAGCTTCTTGTCGTGATCTCTTATAATGTATGAAGCTTCTGCACTGTCGCAGGTTCCATTTATGTCGCAAAGGTGGAAGAAGCCCTCGCGGCCCTCTGTGTACATCGGATTCTGGAACACAGGAAGAAGTGAGTGGAATTCGAAACAGATCAGTGATGCATTGATCATCTTGTTCTTGGCATCTCCGGGATGAACGCTTCTGCCTCTTACCTTGATAACGCCTTCAGCTGCGTTGAAGTTCTCATATTCCAGCTCTCCAAGTTTGCCGCCATCGACTGTATAAGCGTATTTGGCACCGAATCTCTCGATATCGAAATAATCTGTGCCGCCTCCGATCTCCTCATCAGGAGTGAAGGCAATTTTGATATCGCCATGCTTGATGGAAGGATCATTTAAAAGAGCTTTTGCTACGGCCATGATCTCGGCAACGCCGGCCTTATCGTCTGCTCCAAGGAGTGTTGTGCCGTCGGTTACAATGAGGTCCTCGCCGATATGGTTTTTAAGCTCGGGGAAGTCCACAGGTGAAAGGACAACCTTTTCAGCTTCTGACAGAACAATATCATTACCATCATAATTCTCAACGATACGCGGCTTAACATCCTTACCAGAAACGGCATCGGAAGTGTCCATGTGAGCGATAAACCCGATCGCAGGTGAATCTGAGCCTGTATTACCAGGGATTGAAGCATATACATAGCAGTGTTCTTTGTCATAATAAACATCACTTGCGCCGATGTCTGTCAGCTCTTTTGCAAGTAGTGAAGCAAGATCATGCTGCTTCATGGTAGATGGTGATGTTCCCGTTGAGTCATCAGATTGAGTATCAATCTTTACGTAGGTTAAAAAGTCTTCAATAAGATCAAAGTTTTTCATTATTTTTTTCTTCCTGTCTTTCTCTTTTTTGCGTTTTTCTGAGCAGCCTTTGGGGAATATGTGCTCATGTATATTCGAACTGATCTGTCTGCTACAAGTTCAGTAAATGCGCTTGTCTGGATAGCTGCAGGAGCTATATCTGTGCTCGAAGCTTTGGGCTTAGGAAGAGGCTTAAGACCTCTCTCATCCGTATCACAGACAAGCTTCCACTCATATCCTTCAGGCAGGTCCGGAAGTGCCATTTCCTGTGGTGTCCAGTGCATGTTGAAGAACACGTAGATAAAAGGCGAATCCTTGCGGTCAGTGTCATACAGTCCGCAGAAAAGCATTCCCAGCATATGGCTGTGGCCGGAAAGATCAGGTCTCCAGGCTTCTTTGCCATGGCAGGACAGATCGGGATATCCGCAGGATATGTAATCCATCTGTTTGAAAGGAGCGCGCTCGTGAAGGATCCTGTTGCCAAATCTCAGAGATGAAAGATATCTGACATATTCAAGGATATCGCTGTTCCTCTCCATAGCTTTCCAGTCAACCCAGCCGATCTCGTTGTCCTGGCAGTAGGGATTGTTGTTGCCGTTCTGGCTGTTTCCAAACTCATCTCCGGCAAAGATCATAGGTGTTCCCTGGGCAAAGAAAAGCATTGAGAGAACGTTTTTGATCTGCTTTTTACGGAGCTTAAGTATATCGTGCTTCCTGGTGCGGCCTTCGATACCACAGTTCCAGCTAAGGTTATTGTCTGTGCCATCCTTGTTGTTCTCGCCGTTTTCCTCGTTGTGCTTGTGCTCATAGGAAACCAGGTCCATTAGTCTGAAGCCTTCGTAGTCACAGATGTAATTGATTACTCCGTGATCCGGGCCAGATGCTATCATAGCCTTCTGGAAATCAGAGACACAGTTGTCGTCGCTCTTAAGGAACCTTCTGCTGTGATATAGAAATGCATTGTTATAATCTGCAAGGAGCCTCGTACTTACAGGGCTGCCCTCGTAAATATCCCAGTAATTAAAGTGTTCGTACCAGATCTTGATATCTGTAAACAGCGGCTCATTTGTAATGAGGCGAAGCGGAATAACGCTGCCCTTCATGTGGAAGCCATCTACATGATAAGTGCATCTCCAGAATCTAAGTGCGTCAATGATAAGAGTTCCGCTCTCATGCTCGTCAAAATAGAACTGCATGATAACTTCAAGACCATTCTGGTGCATGGTCTTAACAAAGCTCTTGAACTCATTTTCTGCATCCTGAGGATTCTCGCAGTATGCGGTCCTTGGTGCAAAGTAATAGCCCTTTTTAAAGCCCCAGAAATTGGGCTTTAGAACAACGCTGTTCTTGTCGGAAATTTTTCCATTATTTGAATATAAATTGGAACTTCTCTTGTCAGATCTTTTGTTGGCGTAATCGATCTCGTTCATCTCATAGGCAGGCATCAGCTCAACGGCTGTGACTCCAAGAGATTTAAGGTATGGAATCTTCTCTATGATTCCGGCAAATGTTCCCCGTTTTGCCACGGGAACGTTGCTGCTGGGGCTCTTTGTAAATCCCCTTACATGCAACAGGTACACAAAGCTGTCCTCGTAAGGAGTAAAGCTGTGTTCATCCCCCTTCCAGTCGAAGGTGTCGTGGGATGTGGTAAAATCGGCCTTATTATCGAGCTTGGCTCTTATATCTGCATCAGGTACAAACTGCCCAAACTTCTCCAGGCCGTAGAACTGTTTGGCGTATGGGTCACAGAAAAACTCATCATCAGAAAAATAGTTGTAGGAATCGTAATCTTTTATGTTCTCGATCCCTGAAATCCTGGCCGAATAGATAGCTCCTCTCTTAAGTGAGTCGGGAAGCTCTATTTTAAGCGGTTTGATTTCGCTGTTTTTCTTAGACGGGTAAAGAACTATGCCACGAGTCTTGTTTTCATTGAAAACGCTTCTTACCACAAGGCTCCTGTCATAGTCTATATAACACCCTAATGGATATGGTTTTTCTCTGCTGATAGTGATTTTTGATGTCATTTTTCACCTGATTTTCAGATAAATTATTGTTTGCGACTCTATATTTTAACACATTTGGCCTGATTATGCACACAAACAATCAGTAATTATGCTATACTTAGCTTAACAAAATCATTATTTCACTATTCTAGGAGGTCTGTATGGAATTTTCCAAGATCGCAACTGACATGAACACCAGGATTGAGAACGGCGAACAGGACACAGTTGACGTAGAAATCGAGTCTAAAGAAGGCAAGATCGAAGTCGTAACCTGCGCAATTATCATCGTTCTTACTGTAAATAGCAAGGATTACATCGTTCTTCTGCCTCTTGATGAGAACGGCCAGAATCACGACGGTAACGTATGGTTCTATGAGTTTATCTACAAGGGAGCAGATGAAGAGCCTGAGCTCGGCTACATCAGCGATGATGCTGAATATGAAGCCGTTGCAGAGGCCTTCAACCTCTATCTTGACGATGTTGAATTTGACGAGCTGGTTGAGCTTCCCGAGGAGGGTTCAGAAGAAGTCTGACCACTCTTATAGTTCTTTTCCCAGAGATCTCTTATGGGCTTTAAGAACCTTGTAGGCAGCATTTTATTCTCTTCAGTTCCGGTTATATAAGACATTATGAGCGCCTTCTTTGCTCTGGTCATGGCCACATAGAGCATACGGCGCTCTTCTTCTATCTGGGCGGGCGTCACAGCACTTCTTGCGGGCAGAATTCCCTCGTTTAAATCCGGCAGCCATACGATTTCAAACTCCAGTCCCTTGGATCCGTGCATGGTCATTATTTTGACCCTGTTTCCACCGGTATCACATTTCTTTTTAGTCGCCTTGTTTTCGGCTTCCTCATCTCTTTTGTCTATAAGAAAATCAAGAAATTTCCCTGTGTCCATGAAACTTACTGCGATTTCTTCAAGATAATTCAGTGCTTCGTTTGACTTAGGGCACACTGAATCGAGTCCTATGCTTCTTCGCATGTATCTCATCATCAGCGACGGTCGTAAATGAGAAATCATATCAATATGCCTGAAGAACTCCTTAACAGTCTTACATCTGTGTTTATTGCCAGCATAGTACCTCAGCACTTCTTTCTCACTCACTACTTCATTCATAGCGCATTCCCTTGAAATATAGCGCATCGGCTTGTTGATTATCTTATAGAAGTCGCTTCTCTTATGTCCTTTCAGGGCAAAAGACATATAGGCAATACATAATTCTACGCAAGGGTCAAGAATTGTACTTTTTGTTCTTTCTTCAAGATTCGATGGAATCCCATTGTCTTTCAGAACCGTTGCAAGCTTCATCGCTTCAGAATTTGTCCGATACAGGATTGCAATGTCAGAAAGATGATCCATATGCTTTAAGAGGAACTTGGCAATATTCTCATTTTGAATCTGTCGACTCTCATAGCGCCTTGCTGCCAGCGCTCCTCTTCCATTGTTTTCGGATGCTATAAGCTCCTTTTTGAATCGGATCTTGTTCTCATCTATGACTTTCAGAGCATTACCAAGTATTTCACTTCCGCATCTGTAGTTGTAATTTAAGTTGATAAATTCTGGTGAGTATTCCACGAAACTCTTTTTGAAATCCAGCATGATACTTGGGTCCGAACCTCTGAATCCATATATTGACTGATCATCGTCTCCAACCGCAAAGATATTACAGTCATCGCCAAGAAGGAGCCTGACCACCTTATACTGAACCATGTTTATATCCTGATACTCATCGATGAGAATATACTTAAATCTCTCCTGCCACATCTTAAGTATTCCCGGATTATCCTCCAGAAGCTTAAGGCATCTTACGATCATATCATCAAAATCTAACACACCAAATTCAATTAGTCTTCTGTTGTAAAAGCTAAAGATATCTTCAAAGCAGCCGCTGACACTAAGCGTTTTTACCGCATCCTTTGGGCTTATTCCCATATTTTTTATTCGAGAAATCTCGCTCAGAATATCAGGTATCTCTGACAAAGCCTCATCAAAGCTCCTGTCATCAACAAGTCCTTTTCCTCTGGCAAAAGAGATCGCGTCTCTAATTATCTCTGATCGAAGCTTGTCATCAGCCAGCTCTATTTTGTTTTGGTTTTTGGATTTACTATTTCGAATGATCTGATAAAAGACAGAATGAAATGTTCCAAAGACTACTTCAGGATAAGAATTATCTGTGAGTTTTAAAAATCTGTACTGCATCTCGATGGCTGCAGCTTTTGTGAAGGTAATGACCAGTATCTGGTATGGCGGGATATTTCGCTCTGTGATCAGATGCCTTAGTCTCTCCACAATAACGAAGGTTTTGCCGCTTCCGGGCCCCGCAAGTACTATTGCAGGGCCGGATAGATGAGTCACAGCCTTAAGCTGTGCGGCATTCATATTATTATTTTTCAAGTAACTCAATTCCCTTTTTAATTCTCTTGATGGTCTCTTCCTTGCCGATAACCTCCATGAGCTCAGTTGCTCCGCAGGGAGTCATCTCTTTTCCGGAAACAGCGATTCTTACAGGCCACAGAACATATCCGTTCTTGTACTCATTAGCCTTGATGTAGTCAGAAAGGAGGCTGTAGAGGGCGTCATTTGTATAATCGTCATGTGCCTCAAGAATAGGAAGAACCTCTTTTAACACCTTGAGTGAAGATTCCTTGTCGGTCTTCATCTTTTTATGAGCATAGATTGCTGTGTCATACTCAGGAAGTTCGTCGAAGAAATCTACCATAAGCTCAATATCAGGCCATATCTCGATTCTGGTCTTAACCATGTTGGAAATCTTCTTAAGATCTAGTGGCTTCTTGATTGCTTTCTCAAGATAAGGCTTAGCCTGGGCAAAGAAATCATCCTCGTCCATCTTCTTTAAGTACTCGCCGTTCATCCATTTTAGCTTGGTGTAGTCAAATACTGCAGGGGACTTGTTGATCCTGCTGTAATCGAACTTCTCAACCAGCTCCTGAAGGCTCATGATCTCGCTGTTATCATCAGGGGACCATCCAAGGAGTGCAACAAAGTTAACAACTGCCTCAGCAACGAAGCCCTGCTCGATAAGATCCTCAAAGGATGAGTGACCGCTTCTCTTTGAAAGCTTGTGGTGCTCTTCATCTGTGATAAGTGGGCAGTGAATGTACTTAGGCACTTCCCATCCAAATGCATCGTAAAGTCTGTTGTATTTGGGTGATGATGAAATGTACTCATTACCTCTTACAACGTGTGTGATTCCCATGAGATGATCGTCTACAACGTTAGCAAAGTTGTATGTAGGATAGCCGTCGGACTTGATAAGGATCATGTCGTCAAGCTCTTTGTTCTCAACGCTTACATCTCCGTAGAGCTCGTCGTGGAAGGTTGTTGTTCCCTCTGTAGGGTTGTTCTGTCTGATAACAAACTTTTTACCCTCGGCAAGGTTCTTCTCTACCTCTTCTTTTGAGAGGTGCAGACAGTGCTTGTCATAAACACTGATCTCTTTAACTTCTCCGTCCACTTCGATCTTCTGAACAAGAGTTTTAAGTCTCTCTTCATCGCAGAAACAGTAATATGCCTCGCCCTTGTCTATAAGTTCTTTTGCATACTGCATGTAAATACCGGCCTTCTGACGCTCACTCTGAACGTAAGGTCCTACAGGGCCGCCAATATCGGGACCTTCATCGTGAATAAGACCTGTATCCTTGAGGGTCTTGTAGATAATCTCTGTTGCGCCTTCTACGTATCTCTCCTGATCTGTATCCTCGATACGAAGAATGTAATCTCCGCCCTCGTGCTTGGAAATAAGGTAAGCATAAAGAGCTGTTCTCAAATTGCCCACGTGCATGCGTCCTGTGGGACTTGGGGCATACCTTGTACGAATCTTAACCATCTTAACTCCTCTTAATAATTATTTAGTCCCTGTTGAACCAAAGCCGCCTCTGTCAGCGCCGTCTAAGTGATCGGTCTGCTCAAAGATGATTGTTGGCTGGTTCTCCATGATCCGAAACTGTGCAATGCGGTCATTAAAGCCGATATGGGTATCTCTCATTGCGATAACAGGGACAAACCACTGATCGTTATCTCCGCAATAGGAATGATCAATTACTCCCATGTGATTGGCCTGAATGATTCCAAAGTTCTTGAAAGTTGAACTTCTGGGCACCACATGTGCTTCGTAGCCTTCAGGGATCTCCATTGCAACTCCCAGTGGAATCAGGTGGAACTCACCCTGTTTAAGGTCCACATCTTCGGCGCTTCTAAGGTCGATCCAGTCGGACTTGCCGTCGATGTACTCAAGCTTTTCAAGCTTGTCATTAAAGTATTTGATTCTGATTTTCTTTTCCATATTACAGCCTTTCTTATTTTTTGACCGTCTCTCAATAATACCACAAATTTTCAAAAGGTCAAAAAGAGTTTCTTATTTCATCCATTACCTCTGTTGTGAGGATTTCAGTTGTGACAACATCCTTTGGAGCTGTGTCGCAACGATCGTTGTAAATATCAAATAATTTGAGCTTTTGGGAATTGGCAATTACAATGCAGCATAAAATAATTGAAACTGTAAATGCAACGATCGGATCTAATGCAATACCGCAGGTTCCGATTAGCAATCCTGAAGCTAAGACTATGCCAATTATGCTACAGATAAGTGCAAATATGACGTTCTGACGAATGATAGAAAGCACTCGCCTTGAGAGTCTGATTGCGCCTGCTACGTCCCGCAGGGTATTTTTCATAAGTACAACGTTTGCAGAATCTATTTCCACATCAAATGCAGCCCCGATGGCGATACCGGCATCAGCCTTACCAAGAACGGGAGCGTCGTTTATGCCATCGCCCACCATGGCAACTGTGCCATATTCAGAGAGCTTTTTTATAACCGATTCCTTCTTGTCCCTTAGTATTTCCGAAGCAACTTCATCGACGCCGGTCTGATCTCCAATAGCCATGGCTGTACGCTGATTATCTCCGGTGAGCATTGCTACGTGAATGCCCATTTTTTTCAGTTCCATGATAGCTGCTGCGGTATCTTTTTTAACCGGATCAGCTACTGCTATGATTCCTAAAAGTTTATTGTCTTTGGCAATACAAATTGGAGTCTTGCCCTGAGTTGCAAGGCCCACAGCCTTCTCTCTTGCTTCAGGAATAATCTTGCAGATCTGACTGATGTATTTAAGGGATGCCCCCACAACTACAGAGCCCTTATAATTTCCCTTAAGGCCGTGACCCGGAAGAACCTCGAAATCTGTAATGTCCTCTTCCTCGCCGTAATCCTCTATATCATCAACATATGCGTTGAGATCTCCCACATAGGATACAACTGCTTTTGCAAGAGGATGATCACTCTTTCTTTCAAGAAGCGCAGCTATTTTCAGCAGCTCATTTTCAGAACTGTTTATCAGTGAATAACCGCTTCGGGAGATAGAATCAACAGTAAAGATATCAGTTACAATCGGTTCTCCTTTTGTGATGGCACCTGTCTTTTCCAGAGCTACTATCTTTGTTTTGCCTGTTTTTTCAAGAGCTGCTACATCTTTAAAAAGAATTCCGTTTTGGCTGGCAACAATGATTCCCCAGATAAGTGCTATGGGATAAGATAAACTGATGGCGACCGGAGCAGCAATTAAAAGTACTGCGAGAGCTCTTTTAACTGCGAAGATGGGTCCGGCACCGGAAAGCACCCAGATTATAAATGTGATGGCTGTTGCAGCAAGCACTACAGGAATCATTATCTTAGAAATCCTGTCAGCCATTCCTGCAACCGGGGCCTTACTATTACATGCCCCACTTACTGTGCGGATGATCTGCGACAATGTGGAGTCATTTCCAAGTCTTGTCACTCTGCACTTTACATATCCGGATTTATTGATGGTGGATGCGAGCACTTTATCGCCAATGGTCTTATTTACAGATATAATGCGGCCGGTAAGCTCTGTCTCACTAATAGAGGCGTTACCTTCTATGACAACTCCGTCTGCGGGTACAACATCACCTGCACGGACAACAAAAATATCTCCAACCATCAGATCATTGATTGGAATTATCTTTTCCTTGTCATACCTGTCTATTATGACCGCATTTTTAGGTGCAAGACCCATCAGGTCCTTAAGCGCCACATCTACGGTTTTTGACTTTATCATTGTATTTATATTCATATTTTTATTGTATCACATATTAATAATTTATAAATTGCAAACAATCTATGCTTAATGGTTAAATATGAGAAAAAAATAGCAAAAATTAACCACACTCCAAAGTCAATTAGTGCTATGATGTTTTCTGGAAACAAAAAACGCTTTTAAAAGGAGTAGGAAAAATGAAGTTATTTTTAGACACTGCCAATATCGAAGAGATTAAAAAAGCTAATGAAATGGGTGTTATCTGCGGAGTTACAACAAACCCTTCTCTTATCGCTAAGGAAGGCCGCGATGTATACGAGGTTGTTCAGGAGATCGCTTCTATCGTTGACGGACCTATCAGCGGTGAGGTTAAAGCTACAACAACTGACGCAGAAGGCATGATCGCTGAGGGCCGCGAGATCGCCAAGCTCCACAAGAACATGGTTGTTAAGATCCCTATGACAATCGAAGGACTTAAGGCTTGCAACACTCTTTCTAAGGAAGGCATCAAGGTTAACATGACTCTTATCTTTACAGCAAACCAGGCTCTTCTTGCTGCAAGAAGCGGCGCTGCTTTCGTAAGCCCATTCCTTGGAAGACTTGATGACATCAGTGTTCGTGGAACAGATCTTATCTCAGAGGTTGCTGAGATCTTCAACATCCACAACATCGAGACAGAGATCATCGCTGCCAGCGTACGTCACCCTATGCACGTTACTGATTGTGCTCTTGCAGGTGCTGACATCGCAACAGTTCCTTACAAGGTTATCGAGCAGATGACTCATCACCCTCTCACAGATGCAGGTATCGAGAAGTTCCAGAAGGACTATCTTGCTGTATTTGGTGAGTAATCACAAACTAAGTTTTTCCTGATAATTTTAAGGCATGGTTGATCGCTTGGATCTGACCATGCCTTTTTTATTACAGCTGCTGACGCTCTACCAGTTCTGCAAAGTAACCGCCTTTATTCATTAGTTCTTCATAGCTTCCATCTTCTACTATGTTGCCCTCATCCAGGACAAGAATCCTGTCACATTTCTTTATCGTCGAAAGCCTCTGAGCCACAACGATCCTTGTACAGCTCAGATTACTCAGAGCATCTGATACCGTCTTTTGCGTAATGTTATCCAGCGCGCTTGTGGCTTCATCCAGCATCAGTATGCTGGGCTTTAATGCCAGTGCTCTTGCAATCATGAGCCTTTGTCTCTGACCGCCTGAAATTCCTTCCCCACCCTGAGGAATAAGTGTATTCATTCCAAGGGGCATTTTTCTGATGTCATCTGCAAGGCCTACTTTTTCAGCAATATCCCAGGCATCCTCCACCGTCAGATCAGGCGCCGATATTGCAATATTTGTGTAAATGCTCTCGTTAAAGAGATTTCCGTCCTGCATTACAACACCAATATTTCTTCGAAGTGACCTTGGATCAATCCTGTCCATATCCATTTCATCGTAGAGGATGTTTCCGCCAAGAGGCTCTTCAAAGCCCATAAGAAGGCGAAGCAGCGTGGATTTTCCCGATCCGCTTTTTCCTACTATTGCGACGTATTCACCCGGATTTATGGTAATATCGATTCCGTTAAATACCATCGGGCTGTCACTGGTGTATCTGAAAGATAGGTCTCTAACTTCTACTTTGCCCTTCAGAGTACCTACAATCTTTTTCTCAGTTGATATCTCAGGTACGATCTGGAAGAATTCTTCTGACATTTTCAGTGTTGGTGCCAGCATAGGCAGCTCTTTTGCACTGTTTCCAAATTCAGCTACATTGCCGGTAACAAATGCAAAGGCAGTCAAAAATGCTGCGAATGAGGAAACGTCAACATTTCCTTTAAAGCCTGCATAATACGCTGCCATTGTTCCAAGTATTGTAGTAAATGCCAGAAACTCATTCTGAAAACTCGTAGGAAATACAACAGGATATGCTGCCGATGCCTTATGACTGTACAGCAGCGACCATCTTGTCAGTACCCTCGACTGGCTTGCGCTTAGTTTAATCCTTTGAATTCCGTCATAGACTGCAACTGAGAGTCCCTCGATCTTTGAATCATAATACATCTCTTTTGTTGTCAGAGATGTCGCCTGCATAGTGCAGACAACTATTATAATGATCTGTACAAAGAATGTAATCAGTGTCGGCATCATCATGGCCGGCGCTATCAATTCAATCTGAATGATGAAAGCCATCGCAAATACTGTATTTATCAACGGCGTTATTACATTGTTTGAAATCACAGACGGCAGCTTCACAAGATTCATAAGTATTGCAGAAAGTGTTCCGGTTGACTTACCTTCAAAATAGCTTGTTGGGAAGTGAAGCATTCTTCCCACAGTCGCATTTATAAGAAATATCTGCATCCTCGCCCTGAGTCTGCTCATCATGGAAAGCTTCATTATGGTGAACTTATATCCCACATAAGCAGTTACAATAAGTAATGCAGCAAATGTGAAAACCAGTTCAGTCTTTCTGGTGGGTATTACCAGTGAAAATATCATCTTAGTGATCACAGGTGTCAAAAGACCTATTCCGGTAATAGCAAGAAGAATCATTGAAAAGAATAATATTTCCGCCATGGATATGGTCTTTAACATCATAGATATAAGTTCTTTTGTAGAAATCGATTTTATAGGCAAAGGATTGTAGAACACGATTGCGTCTGTTTCAAAATTGTCTTTGTTCTTATCATTTACATTGACCTTTTTGCCCGTTTCCCTGTCATAATAATAGAATCCACCAAGCTTTTTGGGTATGAGCGCAACAAACACACCAGAGTCTTTTAAAACAGCCAGCATCGGGCAGGTTCCTTTATGTGACCATTCTCCTTTAAGAAGCACATGCCTTCTCATAATTCCCGAAGGCCTTGTCATGTAATCCAATAATTCATCAACATCTTTATACTCCGGGATATCCCTTACCGGCTTGATGTTGAGGTAATAAAAGATATCTTCAACCGCACTTCTTACATTTTCATCGGCATTGCGACTGAAATGAAAGCGCTCAATCCCATTGGCCGCATCAATCACATCCTGAATAGCATTATTCAGGTCATCATTATTCTTATTTCGCCTTGATAAAAACTGCTCTCCAAATAATGACATAATGTTCCTACTCTACAACAACCAGTTGCTTATAATATCCGTCGTTCTGCATCAGTTCGTCGTGTGTTCCGCTCTCAACTATCCTGCCTTCGTTTAGTACCAATATCTGGTCACAGTCTCTTATAGTGGATAGTCTGTGTGCAATGATCACACACGTAATTCCTCTTCTTGTCACAGCTTTTGCCACATCGTTTTCGGTCTTGGCATCCAATGCACTTGTGGCTTCATCCATGAGCATTATACTAGGCTCATTAGAAAGAGCTCTTGCAATCTCCAGCTTTTGCTTCTGTCCGCCGGAAAGATTTCTGCCATTTTCCAGAAGCATTGAATTATAGCCGCCTTTTCTTTTAATAACCTCTTCATGGAAAGCCGCATCCTTGGCAGCCATGATCATTTCGTAATCTTCAATCGCATCATCCCACATCTTAATGTTTCTGCAGATCGTATCCTCGAAGATCACCGGATGCTGATCGACCATTGAGACCGATCCGGTAAATATCTCCTGCGGTATTTCATCAAAGGTCTTTCCGTCAAAAGAGATCTCTCCTGACCAGGGTTTATAAAGACCTGCTATAAGCTTTGCCACTGTTGACTTTCCTGATCCTGACTCGCCTACAATTGCTATTCTGCTACCCTTTTTTATATCGATTGAAATATCATTGATAACAGGATCTTCGGACTTGGAATAGCCAAAGGTCAGGTGTTCTATCTTGATGTTTCCGCTGAGTTTACCTGCGTTTTTCAGATCCTCGTCTGATATTTCAGGACGTTTATTCTCTTCGGAATAATTCATTACATCATCGATCCTCTCCATGCTGGAATCCATATCCTGGATTTCTTCCTGAGCATCAAGGAAAGCATTGATCGGGTTAAAGAACACAGCAAGAACACCATAGAATGAAAGGAATGCGCCTTCGTTCATCCTGCCTCTTATTATCAGTAAGGTACCTGCAGACAGGATAAGTGCATATGCTACTCTTTTGGTAAAAGTTGGAAGCGCACTAAGCTTTCTGTTTAGATTTGAAAACTTCGTTGCGCTCTGAAGATAAGATGCGAAGTTGCCTGCCCACCTCTCAAAGAAGCCGTTTTCAGCTCCGCTGGACTTAATCGACTCAATCATTGAAAATCCAAAGGCAGTAGTTCCTGCAACCTTTGATTCATCTCTTTTCTGGACTCTGAGGTAGTCAGTACGCTCCGTAGAAGTAATATGATAAATAAAGAAATTCACTGCCACGGCAATAATTCCAAGAACTGTCAAAGTTATGCTGTATTGCATCATAATGACAACATAAATGATCAGAATGACCAGCTGAAATATCAGCGGCATAAATGTTTCCGTAAGAGTCTTTGCAACGTCATCGTTCTTTGACTGCCGATCTGCCAGATCACCTGACATTCTCTGCGAAAAGAACTCCATAGGCAGATTAAGTATGTGTGTAATGAACTTTACATTTGAATTTACAGCAAGCCTTCCGGTAGTTCGCAGCTTTAAGATCACATTCAGAGCACCGGCTATCAGATTGTATATAGCGACTACGCCAAATGCGATGAGAACATACATCAGGGCGTCATCATCGTGAGGCTTAAGTACGTGGGAAGTATAAGAATCTCTGAACATGGGAACGATAAGCTCACAAAGAGATACCAAAAGAGCTGTTATGGCTATCAGCTGAAATCCGACGAAATTACCGCGAAGTCTCTCTTTGATATACCTGAGGACACTGTTTTTCCTTCCAACGGGCTTGTAATCAGCAGATGGCTCTATATATATACATTGCTGTGAATATTTATCAGTAAACTCAGAGACAGGAACAGTTAATTTCCCATATGAGGGGTCATTAAGATGCACAACGCTTTTTTCAAAGCCGCAGACTACCACATATCGTGTATCTTCCCACCAGACCATACAAGGGAATTTCCCTTCTTCCTGCAGCTCCTGTGCGATAACTGTTTTTGCATCAGCAATAAAGCCGTAATTTCTTGCGGCCTTAACTATCTTGATTGCCTTGCTTCCATCTCTGGACACTCCGCAATCAGCCCTTACCTTTTCAAGAGGTATCCATGTTTTGTAGTACTCCAGCAGCATACACAGACAGGCAGCTCCGCACTCTGAAGCCTCCATCTGCAAAACCACCGGGGTCTTTGCAATCTTGGATCTGCTCATTTCTTTTGCCTGCCTTATTTTTTCAGGTAATAAATAGGTGGAACC
>JAEEGK010003001.1_pt1 | contig 42213 bp, 35 predicted proteins | sample 8958771 | NCBI WGS metagenome assembly JAEEGK01 (sample SAMN16246547, study PRJNA631951) | gut metagenome | biome: gut microbiome; feature: rumen; material: SC-attached | host: Bos | place: Iran: Karaj | collected 2018-10
TGATTCAACACATTATGCCAATTGCAGAAATCAGAAAGAAGCACCTCATTATCAGGTATCTCAATTTCCATATAGACCGATATTCTTTCATGGATATCAAGACAACTTCTTGGTGGTTTCTTTGATTTTGCAGAGTTATACTGATACCAGGCCCACATTGGATACCTGATTTCTCTTATTGGTGGTTCACCTATACGTTGTCTCATCTCATCAGCCATCCAACGATAGGCTTTCATAAACTGTTCTTCTTCACTCCATGCTGGTTTGGTACAGTATGCCACCCCATCACGTAGTAACTGCTCATAGATTTCAATTCCTTGTATCGTCCAAAGTCTCATAACTTACCCTTTATTATACCTCTTCAGTAGTTTTTTGTAATAATCTAGAATGGCTATTTGTACCATACCATCTTCTAACTCAATCCGTTCTTGTATTCACTAGTGTCCACTAAAAATGGACGAGTTTAAAAATTAAATAAATTAGGTTCACTTGAACCGCTTCGGTCTTTGTCATTTTTGAATATAGTTTTGTCGAAGAGATCTCTCAGATGCGTTGTGTCAGTGAGTGACATGCTGAGGATTTGCAGTACCTCATAAGTACTTCTTTTCAATCTCATGTCATGCTGCACGATGGCTACGAGACAGTAGGCACAAATAGCAGAGTAGATCTGTATTCTGACAGCACTCTCAGTTGTACCCCAGAACTTCTTGATCTTGAGGTGTTGTTTGAGCCACTTGAAGAACAGCTCTATCTGCCATCGATTCTTGTAGAGGTCGGCAACTTGCTGGGCAGTCAATTCCATGGCATTGGTCAGGAACATGAACTCACGGTTTTGCTCCTCATCATAGAACCGAACGAGCCTCAGATGCTCAGGATAACCTTTCTGACTACCGTAGACGGTCAGTTCAATCTCTGCATCAGTGAGTATTCCTTTGGACATCCTCCGCTTCCAACTGACGCACTTGTACTGCAAGTTTGTCTTGGCTCGCACAACGAAAAAGGACTCCATACGGTGTATCCGATAAAGTTCCTTGAAGTTGTTATAGCCACGGTCGAAGATGTAGTAAGCACCTATCTCTATGGGGATTTCCTTCATCGCCTTGGAATCATGGACTGATGCCGTAGTGATGTGGAAGAAGGCTGGAATCTGAGTCTCCAGGTCATATAGGGTATGAATCTTGATTCCACCCTTATGTTTGCGGAACTTGGCCCACCAGAAAACATCTAGGCATAGCGATATGGTCGTGGAATCGAAAGCATAGACATTACCGTCAAGCTTGAAGATGTCCGTAGCTCGCTTACGTCTTGCCTCACTCACGAGATAATAGGCATACTCCTCGAAGATTCGATAGTCGCGATTAGTATTGGCCTTTGCCAGATTACTTCTGGTAACATGCTTGCCTAAGCCAAGATGATAGCACTTCTGATAGTGTGCCTCAATGGCGATAATCAGATCACGCAGACTCTCGCGATTGCTCAACTGACCGAACATCAGCGTAAGGAGTTGGTTCCAACATGTAAAGTGTTTCACATAACGGTTCCCATCGTACTTGTCAACAATGTGACGGAACTTGTTATCGTCCAAGAATGCAACCAGTTGGGCAAAAACATACTTTGGTTTGTTCATATGCAGTCATCCATTTTGACTGCAAAGATACAAAATCAAATCGTCGCACCCGAAAAATCCCTGTAACTAACTATATTTCAATCATTTCAAAGAACGCTTAGCGATTTTTAGTGGACAGTAATGATGCAATAAATAAAAATGCCAAAACGAAACCGAAAAACATTGCACCGATACTCCACTTAATCAAAAAAGAGATAGCAACGGAACAACCTACGACCAGTCCGTTTTGAAAATCGAATCTAGATTCTTTTTGAACAATAGATTTCAACAAATGAAATAGTGACATCGAAACTACTGGGAATGTAAAATGCTCTGCCCTTGTTTCAGACATAAATAAAGGATTCCAGTAGATGATAGCCATTAATATAACGCCCAAAATCGATTGAGAATTGTCACACAACAATCGAAGCGTTTTATAACTAAATAAGTAAGCAATAAAATAAGATATTACACTAAATACACAAACGCCCAAATGCGTACACGGAGATATCAAAGAAGAAATACCATAAATAAGCCATAAAAGAGGTCCTTTCGAATCCGCAAAGTCAACATATGGAATTCTTCCTTGCACCATCCATTTTCCACACTGCATAAACCACGCTGAATCAAAATGGCTTGACAGATCGTATAAGAAACTGTCATTAGAATATAATAAAACAGTTCCTATCGACAGAAGCAGGATCCACAATAGATGTTTATCAAACATCATTTTAATTTCTAAATGCAGAATCTAATACCGAATGTTCATCGGTCAGATTTCACCCGATTGATGACCGTTTCCATTTTCTGGCGCATCGTTCCTTGTACCGACCAACCCAGCCCTTCAAGACGTCTTGTGTCAAATGTCGCACGAGAAACGACATTAAATCCCTTCTGTTCTTCTTCGGACGGTGCAGCAACAACCACTTTCCGCCCTGCAATCGAGGCTATCATCTCTGCCAATTCCCGAATTGTAATATTCGACTTGTCATCGGCCACATTATAAGCACATCCACGCTCTCCGCGCAAAAGGATGTGAAGCAATGCCGACGCACAATCGACCACATAACACCAAGATCGGAATTGTCGTCCAGTACTCTTCATCACGATATCCTCGCCACGCAGCACGTTACGAATGAATTCCGCATAGACACGGTTGTCCGACACGGTGAAATTGGGTCCATAAGTGTGCGACGGACGAGCAATAACAGCATCGATGCCATATTCTGCCGAATAGCTAACGCACAAAGTCTCAGCAGCCCTCTTTGAGGCTGGATAGCAAGAACGTGGCTGCGTACAATCCACGTATCCACTATAATCCTCGGTAAAATCTTGACCATTGCCTTCCCCATAAACCTCTCCGGAAGAAACATACAACAGACGTCGCAATCCATGCGCACGACCATAGTCCATCAAATTAGCAACGCCAAAGATATTGGCCTTTATAACCTCCACAGGATTGGACACAAAACAATTCGGACTAGCACCACTAGCTGCATGAATGATGTACTGGAAATCCACGTCTCCAGACAACGGCTGCATCACATCATAGGGAAAAAAATGGAAACTCGGGTCATCAGCCAATGTACCAAAAATCTCGGTCGCACGCTGCACGTTGCGACCGGAAGCATAGATATGATACGGACGATGTTCCCGCATCATTAGAATTTCGACCAGACAAGAACCAATAAGCCCTGTCGCACCAGTAATAAGGATATTACAACCCTCCAACTTTTCCCAAGGCAAAGCTAATGCAGCGACTGCCTTCACATCTTCAAGATAGGTATTCATAGACTTTTATTAGGTTAACACACGGCTCGGACTCTATTTTAGCCATTCTTCCTTATTAGTATGAATCAGTGCTTTTAAGATTTCAAGATCCTCCACCGTAGTAATCTTAATGTTCTTCTCGCTTCCTGGCACAATATGCATTTCATAGCCACCGACCTCAGCCACTAAGGTACATGATGAAACACTGTCTTTAATGCCCTTCATCTGTGCCTCTTCATGGATTTTGATTATATTGCCAAGTCTAAATGTCTGAGGAGTCTGTGTTCGTATAAGTTTGTCGCGAGGAATGCTGGTTGTCGAAGAAAAACCATCGTCACTCTCCAAAATAGCTTCACGACACTTTATTCCTGTAATCGCATTGCCAAAAGACTTACATATTGCGATATTGCTACTGATGATATCTTGACTCAGCAAAGGACGGACAGAATCATGAATTAAAACTAAATCATCGTCTTTATACCCTGACTCTTTCAATCCAAATATTCCGTTATGAATAGATTCCATACCCGTCTTACCTCCAGGAAAGACACATTTCAATTTGTTAATTTCAAACTGATTGGCATACGCCTGCAATACCGTTTCCCATCCATTCAAACAAACGACAGCGATTGCGTCTATATCAGGATGTTGTTGAAAGCATTTTAAAGTATGAATGATGACTGGACAACCATCCACATGGAGAAATTGCTTGGGAATATCTTGTCCCATACGACTTCCAGATCCTCCAGCTATAACTAACGCAATATTCATATTATTGATTTAAGAAACGAATCACTCAAAGACTAATTCTCTTAGTTTTACGTACCACATGTATAAACATTTTCCAAATATATGATGCAGTAAAACTATATTTATTTTTATTGTCCAACCAATATTTCAAATTTCGAACTGAATTCGTCAAATCTTCTTCCAACATAGAAGCAATCTTTCCCCGATAATGTTCATCTAACTGAAACATAAGCATTTGCTTAAACAAAATATCTGTTTTACAAACCAACGGACATGTTTGCAGAGCATTTTGGAACCATTGTTTTTCCAACAAATGTGCTTCTGCCTTCATCTTTTGATTACCAGAGTTGGTTATCGTATATCTATTGACTCGATACTGAAATCCGAACTCCTGCGTATTGGCAATGCCACCCTTCATGGCTGCTCGAAAAACTGACAAATCATCACTTCCCCAAGCCAAAGGTAGTTTGTAAAAACCTCCAGCCTCTGTCAACGCCTTGGCCCGAAAACAGAAATCCCCGAGATACTGTTTCCATCGGCAATCCCATCTAAAATACAATGCCGACAAGGCCGATTCCCACTCTGGCCTAGGTTCCTGTAACGCAACAATTTCGGAGTTTTCATCTATGATTTGAGTCCATGTATGATAGACATCCACATGAGGATATTTTTTCTGCAAATCTGTATAGAAATTCAAACAATTTGGTAATAATATATCATCATCTCCCATGCAAATTACATACTCGCCACTAGACAAAGACAAACACTTGTTCCAATTATCTACAACATCAATAGCCCCAATATTTCTATCATTCCTATAATAGTGAATACGAAAATCCTGAAAAGCAGCAACTACATCTTTTAAGTTTTCCGAAGAACAATCATCTACGATTATTACCTCGAAATCGGCATAAGTCTGCGCAATGCAACTGGCAATAGCCTCTCTCAAGAACTTCACCTTAAAGGCCGGAATTAAGATCGAAAATGTTGGCATGACTTGCTACTTTTTGTAGGCAATATAACAGTGATGATAGACGCGATTCTCTTCTGGTGGCAATTGCATATAGTCTCCATACTGCATCCTAAGCATAGCATCATATTTTTCGACTATGTAGAATTCTGCATCCTCAAACGGAACTTTGATAAGATGATTAAACCAATCCCGTTCAAAGCATAATGGCAACCAGGTCCAATTACTGTTACCTACATATTTATAATTATCAAATGGACGAGACCGTGCATATTGCTCTAATTGCTTCAAATAGTATTGATAGCCCCATAAGCACCTATATCTATACAAAAGCCATTGCTTAATCCTGGACTTCCATGGCTTGACATCTTGCCAAATATGCCTATCCCTCCGGCTCACATCCACCACAACATCAGCCATACCAATAGCGGTTGCATAAGTTACCCGAGCCTCTTCTATGGTATTGCCCAAACCATCCATTGGATAGATATCAACAAATATACCTAACCCATATTCTTCATAAGATTTTTCTATTACCCTATAACGGGTATCGCACACTCGGGTAATACCATGCATAAAACGCTTATTGTTCCTATAATTCAATGCTTGAATATGGGGAATCCTATTCTCGGAAAAGTATTTGAGCAATTGTTCATAATCCTTTCGCGGCATCAAGATATCTATATCATCGTCCCAAGGAATAAAACCTTTGTGCCTTATTGCTCCTATCAACGTACCAAACGCCAAAGTATATCTCCATCCGTTCTCATGACAGATATCAGCAATCACTTTCAATACATTGAGACTGACACTTTGTATCTCGTACATAGAAAGGGCTATGTTCTCTTTTCCCATAACAATCAATTTTCTAACGCAATTATGGCTTGTTGTAAAGCAACCCTCAGCATTTCTCCAGATTTCACTTTGCGAGAGAATTCTTTCACTCCCGTATGTATCTCCTCCTTTTCCGATTCCGTCAATTGAGATACAATGTCATATATTTCATTTAATGATGCCACACAGACTCCTAAGTGATAATGATTCACATACCTCGCCATGGCACTTTCAGTCCATACAATGACGGGAATCCCTAAAGCAAGATACAAGGACATCTTATAGGGGGCATTGTACTTCAAGTACATTCCATAACACCCCTGGCAAGTCTCTATCGAATCACCATCCCATACCAATCCCCAATCTCCTTTGACATTTGCTATATCGTCATTGTCAAAAGTGCCTCTGTACTTAATCCTCGCATGCGAAAAGTCTCGACCTCCTCTACCATACAACGAAAAACTCATTTCATCCAAATGACGCACGGAGTCAAGAGAATTCACGAACAAACTCTTTTCCAGATTACCAGCAAATAGTATATCAGGACAGACATTACAGATGTATTTCTCTTCTCTATCGCAGCTGTTAAGATAGTCAAAAAACTCAAGATTCACGCATGGTCTCGTCACTCCTAACTCTCGTAATTGCATTGCCATCTGAGGTGTATGACAAACAATGATATGCGCTGCATTTAAAGTCTCTAAATCATCTTTAGCATTGGCAGAGCCTCGCAATATATCTATATCATGTACCAGAATAATCAACTTGTTCTTTCGGCTCAACCGCCTCAAAACTTCATGCATGTTTCGCCATAAAAAAGGCATCTGAGCTAATATAGTAGCACCAGAAGTAAAGAGAACGAACAAATCTGTCTGAAAGCGCAGCACTCGATTTGGAAAAAAGGGATGCGATTTCAAGAACGTACTGTTCTCAGACTCCAACCAATAAAATATGCGAGTCTTGAAGCCACATCGTTGGGCTATCTTGATTGCATCTGTCCTCGGTTTGCTAGCAGCCGTTATACGATGTCGTCGGGCTGAATAGAATGATTTGATTTGTATATCGAAGAAATATTGTTTCATCAACAGTATATAATCATAATCAAGACATTATTTCAATCTGCCTATAATTGCTTCTAACAACAAATCGAAAAATAGTAATAAATAAGAGACCCAAAAAGAATGAGACAACATCAAAGCATACCGACGATGAATAATCGATAAAGAGACATATTCTGGATTAGATTGCAAATAAGCATGATAAGCTCGCATTGTCTTATGTAAATTCCGCATACGCACTTCAGAACGAAATTTCGTCAATCGATAATCAATTAGACGCTGCTTTTCATTACTTAGAAAATCTTTATGGCAGAAAAATGGGAGATTTCTTTCAATATTTACTGCTAATAACAAATAATCATTGGGTTGTATGCCTTGCGCCGTCAATCCCGTATTTATAATTCGATAATAATATAGCGGGTCACTCAATATATGCACTGATTTGACATATCGACAAACATCCATAGTAAAGATTTCATCTTCACGAAATACCAACTCTGGAACAAAACGGATATGATTATCTCTAATAATAGACGAACGTATAAATTTAGCAACTGTCCAACCAAAAATATCACCTACGTTCCCATATTTCAAATGAAAGAGACACTGCTCGATGTCGTCTCGTGATACTGCACTTTTTTTTGGCAAACATCGTATCTTTTGTTCTCCATTTGGGTAAGTTTCATAAATTGGAAAGAATGTAATATCAGCCTTATTCTTTATATCTTTAAATGAACGAATGTAATTTGGAGCGACCCAATCATCAGCATCCACAAAAGAAATCCATTCTCCAGAAGCATGATTCAGTCCGACATTCCTTGCAATACTAGCTCCGGCATTCGGTTGATGAAAGGTTCGTACGCGAGAATCAGTCTCTGAAAAAACGTCACAAATCCTCCCTGAATCATCTGAACTACCGTCATCTACCAATATTATCTCAATATCTAAATCTGCCTGCGACAAAATACTATTGACACATTTTTGTAAATATATTGACGCATTATAAACAGGTATAATAATCGATAGAAACATCTATTTTACTAGTTTAGTAAAGAAAAACATTCCCGTATATTTTAACTTTCGTATTAAACTCCAATTAGCTGACCAAAAAACAGCCAAAGGAGTTTCAATTTCTCGGTTAAAGTTCCTTGTATTTAATAGAGTATGTTCCATGAAACATACTTTCTTTTCAAAAACTTTATTATCAATTGTTTTTAATTCCGATTTATCTAAAATACCTGTCAATGCTCTGTAATAACGACAATAAGAAAAGTACCCATTGACAGTATACTCTTGTGTTCCCCACTTTTGGGGCAGCAAGCAATGCATTAAAGGCTCATTCACATATCTATATTTCTTCGAATGATTTAAAACAGAAACAAAAAAAAATGTTTCCATATAACTATTCAAATCACTCTGAAAGGATATTTCATTTGTGTCAAGTGTTGTTTTCTTAAATAATATATTTGACACTTGCCCTGGATAATCATCAACAATAGTTGCCCTTAACAATGCCTGAACGGAAACATGATAGGTGTTCGGCATTCGCAATTCCTCCCGTCCATCAGAATAATGGCATACAAAATCAAAAACGAGGAAATCCTCGTCTAAAAGACTCTTGTTGACACCGTCCAAGGCAGACAAATTCACGCGTTCATTTTCATCCAAAAACAAAACGTACTCTCCTCGCACCTGACGCAAAGCCATATTATACGCCTCTGCTGGACAAGCTCCTTTCACGTCAACAGCTTCCCAGTCCGTTGATGAAGAGACTTGTTGCAGACAAAACGTCTTTGAAAATCCTTTATAGGTAACGACTGAAATCATCGGTTTTTCTTAATCCTTAAAAGCTTTCGACATTTCCTCCAAATAAGCCCTCCCCCATTTTCTATCAGGCTCAAGATAATTACCTTCTCCCCATTCATTCCAAGCCTTGACAAAGACAATCCGCTCTTGATTCGGTCTATCAGCAACCAACGCAGCTGTCTCTCGACAAAGTTTTCCCCATTTTTCGGGCGTACTATCCACCAAAATTCTAGCCCTATATCCACTTCTCGGTGTATGGTCAAAGTCTGGTTCAATACATGGAATAGACAACGGATAATCCTGCAACAAACCGATACACTTAGTGACATACTCATCGTAAGAAACGGTATATGGGTTCCTTTTCTTCAATAGGTTTTCTCTTTTTCTTCGTTCTGCCTCAGAAGCTTTCCATTTATCATAAATAGTCAATAATGGATCATATACGACAGAATTGAACAACGTCACATCGACCTCCTTTACGACATCATATCCTTGACAAAATGCAAAAAAATGAAATCCCGGCAAACCATTGTCTGAAGCCAATTTGTTCCACACCTTCGAAAAAGTAGAAATATCCACTGCACGTGGTTCAAAGATACCGAATAACTGTCTCCCATTTACAGTCATATATCGGCTATCTCTAAACGCAGGAAGCATCGCATTGAAATGATCGATATAATCTGACTCTCCAGGATATGTTTGCTCCATCAGCAATTGATCCGGAAGATTTGGATCCCACGTCTTGGAATACCAAGAATGATTGGCCCAACACAAGCAAAATGGGAAATCAGGCCTACCGCTTTTGACGACCTCATCAAATACTTCTGACAATAGCCTTTTTCCATTACCGAACCAATAATGCCAATAGCAGAAACCTTCAATCCCTGCCTCCTCAGCCAAATGGGCTTGTTTTATCCGAGTCTCCTGAACTCGCAAATCGTAGAATCCCAAATCACGGGGGATTCTTGGTTGATAGTGCCCAGGGAACAAAGGAGTGGTTCTTGCAACATTGGTCCATTCTGTGAAACCAGGCTCCCACCACTCGTCATTCTCTTTCGTTGGATAGAATTGTGGCAGATAAAATGCTATTGCACGGACTTTCGATGCCATAAGAAATTAAACTCCTTTTTTAATTATTCTTGCTGGATTTCCTACCACAACGCTATATGGGGGCACATCTTTTGTAACCACAGCATTTGCACCTATGATAGCACCATCCCCGATGGTAACTCCTGGAAGAATTGTCGCTTTATCTCCAATCCAAACATTGTTTCCTATGATTACTGGTCCCTTGGAAGATAAAAGACGCTCTATCGGAGGTGATAATAAAGCTTCTTTATCTGTAGTTCCATGAGCGTTGTCGGTTATTGTGACCCATTTTCCTGTTAATAAATTATTCCCTATAATAATCTTATTCACGCAAGTAATATGATTGAAATCTCCTATGCAACTATTATTGCCAATCTCTATATAAGGCGTAAAAAATTGATTATTGTATTTGGCCCATGCTGTCAAATATAGTCCATCTCCGAAACAAGTACCATCTTTTATATGAATATGTTCTGGTCCAACCAATTGTTTTATATTATGGAAATGCACATTACTATGATTACAATGTATATTTTCAATTTGACATTTTTCTTCTCGTTTTTTTAATTGACAATCATATTGTTTCAGCTGCATCCATACATAATGGAGGATTCTATTTTTTATTCTATCTATACAAATCATTTTGCTAATCAAAACTCTTCTTAATCGTAACCGAATCAATAACAGACTACGTCTAACCAACTATTGAGTGAAGCACTTCTTTTGTTTCAGGCAAATAAGAAAGAATACTTATATCCGTAACATCATTGTTATTATGATTATAAAAATCTGATAAAGAACGTTTTTTTTGAGGATCGGATTCAGCCACGTCCCCCAGATTACGACGCTTGTGCCATTGTTCTATACTTTTACAAAAATAGTGATTTAGGCGTATTGTAGAATAATCATTTATAAGATGATACCATGTTGGAACAATATTACCATCAAGGTCATAGGCTTCAAGTCCCCATTTATAATTTGCAACATGCGCATTTTTCATATCTACTGCATTTCTTGAATTTACGATAGTTTTTACCATCTTCGTTCCATATTTACCGAAAAGAGCCCTTTTCGTAAAGCTCTCAATGCACATTCCTTCTGGCGTTTTCTCATCCACACATTACCCAATTTAACGCTAACCCTCCTGCTTTCAAATTATGTTTAAAAAAAGAATCTAACGATTTTTTTAAACCTTTCTTTTTATCCATCGAATAAAGATATTCGTCACAATCAATAAATGCAAGATATTTACATTCATTTTTATATGTTTTTAATGCCAGATTATACGTAGATACTTGTTTCGCCCGTCCTACGACATAATGATATTTAACAAAACCTGTATCTACAAATGGTTGTAATTTATCTTTCATGTCATCAAAACTCTCGTTATCGTATAAATATATTACATCAACTCCTACCGCTTTATGAAATGCGCACCATTCTTGAATGTATTCACTTTCATTTTTTGCAATAGCAACGATGCCTAAAGAATATTTTAGTTTTTTATGTATGAAAGCATTATTTAATCTCCTATAAAACAGAACAAAAATAGTAAAAAAGACAGAAACAAAAATTAAATCAAGTTTTTTCCACCTTGAGATATTGCCTTTAGGCGCAAATGGACATTGCTTGCAAAATGGTAATTCATTTTTAATAATTGTAAAGATTGAATATGTTTCTAATTTGCTGTTCAAATTCTGATTTTTCCTGCCTAATAATGTTCCTATAATATGCAAAATCGTCAATGGCTTTTTCATAATTACTTAAAGTCCATTTGATGATATAGGTTATATCTTCAATTTTAGCCTTGCTTTCATTGAATTTATATTTATCAGGGATAGACACATCTTCAAAATAACTTGCAGTTCCTCGTTTACCTGTAATAATGCAACATCCGTTCATGGCACATTCACGAGGTAAGCGATCTTTACCTGGATGAGACCCGAAATCGACATACAGCTTGGCCCGTCTGATTGTAGAAATAAGCTCGTTACGTGACATGTCTTGTAATGGCAACCAATGAATCTCGGGAGTTGCATCTATTAGTCTTTTCGTAAACTCGAATCCTTTTTTCGGATTGTATATTACAATTTCCTCTCTTCCTTTTGTCGTAAAGTCAATACAATGCTCTGTATTAATATAGTCTTTGAGAGGAACAATTTCTGAAAACCCCAATTTATGTAAATGATCTTGTATAAATTCTGCCTGAAAACCACATGGTATTCCCATATTTACAAGATCTTTCACTTTTAATATGCCACGATAAGGATGATGACCGTGTAAAAGCATATTAACACGTTCTTTTGTACGTTTAAGTCCCATTTTAATATCCCAACGGAACAAATCTGGAAGGGAGAGATAGCGATAAGCAAATAAATAGAAATTTTCTACACTAATCCACCAAAGGAATTTCTGCGTTTCAGGATATCTTGCTACAAAGTCAAATATACCTTCAAAGAAAATCTCTACATTATGATTGTTATCCTCTACTACGTCAGCTGTAAGGATATTATACTTTTTATAATCATCTGGTATAACATGCGGTTGAGAGCCAAAATAAACAATTAAAGCATTACGATTGTTATCTCGCAAAAAACTAACTAACTGATGCAAAAGTTCTGCACCACCCGTAACTACACCAGCTGGACAATGTACATAAATTTTTGTATCAGAATATATATTTAACATGCGACTTAATAGTATTTGCTATTTGTAAAAAAAGAGAAATAATTCTGTACTTAACACCTTTTACTCGATAAGTTTCAATAATTTCTTGTCCGAAAGCAGAAGACTGAAAAAAAGAGTATTTATTTAATTCTTCATCAAGGAACGGAGGTTGCCACCATTCCTTTTTTAATAAACTTTCGTCAAATCCATATTTTTTCAAAATAGTTATTCCTTTATCGTAAATATCTTTTCTATTGTTTGTAAGAGCATTTTTCATGTGAGCAGGAATGAAACCTTCAAAAATATCAATATCGTTGTCTAAAAGAGTTCTTCGTTTTCGAGCGAACACCTCTATACTTGCTAAAATCTTTTCATCTGAAAGATTATAAGAAATACTATTTTTTCTAACCGTAATGCAGTATAAGGCTCGTTCATCGACTGTAATGTGATTGGCTTTAAGTCCTAATGTGTATGCAAAAGTTGTATCATTGTTTATTGGAGTCTCATCAAATCTAATGTCATACTTCGCTACTATGTATTTGTTAATAATTTTAGCCCATGGGACTCCTAAATAGTATCTTAATTGGAATTCTCCTTGTTGTTGACTTTTTTTATACAACTGTATCATCTGATGTGTATAAGTACTTCGATTAGAATTAGTATACAAATCACAATCTTGAGAAGACGAGTCAAAATATATAACGTCTTCCTCCTTATTTATATATTCATTCAAAATATCACGTATGCAATAGTTGAAATAGTCATCCGCATCTGCAAAAAGAAGCCATTTTCCCTGGGCATATTGTAATCCTATATTTCTTGCATGTCCTGCTCCTTTTCCTGATTTATCAAAATATACAGATGTATTGGGGCGTTCTAATCCTGGAAAATGCTCAAAATTGACAAGATTTGAATCACTATTATCATCTACAATAATCACCTCCAAGTCATCTCGTTGAGGAATACTATCCAAGCAACGTTGCAATAAATGTGGGATATTCTTATGAGGAATAATAATAGAATAGTTAATCATCTCTCGATTTATAATAATTCATGTTATATCATTGGACTTTCCATTCGACAATATTCCGTTTCTTCAACGAGAATTGCACACCCACCTTAATCACTTTGCGTTTATCGGCTGCATAACGTGCTGCATATTCATGTTCTTCTATTTGTACCAAAGCTTCTTCTGCCGGTGCATCTACTTTAAACTCAAAAAGATAGACATAATCATTTGTTTCAACGATACAATCTGCACGCCCCAATGCATTCTGCACTTCTGAATAAGTTGGCTGCCCCATCAGCAAGAAGAAGATATAGACAACGTTATGAAAATCGCGTTCAATGTAACGGTTCAATTTGTCTTGTTTCTCCTCCTCCGTCATATCTGGAGAATAGTGTGCATTGATTGTCGGCAAAGAGGCATACACACTCTTTAACTGGAACATCATAGCGTCAATATCACAAGCATCAAGCGCCTTTTTCATGGCAACCAAGGACAATGTTGTATCCTCACGTCGAGTCACTTCGGGTGCCAATGATTGTAACATACCATACTCCACTTCCTTATTTGGATAAGCAAGGGTATATACCCATGGCAACATTTCTGTTGATTTTATGGTTAAATAACCACTTTGATAAAGCAAGGGAATGATGTTTGGATTTTCAGGACGATAATCAGTAATCTCATTAGCACTACAACTGACACCCTCTGAAAGAGATTTAAAGTCAAGATTGATTTCTTGGCTGGTCAACCGTTTCACCAGGAAAGTCGGAGTCCCTGTCGCGAACCAATAATAGGCGAAACGCTTCGAAGAAAGGGCATTCAGGATGCTGAATGGATTATATATGTCCGTCATACCTTCCGAGAAATGATAGCCATCATAATTTCGTTTCAGTATTGCCATACATTGCTCTGTCGTCAACTTCTGTTGTTGAGCTAATGCCTCAATATATTCTTGGAAACAGTCTTCCAGTTCCTTCGATGTAATACCACAAATGGTTTCATAACTTGGCTCCAACGATATATCTCGCAGTTGGTTGAGGTCGCTGAAGATAGAAACTTTCGAGAACTTCGTCACTCCCGCAAAGAACACAAATTGCAGATGTTCGTCCAGTTTCTTTAAGTTACCGAAAAAGCCCTTGAACAGTGCCCGACTTTGCGCAACCACAGCTTCATCACCCATGGTCTCCAACAATGCCTTATCATATTCATCCACAATGACAACGACTCGTTTACCCGTCTGTTCGTGAGCTTTTAGTACTACATTATAGAAGCGGCCCGCCAAAGAAACATTTTGTACTTCTGGACTCATCATTTCAAAATTGGAAAGATGTTCCACGCCGTATTCTTTTTCCCACCGAACCAAATGAGCATGAAGAATCTGTCGCAAACCTGCCCCGCCATTATACACCTGTCCATTGAAATCGAAATACAACACCGGATATTGTTTCCATCCTGTTTCCAGCTTTTCAATGGCAAGACCCTCAAACAAATCTTTACGACCTTCGAAATATGCTTTCAATGTACTGCATAACAGACTTTTTCCAAATCTTCGAGGTCGAGACAAGAAATAGACCTTACCTTCTGTCACCAGGCTATAAATTACCTCTGTCTTATCCACGTAAAGGTAATCATCGTTCCTTAACCCCTCGAAATTTTGTATGCCAATGGGAAGTTTTCGCATAGGAGAAAAGCAATTATATTTTAATAATTCTTCGCCGGCAAGACTAAATGATTTCCTAACCGTTCAATAAAAGAAGGTTTATATCTTCCTAAAATATTAGCACTTGGCGTAAAGGTCATTTCCGCGAAATAGACCTTGTCCTCTATCGCATAGAAATCTACTCGAACAAAAGGAAATGGTTTCGCCAATTTCTTTGCATATTCTACCATCTCGTCCATTCGACTGCTCAATTCTAATCGCTCATTTTTCTCTTCATCGAATCTCTCAAACAATTGCACACCTGTCAGAGAATACGACCACGAGTAATAGTTGCCATCAAAGCTTTTTTGACATACAAGAATAGAGTCTGGGGCTCCATTTACGCACCAATACTGATATTCGATAGGCGCCTCCTTGCCAATCAATTGTTCACAAACTATTCTTCGCTTTATATCTCTGTAATGTATCTCCTGAAATTTATTCGAATAATCCTCTTGCAACCATTGATTCAGTTGCTTTATTACGCTATCAATCTTTAATTGTGATTTATCTGTACAAATAATATTGTATGCACACCCATGATTACATTTAAGCACAAATTGATTCGGCAAAGAAGAAAAATCTATTTGCTGCGCTTCATCATAGACGCCAAGCAATGGCACTAGCAAATCTTGCAAGCCTTGTTGTTTAAGATAATTACGAACCAAATACTTATCGGCACAAATCGTTTTTCTCGGATCTCGCCAATACCTTGTTAACCAAAATAGTTTCTCATTCAGTCCTTGCGGATTACTATAATTCAATACTTTTCCAGTTCCCCTATAATATCTCAATTTAGATTTTTCCCAAGATAGACATTTCCAATCATGAGTATCAAGAAAATTGAAATAGAACTGAAGCAATTTTGTTTTTATTCCAAACATAACTTCCAATCTTGATTTAGTAATACAATTCCCTTATCCCATCTATCTCCTGTTCCATAGAAATCATTATCTTGAATGGTAAACTTTATTGCTTCGTCTTTCCAAAAGAGAATTTCCTTATTCACAGACAATTCAATTCCTAAGAAATATACTTGAGGAGTAAAAGGAAATTTATCAAACTCGACTTCTACCCAAAAATGTTCTCTATCGGGCATCTTAAATATATTCTTCTTTAAACGAGAACCGAAATACAAAACATAAGCTCTGTCTGCATTTCGAATAACACCTGCTACTTCCAAATTTCCGACACAATGTGAAGGATTTAGTATTTCAAATTTAACTTTCACTGGTCGATTATTCAAGACCAAACCGTTTGGCTCATTCTCCGAACTGATTTCAACTTTCCCTACCTTTACTCGGCCACTACCTGAAAAATCAGAAATATTACGCAAATCAAATCCTACTATCGCATTATCCTGTGTCAGGTAATGTCTAACAACCTCACTGGTTTCTCCCGACATCTTTAGCATTCCATTTTCCAAAAGAATGCTATTCCTACATAAATTTTTGACAGCTGTCATATTATGACTGACAAAGAGAACCGTTCGTCCTCCTTCTCTTGCCACCGAATCCATCTTGCCAATAGCTTTCTTTTGAAACTCTGCATCACCCACAGTCAATACCTCATCAACCACCAAGATCTCGGGTTCCAAAAATGCTGCTACAGCAAAACCAAGACGCACAGTCATACCCGATGAGTATCGTTTCACAGGGGTATCAATATAGCGTTCTACACCTGCAAAATCGACAATTTCGTCCAACTTTCGATCTATCTCCTGCCGAGTCATACCCAAGATGGATCCATTCATGTAGATATTCTCACGTCCAGTCATCTCAGGATGAAAACCTGTGCCTACTTCAAGCAAAGAAGCAATGCGACCACGATAGAAGATATCCCCAGTAGAAGGTGCTGTAATATGGCTTAACAATTTCAACAAGGTAGATTTTCCTGCACCATTTTTCCCAATAATACCAACAACATCTCCTTGCTCTACTTTAAAGGATATATCCTTCAAAGCCCAGACATATTCGGAATTGCCTTTCGTACTTCGGTCGTTGACATCTCCCACCTTTAGATAGGGATCTTCCTTGCGCAAAATGGCAGTTTGCCACCATCGATTGATGTCATGTTGCAATGTGCCTGTGCCTACTCGACCCAGACGATATTGCTTGCCAACATTTTGAAATTCTATAGCAATATTACTTTCCATACAATACTATTACTTTTCAAATCCGAGACTTTCGAATTCTATTCTAACACCTATATTCAAAGAATCTGCTTATGTCTCTATCTACAATTGCCATTAGAAAATGCAGAAATGAATCTAACCCGCATTTTATGCGCTCAATTGATATTTCTATCAATTCAAAAAGGAATAATAGTACTCTTATAAATGGTGACTTTTATTAATTTTCAAAAGAATTCTTTAAATCTTCTTCAATTTTTAAACCTAAAACGACTGAGAATTTAGTGAAATCTCCCTAATACTTCTATCTTCTCCTAAATAACAATACTCATAACAGCCGCCGTGAAGCCAACCCTCTTCTACTATTAATCCTGACTAATCTCCTTTGAAAAAAATTAGCCCCCCTTTGTCGAGGAACAAACATAGTGCAAAACAAAAAAGAAGAACTCAAAATCATGCCATGCTTAAGTGATGCCAGAAGAAACAGAATGCAAATACGGTTTGAATGAGGAATATCTTTTTTGTATCTCAACCACATATTATAATATCTATAAACTTGATAAGATGCAAATGGGCTTGAAATATTCTTCAAAATATCTGAAAGAATTATTCCCATACATTTACAACTCTGCGTATTGCACTTCTCAACTTGATCCATAATCGAATTTTCGCACTGATAATGGATATAAGTTTCCTTATGCAAAAACGCTATCTTTGACAAAACTTTACAAACATAGAACATCCACAAAACATCTTCATGAATGATTCCCTCCTTGAAATACAATTTGTTGTTAATCAAGAAAGAGCGACGAAGAAGTTTATTCCATGCTAAATGACAATTCTTAGTTGAGTACAAGTTCTTCCTCACCCAATTATTGTCATCTACATAATCTATATTGTCAAAAGCACTTAATTTATAGAAATCTGTAAAATTGCACTTAATATACCCTTGAACCAGTTCTACGCTATCATATTTCCTTGTCAGGTCCATCATCGAAGAAATACAATCCGACGTCATTTCATCATCACTATCCAAATAATAAACATATTCTCCTTTTGCCGCCAACGTACCCGTATTTCTTGCTACAGACAGTCCCTTATTCCGATTATGATGCAGAATACGGAATGCAATCGGTCCAACATAAGAATTTACAAAGGATTCTGCAATTTCCATTGAGTTATCTTGTCCACAATCATCAATAAGCAAGCACTCCATTTCTCCTTTATAATCTTGTCTTCTCACAGATTCCAGACAGCGCAACAAATAAGGTGCCACATCATAAATGGGCACTACTATTGAAACATCCATACAAATCAGATTTCTACTTAGTTGCCTCCAAACACATAGTCTCCAAAGCATTAAACTGAGCGGGAATCACATTTTGATGATGTTCCAAATTTTGCAATTCTGGATGCTCACTTTTACAAACTTCGCAAAATTTCACATCCTTGAAACCTGCTACATCCAGACATCGCTTAATTGTTGTATGGTCATATAAACATTTATGCCCCCATAGTCTCATAAAATTGCTGATAAGCAGAGCCGGAGACAATTCCTCTTTGAAATCTTCATACATCTCCGGAGCAAACTTCTCAAAGTGCCATTTCAAATAAGATTGATGAAGGTCGGTCTCCGGATGTTGATAAATATCCAATAAAAATTCAAAACAAGGTGTCGTCAATCGTAACACGCCATTTGGTTTCAATATACGATAACACTCCTTCAATAAATCACGGCCTTCTCGATAAGAAAGATGTTCAAAATTGTGTTCCAGAAAAATGTAATGAAATGTTTCGTCCCTAAATGGCAACGGTTGACACTCATTTACATAATAAACACCATCAATTAAATTAATATCTGTATTAAAAAATCCTTCTATAGGATTTAAGCCACAGCCAAGTTGAAGTTTTTTTACTTTGTTCGTTAAAAGATACTTTGCTAAAGCCCCTTCAAATTTAACTCGTTTTAAGTCCATTATCAATTTATTTTTGTTATCAAAGTTTTATACCCAAATAATTTATATCATTCTATTTCAAACTAAACTGCAACAAATTTTACTTCCTTCATTAAGGAAGAATCCGCCCCAACTTCTATTCCAAGCAGCATATTCAACTTTTGGGTTTCTATGCAGATACTGAATATTGAATGATAAGACGTTCATGACATGATCATAATTCTTTACCGCAAAAGCGATGTCTTTAGTCCCTACTTCCAAACTAATACTGTAAATACCCTTCGTCAAGCCATGGTCGCGAATAGAAAGCCGCACCTGAAACAAATCTTTATCTTCTGGTACGCGAACTGGTGTACTGATATATTGAACAATACGTTGTTCTGAAGTTCCCTCGTTCACATAAAAAGTATATTGGCATGACTTGATGCGATGATCATTGCGCCGCATTGTCAGCAATAAATCAATCGGTTCATCTGTGGACAAGCCGTTTGCATCTCCTAAAATCTCTGCCTCTACAAATTCTATATTGTGCAAGAAACCTGGATAATGGTGCTTAGGCTGTATCACAGTATGGCTAATAACATCTATTCTATTTCCAGCCAAGTAATAATCTACACAATCATCAATGGCACCACTATATTGCAACTGGCCATTGCTCAACACGATACCATTGTTGCAAAGGTTTCGGACTGCCGCCATATTATGACTTACAAACAATACCGTTCTGCCTCCCGTTTTCGCCACCGCGTCCATCTTTCCAATGGCTTTTTTCTGGAACTCTGCGTCTCCAACCGTCAGCACCTCATCTACCACCAAGATTTCGGGTTCCAAGAATGCAGCAACGGCAAATCCGAGACGCACGGTCATGCCAGAAGAATATCGTTTCACGGGGGTATCTATATAGCGTTCTACTCCTGCAAAGTCAATGATTTCGTCCAACTTACGGGCAATCTCCTGACGGGTCATTCCCATAATGGAACCATTCATATAGATATTCTCACGACCTGTCATTTCAGGGTGAAAACCCGTTCCGACTTCCAACAAGGAGGCGATTCTACCTCTATAATCAATATTTCCTGTTGTTGGAGCCGTAATATGGCTAAGTAATTTCAACAGTGTCGATTTACCTGCACCATTCTTTCCGATAATACCGACAACATCTCCTTTTTCTACCTTAAAAGAAATGTCTTTTAAGGCCCAAACATATTCTGAATTTCCCTTTTTGCTTCGGTCATTGACCTCTCCTACTTGTAAATACGGATCCTCTTTCCGCAAAATGGCCATCTGCCACCATCTATTGATATCGTGTTGTAAAGTACCCGTTCCAACTCGACCTAATCGATATTGTTTTCCTATATTGCAAAATTCTATTGCAGTATTTTTATCCATCTAACTAAACCTGAGATTTTATATCTTGATATTCAGTACCTGTTCTATTACAGGAGCCATGTCAAAGTATCGATATTGCGCCAAACGTCCTCCGAAAGTAACATTGTTCTCTTGAGCGGCAAGGGCTCGGTATTGCTCGGCAAGCGCATTGTTTCGCTCGTCATTGACTGGATAGAAGGGTTCCATACCAGGCTTATACTCGGTGGAATATTCTTCGCTGACAACCGTACGTGGACAATCATAAACCTCCTGACCGAACATCTCGAAATGCTTGTGTTCGATGACTCGGGTATAAGGCACCTCGTGGCTGGTATAGTTCACCACGGCATTGCCCTGATAGTTAGGAGTATCCTCGATGCGTGTCTTGAAAGAGACGGTTCGCCAATCCAACCGTCCCAACTGATAATCAAAATACTGGTCAAGTGGACCGCAATAAACCAAGCTCTTCGCCACGTTTTGCCAATTCTTGCGCCACTCGGAAGCAAAGAAATCGGTATTGGTGCGGCATTCCACGCCTTCCAACAAACCTTCTATCAACTTATTATATCCTCCTATAGGAATACCCTGATACTTGTCGTTGAAGTAGTTGTTGTCGTACACCAGTCGTACAGGCAGACGCTTGATGATGAAAGCGGGCAGTTCCTTACACGACCGTCCCCACTGCTTCTCGGTATATTCCTTGATGAGTTTCTCAAAGATATCCTTGCCCACCAGACAGAGAGCCTGTTCCTCCAAGTTTTGGGGTTCCCTACCGTTCAAGGCGGCAATGGCCTCTTGACGCTGGGTCTCAATCTTCGCCTGCGCCTCAGCAGGTGTCTTCACCCCCCACATCCGAGAGAATGTATTCATGTTGAAAGGCAGGTTATACCGTTCTCCCTTATAATCTGCAACCGGACAATTCGTATAACGGTTGAACTCGACAATCCCACTGACGAAGTCCCACACCTCCTTGTTGTTCGTATGGAAGATATGGGCTCCATATTTGTGCACATGAATCCCCTCCATATCTTCGCAAAAGACATTTCCTCCCAACTGTGGTCGTTTGTCTATCACCAAACACTTTTTTCCCAACTGCTTGGCTCTGTATGCGAATGTGGCTCCAAAAAGTCCTGATCCGACAATTAAGTAATCGTATTGCATTGATAATAGTTTTGAGGACGAAACTCCGCTACATCACACCGTATCCATGAATCGTTGCTCGGTGTGGTTGAAGATAATTACTGAGAAGAAGAGAGAAACACAAAGGACGATGCCACTGTATAAGAGTCCTTCGCCAGTAAATGTACCCGAACCGAGGCAGCCATACTTGTAGGCCTCAAAGATTGGGGTCAACGGATTCAGTTCAATCCAGTAACGATATTTCTCGGGCGCGAAACTGAGAGGATAAATCAGAGGAGTCGCATACATATACAACTGAACACCGAAACCAATCAAGAACTTCAAGTCACGATACTTGGTCGTCATGGACGAAATAATCAACCCCCAAGACATGGCCAAGAGTCCTGTCATGAGAACCAATACAGGAGACATAAGGAACCAGATGTTGAACGACCAGGTAAATTTTCCCGTGAAGACCATATAGGCATATATCAACAGGAACATGGCATACTGAATCAAGAATCGAATCAAGTTGCTCGTAATGGAACTGATAGGTACGACCAATCGAGGGAAATAGACCTTGCCGAAGACGCCTGCATTGGAACCAAAGACGTCGTTGCAAGCACCAAAACACTGAGAGAAATACCCCCATAGGGTGACACCGGCCATATAGAACACCGGTTGCGGAATCTCGTCAGTAGGAATACCCGCCAATCCACCAAACACAAACATGTACATGATGGTCGAGAACAGCGGTTGTATCAGGAACCATAACGGACCCAAAATCGTTTGTTTATACTGCGTCACGATGTCTCGCTTGATGTACATATAGTACAAATCGCGATAACGCCACAATCCCTTAATGTCAACGTCCAACCAATTCTTCTTGGGTTGTATATGTGAAATAATGTCGCTCATGCTTTTTTAGAGTAGAGAGTATAGAGTAATGTCCTCACTCTCAATGCTATTTACAATATAATGATTAAGTATCAAAATTAAGAATTCATGTCGTCTCCTTCGCCGTAATAACCATAGGAGTAGCCATAACCGTAACCGTAGCCGTAGCCATAACTGTAACCATAGCCATAACGGTTGTAACCATAACGGGATGAAGTGGCCTCCGAGCCATTCAGAATGACACACAGGTTGTTGAACGTCCCTTCCTTGTAGTATTGGTCAATGACGGGCAAGTGACTACGTTCCATGACACCTACGCGCACAATGAAGAGAGTAATCTCGGCCAATGGTTTGATGATGGTAGCATCGGCCACAATCTCGGCGGGCGGACAATCCAGAAAGATGTAGTCGAACTCCTTCTTGGCCTCTTCCAACAATTTCTTGAGACGTGCATCCTGCAACAATTCCGCAGGATTTGGAGCCGTACGTCCTGCTGGCAACATGAACATATTGTCATATTCCTTAAGTGGCACAATGGCCTGATGCCAGTCCGAAATCTGTCCACTCAGATAGGACGACACACCCTCCTTGGGACGACCCACATGCTTGGAGATAGAACGTTTGCGCAAATCCAGATCAACAACCAAAACCCGCTTGCCCGATATGGCAAAAGAGGCAGCTAAGTTCGCCATAATGAAGGTCTTGCCTGAACCGGCATTAATGGAGGTGACCATGATGACCTGCTTCTGTTCATCCTCCCCCTGTCCCACGACGAAAGCCAAATTAGATCGCAAGATGCGGAACGCTTCGTTGATCAGGTTCTTGCTGTCGGCCTTCACCTCCATCACCGTATGTGGGGTAACGCGACGCTCTTTCTTGGTTCGCTCCACTTGAGGCAATTCGCCAACAAAAGGCACCTTAAGTTTCTCAATATCACGACGACCACGCACTTTGGTGTTCATCATGTACATAATCAAGATGATAGCCAACGGAATAAGGAAGCCGATGACAAGAGCGTACAACTTGATCTTGTTCGTATCTGGTGAAATCGGACTGAAACTGCCCGATGGCGCACTGAGCAGTCGAGAGTTGTAAGCAATGAATGCCTGGTTCAACTCCGTTTCTTCTCGTTTCTGAAGCAGATAAGTATAAAGAGCCTCCTTGACTTTCTGCTGACGCTGTACACGTTGCAGGTACTTGGCTTGATTCGGGGTCTCGGCCAACTGTCGTGTACTGCGTGCATGCCGGTCCTGATAGGTCTTGATCTGCGTATTGACGATGTGCATTTGGTTCTCCAAACTCATCAGGATAACGCGTCGTAAATCAGACAGTTTGGTATCGAACTCCTGCACCACAGGGTTGGTCAACGAACTCTGTGAGAGCACCTCGTTACGGGTTAGGAGCAAACTGTTGTAATTCGCAATCAAACCTTCCGTGGAGCCACCGCCTATACCGCTGTTGGCAGGCAAAAGCTGGTTCTCGTTTTCTGGGTTGGAGATATAGTCGCGCACATACCGACACATATAGAGTTGACTGTTCAAATCCTCAATCTGTAAGTCGGTTTGCATGGACTGCGTGAGATAAGTGGACGACAATGTACCACTCTCCGGGAGATGATTGCTGGACTTGTAGTCCGAGATATTATCCTCCACGTTACTCAACTCCTCCTCTATGACGGCCAATCGTTCACCAATGAACTTTGAGGTGGCAATGGACACCTGGTTTCTGTCCTTCACCCAGTTCTGGTTGTAAAGCACAATCAACTTGTTGAGCACATCCTCGGCACGCTGGTAAGAGACATCGTTGTACGAGATGTTGATGATCGATGCCTCCTTGTCCGGAGCATAGACCGAGGTGCGCGACGAACAGATGCCCGCCATGTCATAGACCGACATCCGGTTGATGTGAATCTCGAAGACATTGTTGACCCAGTAACTGGAGGTCTTCTTTAAGATGACACGCCCCATCAGACACTTCAACGTGTCGTCGAAAGTGGCAGGAACAATCTCGTCACTGCTTTGTCCGCCATAACTCTGGTGTTCGATGTTGATGCCTCCCTTGCCGTCCAGTTGGACAGTCATGCGGGCACGTTCACGTTCGCCTAAGTCAATGAACTCCACCTTGATAGGTGAGGCCGTGCCATACAACTCCTTGTCCAACAACCGACCCGTACGACTATAGGTGGTGTTCAATCCCAACTGACGGACCAACTCCTCATAAAGCACAGGAGCCTTCAAGGCAATCAACTCGTTGCTCACATTGGCATTGTTCTTGTTGATACCCACGGCACTAAGTCCATCCGCCACGCCGCCGATAGATTGCTTACTGTCGCTCTTTATCAACAACTTAGCCGTACGACTATAGACCTGCGGCGTCGTTCGTATCTCGTACCATGCTACGCATCCGCAAATGAGCAGGGAGAGCAGGAACCAAGGCCAATGACCCAGACACAGGAACAAGATGTCCTTGATGCTGAAGTCCGACGAACTGTTGCCCATCTGCCCGAAGGGGTTGGACGCGTTCTGCTGGATGATGACGGTATTGGGAGTCGAAGTGTTGTTCTGTTTGTTTTCTTCCATGGCAAAAGGTTATTTTACAAGACCCTTAATCAACAGGTACAACGATATGGTTGTCGAGAAAATCGAAATGTAGAACGTATAGGTGCTGAACTGCGTACCGTTGATGGTAGAACCCTGTATGGTCTTGTAGTTCGGTTCGGCATAGATGATGTCATTCTGCTGGACATAGTAGGCAGGCGAAGCAACCAGTTTCTCCCGACTGGTCATATCCAGACGATAGGTGCTCTCCGTACCATCCACATTGCGACGAATCACGAGCAAGTTCTTTCGCAACGAATTGATATCCAAGTCTCCTGCCAAAGCCAAAGCCTCCAGGATTGTGGTCTGGTCCTGCGTGAAGGGAACGAATCGGCCTCCCAACTGTCCCAAGGTATAAAAACCGACGTTGCTGTACTGGACAGACACATAGGGTTCTTTGATAAGGGAACTCTCAATCAGCTTCTGCTTCAAATACTCCTCGGTCTGCATTCTGTCCAATCCAGCCAGTCGCACCTTGCCCAGATAGGGGAAGTCTATCTCGCCCATTTCGTTGAGGGTATATTCGTTGCCACCTCGTCCTCCCTGCGGAGAGACCTGGTTGAACATTTCGCTCAACTCCTTGTTTCGTGTGGTGACGTTGATCAACACCTTGTCTCCGGCACGGAAAAGGACGGTGCGTTGCAACTGATTCTCCAACTTCGCATAGATGGTATCGTGGTCGGGAATGTCCTGGACATACACGATATCCTTGCGACTGGCACAAGAGGAGAGCCACAAGGTGGCGAACAATAAAATCAGAAAATATACTTGCTTCATAAGGACAAAAGCATTAGCGCACAAAAAATTCTTTAATTACGTTCCAGACGAACTGCGGATTGCCTATTCCGTACCGACGGAAAAGACGAATGGGTTCTCGCGACCATCGGTAGAGCCACTCCAACCCGCATCGTTGCATGCACAAAGGTGCCCGAGGAATGGTGCCGGCATAGAAGTCGAAAACAGCGCCGATAGACCCCAGATGGCACTGAATGTCAAGTTCCGACCAATGAGCATACGACCATTTCTCCTGCTTCGGAGCGGTCATGCCGACCCAAACCACATCTGGATCGGCGTCATTGATGACTTGCACCATCGCATCGCTGTCCTCTTTCGAGAACTCAGGCTTGAACGGAGGCGAATAGGTGACTACCTCCAAGTTCGGAAACTCCTGCGCCGCCTTCTCCCGAATGAGTTGCAACACCTTTTCGGTCGAACCCAGAAACAACACCCGGGGGCGCTGGCGTTCGGGATGACACCTCCGCCAGTAGGCATTGGCATCCTTCACCGACCCATTGAGTTTCTCCATTTCATATCGGAACAAATCCCATCCGGTGCAACGGTGGCGCGGACGGCACTTAGCTCTTAAAACAAAGCAAGCCAAGACGATACTGGTTCCATCGGCCAACAGCACGTCACTTTTAGTGAGCGCTTCGGCGAAGGCAGCATCCTTCTTAGCCTGATTGCAACTGTAGGCATTGATGGTGTTAATCAGCACCTTGCCATCGGGGATGGTACGCAGCTGATCACGGTCTTCCAACAACGTCAGTCGCTTGAGATAAAAATTTTTATTCATACCATGGGGAGAAGTTCCTCCTTCTTGTTTCTTTCTTCTGCTTTACGGGGGCTGGACGATGCGATTTTTCTACTCTTCCATTTGGGTTATTTTCGTCCTGTTTCTACAGCACTTCGCACAGCTCCGCTAATACATGTCACATAGCAAGCCGCAACATATATGCAGTTGGAGGAAAAACTTCCATTACATTTATGGGTGCAAATATAATTAAAAAAACTTAAAATTCCAAATCAAATGTGCGTTTTCTGCACATTCAACTGCATTTTTCTTCAATTTTCGACCTATTCCGCGCAATTATTGCTCCCTTTCCTAAAGGAAACCCCAATTTTGACCCTGACAAGAGCATTCCCTACCGCACTTTTCCTTCGTAGTTTTCACAAAGCCAGGTAATCCTCCCGACCAAACTCCGTTGCCCAATTATTGACCGCCAAAACGACTCCTTAAGAAACAAGCGTAAAATATACATTCTGCACTATCTTTTCAAGCACTTGAGAAGGCCCCCATTTGCAGTATATATAATTCTTAATCATACAAAATAAAATAAATATAACAGCAATAAGAAAAAGAATATACCATTCCTCTATTGTCAATTTCTGTCTGATTATCTATTCCAATTTTACAAGAAGGACACCAACAAGAACAATCCGATGCACTTTTACACAAACTACAAACATCCCAAACACTTTCACCTTTCTTTCCAGCACCCTTTCACTCGACCGACTCGACCGCCATCTACCATCGACAATCTTATGTCCTACCGCTCACCCAATACTCAGGTAAGCATGAGTTAACCCCCAGGAAACACTCAGGTACCGCTCTGCTCCCTAAAATCAGGGGACCTGAGCGGTACCTGAACAAAACCTGACGAGGACCTCGACATCTCCTGAACGGTACGACATAAGGAGGTCATAATAGGATGAAAGGATTCCGGAGACAAGGGCATTCGGGTCGGACAAAAAGAAATTTCCGCAAGCCCAAGAGCCTGCGGAAAAAGCGATAACATTCAATCCATCTATAAAACATACTCGATGCCTCGATACGTATTCCTTTCGCAAGGAGAGAGGTCATCGGAAAAAGTGTCGATAAAGGTCCGAACAGAGGTCACTCCAAGGTGGAGAGGTACTTGACCAACTGACGGACAGCCTTGCCGCGGTGCGAGATGACGTTCTTGTCCTCCATAGCCATCTCGGCGAAAGTGACGGTGTGACCTTCGGGCACAAAGACTGGGTCATAGCCAAAACCCTTGCTGCCCGAACGTTCCCGAGTGATTTCACCTCGGCACACCCCTTCGAACTCCAGACGTTTGCCGTCCATGAGGAGCACGATGACGGCACGGAACTGCGCCTGACGCTCCTTGATGTTGGTCATGTTGCGGAGCAGCTTGTCCATGTTGGCGTCGCTGTTGTGGGTGAAGCCGGCGTCGTCGGCATAACGGGCAGAGCGCACACCCGGTTCCATACCCAGGGCACGAACCTCCAATCCGCTGTCGTCGGCGAAGCAATCCAGGTTGTAGTGCACCTTGACATACTCGGCCTTCTGCAACGCATTGTCGTAGAAAGTCATACCTGTTTCGGGGATATCCACATCGCAACCGATGTCGGCCAGTGACAGGATCTCGAAGCGTTCCTCGATTTCCGGTCCTGCCTCCCTCAATAATGCGCGTACTTCTTCTAATTTGTGACTATTATTAGTGGCAAAAACTAATTTCTTCATACCAAAGTCTCAAAAACTGCGGGGGCAAAGGTACTTCATTTTTTGTCAACCAACAAATTTTTTCAACGAAAATCGCCAATTTCGGAGTTTTTTATTGTCATTTCCCCAAAAAGGCATTATCTTTGCGACATGCTTTATATCTACCGTGCTTCTGCCGGCTCCGGCAAGACGTTCTTGCTCACCGGTTTCTATATCGAACTGCTCTTCCGCAAGGAGTTGACCCCTTCGCTGGAGGGGGGCAGCCACTTGCTCTTCAACGAAATCCTGGCGGTGACCTTCACCAACAAGGCCACGACCGAGATGAAGGAACGCATCGTCAAGGACCTCGACATCCTATGGAAAGAGCCAAAGAAGTCGGCCTACTATCACCGACTGACTCAACCCGACTCGCACTGCAAGGTATTGAGCGACAACGAGATATCGACCCGAGCACACGAAGTGCTGGGCGACATGCTCAACGACTATTCCAACCTGCACATCTCCACCATCGACAAGTTCTTCCAACAGGTGGTACGCAGTTTCGCCCACGAGTTGAACCTGCAGGGCAACTACGAAATCGAGTTGGACAACGACATGGTGCTGGATCACGCCGTGACGCAGTTCCTCCTACAGTTGGACGCCAAGCGGGACAAGGAGAGTTACCAATGGATACAGAAATTCTCGAACAGCCGACTGGAGCAAGGCAACAACTGGAATATCCACCGCGAACTCTACAAGTTGGCGAAGGTCTTGACTACCGAGGAATATCGCCTCCACAGCCGTGAAATAAGTGAATTTACCGCCGACAAAGAGCAGTTGGCTGCCTACATCAAGATGCTGGACCAGGTGGCACAGGAATGGAGGAAAGAGATGCGCCGCATCGGACAGGATTGCATGAAGTGGTTGAACGACAGAGGATTGAAGCATTCCGACTTCAACCGCAGTTTTACCGACAAATTCGACACCTGGGTCCTGGCCAAAGTAGATGCCAATCTGAAAAAACTCTCGAACACCTTCCTGAGCCATTGCGAGACATCGGACAAATGGTTCACCGCCAAGAGTCCGTTGCACCAGCGTTTCTCGGAAGACGAAAAAGAGGAGTTGCGCCGCCTGATGCAAGAGGGCGTCGAACACATTACGGGTGCACCTATGCGGCTATATATCAGCGCTATGGCCATCCGCAAGAACATTTTCCAGTTGGGCATCCTGAGTCAGTTGGAGAAGGAGGCCAACGAATATTGTGCATCGCAAGGTGTCAAGTTGCTCGCCGACACCACGCAGATGCTCAATGCCCTGGTCCGAGACGAGCAAGCCCCCTTCATCTATGAAAAAACAGGCACGCGCATACGCAGTTTCATGATTGACGAGTTCCAGGACACGTCGGGCATGCAATGGAGCAACTTCTCTCCCCTGTTGCGCGACTCATTGGCCTACGGAAACAGAAACCTCATCGTAGGCGACGTCAAGCAAAGCATCTATCGTTGGCGAGGCAGCGACTGGGAGTTGCTCCACTCCCACCTGAACCGCTTCGAGCCTGACAAACAGGCCTTTGACGAGAACCAGAACAAGTTGAGAGACAATTGGCGTTCGGACCGACGGATTGTGCAGTTCAACAATGAGTTCTTCACTTTTGCCAGCCATTATTTCCTACAGAACGAGCCCGAAAACGAATCGTTGCAGAAGATTCAGGAAATCTACTCCGACGTCTGCCAAGAGATATCGGAACAACGTGTGCGTCAAGCACAAAGCAAAGGATTGAAGGATGTGGCCGACGGCGAAATAGTATTCGAGACGTTGGATGGCGAAAAGACCGAAGACTATAAAAACAGCGTGCAGGAACGCCTGCCACAAGTGGTCATCGCCCTCCAGCAGAAAGGTTTCCGACCGAAGGACATCTTAATCCTGTGCCGCAAGAAGGATCAATGTCACGACTGCGCCGAGGCACTGCTCAATTACCGGAACGACCATCCTGACATGCCTTATGGCATGAACATCATCACAGAGGAGGCGTTACTCCTTGATTCTCAACCCGTCATCCATGCCCTGGTGGCAGTATTGGAGTACCTCCGCGAACCGAAATCTGCCTATCGGAGCTGCGTTGCAGCCATCTGTTGGCGCAGTCTATCGGCCCCTACGGTGGAGCGTGCAATATCGGACTATTTCGAGCACCCCGAAGAACTGCACTTTGACGAATTGCTCAACGTTCCGCTCTACGAGACCGTGGAACGACTGATTGCACAATTGCCCCGACAGGCGAGAGAACAATCGGCCTTCCTCCATGCGTTCTGTGACGTTGTCCTGAACTTCTGTTCGCACGAAGGACCTGACCTCGGAGAATTTCTCTCCTGGTGGGAGGAACATAAAAAGAATCTGAGTGTTGCCACTCCCGACAACCAAGATGCCATACGTATCATGACCATTCACAAGTCCAAAGGCTTGGACGGAGAGGCGGTCATCATTCCGTTCGCGATGGACGCATTGGACATCAAGACAAGCGGATTCAACCATGATTTTCTGTGGTGCACCCCGAAAGAGGCACCTTTTGCCCGACCCAACTTGGTGGTCCCTATCGAACTGAAGAAGGACCTGGAGCAGAGCATCTTCCGCGCTGATTATCAGGAGGAACGCATCCGCTGCATCATCGACAACCTCAACACCGCCTACGTTGCCTTTACGCGCGCACGTCATACTATGGTATTGCTTGCGCCAAAGAAACTGACCAAGACAGGCGGCTACCCCTTGTACGAGTTGTTGCAGACTTTCTTCGAGAACGAATGGAAGGAAGAGATAACGAAGTTGGAAGTCAATCCAGACTTCTCCCCCGCCCCCAGTTCTGCGACTTCGGACGACGAGAATGCGGCTTTGGGACTATCGGAAGAGGCATTGTTGCCTGCCTCCGAACCAGAGGTTATGCCGCACTTCGACCAACGTTTCAACCTGCCGATTATCAAGAAGACAGACTACATCCCACCGTCAGATTCTGCCGCCGCCCGGGGTACGACACTTCATGCTGCCCTCTCGGCTGTCATCGACAACGAGCATGTGGATGAACCCATTACGCGTCTGTTCCAAACAGGACAGGCCGAATTGCAAGGATTCACCCTCTCGGAAGTGTTGGAGCAAGTGCACAAGGCGTTGGCGATGGAACAGACGAAACCGTGGTTCGACCCCGCAAACAAGGTACTCAACGAACAAGACATCATCACCGCAACCACCCATACGCAACGACCCGACCGTATTGTCTTCACGCCCGATGGTCGCACCATCGTCATCGACTACAAGACCGGAGAAGAGCGAAACGGCCGCTACAAGAGGCAGGTGGGGCACTATATGAACCTATTGCAAGAGATTGGTTTCCAACGAATAGAGGGTTATATATGGTACATCGAGACAGGGAATATCGTCGCAGTCAACCCGATGCTTGATGTACAAAAATAGCTTATTGCAATAAGAAAAATACCACATTAATTAGCGCAATTACAGTTTAATATTTGTGCAATGATATATGCTTTTGCGCGCGAAACAAGTACTTTTATACACTATACATTGCAATTTTAACATAAATTATCTGTTTTACAGCAGAAATCGGCAAAAAACTACAGAAAGATATTGTAAATTCGATTAGATTGCCCTACCTTTGCAGTACCCAAATGAAATAAAACCAACGCAAGAAGCGTTATTAAACCCAGGCGAATTATGAAAAGGTTATTTGCAATTGTAGTCGCAATGATGGCGATGACAGCTTTCTTTACCTCTTGTGATGAAGAAAACTTCGTTATCAATCACCACGTTGTCGATAAGACTGACTCTCTCACGTATGAAGTTTGGTGCGATCAATCTAATGCTCTCACTACGTATTCCGTTAAATGGCTCATCCTCCGTTCCAACGGTTCGATGCAATTCTACAACTGCTCCATCTATAAGGACAATGAAGGTGAAGCGGCTTGCAGAATCGAACCTTCCTACGGCAAGTGGTCCCTCAAGGACAACTACGTAACGTTGGAAATTACGGAGAGTGAAACCCTTGGAACTTCCACTGTAGCACTCCGTTACGATGATTTGGACGGACGGAGTGTTCTGCGCCCCGTCGAAGCAACCTCCGACAAAGAGTACTTCGATTTTGCCAACTCCTCGCGACAGGCAACCAAAGATGCCGAGATGTGGAAAGACATCATGACCCTGTTCAAGCACAGCCGTAACGTGGAAGACAACCTCGACATTGCTACCGAGTACGTGATTCGCACCGCCCTGCAAGGTCAGGAAAATCAATAAGCAACTTTCCAAAAATCAAAATAATGTAGATGGTGTAGCCAGGTGCTCTGGCACATTCGCAAAGGTGATATCAAGCATCAATGAACAATAGGCAAGACATTAATGGACAACGCCAAAAATGCTTGCTATTGTCAACCATTGACTACTTGACTACAAGAGTGCTTCAATTGCAACTCACCTTTTCACCACGGAGTCGGAACCCGAGACGGATTCTGACTCCGTTTTGCGTAAATGGACTTAGAGAGTTCGGAGGACTCGGAATACTCTGAATACTCGGAATACTCCGAATAACTGCAGAGGAAACGAGGTTAACCTATTCCTTTGCCCCCACCCTGTCGTCACGCTGTAGTGATGCTTTGGTGAGGGTCGGGTATCAATTGGGTATCGATTGGGTATCGATTGAACAACGATTAAAGTAAGGTTGAATCGAACGATAATATTACGCTATTCCTTACCCCTTCAAAAACGTTTATTAACCCTTTCTTGACCGCAGAGCGGGAACAGAATACTGACACCATGAGTACGAGACAGGTTGACAGTACGCTCCGAGTCTTTCTATAGTACAAACTCATTCTGTACTACCTCCCCAATCAAGCCGATACACTAAGCGTGATCTTATTCCGAACGATATTAAGTCTTCAGCCGCAAAAGACATTTCTACCTGGCTTTGGAACTATACATTATGTCACTCTTTTCTCTACACGACAAAATTTCTTCCCACGAAGATTCCTTCTTGCGAAGAAGCTGCTTATGAATGGTTGAATGGTTTAAAGTAAATTAGGTTGAACTCACGTCCAACCTAATTTACTCTAAAAATATATAAACCAAGACTCATAGAATCTCGTTGTTTTCATGGTATAGATTTAAGGTAAGAACTTACTTTGTTGCGTTATTAAGGTATTGTGTTATGGTTATGTTTTTAAGGCACTGCAAAGATACGGAAAGATTTCAGAACTGGCAACGAAATTTATTAAATTTGTTCTAAGAAAATCGGTTGCGCAACCAAAATATTTCCAAATTTATGTTGTACAGCATAAAAATCGGTCAACCAAAGCCAAGATTTCGGTCTCTTTCGACGGATGAAACCAATGAATGCTGTCGTCGCGTTTGAACCAAGTCATCTGCTTTTTGGAGTAGATACAACTGTTATGGACGATACGCTCGATGGCTCTGTCCCAACTATATATGCCTTCGAAGTAGAGAAGCATTTCCTTGAGGCCAACGGTATTGAGCGAAGGCGGTACCAGGTTCGGAATAGGTTGCGCCTGCGTAGGGCCAGGGTTGCGGACAACGTCTTTCAATTGCTTCCGAAGCGTAAATTCATACTGTTGGAAGACTTGTTGCGCCTCATCACGCAATCCTTGTTGCACCATTTCATCGACACGTTGCTCAATGCGCGCATACAACTCCTCACGAGGACGAGTCAATCCGATTTTAAGAATGCGGAAAGGACGTTGCTTGCTTTGACCCGTCCGAAAAGAACTGAAAGACCGACCCGTGGTGAGACACATCTCCAAGCCATGCACGACACGTTGTGGGTTCTGCTTATCGACCTGAGCAAAATAGAGAGGATCAAGCTCTGCCAATTGTTTCAAGAGAGGCGCCAACCCCTCCGCTTCGACCTGCGCCTTGAGATGAGATCGAATCTCGGGATCGGCCTGAGGCATGTCGTCAATTCCCTTGCAGACGGCATCCACATACATCATACTGCCGCCACACAGGACAAAATTGGAGCATTCCGAGCATTGCATCACATCGAGCACATCCGCTTCGAACTGAGCGGCGCTATAAGCATCCTCCAACGACTTGTTACCTACAAAAAAATGCGGCACACGACTCTGTTGTTGAGCCGTAGCCGCAGCACTACATATAGGTAATTCCTTGTAAATCTGTCTGCTATCTGCCGAAAGAATGGGCGCGCCACAACGCTCTGCCACACGCAATGACAGTTCGGTTTTTCCGACCCCGGTAGGACCGACGATGACGACCAAATTCTTCATAAGAAGAATAAATATTAAATTAGAGGAGTTAAAGGGAGTTAATAGGAGTTATCGCTTCGCTCATGTAGTTAACGGACGTTACTACCAAAGGCCAAAAGTGTGTCGTTTAGCTATAACAATCGTCCGTTAACTCCACAGCCACAGGCTGTTAACTACTGCTAACTACCAGGAATTAACTCCTTTATCGCAATTGCGAAACTATCGTTAATCTATACGCCCCACATAGAACTGATGGTTGCGGAAAAGGGTTCGGATATTGAACACCCAATCGACCAAAGGAGTATAGAGAGCAAAAGCCAAAGGCAAGAGTTTGTAACGATGTACCAGCAAGCGCTTAGAAATGAAATAAGGAATCAGGACGTAAGCTACCAGATAGAGCACCAAAAGGAAGATGGCAACGCCCATCACCCACCAACTTTGCATCCATGCAGTCAATCCGATGAGAGCCAATCCCGAAAGCATGCAAAAGATGCGGCTGATGACATCCAAGCGGCACATCATACGAGGTTGCGCCAATGAGAAACGATGGGTGAAAGCACGGTTCAAACGTTCGCGTTTCCAGTCATACCCCAATTCCGAAGAGTGGTTGACAATCACCGCATCGGGCGAACATGCCACGGTGATGTTGTTCTTCTTGGCAATGGCCGAGAGGAAGAGATCATCCTCACCCGGGTTCACGCCCAAATGTCGTTGGATGGAGCGGTTATTGTCGGCATAGAACGCCTCCTTGCGGAACGCCATGTTGAAACTCCAGCCGCCATACGTCTTGACTGCCAGGGTCAACCCCATTGACGTGAGCATGCGGTCGAAGAAATCCCATTGATAGAAACCGTTCAAAAGACCCCGTTTGTGTTCATAGACCACAGGACCGACCACGGCATCCACCGAATCGACGAACAAGCGGCCGATAGACTCCAGCCACTTGGACGAAGTGGGTACACATTGAGCCTGAGTCATCACGACAATATCATTATGCGCCGCCTTGACTCCCAGCAACATAGCCAACTTACGGTGGCTCACCGTACGGATACGCTCGGCTATGGTGGTGTGGAAGAAATGATCGGAACGTTGGTCCATCAGGCGGAGCACATTCTCCGTCTCGTGGTTGTCGTTCGAGCCGTCGTCCACCACGATGACCTCAAAGTCGGGATAATCCATATCCAAGAGGACAGGCAGGTTCTGCAACAAGGCCTGCGACTGGTTGTGAGCATAGACAACAATGCTGAGAGGAGGCAACGAAGAGGTCACCGGGACACGCTGACGGGCATCCTGACGCATACGCCACAAGGGGCGCATCCGGACCGAAAAAAGGTAAATCAGTTGAACCAGCCATGCACACAAAAACACCCCGCAAAGGGTCTGCATCCACCATGGCAAAGAGAACCAAATATCGCGAATCATTCTAATAATTATCAAAAATTCAAGGTGCAAAGATAGTTAGTTTTTTCGGTTTGCGCAAATTTTAAGAGTGAATTATCAAAATTATATAAAAAAGTTTGTCCAGTACGAAAATAATTAGTATTTTTGCACCGAATATCATCAATCCCTATATTCAGGGCATTATACAAATCGTTTCAGACATGAAGAAAGTATTTCTGTTGACAGCTACCGTCCTCACCCTTTTGATGGCAAGTAGTTGTAAATCTCAGAAGACATTGAGCGAAGCAGCTATCGTGGCAGATCCTGCTGACGAGGTGACAGAAGTGACCCCTATCCAATATGCCAAGCCCGTACAGGCAACTGCCTCCGAGGCAGTCGTTCAGCAACCTGTACAGCAACAGGTTCAGACCCCTGTCACCCCAGCTCCCGTCGTGGTCAAGGACCGCACCGAGAAGGTCTATGTCGTTGACAATGGCGACAGCGGCAAGCTGAAAGGTTTCAACGTCATCGTCGGCAGCTTTGGCAGCAAGACGAATGCCGAGAACCAAAAGAACAAGATGATCAACCGCGGCTACAAGGCATTCCTGGTCAAGAACGAGAGCGGCATGTACCGCGTGGTGGCCGCCAGCTTCGACACCCGCGAGGCAGCCACCTCCATCCGCGACGACATCCGCTCCAAATATGCCACCGAGACAGGTACCTGTGCCGAGGCATGGCTCCTGATTCCTCAACGCTAAGAGGCTCGGACGGTAAGAAAACTTTTTTAAGTTGTAGCGAAATAAAAAGGGACTGTGCAATCGGACAGCCCCTTTTTTTGAAGAGGACCAAGCCCCTCTCGACTATAGAACCTGTAATGATGGAACAAACAGAATATCTACGTCAATACGAAGAAAACCTGAAGCAGAACCTCCTGCAATCGCTCCGTAGCCAAGGAATGTTGCCTGCCAGCGGACCTATTCCCGCCACGCCCGACATTACCGACCGTTGGGAGACTTTGGCCGAAAGCTACATCTCGGACGGCATCCAGGAGGTCGTCAAGTACCCACTCGTGTCCTTAGGATGGGCGATGTATCTGGGATTGGCCATGGCCAAATATTGGGACGAGGGATGGGAAGTCTATAGCAAGCACCCCAACCTCTACCAACACCTTCGTGACGTCCGCGGATTCGACTACATGGACGAGGTGGTGCGCTTCGACCTCTACCATTGGGATTGCGAAGAGATGGTACGGAGTTGCAGTCAGACGGCCCTCGACAAGATACGACACGAGCAGATTGAACCAGCCTCCCCGATGGCCTATTACGTCTATGCCCGTTCGGTCAAAGTGCTTTACCTGATGGGGGCTGCCGTTGGACTTGCCCACCTGGGGTACAAGCAGACGGCCGTCAACATGGATTGAGAGCGAATGACAATAAGAGTCGGAAAAAGTTCCTTAAACGGTGATAGAAGGATGATAATACCCTCACCGAAGGGTGACAATAGACTCACAATTGACAAGAAAAATACAATAAGCCGGCCATGAAACTCCGCACGGAACTTCCACATAGCGCATTGAAGCGCCCTTTCGAGGTGACCGACAGGATACTCCTGCTGGGCAGTTGCTTCACCGAACACATCGGACAATGGCTGGAAGGATTGTGGCTCAACGTCAAATGCAATCCGTGGGGCGTATTGTTCAACCCTGCCTCCATCGCACAAAGCATCACTCGATGTCTGCAAGGGGGTGATTATCAACCCGATCTGACGAAACGAGGCGGACGATTCTATAGCTTCGACCACCATAGCAGCATCTGTGCCGACACCCGCGAGGCACTATTGACCCAGGTGCACGAACTGGATGCAGAAGTTGGACACTATCTGCGTGACACGCAGCACCTTCTCGTCACCTTCGGCACCGCTTGGGTGTATGAGCGACAAGGCCGCGTCGTGGCTAATTGCCAGAAAGCGCCAGCCGCCGAGTTCCAGCGACGTATGCTCACCATCGAAGAGATTGTTGCCCTATGGGACCCCTTGGTGCAGCGGTACCACGTCGTCTTTACCGTCTCGCCCATCCGCCATATAGGAGATGGCTTGCACGGCAATCAACTCTCCAAGGCTACCTTGTTGCTAGCCATCGACCAATTGCAAAAGCGCTACCCTGAGCAAGTGGAGTATCTGCCTGTCTATGAACTATTCATGGACGATTTGCGCGACTATCGTTTCTATGCCGACGACCTGGTGCATCCCTCCACCTTGGCCATCGAGGCGGTCCGCGAATTGGTCAACGACAGCCTCTTCTCCCCCTCGCTGCAACGGTATATCAAGGAGGCTACCCCGTTGGTCAAGACCCTCAGCCACCGACCCTCCGACCCCGAGGCAGAGGAGTATCGGGTGCTACTTGAAGAGACAAAAGCCAAGCGCGCCGCCCTCCTGCAACGTTGGGGATTATGCGACGAGGCTTGACACGTTGAATACAAATCTTACCATATATAAAACAACTTGAACAATGAAAACATGGTTTCTTACCTTAGCTATTCTGAGCGGCACACTTACCGCACACGGACAAGACATTCCTTTTGTCTATGAAACAGAGAACAGCGGAGTCGGCACCCCTGCTCCCGTCATCTACCCCTTCGACCAACTGCCCGAAATCAAGGCGTTGACCAACCCCATGGAATGGTCCGACCGGAGTGGTGTAGTCAAGAAATTCAGCGATTGGGAACGCCGTCGCAACGAAATTGCTTACGAGATTCAGCATTACGAAATCGGCACCAAACCCACTGTCGGAAAGCAGCAAATCAAGGCGCACATGTCGGGCGACACCCTCTTTGTCGATGTAACCGTCAAGGACAGTACCCTTACCCTCTGGAGCGTCATCAAATATCCCACTACAGGCAAGGCACCCTACGCCTTGATGATTGGATCGAGCCATATCTCGTTGCCCGACACTATCTTTGCCGGCCGAGCCATCGCCCGCATGGACTATCACGAGAGACAGGTGAACGGCTACAGCCAGTTCCGAGGCGACCTGGACAAATCGCACTACGGCTTCGTACACCTCTACCCCGAACTCATCGACAACGGTGCCTACAGCGAGTGGGCATGGGGATTGAGCCGTTTACTCGACGGACTGCAGCAGTTGGGACCTGACGTGACCAAGATTGACATGAGCCGCATCGGAGTGACAGGTTGCTCCTATGCCGGAAAGATGGCTCTCTTCTGCGGAGCATTCGACGAACGTGTCGCACTCACCATCGCACAGGAACCAGGCGGTGGCGGCGCTGCCGCATGGCGCTACTCACGCTGGTTGAACGCACAGCCCAATGCTGAGTCGGTGGAGGGTCTCGACAATACCGACTACAACTGGTTCAAACAGAGCCTGCGCGATACCTACAATGGCAAGAACGTGTCATATTTGCCACACGACCACCACGAACTGGCCGCCATGGTCTGCCCGCGGGCGCTCCTCATGCTGGGCAACCCCGACTTTGTGTGGCTCGCCGACCCCTCGGCATATGTCTCTATGAACGGCGCCATCAAGGTGTGGGAGCAGTTTGGCATCGAGGACCGTGTGGGGTACTCCATCGTACCAGGACACGGCCATTGCTCGCTGCCGCAGTCACAGTATCCGGAGGTAGAGGCTTTCATTGACAAATATCTCCTTGGCAAGGAGGATACCAACACCACCGTGCGCATCGCTCCTGCCAGTTACAAAAACATCGACCTCGACTGGTGGATGGGATGGTGGGGAAACGGTGCTCCCGGTGAGTTCGGTGCCGACCCCGTTGTCTATCAGGGTCCCGACCCTGGCACAGAGACGCTGCTGCCGCTGACCAACAACTGGGCAAGCCAAGTGACCGGAACCCCTGCTGAGAATGGGAAAATATATGCCGGAACAGTCAACTTTACAGGACAGTGGGGCGAGGTCGGCGGCCGCGACTGGGGCGCTGATGTCACTGAAGGCACCAAGCACGTCATCACCGTGCATACTGCACAACCCGCTCCCGACGGCATACAATGGAAGTTGGGATACAAGGATGAGTATGGTGAGCCTATCGGAGAGACCTATCCCGCCATCGAGGTAGAGGGCAACACCATCAAGATCACACTCACACAGAGTTATTGGTATCTCGCCGTGCAGCGCAAGAGCAACTCTGGCATCGCCCCAATGGAAATTCTCTCTGTGACCCGCGATGTCTATCTGACGGAGTTCACTCCATCCAGTCAGGACCTCGAGATACTCGTTGACCACGGGGCAGAGATTGAAGGCAAAGAAACAAGTCCCAACGGACTGCCCGCTACCGTGTCGCTGCCGGGCAATTGGGGTGATGTAAAACTATGGAGAGAGCCTTTCAGCATCAACGATTACCCGCGCTACCGCATCCAACTCGGACAGGCTCCGGGAGCAGAGGGAAGATTGCAGATGTTTCTGCGAAACAAAGCACAGGCAGATGCCTACGGAGGACACTATTATCCTTTCGCCGCCGACCAGACCGTGCTCGAGGGAACTTTCAACCCCTCAGACCTCGAAGATGACCTCACCGTGGTGCAGTTTGCCCTTCAGAACATGACGGGAGGAACCGTGACCACCGTTGTCAACGATGTCATCCTCTATACCCCAGACGGTGAGGAGAAGCACACCGAAGGACTGGTGGCCAACGGATGGAACCCTGCCACCATCACAGAGTTCGGAGCAGGTCCGGTCTATCAGGGAACGGTCAACTTCACCCGGCAGTATGCGTATGTGGGGGCTTACAGCGGAACCGTCGACACAGGCACCTATCACCACTATACCTTCTATACCGACGCACCCATCCCTGAGGGATTCCAGATGGTGACCGTCATCGGTGAGGATGCCCAGACAACACCTGTCACGGCAACGGATAATGAGTTTTCTTTCGACGTATTCAGTGACTATTCGTTCCTCGCCCTGCAATACATCGGTGAGGCTGCAGGAAACATACACTTCAACAGAATCACCCGTCAGGTGCTTGAGATCGATCCCACCGTCATCGAGAACATGGATGCCGACACATCGGCTCAGGTGGTGGGCACACAGGTGTTTACCCTCGCCGGACAGCCAGTGGGACACCTTGCCAAAGGGGTCAACATCCTCCGCGAGACACTCAGCAACGGAGCCGTGCGTACACGCAAAATAATGGTGAAGTGATGAACAAGTATATCTCTTTTATAGCCGGCATGCTCATGGGTATGCCGGCTATCGCCGACAATGTGACGTTCACCAGTTCCGACCTGCCCATCATCTTGATACAGACGCAGAAGGCCATCAATGCCGATGCTAAGGTGCCGGGCACCATGAAGGTCATCGATAATGGCGAGGGACAAGTCAACAATGTCGGCGACACGCCCACAGGATACGACGGTTTTGTGGGTATCAAGTGGAGGGGCAACAGTTCGCTCAGTTTCAATCAGAAGAAATACACCATCGAGATGTGGGATGAGCAGGGTAATGACACCACGGTCGCACTTCTCGGAATGCCCGAGGAGGCCGACTGGGTGCTGCTCGCACCCTACAATGACGTGTCGATGGTGCGCGATGTCTTCGCGTTCTATATGTGGAACGAGATGGGCCATTGGGGACCGCGCACGCGGATGTGTGAGGTGGTGGTCAATGGTGAGTACATGGGCGTCTATGCCCTCTGCGAAAGTATCAAGCGTGACAAGAACCGCGTGAATGTCAATAAACTGAAGCCAGAGGATGTCAGTGGGCGCGATCTCACTGGCGGATACATCGTGCGTATCGATGCCTATGACAACGAAGATGTCACTTTCAAGTCGAAGGTAAAGGGCATCCAGACCCAGCAGTGGGGATGGGGCTGGGGCGGAGGTTCTTCGGACGCCACCGTCACATGGACCATCTACTATCCCAAGAAAGCGGACCTGCAGGAGGCACAAAAGAAGTATATCCAGAGTTTTGTCGACACGGTGGAGTTGGCTATCCAAGCCGACAATTTCGCAGACCCGGAGGAGG
>JAEEGK010003002.1_pt1 | contig 42213 bp, 28 predicted proteins | sample 8958771 | NCBI WGS metagenome assembly JAEEGK01 (sample SAMN16246547, study PRJNA631951) | gut metagenome | biome: gut microbiome; feature: rumen; material: SC-attached | host: Bos | place: Iran: Karaj | collected 2018-10
ATACAAATAAAAATTCCACTTAACATAGTCATAAAAGTTTTAATATATTTTCTATTATATGTAAATCGAATATTTAAAAAAATAAACTCTAAAAAACAAACCCAAATTAAAATTAATTCTAGAAATAAATTTATATCTTTTTCATCATTTATATGGTAATTAAATTTTTTAGAAATCATTTCTATAAACCAAAATGTTAATAAATATAACATAATTATATTAAAATTTATTAATCGATGTATGGCAAAAAAAATTACAAAACTTGCAAATAAAGTTGAAATAATAAAAATTCTGTTTTCTTTATTTTTTATATTGAAAATATCCAGTTTATTTTTTTGTTTTATTGAATGACTAAAGAATTTAAAACTAATTGATAATATTATTAAAATAATTGATATTATATTTAATACAGGTTTAGATATTGTTTTTTTTAAAAATTTTTTGAATGATTTTTTTTTAAATTTACTAGAACTTTTTATTATATTTATTATTTCTGATTTGTAATTTTGTTCTTCTTTGAAATTTTTTTTTATGTTATTCTTCATTTGATTAATATAATTATTTAATTTATTGTACAATCTTTTAATTAAAATTTAATTTATTCATTTTATTTAATTATATTTTTATTATTTTTCCTAACTTATAAAATAAATAAATTCCCTTTCATTAAAATTAAATAATTTAATAATTATAAAAAAATATTATAATAATTTAATCAAATTCATCGGCTTTTATAAATTATTATCAAATAATTTTAATTTAAAAATAAATTTATTTAATTAATAATAATAATAAACTAAACAACAACAAATATAAAAAAAATAAAAAAAAAATTCTAACCCTCAATTCCTTTTAAAATATTATTATTAAGTTGTTCATTATTATTTTCTAAAGCAATACTAACTTTTTGTTTATCATTAGGATAAATAACTTCATTAATTTTATTTTTTAAATTTTCAAACAATTCATTTTTATAAATAACACTTCTATCATCAAGAGTAAAATCATCTTTTTGTTCAGAAGCACATTTATATTTATCAGTAATAACTTTTTTTTTTTTTTGAAAATCATCTTCAATTTCTTTTATTTCTTTTTCTTTATCTTCTTTTACAGAATCATAAATAAATTTTAAAATTGCTTTTTGATTTTCTTTTTTCCATTTTATTTCATCATCAGAATAATTTTTTAAATCAAATAAATCAATTTGATATTTTTTTTCTATTTGATTTAATTTCATTATTTTTTCATCATATAATTTATCAATTTCATCTTCAAAAGTTGTTTGTGCTTCCATTATTGTTTTATTTAATTCTTTATCATTTTTTTCTTGTACAATTGAAACATTTTGAATAACATTTATATTATTATTAAAAATTTGAGTTATTTTTTCTTTAATTTCTAAAATTTTTTCCTTTTGAGTTTGATTATTTGGTTTTGTTGATATGTTTTTTTTTTCATGAGTTTGAGTTTTTGGTTTTTGATTATTATTTTTTTCTGCTATTTTTTTTTCTCCATCGTTGTTTAAATTTAATATACATTGATTTATACTTTCTTCTAAATCTGTTGGATTATGTTCTTCTTTTTTTATTACTGAAATATCTTGAAGATTTTGTTCTAAATTTTGATTTTCTATTTCCATTTTTAATTTTTTAATAAAAATATATATTTGTAAAAAATATTTATTAAAACAATAATTTGCCAATATAATAATTTAAATATAAAGAATAATCTTTTTTTTAATATATATATATTTTTATAATTTTTCAAATAAAAATATTATTATAAATTTATTTTTTTTAATAAAATTTTCTTTTTATAATAATCATTTAAATTTTTTTTATTTTCTTCATAAAATAAATTCCTTTTAATTATAGGATTTTTTTTTAATAAGGAATATTATATATTTCATTTTTAATTTTTGTTATATTTTTATATTTATTTTTTAATAAAGAATTAGTTAATGATTCATTTTTTTAATTTATATATTTATTATATTAATAATTTAAAATTAAAAATATGACTTTTGAAGAGAATTTGAAAAAATTGTATTATATTTTAATAGTAAATAAAATATATATAATAAATTAGGGAATTGGAATATTTTGTTGTATGGCAAGAGTAGATTTTAATTTAATTGGATGTTTTGTTCTTTTAATGGTAATAAATCAATTTTATAATAAATCTCCAATGTTAATTCAAAAAATAAATTTTCAAGGAAATATTTTAATGATATTAATAGATATAATATGGTTAATAATAATGAGTTTTGTATGGAATCATTCACAAGATAAAAACAATAAAATTAAATATTGGTCATCAATTAAATTTATTCATAACATAGTTTATTATTTAGTATTTGTTGAAATTGTCATAAAATGTTATATTATATATTTTATTTATTCATTTCATAAAAAAACATATTCAAATACTTCATATTTAACTAATTTAAATTATAATCCAGATTCAAAAGACATAACAAGTTCAACAAGACTTGCAGACACAACATACCGTTCACAAAAATAAAAAAACCTATTAAAATAATCTTTATTTTATTTAATAAATTTAAAAATAAAACTTTTTAAAAAAATAAAAAACCAAAAAAAAAAAAATAATTAAAATAAACATAACTTAAAAAAAAAAATAAAAAAAAAATGATAATCAAAGTATACATAAACAACCGTCCATTTGAAATAGATTGTGACACAGGAACTCAAGACATAGCATGGTTATCAATAAGTGCATGTTACTTATTTGGAAAAGATGCATGGCCAGTAACAACTTATATTCCAATAATAGCTCGTAATAAAAATGATATAATTCTTCATCCAAAATTAGTAATTTGTAAAAATATTGAATTAATTGGTGATGAAATAAAAGTAAAAGTAAGAAGAAAATTTGGTGATATTGGATATGAAATGACAGATGAAGAAAAAGATTGGTATAATGATGCTTTCTTAGAAGGAAGATTTATGAAAAATTGCCATATTGCATTAAAACCAAGTACTGAATTAAGAAAAGAACAAAATCAATATAAAATACAATTTAAATTTAAGATAAATGAAAACCTTAAATTATTCTTTCCTGATTATGAGAGTACTCTTATTTGTGATACTGAACAAACAGGGAAAAAAAGTGATCATTTTGAAGGTAATATGAAAATTCCTTTTGGAAATTTAGAAAAGGAGAAAATTATTTATGGTAGTGTTAAAGAGAAAGCATTTGATAAAGAAACTCAAGATTTTATTAAAAATGATCTTGTTGTTACTTATAATCCTGTAATTCTTACTGAAGCAGAAAAAGAAAAGATTTTAAGAGAAAAAGAAGATATTATTAGAGAAAAAGAAAAGAAGATTAAAGAAGATATTATTAATTCTGAAAAAGAAAAAAAAGAAGAAGAAATTAGAATGATTAGATTAAAAGAAGAATTAGAAAAAATACCTTTTACTTTAGAAGAAGTTTATAATTATGTTAAACAACAAATGTATATGAGTGAACAAGATTTAGTTGAAATTTTTGAATTATTAGAAAGAAATGAATATAGAATTTATAGAAAACTTTTTGATATTTTTCATGGTTATTTACAATATTATTTAGATAATGAAAATATGTCAATTGATGCAATTTCAGTAATTAATTTCTTAAATTTATTTTTTGGTCATAGAAAAAATGTAGATAAAATTGCAGAAGAATTTCAATCATTATATTTATCAAGATTAGAAAAAGATGGAAGTAATATTGATTTAAGAGAATTTATTTATATTTTAATATTCCTTCTTAATTCAATTTTAACTCATAAAGATATTAATGTTTTAACTGAAATTGAATCAATCGGAGAAACTTATGAAAAAAAATTAGAAGATCCTGCATATTATGAAATGAATAAAAATCCAAATATTGTAAAAGTAATTAATGATCATCATCAAATTTTAAGAACAATTTTTGAAAAATATGGTATTCATATTGAAAATAAAGATATTATTGAAATGTCTGATTATCAATTTGCTACTTTTATTTCGGAAGTTTCTAATAGATTTAAATATGATTTAGCAAAAATGACTAAAGGTGATGTTGGTAAAAAAAGTAATATTGATTTCTTTGATTTCTTTAGAAAAATTGTAGGAATGGCTTATAATTTAATTCAACCTAATGATAGTGAAGAAAATAAAGATTATAAAAGTGATATTTTTATTGGAATGCCACTTGAAGAGGCTGTTGAAAAAATTATTAGTGATATGAGTGAATTTGCTTCTTCTGAATAAAAAAAAATCTGGTTTTAAATAAAAAAAATATTTTATGATATTTTTTTAAAAAATTTAAACTTTTTTAAAATGTTTTATTTTTATTTTTTTATTTTTAATTAATTAAAAAATAAAAATTTAAAACATAAAAAATTCAAAAAAAAGAATAATATTATATAATATCAAAAAAATTTAAAAATGTCAGAAGAAGACCAAGATCGTATCCTTGATCAAAGTTTAAAAGTAATCCAAGCTCAATCATACCATATTCACATAACAATAGAAAAAAACAATTTACGTCAATGTTTAAAAGAAACATTTACAATGTTAAATGAATTAAGAACAAATAAATTAACTCCAAAAAATTATTATCATCTTTACACATCAGTATTTGATGAAATGCAACATATAACAAATTTTTTTAAAGAAGAAATAAAAAGGGGAAGAAGAATAAGAGATTTATATGATTCAGTACAACAATCAATGTATATTATTCCAAGAATGTATTTATTAATAACATCAGGTTCAATTTATATTGAAAATTATCCAAAAAGTTGTCGTGAAGTTATTTTTGATTTATTAGCAGTTGTAAAAGGAGTTCAAAATCCAATTCGAGGTTTATTTACAAGATATTATTTATTAAAAAGTATTAAAGATAAGTTACCAGATAAAAATAATATTTATGAAAATGAAGGAGGAACTTTTGATGATACTTTAAAATTTATTATTCAAAATTTAGATGAAATGAATAGATTATGGATAAGATTAAGTATGGGTGTTATTGGAGAAGAAAAAAAATTAAGAGAAAAAGATAGAAATGAATTAAAAATTTTAGTTGGAGAAAATATTATAAGATTAGCTTCTTTAGAAGGTTTAAATAATGAAATTTATCAAAATCAAGTTTTACCTAAAATACTTAATATTATTATTGAAAGTAAAGATCAATTAAGTCAACAATATTTAATGGAATGTATTATTCATGCTTTTCCTGATGAATTTAATATTTCTTGTTTAGATAATATTTTAAATACAACTAAAAAATTAGTATCTGATGTTGATATTAAAGGTTTATTTATTGCTTTATTAGAAAAATTATGTAAATTTGTTAAAAATTCTGATTCTGCCAAACAACAAATTTTAGAAAATTCAAATACTATTTTTTCTATTTTAAAAGAAACTTTTGATAATTTAATTAAAGAAAATTGTAAAGAAGGTAGTAATATGGAAATTGTAAAAGTTATTGAATCACAATGTTCATTTATGAAATTTATTATTTTAAGTTGTTCATCTGAAAATAAATTAGATTTAGTAAATTATGTTTTAAATTTAAGTGATGATGTTATTAAAAGTTATGGTGAAAAAATAGACAATTCAGTAATAAAATCTTTAAGTAGATTACTTTCTACTCCATTAGAAAGTGAATTAAGTTTATTTGATTTAAATCAATTTCCAAAATTAATGAATAATTTAGATTTTAATTCAAGAAGTAATTTATCTTTAAGAATTATTGAGTCTTTTGTAAATGGAAAATCAAATGAAAAATTAGATTCAGAAGATAAAATAAAAAACTTATTAAATTTTATTAAACCTTTATTAGAAGATTTACCAGATTCTACTGAAGATGATTTTCAATTTGAATATGATCAATATAATGTTGCAAAATTAATTTTTATAATTAATACTAATAATCCAGATATTATATTTAATATTTATAAAGAATTTCAAAATGTTTTTATAAATGGAGGATCAAAAAGAAAAAAAATAACATTACCATCTTTAGTAAATGCAGTATTAAATTTATGTTATAATATATCAGTAGCTTATGATGCAAAAAATAATGTTTATCCTGAGGATAAAAAAAATGAAATATTTAATGATAGAATAAATTCAATTGATATAAGTCAAATTAATTCAAATGAAATATTTTATGATACAATGTTAAAATTTTATAAATTAATAAATGAATTAATTCAATCATTATGTCAAGAAGAACCAATAATATCATTTAAATTATATTTACAAGCTGCATTACAAGTAAATTCAATTAATTCAATTAGAGAAAAATTTGAAGAACCTTGTATTTCTTTTATTAATTCAGCAATGGGAATTTATACTGAAAATAAATATGAAGTTGAATATAAATATTCTTTATTAAATTTATTATCTGGATATCTTTTATATTTAAATATTTTATCTAAGGAAAATATTGAAAATATTATTAAAAATATACAAAGTTCTGCTCATTCACTTGTTAAAAGAAGTGATCAATGTAATTCAATGATTTTTATTAGTCAATTATATTTTAGTTTATTAAAAGATTATAAAAGTGTTAATGAATGTTTAGAAAAAGCTAAAAAATTTGCAGATTTATCAATGACAAATCCACAAAATTTAAATTTATTTGTTATTATTTTAAATAAAATGGTTTATTATATTGAGAATAGTGATGAAAAGATTATAGAAAGCCAATTTATTAATGATATTAATGAAGTTATACAAAGTCATATTGTTACTCTTCATAATGAAAATAAATTTATTGGATTTTTACCTGAAATAGAAGATTATTATAAAAGAACTGTTGATATGATAAAAATAAGAAGAGAAATAGGTAAAAAAGGAATTTATTCTGAAATAACAAATATTGATTAAAATAGTTATATTATTTAATATTTAAAAATAAATATATTAAAAAATAAAATTCAAAAAAAAAAGAAAATAAAAAAAGTATAAATAATTAAAAAAAATTATCACTCTCATTTTAATATTTTTAAACAAATAAAAAAAAATGAATGAAGATTTTAAAAATGATTTAGACGAACCATTAATTTTTCATGATCCAAACGAAGAAAATGGAATGCCAAATACATTTCAATTAGAATTACTTCCAAAAGAATCATATTTAGAAAATGGAATTACAAAAGTAAGACAAATATCAAATTTAAGTGATTATGAAGATAAAGATTTTGAAAATGTAAATATAAAAGAAGAAAATGATAATAAAAAAATAAAAAGAAGACCAACATTAGGTGACATTTCATTATCATCTTTATTATTTAGACCAATTCAAAGTGGTTCATTAAGAAGTTCAGTTTATGGTTTAATTTGTGTAACTTTAGGAACTGGAATGTTACCTTTACCTTATTTTTTTAGAACAAATGGTATTTTATTAACTTTAATTATATTTTTTTTTTGTGCTTTTCCTACTTATATTACTTTAAAACTTTTAACTACAATGTCATATGAATTTAAAATTTATGCTTTTGATAAATTAATTGCTCATTTATTTGGTAGAAATTCTTTAATGGAAATTTATACAATTATTGTTTTATTAATTAATTCTTTTGGTTCAATTATAATGTGGAATGTTTTTATATCAGAATTTGCAAAAGATATTTTAGGTTATTTTAATTCTGAATTAGGAAGTGAAACAAATTTAATTTTAATATTATTCTTTATATTAATTTTTATTCAAATTCCTTTGGCTGTTTTTTCAAGTGGAAAAGAATTTGATATTATGTCAACTATAGGAATGTTTCAAATTGTTTATGTTTTATTTGTTGTTATATTTGAATTTCCTAATTATTTAATGGAAAATTTTGATAAAGAATTATTTGGTGAAATGGAAACTTATTTTAATTTTAATATAAAAATTGTAGAAATGCCTTTTATATTTTTTATTGCTTTTGGTAATCATTCTACTATTTTAACTGTTATTCAACAAATTAAAGATAAAACACATGAAAGAGTATCTAATGTTGGTAAAAAAACTTTTTATGCTGAATTTGGTATTTATTTATTAGTTTTTTTTATTTGTTATTTTTCTACTTTTCAACAAACTGAACAAATTTTTTTAACAAGACCAAATACTTCTTTTTTAATGTTAATTGGAGAATTTTTTATGATGATTTTAATGATTTGTAATGTTGCTTTATATTTTTTTACATCAACACCTACTTTTGAATTTATTTTAAATGATGGGAAAGAATTAAGTCAAAAACAAAAATATTTTTCGTCTTTTATTGTTTTAACCACTTTAATGATTATTTCTTTATATATTAATGAAGTTGATACTATTTTAGCTTTTCTTGGTGTTACTGCACAAGTTAGTTTAATATTTATTTTACCTATTTCTATGTATATTAAATGGAAAGAAAATACTATTAGTAATTCAAGAAAAATTATGTTTATTTGTTTAATTTTGTTTTTTACTATTTTAGGTGTTGGAGGATTTATTTTAATGATTTATAATCAGTTTAGAACTATTTAAAAAATATATTTTAATTTTATTTTTTATATATATTATTGTTTGTTTATTAATTTATAATTATATTTTTTTAAATTTTATTCCTTTGTTTATTCTAATTATAACTTTACTTTACAAAATAAATTGAAATAAAATATCAAATCAATAAAATCATTATTTTTAAAATAAAAGATATTTTACTAATTTATTATTTTGAAGTGAAGAACTCTTTGTTATTATAAAATTCAAACATAAACTTATAAATCTATTTTTCAATATTATTTCCTCTTTTATAAGTTTTTTCCATTATATTAGCAAAAAAAAGAATTTTATTTTTAAAAAAAAATAATTCTTTTTTTAATAATTTATAAAATTATAATTTTAATATGAATACACCATCTAATGATCTAAATATTAATGAAGAGATTAATAAAGAAAAAAATGTAATTGTATCTGTAAATAAAGAAAAAAATTCTTCAACTGAAGAATTTGCTTGTCAACATGGTTGTCATCAACTTTTTAAGTCAAAAAGACAGAAATTACTTCATCATGACAAACTAGATTATATATGTCATGAAGAAAAATCAAATTTAATTAACTTAATTGAACATTTTAATTTTGCTATAAATAAATTAATTCCATCTCTAAATGAAAAATGTAATAATAAAGATTATATAAATTTAGTTAAACAATATAAAAGAACTAAGAATTTAAGTAAAGATCCAATTCAATTTGAAATTCTTATTCAATTGAAATAAAAAAAGTAATAATGATTTTTGACTACTAATTTTTTTAAATATAAAATATAAATCTAATTTTTATTATCATTGATGATTTTTAATTTAGAAATGTATTAAATTCGTATTATAAAAATATTGTATTATTTAAAATAATAAAACTTTTATAAATATATAATTATTAGTTTTAGTATAAAAAAATAAATTGATAATTAAAAATTTTTATAAATAAAAATCAAAAATTTAAGTTTTTTTGAAAATTTAGTTTTTTTGAAATAATTATTAATTATGCAATTTTAACTTCTTGAGTTTCTTGTTTAATACTAATATCATTTTTTACATCATTAACTTCTTGTAAAGGATGATATATTCTTCTTTTCTTAATAAAAATAAATTCATAATAACTTCCAACACAAGATATAATTGAACTAAAAAAATATGAAATAAAACAAATTATTTTATTTTTTTTTCTATAAGTAATTAACATAGGATTTTTAGTTAAAAGAATTAATAAAATATTAAAAATACAAATTACATCAGCAGCAATTAAAAAATAAGGTATAAATTTTTCATGATAAATATAACTGTCAACATAATGATATTTTTCATAATAAAAATATCCTAAACTTAATAATCCTTCACTTAAAACTAAAGAAGTAAAAACATAAACATTAATTTCGAATTCAGGACCAAATAAAAATATTAATAAATGAATTAATGAAATAGTTCCAATTATTAAATAAATATAAGGTAAAAATAAATCAATTTTTTTAATTAAAGGATCTGTTTCAATTATTGCTTTCATTTTTGGTAAATCTTTATTATATGAAGTTCCTATTTCATTGGAAACTGGATTATTTATTGTTATTTCATCACTTTGATGAAATGCTTTATTTCCTATTAAAAAAAATGTAAAGTCTTCAATATTTTGATTTGATAATTTAAATATTTTTTTCAGTGATTTTATATTTAATTCATTTGGTTCTTTTTCATTTAATGTTATATTAAATGTGTCTTTTGCATTTATTAATGATTTAATTTTTGATTTTAATGTTTCATCATTTTTTATATCAATTGGTATTAAATTATAACTTTTGTTTAATTCATCCATTTTAATTTTAGTTTTTAAATATAATTATGTCATTTAAAATTTATTTATTTATTTAAATTTTCAATAAATAAAAATCTTAAATTAAAAAATTATAAAAATTCTTAACAACATTTTTTATCTTTATTATTTGTTTTATTATCACTATTATTTAATTTAATATTATTATTATTATTATTATTATTATTATTATTACTAGCATTTTTTTGAATACTTTGCATTTGAATTTTTTCATCAACAGTATAATCATAATTAGGGTCTAAAACTTTTTTTCCTAAATTTTCAAATAACCAATTAATACCAATATTTGATAATGCAGATGTGGTTTTGAAAATAGCATTAATTTGTTTAGCAAATTTTTTTCCTTCTTCATCACTCACTTGTTCATTTTCATATAAATCAGTTTTATTACCAATAAGAGCTAAAATAACATCTTTATTAGTAATATTGTCTAAAGTTTCCTTATACCAATAATTTTTAATTTCTTCAAAAGAATTTTTATCTGTAATATCATATACATAAATTATAATTTTTGCATCTTTATAAAAAATTTTTGCTAAAGAACGAAATTTTTCTTGTCCTGCTGTATCCCAAATATCAAATTTAATTGTTGTTTCTTCTAATTTTATTGTTTTTGATATGAATTGTGCACTTGAAGAACTTAATACTTCTGGGTCAAATGAATCTGTTATGAATCTAGATATTATTGATGTTTTTCCTACTCCTGATTCTCCTACTAAAACTGTTTTTACTGCTTCCATATTTTTTAATTAATTTGTTTTTAAATATTTTTATTTTTGCTTTTTTTATATTTTTTTATTTTTAAAATGTTTTGATTAATTTGATTTGTTTAAAAAATAATTGAAAACTTTAATTAATCAAATGAAAATATGAATATTGAAATAAAAAATGAGAGTTAAAACTTCTTCATGAATTAATATTTAAATATTTAAATTAATTTATTGTATTACATTCATTTTTTATTTAATTTTCATTATTTTTATTTGAATTATCGAATTTTGCTCTTCAAAAAATTTTTTAACTTTATTTAAAATTTAAATAGCATTTTTAAACCCTTCAAATAAGAATCAATATAGTATTTTTAAATATTTTTCTAAAAAACTATAATATTTTATTCAAAAAATATATTATAAAAAAAAAAGAAATTGAAATTCCTAAAAATTTATTATTAATTTATTTAATCATTGTACATAATTATTTTTATTTTTCATTTAAAAGTTGAAAAAATAATGAATAATTATGAAAAATAATTAAAACAAAACATTGAAATTGAATTTTATTTAAAAAAAAACATTTATCAAATAAATAAAATTAATTTAAATAATATAAATAATTATAATAATTTAATTTAAATTTCTTTTTTTTATATTTAAATAAATATTTTAAATGTAAAACGAAAAATAAATATTCTTAGATTTAAATAAATTTAATATTCCAATTTAAATTACTAAAATTCTATATTTTTATTCTTTGAAATTTATTCAAAAATAAAATATAATAAATATTTTAAAAAATTAAAAATTTTATTTATTTTCTTTACTTAAATTTTTTATTTTTTTATTTTGAAATTTAATATAAATAATAAAATATTCATTAAAAATTTAATGTCAGCTTTTTCATCTAAAAAAAAATATTTTATTTCAAATTCATCAATCTCCAAAAAAACTCCAAATAAATTATATAATAAAGAAATAAATAACCTAATAGCAAAATTACTAAAAAGTAAATTAAACACATTTAATCAGCATGTATACAATAATAACAATAATAATAATATAAATTCCAATTCAGATAAATCAATAAAGCAAAATTTTTCAATTAATAACAAAGACAACAATGAAAATAAACAATCAAAAAATTCAAAGCATTGTCATTCTAAAAGTAAAACAAATCATAGTAAAAGTGATACAAGTAGTATGAATGAAGCACATAGTTCATCATTAATAAATAATAATAATGGAAGTACATCAAATTATAAAATTATAGAGTTTGCAAAATTATTAGAAGAATTTATTCAAATAAATAAATTAAATAAAGAATTATCTCCTAATGATAAAGTAAAAAGAAGTGGTTTATTTGTTGAAATATTAAAATATTTAAAACAAGAAAAAGATTTAAGTAATGTAATCTTTGATAATGAATATTTTATAAATAATATTTTAGAAATGATATCAATAATTAATTTTGCTCATGTTAGATCATATCCAAAATATAAAGTAACAGATTCAAATTATAATATATTAGAAGGTAATTTATCTAAACAAATTATAGAAGAATTTGCAGTTAATGAAAATGATAATAATAATAATAATACACCTTCAATGATTAGAATTAAAAATGAATCTTGGCAAGATATTCTTAATTTATATGATATTTTTATTGTTTTACTTAATAATATTCCTACTGAATTTTTATTAATTTCAAAAATTCCTTTAAAATTTATTTCTGATTTAGTTTTAGCAATGCAAACTTTAGATAATGAAGAAAGAATAATTATAAAATTAATTATATATAAAATTTATATATCTTCTCTAAATTATAGAAAGTTTATTTTAAATAATATTTGTAATATATTAATTGATATTACAAGAAATGAAAATATAAATTTATTATGTTTAGGTGAATGTTTAGATTTAATTAAATGTATTATTTTAGGAGCAAAAAAACCAATAAATGAAAAATATATGAGTGTTATTACTGATATTATTTGTCCTTTATTAAAATGTAAGAATATTTATAAACAAAATATACTTAAAGAAACAATATTTAAATTAATGGCATTTGATAATAATATTTTAAAAGAAATATTAAAGTATCTTATTAGAACTTGGCCTCTAAGATATCCTGATAGAATTATAATTTATTTAGATATTATTGAAAATACTTTTACTAATAACTTAATTTGTAATATTGAAAAGAATTTATCTGATAAAATATTTAGAAAGATAAAAATTTGTTTTAATGATTTGAGTTTTCTTATTGCTGATAGAAGTCTAATTTTTTTTAAAAATGAAAATTTCATTGTTGAATTATATAAAGCAAATTTACAATTTTCTTTCTTATCACAGTTAATAGAGAATATTGAAAATCATTGGAGTCAAGAAATTAAAATAATAAGTAGAATTGTAATTTCAAGATTATCAAAAAGAGATGATAAATTATTATGTAATTTATCCGAAAAAGAATTAAAAGTAATTGAAGATTTTACATTTGATATTAATGAAAGTGAAGATATTTGGGATATTCAATTTAATTTAAAAGGTGATTAAATATAATATAATAAATATATATAGTTATTATTATTAGTATGTGAATATTTTAATTTTTTAAAATGAATAAAAATAATAATCTATAATAAAAGAAAACTTATTTTTTAAAATTTATTAAATTATTAATTTAAAAATAAAAAAAAAAAACAAAAGAAAATAAATTTAAAAAAATATATAAAAAATAAAGAATATAAATTGACTTTTTTTAAATGATAAAAATAAAAAAAAAATAGATTATTGATTAGTATTATTAGCATTATTATTATTACTATATTGTTTTTTATAAGAAGAATTTGTTAATTTTTCATAATCTTGAACCATTTGTTCATGTACTTGAGTAGTAGTTTTTAATTTTTTCATAATTTCAATTTCTTCTTCTTCAAGTTTTTGTTTTTTACTTTCAGCTTGTAAAATTCTATTTTCCTCTTCAGCAATTTTACTTTCTAATTCTTCTCTAATTTTATTTTTTTTTTCTAATTCAATTGCTCTTCTTTTTTCTTCAGCAATAATATGTTGACTTTTAATATAATCAGCTTGAGTTTTTTTATTAGAAAGTTCTTCAATTTCTAAATATTTTCTCATTTCTTCATTATTTTTTCTTTGTTCTCTCATATTTTTTAAATCTTCATCCATTTGTCTTCTTTTTTCTTCTTGTTTCATCATTATTGCTATTCTATTATCTTCTTTTTGTTTTTTATTTTGTTCTCTTTTTGCTTCTAATTCTTTTTGTTTTCTATTTTTAAATTCCATTTTTTTTATTTTTTCATCTTCTAGTTGTTGTAATGATGATTTTTTTTCTCTTGTTTTTTTACGAGTTACTTCTATTTGTTTTAATTTTTTATCTTCTTCTTGTTTTAACATTCTAATTCTTCCATCAAGTAAATTTGCATCTTGTTCTGCTTTTTTTCTTTCTTCTTTCATTTGTTGTAAATAACGATGAAGTTGAACTAAATAATCATCATCTAATACTTCTTGATTTTGATCTTCTTCTTCTTGAATATTTTGATTTTCTGGTTCCATTTTTTTTTTTTTTTATATATGTGTTATTTAATAATTACATTTTTAAAGTTTTATTTAGGATGAATAATAATTATTTATTGTTTAAAGTTGGGTTTATTTTTTATTTTTATTTTTTTTTCAAAGGAATTTTTTTTCATGTTATTATAATATATTATTAAATATAAATAAATTAAATTATATTTAAAAACTAATGAATTAAGTAAATTTTAGGTAGAATGCATTTATTAAAATTTAAATTATTCAATTGAATTATTGAAATGGAAATTTTTGTAGTTTTATATAAAGCAAATTTAATGTTTTTTTATGTGTGTTTTAGGAATTTTTATATCTTTATAGTTATAATATTAGTTTTTAATATTTTTTTATTAAAATTTTATATTGTTTCAATAATGAAAATGATTTGCATAAAATAATATATCATCTTTACAATATTTATTAAAATGGAATAAAAAAAAGGAAGAATAATATAAAACCCTAAAACACCCTAATTTATAAAAAACAATTATTATTATTTTCATTTTTAAAAAAAAAATTAAAAAAAAATCCAAAAATAAAAAATAAAAAAATAAAAAAAATAAAAATATATTATTTACCAAAATGGATAAAACCTTCGAAGAAAAATTTATAAACAAAACCCCATTAGTTAATATAGTATGTGCAGATTTATACAAAGATTATTTAATAATAGCAGATAATAAAGGAACACTTCAATCATTAGAAATATCAAAAAAAGAAATAAATAAAGGTAATTCAGGATATACAGATTTAATAAATTGTGGTGAAGCAAAATTTGCACGTAAAGTTGAACAAATATGTGCTTCAAAATCAAATGATAATCCAGTTGTTTTTATTTTAGTTGAAGGTAATGTTGAGGTTTATCAAGTAAATAATTTAAATCATTTAGCTTCTCTTAAACAACTTTATAATAATGTTGTTGCAATTGCAACAAATACAACTTATCCTAATATTATTTTAACAGTTAATAAAAAGAAAAAAATAAAATTTTTTGAATATCATCCTGAAAAAAAAATATTTACTGAATTACAAAAAAATCTTTTTTATGAAAAAGATATTACTTTATATGATATTCCTTCGTTTGGTAATTTAGAATTTTGTGAAAATTCTTGTTATTATATAGCAGGAAAAAAAGGATATTATTTAGATTTAATCACTAACAAAAATAATGAATTTGAAATTGATAATCCAAAAACAATAAAATACACAAATCAAGGTTTATTAGCAACATTTCCTGATGTTGGTGGTGTTGGTATTTTTTTAAATAAGGGAAGTACTAAAAATATTAATCCTATTCAATTTCCTGATCTTTATTTAATCACTTCTGTAGATCATAAAAATTATCTTATTATGTTAAATAAATCTAAAGTTCTTATTTATTTATTTAAAGGAAGAAATTATGAACTTATTCAAACTCAAGAATTAGTTGAAGGATGTAATGGAAAATTTATTTTTTCTAATGGAGAAAGAGTTATTATGTTATTAGAAGCTGCTAATGGAGTTTGTAGAGTTTATGAATTAAAAGAAGCTCCTTATGAAAGTCAAATTAAATTATTATTAGAAAAAGGAAAATTTGATGAAGCTTTGGATAAATTAAATAATAATGTTGATATATATAGTAGTAATAAATATAATGAAATTGAAAAATTTTATCTTAGTGCTGCTTGGAATTCACTTAAATTAAAACAATTTGAAAATTTTGGAAAATATTTAGTTTTGACTAATTTTGATCCTTGTGAATATATTTATATGTTTTATTCTAAATTAGGAGTTAATATTATTCATAGTGATAAAGAAAAACAAATCACAACTGATATATCATCAAATCAAATTGATTATATTACAAAAAATAAATCAGAAAATCAAACTAATAATGAAGAAATGGATAAAGCATTAAATCAATTAATTATAGTATTATTAACTAAAAGAGATTATATTATGAAAATATGTTCATTTCCAAAAGATGAATATAAAGATATTGCAGATTTAAATTTTATGCATAATTTATCATCTCCAATTAATTTATCAGATTCAACTTCAAAAATAACTGTTTCTGAACTTTTAGGTTTAATGAATATTACTTTAGTAAAAGCATATATTCAATTAAGAAAAAGAGGAGAAATTTCAGGAGTTATTGATAATGCTTCTTTTAAATGTAAATATAGTGATTTTTCAAAAGATGATTTTTTCAAAGGTGATGAAGCAGAAAAAAAAATAGCTCTTGCTTATTTTTATGAAAAAAATGATTCTTTTGAAGAAGCTTTAAAAATATGGAAAAATTTTGGTGAACTTGAATCAAAAGGAGATAATAAAGATACTGGATTTTTAAATCTTGAAGCTAAAGATAAAACAAAAAGAATTTTTGAAAGATTTAGAACTGATATTAATCATAAAGATAATAATGTTCATTTATTTGAAACTTATATTTTATGGTTACTTAAAAAATATCCTACAACTGCTTTTGAAGTTGCAATTTCAAGTCAAATTGTTAGTGTAGATTTTTTCTTAGAGAGTATTATTAGTAAAATTGATAGTGAAAATAAATCAAATGAGGATTTAAGAAAATTATTTTTAGAATATTATAATAAAAATTGCCCTGATCCACATTTTCAAACTTTACTTTTACAATATTATATTAGTAAATTATTTAGTCAATTTTCTGAAACTTTAACAAAAGCTGAAGTAACTATTGAAGGTAGTTTAGAAGCTAATTATAAATCTTTTATGAATTATTTAACTGCAGAAAATTCAGTATATAATAAACAAGCAATATTTGAAAAAATAAAAAATTCATGGTTATTTGAGGCAAAAATTTATTTATATTCTCAATTAAATCAACATGATAATGCAATAAAAGAATTATTTAATGATGCAAAAATGGATAAAAAATTTGATTCTTTACATAATTATTGTGAAAAAAATAAAGAAGTTAAACCAGATATTTATCAAACATATTTTAAAATATTAAAAGATGAATTTAACAAATATCAAGATAGTATAGATAAATGGAATCATGAAATAGAAGATAACAATAAAAAATTAAATAATAAAATAGAAAATGAAAAAAAAGATATAACAGAAGAAGAAAAAGAAAAAATAAAAGAAGAAATAGAAATATTAAGAAAAAAAATAAAGGATACAGAAGAAATAATGAAACCATTTGAAAAAGAAATGTTAACTTTAATGAAAACAGTTTCAATTGAAGATTTAGATCCAAAAGTTGTTTTAGAATGTGCAGGAGAACATTGGAATATTTGTGATAAGGGTCCATTTTTTGAATATTTATTAAAAATAACTGAAGAATATACTATTTTATCTAATAAATTTAGAATTGCTAAAAATTTATCTGATAAAGCACTTGAATATAAAGAATTAGAAAATTATAGATTAAAAAGAAGACATGTTAATATTGATCAAGATACTCTTTGTGCTTTATGTGGTAAAAAAATTGGAAATACTGTTTTTGTGTTTTATCCTAATATGAAAATTTATCATTCAAAATGTGCTACTAATTTAAATGTTGATCCTACTACTGGGGTTGATTTTACTAAGAAGAAGTTTATTTATTAGGATTATTTATCGATTTTAAAATATTTAAATTTAGATATTTAAATTATTGATTTTATTTTTTTTTTTCTTTTTATTTTGTGTTTTTTTCAGACCTATCATTGAACAACCATATATTTTATCTTGATAAATGGCAATTTTTTCATCATTTTTTTATAAGTTTTTATTTTATTTTTTTTATTTATTTGTTTATTTAAAATTTTTTTATGATTTTAAATAATAATAATAAATAAAGAATTATTTATATTTAAATAAAAGAGTTTCCTTTTTTATAATATTAAAAATAAAAATATAATTCAAATTGTTAATTGATGTTAATTTAGTTATTAATTTAAAAATTATGAAAAATAAATTAATATTTCATTCATTTTTTATGATATTAATTATGTTAAAATTTTAAATCAAAAAAAATAAATTTACTTAATTAATATATATTAACAGCCTATATAATAATTCCAAAAATAATTATCTATTATCAATTAAAGTTATTTAAAACCTTAAATATTAGAAAAAGATTATTTATTTTATAAATTTATTTTATTTGTTTTAAATTAGTATAATTAACTATATTACAAAAAAAACTCCATAATAAAATATTATATATATTACGTGTTCATTAAAATAAAAAAATATATAAAAAAATGGATATGACTAACCTCTTCGACTTAAGTGACATGTAAGATAATAAAAATATATAATAAAATAAAATAGTCAACCAAAAACTCAACAACATTTAACAAAAGTATACGCAGCATTAGGAAGTGGAATATTAGTATCATTATTAACATTCATTCTCAATCAATATATTCACATACCTTTTTTTATTTTTACAATATTAGGAATTGGTTCTCTTGTAGCAGATATTATTTTAATATTTTCTTCAAAAAATTCATCATTTACAAAAAAAATGAATTTACTTTCTTTTTATGGTTATGCAATTGCATTGGGTGGTTCATTAAGTGTAATACCATTTGATTTATCTAAATCACAGAAAATATACTTTTATCAAATTTCCCTTGAAGCACTTTTAATGACTTCTTTAATATTTTTCTGTTTTTCTGCTTTTGCTTTATTAACTTCAAAAAGAGTTTTGATTTATTTAGGTGTTTCTTCTGCTTTATTTATTCTTTCTATTATTAATATTTTCATATGGAATGGCAAATTAGAAATGATTATTGGAATGGTTATGGCTGTTGGTTATATTATTGTTGATACTCAAGAAATTATTCATAGAGCTAATTATGGTGGTGATTATAATACTTTAATAGATGCTAAAATGCTTTTTATTGATTTTGCAAATATTTTTATTAAAATTTTGATTCATTTAATGAAAGAAAAAGAAAAAGAAGATAAAGAAAAAGATAAATAAAAATAATTAATTTATTATGAATTAGAATAAATATATATTAAAAAATATTTTTAAATTATTTTCTTTTTTTTTATTATAATAAAGGTCTATTAAAAGGAAATTTTTTTAATTTTATTATATAATATATGTCAATAAAATAGTTAGTTAAAATTTCAGATAAGAATAATTTTTATATATTTTTAAATGTTTTATCATTTTTTTTACCATTGATTCATAATTTATCATTATATTTATATAAAACATTATTCAATTATGTTAACAAATTATTGTTAATTTTTAGTTTAACAATTAAAAAAAAATTTATTTAAAATAAAAAAACGTTTCAAAATATTAATAATTTAAAAATAAAAAATTAAAAAAAAACCAATTTTTAATAATCAGAATCCTCATCATCACTTCCTCCTTTTTTATTAATATTAATTTCTCCTTTCTCCGCTTTATTTTTAGGTAAAATCATTTTATATAAAACTAATTTTCTACTAATATTAATAGTAGGAAAATCATCAGTCATACCAAAATCTTGAAAACCAATAAATCTTCCAATTGCTTTTCCATCAACAAACATAATTAAGGTAGGTAAAACTCTAATATTTAATTTAGCTGTAAAAAAAGGTGTTTTTTCAGCATTAATTCTAATAAATAAAGTTTCAGGATGTTCATTTGCAATTTTTTTTATGTGATTATCTAAAATTTTACATCTTTCAAAATCATTATGATAAAAATGACAAACTACTCTTTTATTTTTTAAACAAGTATCTAAAAATTCTGTTTCTATTATTTCTCTATATTGACCATATTTTTCTTTTGCTCTTCTTGCTGCTTGTTCTTTTTTTTTTAATGCTTCACCTTTCATTTTTTCTAATTCTGCTTTCATTATTCTTTCTTCTTCTGAATCTACTTCATCAAAATCATCATCTTCATCTTCTTCTTTTAATTTTTTCATTTTTTCTTCTTCTCTCTTCTTTTCTTCTTGTTCTTTCATTATTTCTTTTGTTCTATCTTCTATTGCTTTGTCTTTCACTATATCAAAAGCTAGTTGATTTAAGAGAGGATTATTTTGCATTTTTTTTAATTTAAATATTAAATTAAAATTTTTGCTTTAATAAATTAAATTTTTATTTTTAATTCTAGAATTTTTTAAGTGGAATTTTTTCTTTTTTATTTTAATTTTTAAATTAATTTAATAAATTAATAATGGAAATTGAAAAATTAAAATGTCCAATTTGTAAAAATGCTTATGATTCATCTTTACATATTCCTAAAATTTTAATAAACTGTGGTCATACAATTTGTTCTTTTTGTATTAGTTTAAAAATACATGAAAATGAAGAACATAAAATAATATGTCCAAATGATTTAATCATTTATAATAATATAACATCAGTTGATTTATTTCCAACAAATAGAAGTTTATTAGATTTAATAGAAATAGAAAAGAAAAATAATAATAAAAATAATTTAGAAATAGAAATTGAAGAAATACATACTCCTCCTGAATTAATGACTCCTCAATCAACTACTTCATTAAGTTCTGATTTTTTAAGAAAAAGTAATTCTTTAAGAAATTCTTTAAAAAAAATACCTTCTAATATTTGTTTAAATCACTCTTTACCTTTAAATGTTATATGTATTGATGAAAAAATTAAAATTTGTAGTCAATGTGCCTTACAATCTAATCATTTTAATCATCAAATTATTACTGATGATGAATTTATGAATCAAATTGATAATCTAATAGATTTATTTCAAGATGTTGATAATAATTGCCAAAAATATTCTAATAAAGAAAATATATCTACTTCTTTTATTTTAAATAATTTATGTAGTAAAATAAAATTAATGAAAGAAAATATGGATAAAAATATAAATGAGTTAATTGATAATATTAATAAACAAAAAAATATTGTTTTTGATTATTTAGAGGAAAGAAAAAATGAAATTAAAAAAAAATTCAATTCTACTTCATATGATATTAAACAATTAATTGAACAAACAAATACTTGGATGAATTTTGTTCAAAATAAATTAAGTATATTAAATGATATAAAAGATCCTTCAATGGAATGTATTAAATTAATAGATGATGATCCAAATAAAAATAATCTAAAATTAATTCAAACTGGAAGACAATTAAATGATAGATTTAGTTTTATTCAACAAATAGAAAATATTATAAAAGATTTAGAACTATTCGAAGAAAAAGGAATTTCAATAGAATTTAATAAAAAACTTGTAAATGAATTAATAATATCAAAACCAGTTTTTGATAATAAAATTGTAAAAACTAATTTATTTAATATAAGTGAAAATATTGATTTAGTCAATAAATTAAATTTAAAAAATTATATTTTTGAGAATTATAATTCAAATGTTGTTTTAAATTATATAATGAATGAACAAGAAGATAATAATCTAAGTGAATTAAAACAATATAAATTATTAAATCGAGAATCAAATTTGACAACAGAAAAAATTATAAATGACTTAAATGATCTAGAACCTAATATTTCAGAAAAAAATTCTTTCACAAATGAATTGGAAAATAATTTTGAAAAAAAATCGAAATCATTTTTTAATGTATCTCAAGATGAAGGAAATATATTTAAAGATATAAATAATATAAATGAAAATTTAAATTCTTTTAATATTTCTAGAATTAATCTTTCAACAGATAATACTAAAGAAAAATTAATGAAAAAAACACCAAATCATTCTCCTTTAAATAAACAAAAATCAACTACTCCAGATAAAGATAAAATTATTTTTATTAAAACACAATTAAAAAATGAAATGGCTAATTTTAGTAGAATTGATATTGGTGATGAAGGAATAAATATTATTTGTTCTTTTTTTAAAAATAAACCTGGAAGTAAATATAAAGAATTAAAATTTGTTAAATCAAATTTAACAAATGAAGGAGTTAATACTCTTATTGATGGAATAAAAAATTATAATATTAAAATTCAAAATTTAAATATTTCTAATAATGGATTAAATGATAAATGTGGAAACTCTATTATTAATTTGTTAAAATATAATTATTGTTCTTTGAGAACTTTTTATTTAAGTAATAATTCATTTACAGTTAATATGAAAGAAAAAATAAAATCTTATTCTACAAATGTTGGAATTGGTAATGTAAAGATTTTTATTTAAAGTTTTTTATATATACATAATATAACAAAAATAATTTATATTTAATTTTAATATTCAATTGTATATTTTATATTTTTAATTTTTTAAAAACAGTTTTTAATCTGTTTAATTAAAACCTTTGTATTGAACTCAAGTAGTTGTATATTTTTTTAACTCTAATTTTTAATATATATTGTATGAATTATCATAAAGATATATTAAATTAGAAGATAAAGGCCATATCTTATATTTTTTCTTCATTTTTATATTTTGATTTAGATTATTTATGAATATTCTATACAATAATTATAAAGAACAAAAAATATCATTTATGAAAGGATTTCTAAATCAAGTTTTTAAGAATAATTCTCTTTTATATTAAGTTTTATAATTATTTATTTAAATAAAAATAAATAATTTATATTATAATGATCAAAATATTTATTTTAAAATTTTATTATTTTTAACTTATAATAAAAACTAACGTGGCCTATTAATTAAAATTAATAATCTATAATAAAAATTAAAATTTTAATTTAAGCAGCTATGATAAAAAGTTTGAAGTTGAAAAACTTCTTCATTCTCTAATCTTACATCTTCAGATTTACAAATAATATTAATCAAATACGATAATACGTCCTTCAATTGAGTATCATTTTTATTTTGATAAAATGAGGTAATTAAAATACCATTACTCAATTGATTAGAAAAAGAATATAATGAATTATCTATAATCACAATTTTATTTAAAGGTATTCCAAAAATATTTAAATCTTTTATACATATTTTATCATTGATATTTATACAATCTTCTCTATATAATACAAATTTAAAATAAATTTTAGTTGGATCAATTCTATCTAAAATTGCATCTGCGTATGCTTTTACTGACCCAGTATAAATCCCAATATCAAATATTTTTGATGTTGAATCAAGAAATTCAGTTAAATATGGTCTTAAAAAAACTCCAACTGAAAAAATTTCATTTTTATCTTTAAATTGAATTTCTAAATCATAATTTTGAGATAAATTCTCAAAATCAGCATGAACTAATGTTTCATCTAAATCTAATATTAATAATTTTTTCTTTGAATATATTAAATTCTTTATTGAAGGATTTTTTTTAATAATTGATTTTGATAAATTTCTTATTTTTTCTTCAAATTTTATTTTCGGAAAATTTTTTAATGATTTTAATACAGATTCTACATAATTATTATAATTGTCTATTGTATTAAGAGATGATGGAACAAAATTTATTCCTTCTGTTTCATGTTTTGAATATTTATTAAAAGTTTTTTTTAATTTGTGAAATTCATTCATTTAATTTAAAATTTAATTTTTACCTTTAAATATAGATTTGCTTTTTTTTGGTTTTTAACCTTTTCCTTGGTTTGATTATTTTATTTTAGTTGAAAGATTTTATTTGAGTTTTTTTTCTGTTTATTGATTGTATTTAAATTTTCCTAAGTGATAATAAAGGAGTTATTTTGTAAAATTTGAAATTATTTAAAACTAATTTTTTCTGAAATACAAGATTCAATTTTAGTAATTCATTATTTTAATTAATATTTTAAAAATATTTAATTTTTTTAATTTATTAAATAAAATATTTATGCATTTGTAAAAGAGTGGCAAAAAAATTCAAATTGAATTAAATCTATCAAAAAGATTAAAAATTAATTAATCAAAAAGAAATTAATTAAAATAATAAAATAAAATAATAAATGAGACCACAAATCGTTTTTTTCAATAAATATAAACCAATAAAAAAACTAGGAGAAGGTTCATTTGGAAAAATATATTTAGCAAATAATATAAATACAAATGATAAATATGCAATAAAATTAGAAAACAGAAATAGCCCTAAATTACTTTTAGAACAAGAAGCATATATGTTATATTACTTAAAAGGTAAAGGAATACCATATATTAAATCATATGGTTATTCAGGAGAATATAATATTTTAATAATGGAATTATTAGGAAAATCATTAGAAAAATTATTTGAAGAAAATCATTATAAATTTTCAATAAAAACAGTATGTATGTTAGGTGAACAAATGATAACTCGTTTACAATATATTCATAATAAACATATTCTACATAGAGATATTAAACCAGATAATTTTATTATGGGAATAGATAATAATAAAGATATTGTTTATATAATTGATTTTGGATTATCTAAAAAATATAGAAGTAGTAGAACTCTTCAACATATTAAATTTAGTGAAAATAAAAAATTAATTGGAACTGCAAGATATGCTTCTATTCATGCTTTAGCTGGTTGTGAACAAGGAAGAAGAGATGATATGGAAGCTTTAAGTTATGTTCTATTATATTTTTTAAGAGGGTATTTACCATGGCAAGGTTTAAAGGTTAATAAAAAAGAAGATAGATATAAAAAAATATTAGATAAAAAAAAAATAGTTAGTTCTAAAGACCTTTGTAATGGCTTTCCTTATGAATTTTATGAATTTGTTCATTATTGTAAAAGTTTAAAATTTGAAGAAGAACCAAATTATGATTATTTAAGAGGATTACTAAAGAAAGTTATGAAGGATAATTTATTTGATTATGATTATATTTTTGATTGGAGTGAAAATAATCATAAAGATATGTCTAAAAGTGATTCTAAGGAAAATTCAAATCTCGTAATGAGAATACAGAAAAATAAAGAAATTGCTGAAAAAGAAAATAATTTACTTAATTTTAATAATTATACTATTGATAGATTGAAAACAATTCAAGAAGATTATAATAATATTGATGATAATAATAAAATTGGAATGATCAATTGTAACCAATATAAATTTATAAGTACTTTAAATTCAATAAATTTTAATAATGAAAAGCCTAAAATTATAAATGAAAGAAAAGAGGATGATAATATAATAAATATAAATGAAAATAAAGAGAATGGATGTCGAATTTTTTAAATTTTTGTTAAATTCTTTTTATTTATTTTTTTCCTTTTTTGTGTCTGGAAAAATTGATTTTTCTTTTTATTTATATAATAATATTTTGAAGTTTAATTGATTTTAATATAGTTAAATTAATTTAAAAATTATATATTTGTTAATCAGAATTAATTATAATAATTAATCAATTATAAATTATTGATTTTCTTATTTATACTACTAATCAATTTATCTAAAATTTTTCTTTTAGCATTCAATCTTTTATTCTTTATTTTATATTTGTTTTATCTTTTTCATAAATATCTTTAAAATGATTTAAAATATTAATATGTTGAAGATTAGTATTTATTATTTTAAGATTTCATATTGTTTTTATAAAGAAATTAAATAAGCTTCAACTATTTTTACCATCTATTCATTATTTGTTTTTCAAAATTATAATATTATTGAAATATTTAATCAGAAAAAATTTTTTTCATATATTTATAAAAACATTAATATTTTCAGTCATTTTTTCAGTTGTTAAATTTTATTTAAAAATATTTTAAGCAATCTTTAATTTTAGGCCCATCTTTTAATAATGATTTTTAAACTATATTAAAAATGCGATAATAAAAGGAAAATAATAAATAAATCAAAAAGGAAAAAAAATAAACATTTTATTATTAATTAACCTTACTTAAATAAATATATTTGAAATGTCAAGCGAAGATGAAAGAGAAGAAGAAGAAAAAGATTTATCTAATCTTTTATCTTCAAAAATAAATATAACATTTAAAGATGAAATAAATTTAGATGAAATAATAAATAAATTAAATCCTCCAATAAAAAGGAATTTAGAGAATGAATCATCAAACAATCCAATAACAGGAAATATAAACATATTAACTCCTCAAGAAATAAAATATTTATGTGTAAAAGCCACAGAAATTTTTATGGAAGAACCCGTATTTTTAGAAATATCATCACCATTAAATATATGCGGAGATACACATGGTCAATTTTCTGATTTATTAAGATTATTCGAATTTGGAGGGAATCCTCCAAAAACAAATTATCTATTTTTAGGAGATTATGTAGATAGAGGAAAAAATTCAGTAGAAACAATATCTTTATTATTAGCATATAAAATAAAATATAAAGATAATTTCTTTTTACTAAGAGGAAATCATGAAAGTGAAAATATAAATAGAGCATATGGATTTTTTGATGAATGTAAAAGAAGATATGGAATAAAAATATGGAAGAAATTTTCAGATTGTTTTAACTGTCTCCCAGTATCAGCTTTAATAGATGATAAAATATTATGTATGCATGGTGGTTTGAGTCCAGATTTAACATCTTTAGATAAAATAAAGAAAATAGTAAGACCAACTGAAGTTCCAGATAAAGGATTATTATGTGATTTATTATGGTCAGATCCTGATGATAATGTTAATGGTTGGGGTGATAATGAAAGAGGTGTTAGTGTTATTTTTTCAGCTGATATTGTTAGTAAGTTTATTAAAGATTTAGATATTGATTTAGTTTGTAGAGCTCATCAAGTTGTTGAGCATGGATATTTATTTTTTGCTAATAGACAATTAGTCACTGTCTTTAGTGCTCCTAATTATTGTGGACAATTTAATAATAATGGAGCTATGATGAGTGTTGATGAAAATTTAGTTTGTGGATTTAAAATTTTACAACCTAGAAATAAAGGAATTAATATTTATCCTAAAGAAATTATGAGAAGTTTAACTCCACCAAAAAAAAGAAATATAAAAGATGTTGATGATGATGAAAGAGATGATTTTTAAAAAAATTTTTTGTTTATGTTTTTATGTTTTTTTGAATAGTTATTATTTTTTATTTTTTTTGTTACTTTTTTTATAATGTTTTGATTTTTTTATAATCATTGCTTATTAATTTTTTTTCTTTTTTTTAAATTATTTTATTTAAAGGAATATTAAAGGCATGATGAAAATTTATTAAAAAGAATTTAAATTATTTTACATTCATATTAAAAAAGAAGTTAATTTATATATTGTTAATAAGATAAAAATTAATTTAATTATTTTTATTTACATTTTAATTATGAAATATTAGAATAATTATTTATCTATTTTAGGTTAAAAAAACATAAACTAATTTTAAACCAATTTAAATAGCTCAATTTATAACAAAGGCTAAATTAATATTATTTAACTATTTAAATAGACACTTAATTTACATAGTTCTTTTCTTATTCTTTATTTACTTTATTTTGTTAAGTTATAATTAAATCTTAACCTAAAAAATTCATTTATTATATTTTAAATTAATCAAAAAATTTGATTTCTTCTTCATAAATTTTAATTTATATTATTATCAAAGAAGAATAAATTTTTTTAAGTCAATTTTTATTTATTTTAATTATAAATATAAAAAATATATTATAAATTATTTGTTAATAGAGAATTATAATTCATCATTTATTTTATTGAAATGAAGAAAAGATTTTAAATCGTTTGTTTTTTTATTTTTAATTAAAGTAAAATTATTATTATGATTAATTGTTTTTCTAAAAGATTGAGATTTTTTCATATTTAAAAATGAATTTACTTGTTTTTCAAATTCTTTATTTTTTTTTGATTTATTGAGATTAATATTTTCAATTTTTTTACTTATTAATAAAATTACTTTTTTATTTTGAGCAAGTATTTCTTCTTTATTATAATTTTCAAGGCTTTTTGATTTACTAAAATTTTTATTAATTTCATGTTTTTGTTTTTTATATCTAATTACTGCTTTATTACTTTGAGATTTTATAACTGTATTTTTAAGAGATCGTTTTTGTTTTGTATATTCTTGAAGTATATAATATTCATTAAAATAGAATAATGGTTGTAAAGAAGATAAAATTTGCATTTTAGAAAATTTTCTTTCTGTATCTTTTGAAATAAGGAATTTATTATATATTTCCATATCAAACAAAGGAGATTTTTTTAATGATAATAATTCTTTTTGAAATTTAATTTCTCTTTCATCTAATTTTTTTATATAATTTATTTTTTTTTGATATTTTTTACCGAAAAAAGCTGATGAACTTCTATATAATTTAGATTCTTCCATTAATTTTTTTTTGCTAGAATGTAATCTAGTAAAACTTTTACTTAAACTTTTATTATTTTGATTAGAATGTTGAAAAGAAAAAGGATGTGTGATATTAGAAACATTTAATGAATTATTTTTAGATACAGTTTCATTTTTTTTTATTTTTAATTTGTATTCATTTTTAATATTCGCAGATGAAATCCTTGAAGTATTATTTAAATTTATATTATTATCTTTTGAGTGAGGAGAATTTATCCTATCACTTTTTTTATTCATTTCAATTAAAAAACTTTTTTTATTTTTTTCTCTATAAGTTTTAAATTTATCTTCAAAATATTTCTTATTTAATGTTTTTTGTATTTTTTTTCTGGTTTCATCATCAAAATCATATAAATTAATTTTATCCATGTTTTTTATTATATTTTTAAATTTTTCACTCATATAAGCTTCTAGAAGTTTAACATTTGATAAATAATATTCTTTTGATCCAGCATTTATAGAATTAGAAAATTGATTTGGAGAATTAATTTCTGGAATATTTATATTATTTAGTATTTTTAAAGTTGATTTAAATTTTGTTTCATCTAAAGAATAATTAATGTTTACTTTCTGATTTTTTTCATTTTTTGAATATATAAAATTTTTTTTATTTAAAGCAATTTTTAAATAATGTAGTAAACTATAATATGAATTAGCCCTTTCACATATTTTATTAATTATAAAAACTAAATTAATCTGTTCTTGAAAAAATTTTTTAGTGAACCACCTACATTGTCTATAACTTTCAACTGCTTTTTGGATAAAACCTAAATTTTCATAACATATTCCTCTATATAAAAAAATTATTATAAAATTTATAAAAATTGTTTTTAATTTTTTTTTAAATTTTCCAACAAAATTACTTTCATTAATTGACTCATGAAAGTCAATTAAATAAAATAATTCTCTTAAACTTAAATCAATACATTTTTCTAATAAATCTATACAAATTTCATGATCTTTGTTCTCGATATAAAATTTACATCCTAATAAATATATTTTAACCAAATGATTTAAACTTTTATGATGTAAAATAACTTTATATGTTTTTTCCCCAAAAACAAGAGTTAATGAAATTAAACTAATTAAATCAATATTTGAATCACATTGTTTTGAAAAAAGACATAATATATAAATATATTCTAAATATAATTCAATTATTGATTGAATTAGACTTGTATTTTTTATTATTTGATTATTAATTTTTATTTCATTAGTTAAGTCTACAAAACTTTTTTTCGTCATTTTAGAATATTTTTTTATGTGTTCTTTCTCCATTTTTATAATATTTGAATCTGTTTGATTAAAATTATATTTCTTCATTTTATTTTCTATAATTCTTAAAAAAGATTTTATTTTTAAGATAATTACTTTCCAAAAACTTTCAATGTGACTGTATTTTTTTGATAATCTATTGATATTTTCTATTGTTTTTTTATATTCTTTTTTTGATAAATGCTCTTTTAAAACAATTAACCATTTTTCAAATTGTTCCTCTAAAGTTAAAGATTTTAAGTTAGAATTCAATTTATCATTCATATCTTCATTAGATTTAACTTCTTTTTTTTTATTTAATTCCATCAATTATTCTTTTTATTAAATTAATAAATTAAAGAATAACAATAAAGATTAAAAAATATAAATTTTGTTTTATTTTATAATTTAATAATAGAGTTATTAAAAAAACATATATATTAATTATATTAATATTTTAAAATCCCATAGAATATTAATTTAAATATTTTAGAATTGACTTGCAAAATCAAAATTTTATTTTTTTATTTAGTTAAATAATAAATCAAAAAAGCAATCCCTAGAATAACAAAAGTAGGACAATAAGTTTTAAATAACCTTCCCCAAGAAACATATCTACTTTTCGTAGAAACCATCCACCAAATATCAACCATATTATAATTACATTTCCCTTTATATTTCATAATATTAAGTACATGAGCACAATAAGAATGGCAATTATTACAAAAAAAATTATAATCTTGTTTCTGATAATTTCCCATTCCTTTATTAACACATTTATCCCATTCAATAATTTCATTTTCTCCAATATCTAATTTAACATATTTAGTTGGTTGTCCAAAAGCCATATCATCAACAGATATATAATATGGTCCTGAAAAATTATGAATAATACCATCTGAAGTACATATTCCTACATGACCTATACATGGTAATAATGCTGTTATTAATGGAAGAGGTGTCCATACGATACAATTAGGGTATCTTGAATTTTTAGGATCAAATTTACCTATTTTTTTTCTCTCTTTCTCTATCTTTGGCCCTTCATCTGTTTTTAATGTTGAATATGAAAAATTTTCTTCTTTTTGATTTTTTGACATTTTATTTTTTATTTTATTTTTATTTAATTTTAGGAATATTATTTTTAAATAGAGATATGTATTAATAGTTATTAGTAATGAATTGAAAATAATTATTTTTTATAGATAAAGATCTATAGTGGAATTTGTCATGAATTTGTGGAAAATCAATAAATAGTTAAAATCTGGAAAAAAACAAAAAATAATCATTTATAATGGACTTTTAAATAATTAAATGGATTGAGAATGGAGAAATATTAAAATTTATAAATATTTTTATTCAAAATTAAATTAAATAGTAATATTTAATCATTAATAATTTTTCTTTTTATAATGAAATTAAATAAATATTAAATTTTCAAATTATCTTTGAAACATTTAATTTTTACCAAAATTTTCGACATAGATTGAATTTCTAATTTCATCAAAATTTGCAATATTAATATGTTTAAAATTATCAATAAATACTTCTTGACTTATAATATCATTTTGTCCATAAATTTTAAGCATATTAAATAAATTTGTTGCAATATAATTTTTAATATTATCTTCGGAGTAAATCCTATTCAATTCCATTATTGATAATTTTTGAAAATCATCATTTATGTTTTCAGCAACTATATTAGTTAAATCAATTGTTACAAATTTAATATATCTCTCAAATAATTTAAGTAAAGACCTTAAATTTAATTGTCCTTTTTTTTCAATATAATTAAAAATTGAATAAAGATGTTCTTCAACATTTTCATTAATATGATCGATGAAAGGATATAAATAAAATAAAACTTCATAAATGCTATTTTTTTCATTTAAAAAACTTAAAATTTTATTAAATAAAGCTTGATGAAAAATTTTATTTTCATAATTAGCATTTTCATTATAAAATGAAGGAATTAATTGTTCTTCAATATATTTTTTATATAGTTCTTGGTTAATTATGAAATCAGATAAGCGGTTTAATAATTTATTATAATAAAAATTTTTGAGTTTAAAATTAGAATCCTTAAATATACTAACAATTAATGCTTCTCCAGAAACTGTAGTGGCTTCACAACAACCCATTTAATTCAATTAATTTATTGAAAAAAAATATTATTAACTGATAATAGAACTAATAAATTGAAAAAAATAACTTAATAATATTAAATCCAAAAATCTTTTATTTTTGTATGGAAATTTTTTTTATTTTTCATTGATTTAATAATATTTTCACAATTATAATAGCAAGGTCCAGGAACATGTTTTTTATTAATAGTTTTAAATTTAGGTTCATTATTTAATGCAAAGCCTTTATTAACTTTTCCTTTTTGAATTGAATATTCATGCATTCTTATTCTAAAAGCATTTAATTCATTATAAGCACTTATTGATTTATTTTTTTTTAATAATTTAATATTTTCATTTTTCATTCTTTTATTTAATTCACTCTTTATCCAATCATCTTGACTTTGTTTTACAAAAATTGGCATATCATCATTTAAGCTCCATTCTTTATTTTGTTTTTCATTAATTTCATCAATTATATATTTCTTTTCTAAATCAATTTTTTTTTCAGGTTTATTTATAAAAAAAGGACTTAATCTATCTTTATTATGAATTTCAAAACAAGAAGGAAAGTCAAAAAATCCTGGTCCTATTAATGATTTATCAGTATCATTATTAAATATTGAATTATATTTAGGGTATTTTTTTTCTTTGGAAAATATTATTTTTTTCTCAGATTTTGGGAATTTATAAGTATACGAACCAGGACCTAAATTATTAATATCTTTATTAATTAAAGAATAATTCCTTTTAGAATTAAAAATTGAGTTATATTTATATTTCGGAGGAGTTTCTTCATTAATTTCATATTGTCCTGGTCCTGGATAATATTTATTTATTTCTAAATCTCTATATATTATATTTTTAAATCTATTTTCTCCTCCAAAGTATTTTTTATTACTATTATTAAATGAATTTAATTGATTTTCACTTTGATCATTTTTTTCATTATTTTTTGGAAAAAATGAAAATTTTACAGTATTTCCATATAATTCATATGAATAATGTTTTGGAGATTCAAATATTTTTATTCTTTCACTTTTAAATTTTTCAGGAGGTGATTGTTTTTGAAAAAGAAAACTATCATATTTTGAAGGAATTGTTCCTAAAGTTTGTTTCTGAAATGCAGGATAGTTTGTACCTTTAAATATTTTTCCAAATTTATTTTTTTTTATCAGTGAATTAAAATTTTCAACGGAATGATTTTTTATCATTTATTTTTTTTTACATTATGAATTTTAAATAAATTTAAATAATTTATTGAAAAAATTATTTATAATTTATTAAAAAGAAGTTCTTCTTATTTAATTATAAAAATTATAAAAATAAGAAGTAATATAAGTAATTAATGAATTTTAATAGTTTATTTCATAAAATAAAAAAATTCTGAAATATTTGTATTCAACTATAATATGATTATAAGATTTATTTTATAATCATTATTCAAGAAGAACAATCTTTATATATGTCCAGTGCGACCAATGAAAATAATAAATATCAACATTGAATTTGATGGACGTATTTTTTTATTTTAAAAATTTCAAACATTTAATTTAATTAATTTTTTATGGGATTAAACTAAAAAATAAAATTAAAAATTTAGTTGAATTTATGATAAAATAATTCTTAATTTTTTATTCTACTTAAAGAAACAATTCGAGTTTATAAACTTCTTTTATCAATTTTAACTACTTTTTAATTGATATATAGATTAAATTTTTTCATGATAGAAAATATTCAATATTTTAAGAGAAGAATAAAAAAGTTGTCAATTACTTTTTCTGAAAAAATTTATTGAAAAAAGTGGTAAAGATATAGTAGAGAATTAATGTAAATATATTATTCTATCCAAAATCATTTTTTTATATTATTTAACTATTTAAATAACAAATCCTTTATTTAAAACTTTTTTTTGTATAATTTTTCTTGATATTATAAATTTAAATATATATTGTTATAAATTATGAGGAAGTATAAGAAGAAAAATAAACTTTATTAATTATATCTACCAATTTTTATATTATTCATGAATAATATCATAAAAAGAAATTGAACCACAATCACAACTTGTAGCTAAAGGACAAGAATTATTTTTTCCCCAGGCAACTGTTCCAATAACAGGAGGTTCATGAGGACATCCAATTAAATTTCCTTTATAATAATTATTATCATTTAATTTATTTTTTAAATCTATTATCACTGGGACTGAATTTTCATTAAATGATAAAATATATCTTCCTGAAGGACTTAATATACTTTTAACAGAAAAATTTGTTGAAGTACCTTTTATTTCTATTGGTGCTTCTATATCCTTAAACAATAAATTATATACATATTCTATTCCATTTATTGAATGAACTAAAATTTTTCTTTGGGCTCTGTTTATATTAAGTGAAGTTAATGTTTTTTTTCTTACTCTATTTATTTCTTTTATTTTATTTTTTAAAATATTTTCTTCACTTGTAAAATAATTATTTTCATTTATATTCATTTCTATATCTTTTATTTGAATATTATTATTATTCAAGAATAAATCATCATTCACTAAATTTTCTTTTCTAATTCCATTTTTATTATTAAATGCATATTGATTTTTAAAAAGTAAATTATTATTTGAATTATATTTACTTGAAAGTGAATTTCTTTCTTTTAAATTAGCATATTTAATATATATATTTGTATATTGATCAATTAAAGCAAAATAATTTTTATTTAAAATATTTTTTTGAAATTCTTTTTTACTTATTCTTTTTTCTTCCATTCCAAAAATAAAATCCAATTCAGTATTCAATTTATTTCTCATATCCCAAAATTTTAAAGCATCACTATTAGTTTCAATACTAACTAATATATTTTTATTTAAAAAATCAATTCCAGTAAAAGAATTAGCCATTTCTTTTAATAAGAAATCATTTTTTAAATCTTTCCTAAATGAAATATTATTAACATAATTAATAAATGCACCAACTGGATGAATATGAGGAATATTTTTATCATAATTTTGACATTTCCCAAATTTACAAAATCTATTATTATTCAATCTAATATCCCATAAAAATATTATTCCTTCTGAACCTGATGTTGCAATAATATTTTCGTCAAAAATATTAGGACAAACATTTTTTACTCTTTTTTTATGACCACATAATTCCATTTCATTAAAGCAAAAATGATCACTTGATAAATTTATTATTTTAGCGGTTGAATCTGATGATGATGTTAATAACTTTTTATCATTTTGAAAAAAGTTTACACATAATGCTGCATTATTATGAATTTTTTTAACTATGAGTGGATTTATTTTTGTACCATTGTTAAATTGCCTTTGATTATTAATATTATTTTTTTTTATTTCAGAATTTGAATCTAATAATATTATATAACCATCTTCATCACATGCTACTAATATTGAAGGGTAATGAGTTGAAAATTTCATATCAAATATTGGTTTTTCTCTTGAATATGTCTTAACTACATTTAAAGAAGAAATGAAATTTGATTTATTTTCGAAATGAAATTTGTTATAATATTTGTTTTTAAGACCTAAATTTTTTGTTATTTTTATTTTTACTTTTTGTTGAAAGAATATTTTTAGTTTTATAAAGTGAGAATGCAGAACATTGGCTCATTTATTTAAATTAAAATTATATAAATTTAAATTTATACAATTTTTTTTTTCATTAAAAACAAAAATTGAATATTCATTTTATTTAGATTGAAATAAGATTTTAATGAAATTGTATTATTTGTAATTGGAAATTATGGCTTATTTTAAACCTCATATTACATTATATAATTTACTCAAAGTAATTAAAAATTAAAATGAGAATTTTATTAATAATATAAATAATTAATTAAAATGTCTAATTTAACTCATTCTATGAGAAAATCTCAGTAATTTAATAAGATTAGGTTTAACTTTAATTTTATTTTTAACTTTACTTTTAATCATTTTTTTATTTATTCCTTCTTCTATAATTCAACTTCCAATCACATAAAATATTGAAAATTTGAAATTCATTTTTTTATTTTCTTAATATTTTACATTATTATTTTCCTTTCTATCATCTTTTTCTATTATTCATAATATAATTTTAAACAATTATTTCAGTTTTATTAACTAAAAAATGTTTCAACAACATAAAAAAGAAAATTTATTTTCCTTTAGAATATTATTTAGATTTATTATTCATTAAAATTAAATTACAATAAAAAAACAAATAAATGAAAAAATAATAAAAGTAAATTTTCAATGAAATAAATTTTTTAAGAAAAATTCATCAATTTAATTTTGTTTTATTTTTTTGATTATTTTTATTAGGATTTTCTATTTCTCTCTTGAAGATTTATTAACTTGATTGTTAGGAGTTCTATTTAATTCTTTATTCAGTTAAATTTATTTTTGCTGATTTATTATTAATTTTTTTATTTAAATTCTTCAATAAATCATCTTTTGAATTAGTTTTTTTTATATTGTTTAAATTTACTTTTTCTTCTTTATTTTCAATAATATTTTTTTATACAAACTCAGAATCTAAAATCTCTTTTTCTTCATCTCTAACTTAATTATTTACTTCATTTGGGATTCTTTTTCTATGTATTTTCACTTGATTTTAATTTCAATATTATTGTCAATTTTATTAACTTCATAATTTGAATTCAATTAACTTAAATCATCATTCGATGTTTTAATTTTAATTTTTTTCTTCTTTTTTTCTGATTTGTTTTGAAAAATAGTTAAATCATTCTTTTCAATATTACTCATATAATATTTATAAAAAAAACAAAAAAAATCTCAGAAAAAATAAATAAAGAAACTTTAAAAATAATAAATTAAAAAAATTAAATTAAAAATGAAAAGACAATTATCCAAAGAAAAAAATAAATAGTAACTAAGGCTCTAAAAAAAGAATTATCAGAGTCAACAAGTATTAATAAATATAATAATGAAGAAATGATTATTATTTCCATTTTTTGGAAGTAAAAAAGACCTTCAAATTCTATTCGTTAATAAAAAAGTTTCTTAGAGATTTTCTCTGGTATAAAAAGATTTTATTTATCAGTCTTAAGTGAATTTTTATATAATATTGATTAATAAAATATATGATACTCCTTTTTTAAACCTTAAGTGCTTCTTTTCCTTTAATAATAGATATCAATAATAATAATAATTAATCAATTTGTATTTCTTACTAAACTTTTAAATTTATTTTAAATCATTACAAATATTTTTTTTTAATTATAAAGAGTAAATTAAAAAAAGGTTTAATGTTATTTTTGAGAATTAATAAGTTAATTCATTGTTTTATTTAAATATATTTTATCAAATTAAATATATTAAACATTTTTAGAAATATAATTAATATAATAATAAAATAAAACAGCTAACATAAATTTAATAACAAATAAAAAATGTCAAAATTATTGATTTCCATAATATTAGTTTTATTTTCATTATCATTATCATCTAAATTACAATCAAAATGTATAGCATATGGAATGGATTGTGATTCAACTTCATATTGTTGTGCAAATTTAGTTTGTAAAGATTATAGATGTAATTATAAAGGAACAAGAGAAAATCAAGTTGCTTGGGCTCCAGATGGAGAAAAATGTGATTGGTTCCATCTTTGTGGAAGTAATTATAGATGTGAAAGTCATAGATGTGTTCTTAAAAGAGAAGATATTATTAAAGCTTTAACCAAAAAAATAAAAGACACTAAATAAAAATATAAAATATATAATATATAATAATTGAATATATTACACTTCTTTAAAAATATTTTTTAAATATTCTTTTTTTATTTATTTTATTTAATTATATTTATTTGAATTAAAATTCAAAAAAAATTTCATTTAATTCTTTAAAACAAACTTTTATAATTAAAAAAAATAAAAGAATAACCATTCCAACATGATTTAATAATAAATTATGACTATATATTGGATTTAATGTTAACATTCCTTTTCCCATATGAAGTAAAACTTGTGTTATTCTAATGATAACTAATATATTTGTATTTTTCTAAATAAAATACTGCTAAATTTCTTAATAAACCTGCTACTCTACTATGATTTGTTCCTGATGAAACTAAACATAAACTAAATATTGCATTTATTGCTATTTCTTTATCATTGTCATAAAAAATTTTGTTATACTATTTACTATTTTAACTTTTGGATTTGATAAATTTAAAATTCCCATTGCTAATGATACTGCACACTTGGTTCACCAAATTGAAGAAAGTGATTAAATGATCTTGTTAACATTTCTGTACCTACTTCTTCACCTATTGCTATTAATGTACATCCTAAAACTGCTATACTTTGTACTGTTGGATTTATTTCTTCTTTTTGGGTGGCTATTAAATGCATTTATTCCTGTACTTTAGTTACATTACCACTTCCTGCATAAGAAAATGAAGTTAATATAGTTTTTACACATTTCTTTTGGAAATTCTTCAATTGAAGTAATAGTTTCAATCTTAAAAAATTAGAATCTTTTTGTTTTCCTAAACATATTAATCCCAATCTCAAAGCATAAAGAACGAAAAAATGATTTTCCATTAATTTAGCTTTTCCTTCATCATTTTTACTAATAATATAGTAAATAATTCATTGAAGACTTCATCACTAGCAGAACCAATATAAATTAATCCATAACATAAAGAAAAAAAAGCACTAACTTCAAAAGCATATTGAAAATTTTGTAATATTTTAAGTGTAGGAACCATTAATTCATCTTTTTGAACTTCCAACACAATCAATACCTAAACCTAACAAAGAAGGAATTTTAATATTTCAATTATTATCTTCTAATTCTTCTAATAAAACTGATATTGCAGTATCATTATCATCATGAATTCCAGATAATTTATTTTTTTAAATGAAATTGTTTGTGAAAGATAAATTAAAAATGTAAAAAACTGTTTCAATCAATAAATAATAATATATAATTGTTTTTTTAAAATAAAAAAATTTCTATTAATATTTACTTATAATGCAATAATTTTTTAGAAAATAAAACAATTTATCTCATCATTACAACAACCTCCATTTCCATCATATCCTTTACTTTCAATTATTCCATTTTTTTTTTTCTCATTATTTTTTTTATTTTCATATATTTCAAATTCATTTTTAGTTTTATTAGAATTTGTTCTTAATTTTTCTGTAATTTGAGTAGAACCAATATTATTATTATATTCGTTTTCATATTCAAAAAAATCTTTTTCAGGAATAGGTTCAACAAAAAAATTAGGATCAATTTTACTTATAGCATCTTCATAATTAGAACTTTGATTCTCGTTATTCATCATTATAAAAAATTGATAATTTTAAAATATTTTTTAGTATTTAATTAAATTGGTAAATAATTAATAATACAAAAATGAAACTTTGTTCTAATGACAGATACACTTAAAAAGGAGAAACACTAGTTGACACAAATTATATTAGAAAAGAATATTTTAAAAAAAATTTAAAGGAAAAAGAAATCAATTTAATATTTTTGAAAATGATATTATAAATGAAACTATGAAGTTCTGAGTGAACTCATGTTATTTATAAATTTAAAGAAAAACTATGAAAATATAGAAATCCAAAGAGCAATTACTTTGATTGTAAAGATGATTTATCTCAAGAATTTTAATGATGAATTAAATTTGGAAATAATTTCAAAATTTAAATACAATTTTATAATTAAATCAAATGAATTTCAATTTTTTTCTTCTTAAAAAAATTCTTTGAAAAAATTCCATTTAATTATATCATGTGAATTATTATGATTATAGAAAATTAATAAAAAAATGAATTTTCACAACGCAATAAATAATTTTATAATAAAAAAAATAAATATAAAAAATTATATTCAGCAATTGTTGAATATGTAAATAAAATAAAAGAAGGGATAAAGAGAAAGTAAATAAATATTTTTATTTTTATACATTTAAATTATGTTTAATAAATTTAATAATTAAATAAACGTTATTATTTTAAAAGAATTAATAAACAATAAATGAATAAAAGACCTCATCAAAAAAAGAAAAGTCATGCAGACCTTAAACTTCCTCCTGAATTACCCGTAATAGAACCCGTTTATAAATATTCAAAAAATCCTATAGTAATAAAAAGAATATATGAATTTTTAAATATAAGAGAACAATTTAAAATGTTATCAATGGATACGGTGAGTAGAAATGTAATTGTATATTCTGATTTATATAAACAATATATTAAAGTTAGAAAAGAATTTATTAAAGATGACGAAAAAAATAATAAGAAATTAATTTTAATTCAATCTGTTCCAAAAAAATTTCCAAAAAAAAGCTTATCTGAAAAATTTAGAATCAATTATATATTAAATAAAAAAATAGAAACTCAAAAAGAAGAGAAAATTGAAGAAATTAATCATACTTTTGAAAAAATTTCTGGAAAAATTGACTACAATAAAATTATCATTGAAAATTTGCTAAGTGAAAATTATGATAAAATTAAAAAAATGTCTCAAAAATATCATTTAACTCATTATGAAGAAAATTCAATTTTTTATGGTTTAATTGAATCAAAAATTTTACAAAATGAAATGGAAAGTAAAGATAATAAAGATAAAAATAATATGGATAATAAAGAAAATAAAGATCTTAATGAAAATAAGGATAATAAAGAATCCGAAAGACAAAAAATGAAAAGCTTAGTGATAAATAACAAAAATATAAATAATGGAATTTATTATATTGTAATTCCTTTAATAAGTTTAAATGAAAATAATTTATTAAAAATTGATTTATCAGGAAATAAACTTCAAATTAAAGATATAAAATATTTAAATCAACTATTAAGATTAAATGCTCAAACATTACAAATTTTAAATTTAAGTAATAATTTAATAGATGATAATTGTTGTAAATTATTATTTAAATCTTTGAAACAATGCATAAATTTAACATCATTAAATTTATCTTCTAATAAAATATCTTGTGATGGTATAGAACATTCATCAGAATTTTTATCAAATAACACATCATTAAATACACTAGTTTTAGGAAGGAATGTTTTAGGACCTGATGGAATAGCATATTTAACTCAATATTTAGTTAATAATAATCAAATGATTTTAAGAACTTTAGATATATCCTATAATGGAATAGAAATAAAAGGAGTTAAAATTTTATGTGAATATTTTAAAGTTAATAATAAATTAATTTCATTATTTATTGGAGGAAATTATATTTGTGATGAAGGGGCAAAACTTTTAACACAAACTTTAATTGATAATTCGGAATGCAAAGTAACTTATTTATTCCTTGAAAATAATAATATTTCCTTTAAGGGAGCAAAATATATTAGTAAAGTTATTTCATATCATCCTTTTCTGAGTTCAATTAATTTAAAAAGTAATATCTTAACTGATGAAGGTGTCAAATCAATTTTTTGTAATTTAAATCCTGAATCAAAAGTTACTACTTTAAATTTATCAAATAATGGTATCACTGGAGTATCTATGAAATATATAAATGATTATATTGTTCATAATTCATTTTTAAGGCAATTGTTTTTTGATTATAATCAATTAGATAAAGGTGCTTGTATGTTAATTAAAGATATATTATCAAATGAACAAAGCAATTTAAAAATTATTTCATTAAAACATTGTAAAATAAATGAAAATATAAATCTAATATTTGAAGGATTAGGTAAAAATAAAAAAATCAAAATATTAGATTTAAGTAAAAATGAAATTGGAAATTATCCTGAGCAATTTGAAGGCATTATTTCCTGTTTAAAAAACAATAAAACTTTAAATGAATTAATCTTGGATTCAAATTATTTAGATGATGAAACTTTGAAAATGATAATAAATGCTTTAAAAGAAAATAAAAGTTTAAGATCAATAAGTTTAAATGAAAATCAATTTTCTAAAAAAGTTGTATCAGAACTTTTTTCTGTAATAAATCAAAATTTCATTATAAAAAAATGTAATTTAGAACAATGTGGATTACCAGATGATTATTTAAAATCATTAAAGAATGCATTAGAAAGTAAAACAAATATATACATGGATAAGTTAGATGTTA
>JAEEGK010003003.1_pt1 | contig 42194 bp, 34 predicted proteins | sample 8958771 | NCBI WGS metagenome assembly JAEEGK01 (sample SAMN16246547, study PRJNA631951) | gut metagenome | biome: gut microbiome; feature: rumen; material: SC-attached | host: Bos | place: Iran: Karaj | collected 2018-10
CGGCAGCGCGAGCACCGAATTCAGCCTCAAGGACGGCTCGAATTCCACCCTCGGCGCGATCCGCAGGACCGGCATTTACCTTAAGGAGTCCGGCGATGTAGGAACGATCCAGCACGTAGATCTGGCAATGTAAAAACCGATAAAAAGGCCGGTTCCCCGTATCGGAAGAACCGGCCTCTTTTTATTGCTTATTCAGTCTTGATCGTTACATTTCCGGCGTTCTCCAGACCTGTCAGATTAACGTTCTTGTTAACCTTTGCGTCGTAGGTCTGAGCCTTCATGATATCGGTAATATCAAAGCCTGTGGTTTCCTTGATGGTCTCGATGGTCTTCGCAAGCACTGCGGGAACATAGCCTCCCATGGTGCCCACGCCGGTCTCGGAACCGTTCGCGCCGTCGATGATGGTGATCTTATCGATAGCTGCAAGAGGCTCGGCAACAGCCTTTGCCATCTCGGGCAGCTTGTTCACGATCATCTCGGTCATGGCGGCCTGGCCGTACTTCTTCATAGCCTCGGCTTTCTTATCGATAGCCTCAGCCTCTGCGATACCCTTTGCAGCGATGGCTGCGGCCTCTGCCTCACCGACTGCCTTGATACCTTCGGCTTCCTTGAGCTTAGCATACATCTCAGCCTCGGCAACCGCCTTGCGGGCATCAGCCTGTCTCTCCTGTTCGAACTTCTCAGCCTCAGCCTTCTTCATTCTCTCGAAGAGCTCAGCCTCAGCACGCTGCTGTCTCGCAAACTTCTCAGCCTCTGCCTTCTTCTTAACTTCAGCTTCGAGCTGCTGCTCTGTAACCGAAACTTCCTTCTGCTTTAACTCGATCTCACGCTCCTGACGCGCAATGTTCGCGTTCGCGGTCGTGATCTCGATAGTCTTACGCTGCTCTTCTTTCTGGATCTCGTAAGCGGCGTCTGCCTCAGCCTGCTTGATATCGGCAGCCTTCTTCAGTTCTGCCTGCTTGATGGCCAGTTCGTTCTGCTTCTCGGCGATAGCGGTCTCGGAAGCGATCTTCGCGTCGTTGGCAAGCCTGCGGGCTTCTGCCTCAGCGATAGCAACTTCCTTGTCAGCGTTTGCCTTCGCGATCGAAGCATCCTTCTTGATCTTGGACATATTGTCCTGACCGAGAGCAACGATCAGACCGTTCTCATCTTCGATCTTCTGGATGTTGCAGGAAATGATCTCGATACCGAGAGCATTCATGTCCATCTGAGCCTTGGTCTGAACCTCGTCACCGAACTTTTTGCGGTCGGTGCACAGCTCTCTGAGGTCAACGGTTCCGATGATCTCACGCATGTTACCCTGCAGTGAATCGGTCAGCGCCTGACAGATCCTGTCCTCGTTCATGTTGAGGAAGTTCTTCATCGCGAGCTTGATGCCTTCCTTGTCGGTCATGATCCTGACCTTCGCAACGGCATCGATATCAACACCGATGAAGTCCTGTGTGGGAATGTAGCCGCTGGTCTTGATATCAACGGTAATCTGTTTTACCAGCAGGGCGTCCTTTCTCTCGAGGAACGGTATCTTGATACCTGCGCGTCCGATGAGCACCTTGGGTTCCTTTTTCAGACCCGAGATAATGTAGGCAATGTCCGGCGGAGCCTTAACGTAGCCTGTGAGAATGATGATCAGGAGCAATACGGCTGCAATAATGATCAGTATTGCGGGTAATGTGATTTCCGGCATAATATCCCCTCCTATGGATGCATAATATTGTTGTTTGCCACCCGGTCCGGAAATGTATCTTACCGAACCTTGTAGCATAAGAATATCATGAAATGTGAATTATTGAAATAGATATTACAGCGTAATACAATATATTATTTCGCCGTCAGGGGCGAGAATAGGGAAGACATGGGGACGGTTCTTCTGTCTGCGCAGTTCTCAGACAGAAGAACCGTCCCCATGTCTTACTTAATGTCATTTTATTGATAGCACTCCGGCTTTAATTCCCCGATATAAGGAAGATTGCGGTAGTAGTCCGCGTAATCGAGACCGTAGCCCACCACGAACTGGTCTCCGATATCGAAGCCCTTGATATCCGCGCCGATCTCTGCGGGATGGCAGTCTACCTTGTCCAGCAGGCATACCGTGATGATCGAACGGGGCTTTCTCGACATCAGAAGCTCCTTAAGATATTTCAGTGTGAGTCCCGAATCAATGATATCCTCCACGATGATAACGTCGCGGCCTGTGATATTGTTGTCGAGATCCTTTACGAGCTTAACAACGCCCGATGACTGCGCATCGGCACCGTAGCTCGACACAGAGATAAAATCCATATGGATCGGGCACTTGATCTGACGGCAAAGGTCGGTGTAAAAGAAGGACGCGCCCTTTAAGATGCAGGCCACAACGGGTGCCTTGTCCTTGTATTCCTCGGTGATCTGCGCGCCTATCTCTTCCACTCTCGCGCTGATCTTTTTCTCTGTGAAGAGAACCTGCTTAATGTCATTTTTTTCGTCTGTGATCTTCATTTTCCTAATCGCTCCTAAAATACTGATCCGGCCGGAACGGGGTCAACGGTTCGCCAGCTCGCCCGCGACATCCTGCCAGTCCACTCCGCATTCTACCATAAGAACGGTCATGTGGTAAAGCAGATCCGCAATTTCGTATTTCAATTCTTCGGCATTCGGGTTCTTTGCCGCGATAACCATCTCGGTCGCTTCCTCGCCGCATTTCTTCAGGATCTTGTCGATGCCCTTGTCCAGGAGGTAATTTGTATACGAACCCTCCTTCGGATGCTGCTTTCTGTCGACGACCACATCATAGAGCGATGAAAGCACCTTTGAAATGTCCTTCGTCTCATACTCGTGGCGCACCATCTCATTGAAGAAGCACGAGCGGCTGCCGGTATGGCAGGCTGCGCCGATCTGAACTACCTTTGCGAGCAGCGTGTCCTTATCGCAGTCGCAGGACAGCTCTCTCAGATACTGGAAATGCCCCGAGGTCAGGCCCTTCACCCACAGCTCGTTTCTTGAGCGCGAATGATAGGTCATAATACCCGTCTCAGCCGTTTTGTCAAACGCTTCGCGGTCCATATACGCCATCATCAGGACCTCGTTCGTCCTGTAATCCTGCACGATGCAGGGAACCAGGCCGTCGGCTCCCGTCTTAAGCTCATCAAATGAGATCGAAGGCTTGAAGGTATTTACCTCCGCTCCGAGATCCGCGAGTCTGCGCTTGAATGCCATGACGTCGGTGTTGTCGAACACAGCGGCAAAACCGGTCACATTATCCTTTTTAAGCTCAGATGCGGCCTTCTCTTCGGATGCTGCGCCGCTGTCGATAACTAGAACCTCTGCCTTGCCGTTCGTGCAGATCCCGTTGTCGCAGATATAGATGTTTCCTTTTCCGAAACGGTCGGAGCCCTCTTTTTCGAGCGAAGTCCCGTCGGTATCGCTCCTGCGGATGATGACCGCGCGGGCACCTGTATAGAATGCTTTTTTGATATCCTCAAAACGGCGCGCCGACACACCGATCACGAATGGAATATCGATCGAACGTGAAAGCCCGCGCGCTGTTTCCAGAAAGTTCTCAACCGCGCTTTCCTCTTCGGTGTTGTTGACCAGTACCAGCTCGTCTATCCCGTTGTTCTGGAGATCGAGCGCCTTTTTTATGATCGCGTCGGAAGATTCCCCCGATGCGTCGATATATGCAGCAATGTATTTCATATTTTCATTATCCTCTGTGCCTTGCGGTTTCTTTCTCAAGGGATATCTTGCCCTCGTACAGTGATTTGCCGAGTATCGCGCCCGCCGCGCCGATCCTCTCGAGCTTGTTGAGATCCGCGGAAGAAGCTATGCCTCCCGAGGCGATGATGTCGATGCCGGTCTCGGTGATAAGCTTTTTGGTGTAATCAAAATTGGGTCCCGTAAGCATGCCGTCCCTTGAAATATCGGTGTAAACGATCGTGCCGACGCCCATCCCGGCAAATCTGCACGCAAGCTCTAAAATGGTGCTCGTGCTCTCCTGTTCCCAGCCGTAGATCGCCGCCGCTTCTCCCTTGCCGTCCAATCCGATAACGATCCGGTCCGCTCCGAATTCAAGGAGCGCCTGCTCTACAAACTCAGGCTCCTTAACGGCCTTTGTCCCGATGATGACCCTGGCAGCGCCCGCATCGAGTCTCTGCCTGATATTCTCTATGCTCCTGACGCCGCCTCCGGTCTGGATAGGCAGTCCCGTCGCCTTCGCGATCTCACGGATCACGCCGATGTTGGAGGAATCCCCCGCCTTTGCGCCGTCGAGGTCCACAACGTGAATATATTCCGCTCCCTGCTTCTTCCACTCGAGCGCAGCGTCCACGGGATTGTCGTTATATACCGTAAGCTCGTCAAACCTGCCCTGGCGCAGGCGTACGCATTTTCCGTTCCTGATGTCGATCGCGGGATATAATCTCATGAGATCCTCCTTTTATTCATATCGTGCCCTTGGTCGAGAGCGTGCCCTCGATCCTCGGGTCGATGCTCACTGCGTCCGCCATGGCTTTCGCAAATGCCTTGAAGGCCGCCTCCGCGATGTGATGGTTATTGCTGCCGTCGAGCTGCTTTAAGTGCAGGTTCATCGCGGCCGAATAGCTGACCGCGTAGAAAAACTCGCGTATCAGTTCGCTGTCGAGCTCACCGATCTTCGGCATCGTAAACTTAAGGTCCGAAGAGAAATACGGTCTGCCGCACAGATCCACCGCACACATCACGAGCGTCTCATCCATCGGGAGCATGAAACTGCCGTAGCGCCTGATACCCTTTTTGTCGCCGAGCGCCTCTTTTATCGCGGTGCCGAGCACGATACCCGTATCCTCTACGGAATGATGCCCGTCCACATAGAGATCGCCCTTGACCTTCACATCGAGGTCGATGAACGAGTGCTTTGAAAATGCGGTGAGCATGTGGTCAAAAAAGCCGATGCCCGTATCGATGTTCGAGATGCCTCTTCCGTCGAGATCGACGCTGACCGTGATCTCGGTCTCGGCCGTTTTGCGTTCAATAGTCGCTTTTCTCTCCATGATATCTCCTCCGGGAAACGGATCCTGTCCGCCTCCGATCTATGTACTTACATGTACCTGCGATCACTCAAACCTTACCGCGATCGAATTTGCGTGCGCGGTAAGTCCCTCAGCCCTGGCAAATGCCTCTATATCACAGTGTACCGCTTCGAGCGCCGTCTGTGAATACGAAATAACGCTGGATTTCTTCAGGAAATCGTTTACCGAAAGAGCCGAGAAAAACTTTGCAGTTCCGTTGGTAGGAAGTATGTGGTTCGGTCCCGCGAAATAGTCGCCGAGCGGCTCGCTCGAATACTCTCCGAGGAAGATCGCGCCCGCGTTCTTTACCTTTGACATCGTCTCGAACGGATTCGCGGTCAGTATCTCGAGGTGCTCCGAAGCGATCTCGTTCACAGCGTCTACGGCATCGTCCATGTTCTCCGCCACAAGTATATATCCGTAATTCTCGAGCGACTTTTCAATGATCGCCTTACGCTCGAGCTTCGGCACAAAACCGTCGATCTCGGCGGATATCTTCTTTGCCAGTTCCTCACTCGTCGTGATGCAGATCGCCGAAGCCAGCTCGTCGTGCTCAGCCTGAGAGAGCATGTCCGCCGCGACATAACGGGGATCCGCTGTCTCGTCCGCGAGCACCAGTATCTCGGAAGGTCCCGCGATCGAATCGATGCTGACATTGCCGTAAACCGCGCGCTTTGCAAGCGCTACATAGATATTGCCGGGGCCCACGATCTTGTCGGCCTTGGGGATGCCGGCGGTTCCGTATGCCATCGCCGCGATCGCCTGTGCTCCGCCGACCTTGAATATCCTGTCGACTCCGGCTTCCTTCGCCGCAACGAGCGTGGTCGGATAGACCTTGCCCTCCGCGTTGCAGGGCGTGCACATGATTATGGTTTCTACACCCGCCACTTTTGCGGGGATAACGTTCATCAGAACCGATGAAGGGTAAGCCGCCTTGCCGCCGGGCACGTATACTCCCGCGCACGAAAGCGCGGTTACCTTCTGTCCTAAGAACGCGCCGTCGGGTCTCGTGGTGAACCAGCTCTTTTCCAGCTGATTCTCGTGGAAGCTCCTGATGTTCTCTATGGCTCTCCTGATGATCCGTACAAGCTCTGGATCCACCTGCCTGTACGCCTCTTCGATCTCTGCTGCCGCAACCTCGACATCAGCCGCACTCAGCTCCGCTCTGTCAAACTTTTTCGTATATTCAAAAACCGCTTCGTCACCGCGCTCCTTTACGTCTCCGACGATCGCCGCCACTTTGGCCTCGTATTCGGGATACTGCGTGGTGCTGCGCTTCAGGAGATTCGCGAGCAGATCACGCTTCGAATCCCTGTTAAGCTTTACTATCCTCATGTTTTATCCTTTCCGGGCGATCATTTCTTCTCGATCACCGCTCTCATATCTCCTATCAGTTTGCTGATACGCTCCTGCTCCATCTTCATCGAAACGCGGTTGACCACCATGCGCGCGGACAAGGGCATGATCTCCTCAAGCACCACAAGTCCGTTCTCTCTGAGTGTCGAGCCCGTCTCGACTATATCTACGATGACCTCCGAAAGTCCTACTATCGGAGCCAGCTCTATGGAGCCGTTGAGCTTGATTATCTCCACGGTCTGGTGTCGTACGTTATTAAAATACTCTTTCGCTATCGCCGGATACTTGGTCGCCACCCTGATCATCCTGCCCGCATCGAGCGCCTCGCGCGCTGATTCGGGACCGGCAACGCACATCCTGCATTTGCCGAGGTCCAGGTCGAGCACCTCATACAGTTTGCGACCTTCCTCAACGATCGTATCCTTTCCGACGATGCCTATATCTGCCGCGCCGTACTCAACATAAGTCGGCACATCGTTTGCCTTCGCAAGGAAAAACCTGTAGCCCATCTCCTCATTCGTAAAGATCAGCTTTCTCGATTCCTTGTCCTCCATCTCCTCACAGGTGATCCCTATCTGCGCGAGAATGCCCATTGTCTGCTTGGCCAGTCTGCCCTTGGCCAGCGCTATCGTAATATATCTCATAAAACAATATCATCCTTTTTATCTGCTGTGCCTGCTTTCGCAGTGTATCCGACTGTTTCTGCTAAAATACCAACGAACCGGCATCAATGTCGGATATTGATCCTTGCGGGAGTTCCGTTTTTTCTGGCCTCGATGGCTTTTTTCAGCTCATCGGCATAGGAAGCCTCATCGGCGGAAAACTCCGCTATTCTCTCATCGGCATCGGGAACGATGTCCTGCCGCATGAGCGCCGCCATCATCCTGTCAACGATAACAGCCATACCGATCGCGGGAGCAGCCTCACCGAACTGTCCGATCAGATTATCGTAGCGGCCGCCGGAGATTATCGCATCACCCGTACCGTAAGTGTAAGCGTTGAAGATAATGCCCGTATAATAACGGTACTTGCTGAGCATTCCGAGGTCGAAACTGATGTAGCGCTCATAGCCGTAGAGTTTTAACAGATCGTATATCTTCTCCAGACGCTCTATCGAAGCGATCGCGTCCGCATTATCCGTAAGAGCCTTGAAATCCTTTAATTTTTCGGGCGGTCCGAAAAGCGTGGGAAGATTTACGATGATCTTCGAGAGCTTCTCATCGATATCGTAGCGCCTCATCAGATCCTCGAGACCGAAGGAATTCTTGTCGTTGATCAGAGCCCTCATCTCATCGACATCGTCCTCGCCAAGCCCTGCCTCGCGAACGATCGCCTTGAAAAATCCGACCTCTCCGATCTCTATCTGGAACTCGGGGATTCCGGCCGCCAGCATGCATTCGACGGTCAGCGCGATCATCTCGGCATCGGCCTCAACCGATGCGTCGTTTACGAGCTCCGCGCCGATCTGCGTGAATTCCTTGGGCTTACCCTGATACTCGCTGCTGTTGATAAATGTCTGTCCGTGGTACGAAAGCCTGACCGGACCGGTACAGTCGCGGTAATACTTGGCGATGCAGCGCGCGATCGAAGGCGTGATATCGGGTCTTAAGACCAGCGTATTGCCTTCGCGGTCGAAGAATTTATACATGTCCTTCGCACTGACGCTGCCTCTTTCCTCGCTGAAAATATCAAAATACTCGAATGTCGGGGTCTCGATGCTCTCGAAACCGTAGAGCTTCATTTTAGCCATGAGCTGCTCTTCGACGAACAGTTTCGCCCTGTATTCTTTTCCGTATATGTCCCTGACTCCTTCGGGAGTGTGCAATAATTTGTCCTTCACTGCTTATTCCTTTCATTCACTTTAGCACGTTGATGTGCTACCATATTATCATGCTACTAAATTGAATTGAATTATACAGAACTATATCACCTTAGTCAAGAACTTTTTTCAGCAATATCAAATATCTTTCAGTATCCGGCTGTTTTCCGCATTATTCCGGCCTGTCATCGATATCCTTCTGAATGAGTTCCAGATACGGCACGAAAAAACCGTTTTTGCCTTCAAAGAAATATTCCCCGTTCAGTTCATCCGTACGGAAACTCTTCCTGCCTCCCAAATTGGCTCTTTCCCAGAATACCTCCAGCTCGCAGAGCCGCAGATAATAATACTTGTCGAGGCTCTTAAAATAGATCAGGAAGAATGCTATCCCGTCCTGCTTCTCGAAATCACGCATAAATTCGACCTGATGCTCGTGCACGTTCTGCAGCGCGAACGTCTCGGTCGCGCATTCCTTTGCGTCGAAGCACACGGGGACACCCTGTACCGCGCCGATGTAGTCGACGGTACTCTTTTTGTCAAAATATGCGAGCGTGATATGACCGTGAGCCTTGTCCATCTCGATGGGCGTTATGGGGGTCGGGATCTTCTGTATCAGAGCCAGTCCGCCCTCACGGTATTTTTCGTTCGTAAGATTGATGGATTCCTCGAGCTGTGAGCCGCGGAGTCCCCGCGAATTCCAAAGTGCCAACTTTTGTGCCTCCCGTCACGGATCGCCGGGGAAAACCCTTAGCGGTCCGTTTTTCATGTCATCTGTTCCACTGAGTATCGAGCCACCTGCGCCTGTCGTTCACAAAGGTCCTGATATTCTTTACCATATCGACCTTCCATGCCTCGTCCCCGAGGTCCTTTGAAAGCTTCTCACAGGTATTAACAACACGGTTCGCCGTGTTTTCGATCGCGGAAGTCTCGCCGAGAGCCTTCCATTTATCCTTTACGATATCACGGAACCACTCCGCTTTCATCGCCGTGATGAACCATATATTCGACCGGTCGTAGCCGTCATCCATGAGTTTCTGGAACGTGCAGGCAAAATACTCATTGCCCGACTCATAATAAGCCCAGTTAAAGTCCCAGGGAGCCAAGAAGGTCAGCCTCTCGTACATGCTCTCATCCGAAAGATCCACCGCCATGAAGAAGCTTCCCGCACCGACATCGTAGTTGTGCACGAGTTCCTCGAGGATCAGCATATTTGCAAGAGACTCGGTGTCAATGACAGCCTCAACCGCCTCTTTGGCAGAGCCGTACCGGTCTCCTGCCGGCACCGCGTTCATATCCCCGTCAAACATATACGCAGTGTCATGCTCCGCCGCTTCGTAGAGGATATCGTAGCAGCCGTTCAGGTATTTCGTTATGAAATCCTTTTGCTCCTCATTGTTGATATCGCTCTTGATGCTGTAATTCCTGCTGAAGGTCTTTCGCGTATTTCCGCTTACATCGGTCATCTCAACCTTTTTGTGATCGAGCGTAAAATACGGATGCTCATCGCCCGCATAATTGTCCATCTCGATAAAATACCCGATATCCGCGCCGTACTCATCCGCCTTGGGCTCATGCACCTCAACGCGCCCTTTCGTGGCCTGATTCTGCTCGCATAAGAGATAGACTCCTTTGTAATCGCCGTTGATGTACAGATTCACATAACAGCTGTCGCTGCTGTAATATTTGCCGTCAAATATGGCCTTGGCCAGTTCAAAGCCCATGTGATCGGGCGCGAGATTCCAGAATGAACGCATCAGCACCCAGCTTTTGAACTTCTGTCCTTCGTGAAGTCCCAGCATCCCCTGTTTCTTTTCGAATTTGATGCGGTAGGACTTCTCATCGCCCTGATCCGCGGTCGAGTTGCCCCTGACCTTCACGCCTGCTGCTGCGGAAAGCCCGTACCCCGCGTCACAGTTGAAAACGTCCACGATGCTCGCGACATATTCATCCTTTGAGAGGATCGAGCGCTTTTCTTCGGTGGTGATGTAAATGCAAGAGGCCGTCTTCTGCTTGGAAAATTCTTTTTTGTTATCGGAAATCTGAGTTGAAAATGCGTCGTATAGCTCGCTCACGGCAGTAAAGTCGGGAAGCGGCGTTTCGGGCACGCTAAGCGGATGAACAGCCGAAGGGTCGCTAACCCAGTCGCGCGCCGTTTGCGCTGCGGGATTGCCGTTCGTATGCGCGGTCCGGTTATCGGTGTTCTGATCGCCTGCGATCCCACTGCCGCCTGTTGCGTCATCGGCCGTGCCTGCCGCTCCGGTATCGTCCGTACGGTCCGCTCTCGTGCCGTCGGGTTCTGCTTCGTCCCGAATACCCGCGGCTGCATTATCCTGCGATGTGCCTTCGTTCCCGACAGTTCCTGAACCGCCGGTCTCTTTCCCGCATCCGCATAAACATAGAATTATCAGAAATGTAATTAACCCCAATAACCGTACTTTCTTCATTCCAGATACTCTCCGCTTTAGAATCGGCTTTCAGCCGATTCTGATTCTCTTCGAGCATTCGCAGTTTGTGCCTGCGGCACAATTCTGCTTGCCTCTCCCTACACGTCACTAGCGTACCAGTCTCCCCACAGCGCATGCGCCAGCGCCTTCCCGTCCCTGAACTCCCTGCCGGATATCCCCGGAAGGATCTCCGTTTGGGGAAATACAATGCGGTATGCCGCGAGCATCTGCGATCTTACTTTATATCTGTCGCGCATAGCGCGGTTAAATGCCGTATCGCCATATTTGCTGTCACCCGCGATCGGATGTTTTTCGTGCGCGAGCTGTGCCCTGATCTGGTGGCTCTTGCCCGTAAAAAGCTCCACCTCCGTGAGGGTGCATCCGTTCATGTATTTAAGCGGCCTCCATGCCGTCTCTATCAGTTCGGCGCCTTCTGCCGGAAGATCCGAGACAGTGACCTTATTGGTCGCCTCATCCTTTATCAGATATGCCTTTTTATGCTCGGGAACGATTATCTCGCCTTTGCAGAGCGCGAGATAATACTTATGCACGGTCCTGTCACGGAACATCTCCGAGAGCGCACGAAGGCCCTTCATGCTCAGCCCGCAGCAGACTATGCCCGAAGTATTGCGGTCGAGACGGTTGCAGACCGAGGGTCTGAATGTCGCAGGCGCGCCAAAGTCCAGTCCGTGCTTTTTGACCGCGTATTCGAGCAGGTATTCGTTCAGTGAAATATCATCCGGCCCCGCTTTTTGGGACAAAATGCCCTCGGGCTTGTTGACGAGGATCACGTCGCTGTCTTCATAGATGATATTTGCCGCGAAATCAAAGCCGCCGTTTATGATCCCGTGCCGAGCGGGAGTCCTGCCGGTACTGCCTGTTCTGTCCGCAGTCTCGACCGGTGCAGCGTCACTGCCGCCCGCACCCGGTGCCGCATGGGAAATGACTCCGCCCATAGCGGTGTAGGTCTCGTCCGATAGGAAAAACTTTATCTCGTCTCCGACCGACAGTCTCTCGTTTCCTTCCGCCTTTTTGCCGTTTAGGACAATGTTCTTTTTCCGGAGCATCTTGTAGGCAAAGCCCTTACCCGCCTGCGGCAGGATCCTGTCTATTAATTTGTCGAGGCGCATTCCGTCCTCATTTTTACCTGCCGTAAAACTCTGCATGCCATTCTCCCGTCATGATAAAAGATACCTTCGTCCCTTCGGTATAAAGCATCTGCCTTACGGCATCAGCGATTCCAACTCTCCGCAGAGCTTTTTACGTTCCTCATCGAACGCCGCCTTAGCCTCATCATTTTCAAAAGCCAGTTCGGCAGCGCTGTCGCTGCCCCTGAGCAGGCTTAAGAACTTTGACTTCTCATCGGTTATCGTAACCTTGTAATCGTATCCCCTGCGGGTAACGATGTCCTGAATGTAGTTGCGGATGTCGAGCACATCCTCCTCTTTCCTGCCCGTGAGTCCTATGATCTTGTCCGAGGTGATCACTGCGAACGCGAGCATCATGGCACGCTTCTCCGAAGTCATGATATAGTCCGCGTAAATGATGCTGCCGGGCTTTGCCGCCGCTTCCGCCTCCGCTGCCTCTGCCTCTGTAACGGACTTAAAGGGAAAGAACATGATATAAGTCGTCGCGTATCTGGCCATCGGGATCACGAACAGAGCCGCGATGATCGTGAAAATATTGCCTTTCTCCCATTTGTTTAGGGCCAGTCCGAGCACAAATATGCCCGCCGCCACTGCAAAAAGTATCAGCGTCATGATCAGCTCATAGCGCTTTTTCGAATCGATATACCCGACCTCTCCCTTTGCCTTGAAAGCAAGTCTCTTTTTCTCTTTGCCGTTTTTTCCGTTATTGTCCGCCATAGTGTCAATCCTTATCCTGAATTATTGATGCTCCGTTCTTATTATTTGCCGACCGCGGCTTTGAGCTCACGTATCTCCGCATCGGTCAGTGCCCTGTATTCGCCCGGCTTCAGCTGTGCGTCGAGCTTCAGCGGTCCGAACGCGATCCTTTTCAGATACGTCACATCTCCTCCGACCGCCGCGAGCAGGCGCTTAACCTCGTGAAAACGTCCCTCGCACACCGTAACGAGAGCCTCACAGGTATCATTATCCCCATCTTCGCCCAGTATTTCAAGCTTTGCGGGGCGCGAGACAAAGTCCTTGAACTCTATGCCTCCGCTTAATCTTTCGGCCGCGTCCGGGGCCAGCCGACCGCTGACTCTCGCGAAATAGGTCTTCTCAACGCTTCTTGACGGCGCGAGCAGATAATGGCTCAGCTCTCCGTCGTCACACACGAGCAGCAGTCCTTCTGTGTCCTTATCGAGCCTTCCGACCGTAAACAGGCCTTTGAGCCCCTCGCTTTTAAAAATGTCAATGACCGTGGCGTCTCTCACGTCTGAATTCGCGCTCACGGTCCCCGCGGGTTTGTTCAGCATGAACCAGTGCTTTTTCGCAAGCTCTCCGACGCCTCCGAGGGCTTTTCCGTCAACGCTTACGCTGTCAGCCTCCGAAACCGCCGCGCCGCTGTCCTTTACCACGGTTCCGTTCATGCTCACCCTGCCTTTGCGCACGATCTCCTTGACTTCGCTCCTCGTGCCGATCCCGCAGTCCGCGAGATATTTATCAAGCCTCATCGCTCTTCTCCGTTCCGTATGCATGCGCCGGCATGCTCTTTACTGCATCCTCCAGCCCGGCAGGTACTTGTTCCTGAAACGTCCCTGCGCGGCCTTACCCCAGCCTAACGGGAAGCCGTCGGTGCAGATGAGCACGTAGCCGTCAGGCGTGTCCGCGGGTATCTCTATGCTCTCGCATTTCAGATACCTGATAACGTCCGTGCCGTCAGAGGGCAGGTCGAGGATATTGTCATACTCGTCCGCGTGCAAAGCGCATGCGAGTGCCTGTGAGGGCTCAAACCGTCCCTTCTTCATCTCACCCAGAAGCAGGCCTGATCTCATGATCCTGAGGCCTTTGAGCGCCGGCAGTCCTTCCGGCAGCATATAGAGCCTGTCCTCGCGGACCTCGAGACGCTCAGCGGGGATCTCAAAGCCCAGTTTTTCGAGGAAATCAAAGGTTTCCGCAGAAATGTTCTTATATGTCTTTCGCGTCCGCTCATCGTACCGGTTGGGACGACCCTTTTCAGTATAGTATTCCGTCGCCTGTGCCTTGGGAACATGCCGGTCCGATCCGGGAGAATCATCGCCGGCCTTCTTTTTAAGCAGCGCGACGAAATGTCCTTCTCCCTTTATCCTGTGTGGATAGAGTCTCAGCGCTCCGGAGATCTCGCCCGGTCCGTCCGCGAGCTCGGGTCTGGCATGCGCGAAACCCTCAAAGCCCGGTGCCGTGATATCCGCAGTCTCCAAAACCTCCATGTCGGGGTATTCTTCGAGCAGCCATTTCAGTGTGCCCTCATCCTCCTCAACCGAGAAGGTACAGGTCGAATAGATCATGTATCCGCCGGCCTTAAGCATTTTCACCGCGCTCGGCAGTATCTGGCGCTGGAGCTTCGCGTAATATCCCGTGCCGTACTGTTCCCAGTTTTTAATGATCGCGTGCGATTTGCGGAACATACCCTCGCCCGAGCAGGGAGCGTCCACGAGTATCTTGTCGAAATACCCGCAAAAACTGTCCTCGAGCTTTGCGGGCGCTTCACTGATCACGACAGCGTTGCGTATACCGAAAAGCTCCACGTTTTTTAAGAGCGCCTTTGCGCGTGAATTGCTGATGTCGTTGCAGACCAGCACTCCGCTACCTTTCAGCTTCGCGCCTAGCTCCGTCGTCTTTCCTCCGGGCGCCGCGCACAGATCGAGCACACGGTCTCCGGGCTGCACGGGCAGGAGCGACGCGGGCGTCATCGCGCTAGGCTCCTGTATGTAATAGAGCCCCGCATAATAGTACGGATGCTTCGAGGCTCTGTCGCTCTCATCGTAGTAAAAACCGTTCTTTATCCAGGGTACCTTCGTCACCTCTACGGGCGAGATCCCGGCGAAACGTTCGGGAGAGAGCTTAAGAGTGTTGACCCTTATGCCCGCATTATGCTTCTCATTATAACAATCGAGGAAGCTGTCAAGCTCATCGCCCAACAGCTCCTTCATTTTCATCTTAAAATTCTCGGGTAAAAAATCCATCTTTTTCTCCGTACGTCTACCTCAGTGACTGTGCCCTGTAGCCTTCCGAAATGATATCGAGTTCCTTGGCAAAATGCTGCAGCGTCTCGAGATCCTCGCTCTCGTATATCCTGAAGAACTCGTCCTGTATCTTGATGATCTCACGCTTGTTGGCGACCTTGTACAGGTTCTGGATATTGGTCAGGATATCCGCGACAACGTTGGACTTGATCGTGAATGAATTCTGCGCGTCCATGATCTCGCTGCGCACAAGGCTCATCTCGCGGTCCAGCACGACGATCGCCTCACTGGCCTTGAGCAGCCTCTGACGCAGGGTCTCGGGCATGTTCTGACGGTATTTGTACTGAAGCGAATGCTCGACCGTCGCCCAGAAATTCATCGCGAGCGTCCTGATCTGTATCTCCGCGAAAATATCCTTGGGCCCGTGTATCGTCTCGACCCTGTACTTGATGACCATGTGGTAGCTTCGGTATCCCGAAGGCTTGGTGTCCTTGATATAGTCGAGCTCCTCGACCACCTTCATGTCGGTCCTCTTGCGTATCAGCTCAACGACCTTGTATATGTCCTCGATGAACTGGCAGATGATGCGGATACCGGCGATATCGTCGATCTCGGCTTCGAAATCGTCCAGCGAGATATGCTTCTTCTGGACCTTTTCAAGGATCGAGGATATGGTCTTTACCCTGCCGTCCACCTGCTCTATCGGCGAATAGAGTCCCGCCTTTTTGTAAGAGTTCTGGACATGCTCGAACTTAACCTTGAGCTCGTCCACTGCCAGTGCGTAGGGCTCAAGTATTTCTCTCCAAAGTTGTATCTCCATAAGTTCCTTTCAGGCACTCGCAGTTTCGGCTGCGCCGAATTCTGCTTGCCTTTCGCTCCTTTTCTCCGATCGGAGCAGATAAAAATGATCATTCTCCCCCGCTGCCGTAAATAAACTCGTGCAGAGCCTTTGAATTGGCCTCAAGGTCGATCTTGGTGACGATCATCCCTCGCAGCAGCGCTTCCGAAAAAGTACCGCTCACAGGGATCCGGTAATTCTGTATCCCGGAATCAAATCCGACTTCCGTCAGAATACCTACGTATTTCTCGATATCCTCCGCGGTCAGGTCTGTCGTCACATACTGCAGGCATCTGTTCGCGAGTCCGAGCAGCTCGAAATAGTTCTTGCCCGTAAGCGTCGAATATATCCTGTTGAGCACGTTCCTCTGCCTGCCCGTACGTCCGAAATCACTGTACTCGCCCGATGCCGTGCCTACGGCCCTGATCCTGCAGTAACCGAGCGCCTGATTGCCGTTGAGACGGTTGGTGCCGACGCGGACATTGCGGTATTCGGGCTTTGAAATATAATTCGTGGTGTTGAGATACTCCGCCTCCTGCGCGGTAAGCGTCACATCCACGCCTCCGAGCGCATCGATTATATCCTCAAAGCTCTCGAAATTCACGAGCATGTAATTGTCGATCTCTATGCCGAGATTGACCTTCAGTGTATCGTACAGGAGTGAGACGCCGCCTATCGTGTATGCAACATTGATCCTGTTGTCGATATGTCCGGGGATCGCGACAAGGCAGTCTCTCATGATCGAAGTAAGCTTAACGGACTTCTCTTTGCGGTTTACCGAAGCTATCATCAGCAGGTCGCTGCGTCCGCGCGATGAGCCGCCGCCGATATTCTCCTCACCGATCAGCAGGATATTGTAAACATCCTTAAGGACCGCTGCCTCCGGGTCATCCTGCGTATCGTCCCCGGGAGCCTCCGTCGGGGATATATCGGGAGTGACAACGGTATGGTCTCCGTCCACCACCTCAATATCCGGTTTCTCGGGCATATCGGGCAGATCGCTCTCGTCGGGCACCTCCGCCTCATCGACGGGCTGTACCGGCGCGTATGTGATCTTGTCGGCCGCGTATTTGCTGCCCCATTTGACCAGCAGTCCCTTGCCGGGGCCCGAAGTCATAACCCATGTGAGCATGACGATGAGCACCAGCGCGACGCCGGCTACCATGTATCCCCACCAGGGAATGCGCGCGAAAAAGTTCTCTTTCCGGGGCTCTTCCCCGTCACCGTCGTCCGGACCGGACTCTTCGCCCTCCGGCATGGCCTCGGTGGGAACGGTACCGTTCATCGGCACCATTATCATTGAGTTTTCTATCTCCGAATTGACCTGCTGAAGAATGGAATCGCCGATGGCTTCGACCATCTCCATATCCGCTTCCTCATTCTCCATCTCGGCTATATCTTCGGCAAAATCGTCTGTCTCCTCTTCAGCTTCGGCAGGCTGTTCGTTATCGGCAGGATTTGCGTCTTCTGCGGGATTTGCATCTTCCGCGGGATATGCGGCTTTGACGAGCTCCGCCGCCTCTGCGGGCTCCGCGGGCACAGGTATATCCTCTGCACTCTCCGCAGCAGGTACGTCCCCGTCATTCTCAGTCCCGGGCATGTCTGAGGTGCTCCCCGGTCCGGGTATGTCTCCCGTACTCCCGGACTCAGGTATGTCCCCGGCGTCACCGGTCCCGGGCGTATAATCCCATGGCTCCGGTCCGGGGCCTGCGGCCTCGCCTTCACCGATATCGTAGATCTTTATGTCGTTTTCTTCTTCCTCCGGTATCCTGTCGGGTTTTATCTCGATCAGTTCATCGGGGTTATTGGTTTGCTCCATGGCTTCCCTCCGTATCAGCGGCAGATCAGGGCTCTTCGGGATCGAGGAAAATGAACCTGTGGAGAGCCTTGATATTATCCTGCAGCTGCTCCTCGTTCATTACGAGCGTCCAGGTAACATACTTGGATCCGTTATATATACCCGCTTCTCCGCTGTCCGAGAAGGTCTCTCCGTAAGGAACCCTGAAAGACTTGGTCGTATAGATACCGTTGTTCACGATCATCGCCAGGGCGTCCTGTATCTGCTTCTCGGTCAGGTTCGTATTAACGTATCCGATGAGGTCCTTGGTCAGCGAGAACAGGTCGGTAAGCTTGGTCGACTTGTACTTGCTGACGATCGCGCTGATCACGCGGCGCTGTCTGACGGTTCTTCCGTAATCGTTGTTTGAGCCGCCGAGAGTCTCTTCCTTACGCACGCGCACATATCCCATTACCTGATTGCCGTTCAGATGATTCCATCCGGGCACTACATTCCTGTATTCGGGATTGCTGATATAATTTGTCGTATTGAGGTATTTCGCTTCCTTTTCGCCGAGCTCGATGTCGAGTCCGCCGAGTCTGTCGACGATCTTCTCGAAGCTGTTGAAATTAACGCTCGCATATCCCGATATCTTAATATCATAGGTCTGCTCGATGGTCTTGGCCAGAAGCGCCGCGCCTCTGGCTCTCGCCTCCGCACCGGTCTCCGCGCCGTGAGCGCCCTTTGCGTAAGCGGAATTGAGCTTATTCTTATCCCAGCCGGGGATATTCACATATGTATCGCGCAGCAGCGAGGTCATCTTGATCGTATTGTCCTTTGTGTTAATCGAAACGAGCATGATCGCGTCGGTATTGGCCGCGCCGTTGATCTGCTCCAGACCGAAGATCAGGTATGTGGTAACGTAATCCTCGCTCCTGGGGTCGATAAATGTATCCGCAACCTCATTTCCGTCGTTATCTATGATCTTGATCTCACCGTCATCACCGATGTTGATGGTTCCGTTCGGAAGCTCGTCGGTGGGTATCGCTGAACTGCCTATGATCTCATCCGTGTCGGGATCGTTGAGGCCCGCGTTCTGCTTTACGAATCTGGCAACAAAGCCCATGCAGAAGCTTCGTCCCGAGTTGGTCCCGAGTGCCCAGACAGCGAAAAGTATCACGGCTCCGAGGAAGATAAGTCCTATCTTGGCAGCCAGGGGCATACCCTTTTTCCTGCCGCCGTCATCATTGCCTCCGCCGTTCACGCCGTCTCCTTCCGGATCATCGGATCCGTCCGCATAGCCGTCATCGGTCTCGCAGAAATCCGCCTCCGTATACTCGTCACTTTCGTCTTCGGGATAGTATCCGTCTCCGGGATAACCTTCGTCATCGGAGAACTCACCGTCGCCGTCGAAATCTTCGCCTTCGGGCTCGTTCTCAAAAGACGCTTCGTCGCCGGCATCCTCATAGAACCCGTCCTCGGGCGCAAAATCATCAAATTCACTTTTTCTCATAATGTCCTTAATCCGTCCTTAATTCTTAAAGCTGTGTATGGGGGCCGGGATCCTGCCCTCACGCGCAATGAAACTCTCACACGAGAAGCTGTTTACGGGCATGATCGGAGCCTCTCCGAACAGTCCGCCGAAATTCAGTGTATCGCCAACCTTCATCCCGATAGCAGGGATAAGGCGTACGGCCGTAGTTTTCTGATTGACCATGCCGATGGCCATCTCATCCGCGATAATGCCGGATATAGTCGCTGCCGAGGTATCGCCCGGGATAGCGATCATATCGAGTCCGACGGAACATACGCAGGTCATGGCTTCAAGCTTTTCGAGCGTCAGCGCTCCGGCGTTGACGGCCTCGATCATGCCGCGGTCCTCGCTGACGGGAATGAACGCGCCCGAGAGTCCGCCTACATAAGAGCTCGCCATAACACCGCCCTTTTTAACCTGATCGTTGAGCAGGGCAAGCGCCGCGGTGGTTCCGGGCGCGCCGGGATGCTCCAGTCCGATCTCCTTTAAGATATCAGCCACGCTGTCGCCGATCGCGGGTGTCGGCGCAAGCGACAGGTCAACGATGCCGAAAGGCACGTTAAGCTCACGCGCGGCTTCCCTCGCAACGAGCTGGCCCACACGAGTGATCTTGAATGCGGTTTTTTTAATGGTCTCGCAGAGCACCTCAAAGCTCTCGCCCCTGACGCTCTCAAGTGCCGCCTTTACAACGCCTGGTCCGCTGACTCCGACATTGATGACCGCCTCACCCTCGGTCATGCCGTGGAAGGCACCCGCCATGAACGGGTTGTCGTCGGGCGCGTTGCAGAATACGACGAGCTTTGCACAGCCTAAGGATTCGGTGCCGTAAGAACGCTCGGATGTGAGTTTTACGATCTCGCCCATCTTGCGTATCGCGTCCATATTGATGCCGGTCTTGGTCGAGCCGACATTGACCGAGCTGCAGAGTCTGGTCGTTACAGCCAGCGCCTCGGGGATCGAATCGAGGAAAATGACCTCCTTGTCGGTCATGCCCTTGGAAATGATGGCGCTGTAGCCTCCGATCAGATTGACTCCGATGCTGCCTGCCGCCTCATCGAGCGTCTTCGCGATCCTGACGTAGTCGGCTGAGGTCCTGCATGCCGCGGCTCCGATCGTTGCGATCGGGGTGACCGATATTCTCTTGTTAACTACGGGGATGCCGTAGCTCTTCGCGATATGCTCTCCTACCTCCACGAGGCGTCCTGCCTTGCTGCGAATCTTGTTGTAGATGTTCCCGCACAATCTGTCGAGATCCCCGTCAATGCAGTCGAACAGGTTGATACCCATCGTGATCGTGCGCACATCCAGGTTTTCTTTCTCTATCATCGCGTTGGTTTCCGCGACTTCGGTAATATTGATCATTGCTTTCTCCCTTATATGCATCATCTCGTGAGTAAACTCACTCGATGTATATTCCTCGGTAACCCGACACAGGCTTCGCCTGTTTTGCCGTTCGAACAGAAAGTCCCGCTGCAAGCAAGCTTGCACGTGGCTTTCTCTCGACCGGCACACCTACGGTGCCGTCGGGTTACACTCGGTGCATCATGTCAAAGATCTCCTCGCGCTGCACCTTGATGCTGCATCCGATCTCGCTGCCGAGAGCCTCGAGATCCGACTCGGCTTCCTCAAAGCTGCGGTCCGACGCGGCCGTGTCCGCGATCATCATCATGTTGAAATATCCTGATACGATGGTCTGCGAAATGTCGAGTATGTTGATGTGATGGGCTGCAAGATATGTGCAGACCTTTGCGATGATCCCGACGGAATCCTTACCTACTACCGTGATGATTACCTTTTTCATTGCTCTTTATCCCTTTCCTTTTCTTACAATCTGATCAGCGCGCTCGGATCGTAGCGGTTCGCGACCATCAGATGAGTATCGGTCCCAAACCTCGTATCCGCCGTCAGAGCCTGCCTGACGGTCTCGTAGGCCAGCTCCTCGAGATTGTTTTCTTTGCTGATATGTCCGAGCACGACGTGTCTGAGCCTTTCGGTGCGTACCCGCAGTATCAGCGCCGCGCAGTCCTCGTTCGAGAGGTGACCGAGCGGAGAATTGATCCTGAGCTTCGTGGAGTAAGAATAGCTCCCGAGCATCAGCATATTCACATCATGATTGGCCTCGATGTAGAGCGCATCGCAGTCAGATAGCGCCTCGACCGTTTTCTCGTCGTAGACGCCCAGATCCGTCGCAAAGCCTATTTTTTCGCCGTCAGCCTCAACCGCGTAGCTTACCGGGTCGAGGGCGTCATGTGAGATCCTGAACGGCCTCACATGTATCGATCCCACATAAAAATCCGCATCGGGATCGACAGGTCTTTGCAGATGCGGTCCCGGAGCGGAAACCGCTTTTTTGCAGATATACTCCAGCGTGAGAGGCGTGGCGTAGATCGGCACGTTGAACTTACGCGCGAATACCGCCGCACCCTGAATATGATCGCAGTGATCGTGGGTTATGAGTATCCCCTGTATCATACCCGGATCTATACCGAGGGAGGCCAGTCCCTCCGCGATCTTTTTACAACTGATCCCGGCATCGACGAGCAGCTTTGAATCCCCCGCACCCACATAGATGCAGTTTCCGCTGCTGCCGCTTGCCAGCGCACAAAATTCCACCTGAAACAGACTCCTTACATTATTTCTTCCAGAAAAGCTCGATCTGCGAATTCTCACCGACCGGCGCCGTAAAATCCGCGGGCTTTCCGTTTACGCGGATCACGGCTTCGTTGCCCGAATGTCCCGATGTGTCGAACTCATAGAAATCAAGCACATCGACGAGCTTGTATTTCTCGCGTCCGGTGAGCACCACTGGCAGGCCGTTCACGATAACGGTTATCGGGTTCACGTTCTTTTTTGCGACAGGCTCCTCGGGCTGTTTTACTTCTTCCTCTTCGCGCCTGTATTCTTCCGCGGCAATACCGAAGTCCACCGAGAAATTCTCATATACCTTTTCATTGCCCAGAGCAATGATATTGTTGACGAGCACGGTACCCTCACGCGCCACGTCCATGTATTCGATCAGCTTGTCGACGGTGTAGTAATCGAGGACCTTTATGTCGTCGCCGTTCCTGATCTCGGTACCCTCGGTCACGCACTCGCTGCCGCGGTAGACCAGTCTCGGGCAGATGATCCTCTTGCCGTTAACGTAGAAGGTTATGCTCCTGCCGGCCTCGGCAATGTCCGATATCCGCGCATGCGCGTCCGGACCCGCGGTCGATTCTTTGATCTCGATGATGTCGTTCCTGATGATGCCCGAAGAAACCGATGCGGGATGCCCGTTGACCGTAACGGTGGCCGACTCGCCGGGCTCGCCCCTGATGAGCCTCCTCTGGCCGTTGACGGAAAACTCAAGCTCCTTTCCCCTGCGGGGGAAGAGGTTCTCGTTCGGGAAGCCCACTCCGGCCGCCGCGTCCATAACGGTCAGCCTGCCGTTGTCGTAGAGCTTTACGAGGTCTCCGTTGCATTTTACGAAAACGAAATTATTGTTCTGCTCGTAGTAGTTGAGGCAGATACCGATGGGCGTGATCAGCGTCGAATCCTTGACGATGTTGTTCTCGAGGAAACGTATCTCACCGAGCACCTCATCTCCTCTTAAGGCAACACGCTCCTTCGGAAGCTTGGCCACCGCCGCGAGCCTGTCGGTAAATCCGGGGATCTTTCCGCCGCCTCCGACCAGGAATATCGCGCTGACGGGCTTTCCGCCGTTGAGCTCGCTGATCTGCTTTGCGATGCCTGTCGCCAGGTCACCGACCGCACTGTCTATGGTAGACTTGACATCGTCCGCCGAAACGCTCTGCTTCAGCCCCATGATGTCGAGGTAAGCTATCTTTTTCTTTTTGCCGGAAAGAGCGATCTTGATATCCTCGGCGGTCTTAAACTCGACGAGGTACTTCTGCATGATCGCTTCGGTCAGGTAATCTCCCGCCTTCGGCAGCATGCCGTATGCCGTTACCGAACCGCCCTTTGTGATACAGATATCGGATGTTCCGGCTCCTATATCGACGAGCGCAAGGTTCAGCAGCCTGAACTTCTCGGGGATCGCCACATTGATCGCGGCGATGGGCTCGAGCGTGAGGTTTACGACGTTCAGGTTCGCGCGCTGGGTAGCCGCGTACAATCCGTCGATAACGTCCTGCGGAAGGAATGTCGCGATGATGTCCGCGCCGATCCTGCGGCCCTTATGGCCCTCCAGATTGGTGATCGGGATATCGCCGAGATAATACTTAATAACGGAATGATCGACGCAGAAAAAGCTGCCTTCGATCTTTTTTCTGAGCTCCTCATGGGCCTGCTCGACTCCGATCAGCTCCATCGAGCGGATCAGCTCATCGGTGATCACCATCTCATCGCCAAGCTCATAATCGGTCCTGACCTGCATGGTCTTGAGCACACGTCCCGCAGCGGCGATGCAGACCTCGGAAAGCTTCATGCTGAGCTTCTGCTCGAGCTCGCGGCGTACCTCTCCGATCGTGCCCGCGACCGCGTTAATGTCGTGGATCTGTCCGTCGAGCATGGCTCTGGTCTCATGAAAACGCACGGACTGCGCAACGATCGTGAAATCATGCGCGTGACGTCTGTAACCGACCGTACCTACTATGCTTCGTGTTCCGATGTCCAAACCGAATACAAGCTGTTCGTTCATTCCGCTATGCCTCCTCACCGTTCATCAGTGCTCTCACCTGAGCGAGGACTCTGCCGCCCTCTATGCCGTCGTGATTGTCTATCACGCCGGTGCAGTATGATCTGAACTCCTCATCGTCTGCCTGCGATGAGATAACCGATTCCGCGTACTCCCGCGTATAGCCTCTCGAAAGTATCAGTCTTCCGATACGTTCCTCCTTCGGCGCGTACACATACCAGATATCGGTGCAGAATTCATCGTATCCCGCTTCTTTTAATATCGCCGTCTCAACGAGCACCGCGCTGTATTTCTGCGGCCGCCCGTACATCATGCTCATGACCTCGCCGCGGTCGACCAGATCGATGATCCTCATGACCTCCCGCGTAACCAGCGGATGCGTGATTGAGTTCAGTTTTTGAAGCTTTTCATCATCGTTAAAAACAATATCCGCGACCTTTGAGCGGTCTATCTGCCCGTCGGGCTTAAGTATCCCGTCACCGAGCCATTCGAGCACCAGCGCGTACGACGGCCCGCCCTTCATCATCTGCCGGCGCGCGATGTCGTCCGTGTTGATATGGATCACCGGGAAATACCTGCATATCACTCCCGCGACATAAGATTTCCCGCTTCCGACGCCGCCGGTCAAGCCAATCACTCTCATAATCAGATCCTAACGCGCATCAGTGCGCCTCGTACCAGTCGTGTCCCGACGCTATTCCAACTTCAAGGGATACCGCCATATCGGCAGCTCCCCTCATTTCCTCGATAAGTATCTTTTTGACCTCGTCAACCAGCTCAGCCGGGGTCTCGACGAGCAGCTCATCGTGCACCTGGAGCACCAGCCTGGCCGCGGGCAGCTCACGCCTCAGTCTCGCATCGACATGTATCATCGCGATCTTGATGATGTCAGCCGCGGTGCCCTGTATCGGCGAGTTCATCGCCACACGGTCTCCGAACTGCCTCTGCATGTAATTCTGCGAGGTAAGCTCAGGGATAGGACGTCTCCTGCCGAAGCCCGTAACAGCGTAGCCCTTTTCGCGCGCGGTCTTTACGAGCCCGTCCAGATAGGACTTGATCTGCGGATAGGTCTCAAAGTAATCCGCAATGTATTTCTCGGCCTCCTTGATCGGTATGCCGAGCCCGTTGCTCAGCCCGAATGAGCTGATGCCGTAAACAATGCCGAAATTAACGGCCTTGGCGCGCGATCTGAGCTCCGGGGTAACCTCGTCGTAAGGAGTATGGAAAACCTCGGCCGCGGTCGCGCGGTGAATGTCCTTCGCGTCCTTATAGGCCGCGATCAGCTTCTCGTCGCCCGAGAGCGACGCCAGTATCCTCAGCTCTATCTGCGAATAATCCGCATCCACGAACAGGCACCCGTCCGCGGGAACAAATACTTTTCTGAGCTCTCTGCCGAGCTCTGTCCTGATCGGTATGTTCTGAAGATTGGGGTCGGTGCTCGAGAGCCTGCCGGTAGCGGTGACCATCTGGTTGAACGTGGTCCTGATCCTGCCGTCAGCCTCTATGTAGTCACCCAGTCCGTCCGCGTAGGTGGACTTTAGTTTGGTCAGCTTCCTGTAATCGAGTATCTTTTCGACCACGGGATCCTCGATCTTGATCTCTTCGAGTACCTCGGCCGACGTCGAATATCCGGTCTTGGTCTTTTTCCCGTGGGGAAGCCTCAGTTTTTCAAACAGTATGATGCCCAGCTGTTTGGGCGAATTGATATTGAACTTCTCTCCGACATAATCGTAGATCTCGTTCTCGATCCTCTCGATGTCGGAAGCCAGGCTCTTTCCGAAGCTCTCGAGCAGTTCGGGCCGAACCAGCACACCGACACGCTCCATGCCCGCCAGTGTATATATGAGCGGCATCTCGATATCGTAAAAGATGCGTTCCATGCCGCTTTCCTTAAGTCTCTCGCTTAAGGGGCCGTAGCAGCGGTAAGCCGAATCGCTCTCGTAAACCGCCAGCTTTATGATATCGTCGGGAGTCTCTTCGAACGCCGCTCTCACGCTGCGTTTTCCGAGCACATCCTTTGCGGAAGGTCTGATATCTCCTGTCACAAAACGGTAAACCGACGCGGGATCGTAGGAACCCGAGATCGGATCGAGCAGATATGCGGCAACCGACGCGTCAAACGCGTCCATAAAGCCCTCCGAACCGACCAGCTTAACACAGTTCTTCAGATCGAAGCCCGTCAGGCATACGCCCGAATCATCGAGCCTGGTCAGCAGATCGAGCAGGTATGTGCCGTTTACAAAGCCCTCCGCCCTGATGAAGAGGTGCTCCTCCTCACTGACGGTCAGCGCGATGCCGAGCATGCCCGATGCGTCTCCGAGCGCGGCTATGCCGATATGCGTACCGGTATGTCTCGCTCCGTCCGCGCTCGCGGCGGTAAGTCTCCCTGCCAGCTCCTCGATCCCGGACAGATCCGAGGTAACCTTATAGTCAATAGACGAGACAGCCTTCGTTTCGGTTCCGAAATCGGGCTTTAAAGACTTGAACTCCAGCTCATCGAAAACCTCGGCCGCAGCGGCGTTATCGATATGCGCGGACAGGTCTTCGAGCGTTAAGTCTCCCAGATCTATGTCCTTTTTGATCGTCGCGAGCTTTTTGCTGAGGAATGCTGCCTCGCGTCCCACCAGTTCATGCTCGTCGGTCTTCAGCAGATTGTTGATCGGCGAACGTGAGATGCCGATCTCCTTCCATGAGGCGGCCAGAGCCTTGAGTTCCTTGCCGTCGAGTCCCTCGAGCGCCGCGTACAGCGCTTCGACTGTCTTATATTTCGCGATAAGGGCGACCGCCGTCGCGGGTCCGACGCCCGGAACGCCCTTGATATTGTCGGATGAATCACCCTGCAGTCCTTTAAGATCGGGAATCGAGGCCGGCTCCACACCGAACTCCGAAACCACTCTCTCGGGATTTAGCGGGAAACTGCGGTCCGCCGCGCTCCCGTCCTTCGGGAGCTTGTATTTCGCGTAGAGCTCGTCCGTTTTCTTGGCTGTGGAATGGATGATCCACAGATTCGTGCGCTCGGTGACCAGCTGGAGATAATCGTTGTCCTTGGTCATGATGCGCACGGGTATATCCTTTTCAAAACGCGCCGCAAGGCTGCCGCAGAAATCGTCAGCCTCGTATCTCTCATCCATGAACTGCCTGATGCCGAGCCTTTTCAGCACATCCTGACAAAGCCCGAACTGTTCTCCGAGCGGCTGCAGGGTCTCGCCCCTGTTCGCCTTATAATCGGGATACAGCTCGCGCCTGAACGTGTTGCGGCTCATGTCCCATGCCACCGCGATATACGCGGGCTTCTGGTTCTTCATTATGGTCATCAGAGAACGCACGAAACCGAAGACCGCATTTGTGTATACGCCCTTCGATGTCTGCATTATCTTATAAAAATACTTGGCCTTCTCCTCGTCCGTCTTCGCGAACATCACCTCTGCGGGAAGGTTCCCGAAGAACTGTGTCGTAAGGAGACTCGAGCCGTCTATGATCAATAGGTATTTGTCCAAAACTGCCCCCGTGTAATGACTATTTTTACATTTTTACGCATAGTCATACATTGTTATTATATCATCTCTCGGAATACAATGCAATGCCGAGCTTTTCCGCGAAAAAGCGGGTGTTTCCGCATAAAACGGCTTATCTTGCCGCTTTTCTCCTGATCACAGCCACAGGGATCACCGCGATCGAGGCAACGATAGCCGCAGCGGCGTAGAGGCTGAAGGGAGGCACGAAATCGCTCCCGTTGATGCCCATCGCGTCGAGTCCGAGTATCAGAGAGATAATGGGTCCGATGATCATGGGGATCAGCACGGTAAAGCACATCCTGACGCCCTGTACCCTGCCTTCGCTGCCTGCCGGGATATTATCCTGGAAATTCGCGTTGAGTGCCGCAAGGAGCGAGAGCAGTCCGCCCATCATCACGATGCCGCCGGCATACAGCAGGAGGTTCCGAGCCGTGCCCGAAACATACTGTATGCAGTAGAAAGAGAGGATGCCGATAACTGTCATGAGAAGTACGGGGAAATAAAATCTCCTGCGCCCGTATTTGTCATACATGAATCCGAAGATACCGGTAACCACAGCGCTTCCGAGGATGATCACCGCCATCGGGATCACAAAGCCGTCTCCGAGCCCTAAGGTGATGATCAGGAAATTGATCAGATACGAATAGAATGTCTGCTGCGCGGTCCCGATAAGGCATGCGGCTATAAGTGTCACATACATCATCTTATTGCCGCGGATCGTCTCTCGCCTGAAACCGTAGAAGGTATCACCGAGCGTATCTTTAGCGCCTGCTTTTACGGCGCTCAGTCCTTTCGCGTCCTTCATGACGAAAAGCGCGATGATGCCCGAGATCAGCGGGATGAGCCCGATAACAACAAAAAATGCCGCATTGCTCTCGTTTGCCGAATTGTACAGACCTCCGAGTCCCACGAACACGATGACCACCGCTATGACGGGGAGGATCGAGAGGATGCCGTTTAACTTTCCCCTGTTCGTATCGTCCGTGTTGTCGGCCACCCATGCGTTGAAAGCGGCGTCGTTCGAGGTCGAGCCCGCGAACGTCATGATGCAGTCAAACAGTATGATGAGCACCGCCACCATGAATACCGAACCCGACGAAACCTTCATCGGGAGCAGCGCGAAGAGCATGATCGTAATGCCCCAGAATATATATCCGAAAGCTATGAAAGGCTTTCTCCTGCCCGCTCTGTCGGACCATGCGCCGGCAAAGACCGTCGTCGCTGTAGCCGCGACCGCCGAGAGGATGACCATCAGCGTCGTGACCCAGTAGGACATGTCGCTCCTGCCTGAATTGGCAAAAACATCCTGCGCGAAGGTCGCGAAGTACATGTTTTCGACGATCCACGCGATCTGTCCGATCAGTCCGAAGAATATCGCGTTGAACCACACTTTTCCGCCCAGAGGCGTAGCCTGTACACTGTTTGTGTTTTTTTCCATTTCCCCAACCCCTTTTGCATTTTCGTTGCGGGACGATACCGCTTAAAAACGCGGGATATCCCATAGAAAGATTATATTCATGAATTGTTGATTTTCAATACTCTATCATTTACAATCATACTTGAGAAAAAATGTCGGGGAGGTGATCATCCATGATCAGAGGCGAGGCCGATGAGGCCGTTTATCTCCGTTACCTCGACTCCGCTGCCGATGATGACCTTCGAACACTTCTCGAGCGGTACCGCGATCCGCTCACTCTGTTTCTCTACGGATTCCTGCACAATATGGAGGATGCCGAGGAGCTGATGCTCGACGCCTTTGCCGTCATCGCTTCCGGAACCGCCTCTTTCTCGGGCAAGAGCAGCTTTAAGACCTGGCTCTTCGCGATCGGACGCAATCTCGCCTATAAAAAGCTCAGACGCGATCATTTCTTTTTTGTCCCTCTGGATGAGGCGCTCACCGCCGACGACGGCGTGCCCGACGCCGAACTCTTAAAGGACGAACGTTCCCGGATGCTCTACGAAGCCATGAGCAGGATCAATCCCGAATACAGACAGGCGCTGTACCTGACATATTTCGAGGAAATGTCCGCCGATGAGGTCGCGGCTGTACTCAAAAAGAACCGCAAGCAGGTCTACAATCTGATCGCGCGCGGCAAAGAATCACTGAAAACCAGGCTCATTGAAATGGGCTTTGAATTATAACGGGCCTGCCCGTGAAAGGAATCATGATGACTTTTTTATTTCTCGACTCAGCCGCCGCAGGCTATATAACACTCGGCGCACTGGCTTTTGTCTTCGGAATTCTCGTTACTCTCCTCTGCATACGTGTCCGCGATCTGAACAAGGAGAAAAAGCATGAATAATGATGTTATGCGCGCCGCGATGGATGTATTCGCGATCCTGCTGATCGGCTATCTGGTATTCAGGGTCCTCCGTTTCATCAACAGAACGCACGCCCGGGTGGGCATACTTTATGTGGCTTACGGATTGCTGTGTACTTTTTTCTCCTCGGTCTACTGGCTGATCCATGTTCTTCTCGATACCGATTACCGTTTTCCGTTCGGTGCGAACGATGTCGGTGATATCGGCATGTTCCTGCTGTTTGCCTCCGCTCTCGCCATCATTTTTAAGGATGCCGGGAAAAAGGCTGTGCTCGAGGTCATCGGTACCCTGATATTCTCCGTTATCTCCGTGATACTCTGGATCATGTGGAGCGGCGAGGTCGTAAAGGATATCATATCCGGCATAGCTTTTGCCTACTTCTGCTGCCACGCCGTCCGTTCGGTCAGACTCTCACACGGCTTCAGGAGGCTTGAATGGATATTCTTCGCCGCTTTTGTACTGGGCATAACGGTTGTCGAGGGCTGGATCTCTTTTCTTCCCGAGCCTCTGAACATCATAGTCGATTCGGCCTGCTACGTTATCATGTACACAATGCTCGTTGCACTGATGTGCAATGCCTTCGTTAAGATCGTCCGTTCAAAAACAACCGCCGATGCCGCAGCAGCCGTCTCGATGTCCGCGGTCTGCTTCGCCTGGGGGCTCTCCTCGATGTACATGAGTGCTGAGCCGATGTACTTTTTCCCGCAGTTTTGCAGCTGGATATCACTGATATTCTTTACCGAGTCCTATATCACATACACCACGCTCGGTACTCCCGCGGTCTCTCCCGCAGAAAAGGAGGCGGCGCGATGATATATTCGGAAAATATCCTTATCTGCATAGAAATACCGCTTCTGATCTCGCTGCTGTTCATTGACCGCGCATCGAGGCGTTTTGTCGGATCGTTCATCATGGGCATGATCGTATGCCTGCTTTCTGCGTATATCAGCGCATTCTTGAGCAGAGCCTCGGGTGTCGACGCGCAGACCGCGTCTGTCTACTACTCGCCCGTTGTCGAAGAGATCATGAAGATGCTGCCGTTGCTGTTTTACATGTTCGTTTTCTATCCGAGCGACAGGAGGCTGTTTATCTGCGGTACCGGCATCGGGCTGGGTTTTGCCACCTTCGAGAACTGCTGCTATATGCTCTCGTCGGGTTCGGGCGATTTCACCTACATCCTGATACGCGGCCTGTCGGTCGGTGTGCTGCATCTGGTATGCGCCCTCGCGCTGGTCATCATTCTCACGGACGCGCGCAGGCTCCGGGTGCTCTCGGTCGCCGGAATATTCGGCGCGCTCTCGCTTTCCGTAACACTGCACGGCATATACAATCTCCTGGTATCGGAACCGGGCCCGGCTTCATATATAGGCTACTGCCTGCCCGCAGCCGCCGCTGCCGCGCTCTACATACCGGGCCGGCGCCGCATCATGGGCAGGAGTTCCGGTGACAGGTCTGCCTGATATCAGGGTCAAAGAATAAAAAGTAAAAAATAAAAATTTTTTCATACAGGTGAGTAATCTGCCCTCCAAACGGTACTAATGGGTGAAAACGTATTCGGGGGGATGCGGATCATTGGGGGAAGGAGGAGTTTTATATGAAGTATGATAATGACAGTGCGTTAAATGAGATCACGCGCAGAAAAGACGTACTTATCCGTGATCATAAGCGCAAAAAGATTGCGGAACTGGCTGCGGCGACCGCTGTTGTCGGGGTGATGCTCGTACTGTCGTTCATGAACATGAACCGGATCGCCGGCGTAGGCGAGATGTATTCCGTATACGGCTCCTTCCTGCTTTCGGATTCCGTCGGCGGATATGTACTGGTCGGTGTGCTCTGTTTTGCCGCCGCAGTCATCATCACTCTGCTCTGCGTACGCAGATGCAGCCGCAAGGATCGTCCCGCCTCAGGCGAGGAGCGTGACAGCGCGCTTTAATCCTTGCGCCATGCCCGTTCGGGCAGATTACTTTGCCAGCTACTTTTATTCTATATCTAGGACAGGGGTACATGTCATCAGCGGCATGTACCCTTGTTCTAGTCCGTGTTTTAACACCTGTTAAATCATTATTGACTATTATCCGCCCTATTGCTATTCTTAATATGAAATCCATTGTTTACACGTTTAAAACCGGGTGTTTTCGAGCAACTTAGAAACGGAGGCAGGCATGAGACAGCATTATCTTACCGTAGTTAAGGATAACGATATAAGGGTTGAGCAGGCGATCAACCGTCAGGTATCCGAAGAGGGTTCGCCTTATTTCGGCGGCTTTCGCGATCAGTTCGACCTCATTGAGGCCAAGTTCGCGATCTATCAGACCATGCTGATGATCACCGCTTATGTGACGCCCGAGAGCCGGTTTAAGGACTCTGCCGCCCTGTACGAACGGATCCTTGCCGGCTTTGATTTCATAAAGAGCGTGCAGCATGAGGACGGTTCCTTTGACTTTAACGACTGTAATTTCCATTCCGCCCCCGACACTTCCTTCTGCATAAAGCGCATGCTGCCCGTATACTGCCTGTTGGAGAGGGATTTTTCGGACAGAGCCGATATCGCGCGCATCCTCTCGATCATGAAACCGGTCATACTCAATGCGGCCGAGTCCGTAAAACACGGCGGTTTCCACACTCCGAACCACCGCTGGGCCATAGCTTCGGCGCTATGTATGTGCACTAAGGTGTTCGGCGATCCCTCATTCGCGGAGTCTGCCGGGAGGTATCTCGACGAAGGCATTGACTGCAACGAAGACGGCGAGTACACTGAGCGTTCTGCGGGCAATTACAACCGCGTCACCAACAATGCCCTGATCATGCTCGCAGCCGCCACAGGCGACGATACCTACTGTGAATACGTCATCCGCAACCTTCGTATGATGCTCACCTACATCGAACCCGACGGCAGTATCTTCACCAACAATTCCACGCGTCAGGACCGCGGTAAGGTCTACTATCCGACCGACTATTATTTTGAATATCTCTATATCGGGCATAGATACAATATTCCCGAATTCCTCGACGCCGCAAACTATATCTTCGGTCTGTGCGACATGAAAGGGATCCCGCATCAGGACTGCGCCTGCGAATTCATGCTGCTGCCGGAGCTTATCGATCTTGAGCACGACGGCTGCGGCATTCCTTCCGAATACCGCCGTTTCTACACCGACTCAAACATCATCCGCGCGCGCTCGGGACGTTTTTCATATTCGGTCATCAGCGGCTGTTCGAGCTTCCTGTATTTCAGATCCGGGTCGCTCACCTGCGGTTTTAAGCTCGGAGCGAGCTTTTTTGAGCACAGGGCCTTCGTTCCCGAAAAGCTTGAGGCGCTGCGCCCCGACGGGACTCATGCGGACAGGGCTTATATCGATTCCGGCGCTCCCGTGGTATTCAGGCTATATCAGAAAATGGAGGGCCGCTACAATCTCCCGTTTTCCGAAAAGCCCGCGACCCCGGACTGGCACAAAATGGACCATTCAAAGAGAGGCACCGTCCCCGGCACCGATATGATCTTTGAGTTTACCGTAATTCCCACGGACGACGGCATAGACCTTGATCTGAACGTATACGGCACGGATAACGCGCCGTTCCGCCTCGAGCTCAGCTTCGATCCCGGCTGCAGGGCCGAGAGCGAGCATTTCATCGCGGAAGGCAGAGCCGGCGCGGGTATGGTCGCAAAGGACGGCACGCTCACCGTGACCAAGGGGAATGACGAGATCGAGCTTGGTCCGTGCTTCGGCTCGCATAATTTCACCGCGGGCAAGTTCGGGAGCGAACCGCGCAATCCGGAGTGCTTTACCGTATATCTGACCGATATTACCCCGTTTGAGCACAAGCTGCATATCAGGGCGCTGCCGGCATCATATTAAAGCAAGTCATATACACATTCTGTGTATTTTTCTAAACAGTCCATAAACAATCACTCTTTGCATTGACCTGACACTATTTTTCGTGTATCATTTCTATTGTTACAGATAATATTAACAGTAATGATGCAAAGGGGGTTATTTATGACCAAAGATCAATTTATCAGAGCAAATAAGCAGACATTTGTTATCAACATGATCGTGCTGGCTTCGGCTATCCTGCTGATGCTGTTCCAGGGCCTGAAAACAGGCTTCAATTTTATCGTTATCAGTGAGCTGATCACTTCTGTCATCTCATGTGCTCTTATGGTGGCCGGCATTACAAAAGGCCGCGACAACAAACTCGGGCTCACTCTCATACTGGTCGGAGCGGCATTGCTGTACATAGTCATCATGCTGGTCCAGAATGACCTCATCTTCTTTTCATACGGACTCCCGATACTCATCTCATGCATCGTATATATGAATGCCAAGGCATGTATGATGGGCAGTGTTGAGCTGTTCCTCCCTTATCTGATCGTTCTCATACGCAATGTGGCGGCCGGCACCGGCGATCTGAAGGCATACATGATCGATACCGTAGTCCTGATACTGGCCATCGTGGCTGCCAACATGGTCGTACGCATGCTCTTAAGATTTACCACCGAGAATACCGATGCCATCAAAAAGGCTTCCGATGAGCAGAAACAGACCGCAGACCGCATCATGGCCACTGCGGATGATGTGCGCGAAATGTTCGGCAGGGTCAAAGATAATATGGCCTCTCTCCAGAACATAATCAGCGGCAATAACCAGGCCATGGAGCAGATCGCGCAGAGTACCGAGAGCACGGCGCAGGCTATCTCGGTTCAGGCCGAGAAATGCCGCGAGATCAGCGATCAGACCGATGCTACCAGGGAAAGCAAAGACCGGATGATCAGTGCCGCCCGCGCAGCCGACGGAGCTATCGACAGCGGAAACAAGGTACTTAAAGACCTTCGCGAAAAAGCTCATGATGTAGAGACCGTCAGCCGTGAAGCAATAGACGCAACCGCTGTAGTAACCAATAAGATCACTGACGTTCAGGAGATTCTGAAATCGATCCTTAAGATCTCCGGACAGACCAACCTGCTGGCTCTTAACGCATCCATCGAGGCCGCCAGAGCCGGTGACGCCGGACGCGGCTTTGCCGTTGTGGCCGAGGAGATCAGAAATCTGTCCGAGCAGACCAATGATGCTTCAAACAAGATCACCGAGATCATTGACGAGCTCACCGGAAATATCAGTTTCACGGCCGCCAGCGTTGAAAAGACCATGGATACGGTCAGGGAGCAGAACGACATGATCGCGGCGACCGGCGAAAGCTTCGATCTGATCAGCCAGAATGTATCGGATCTGATCACTCAGTTCTCCGGTCTCGAGCAGGGCGTGAACACGATCGCACGCAGCACCTCAGAGATCAATGACAGCATAACTAATCTGTCCGCGACCAGTGAAGAAGTCTCTTCTCTTTCAAACGAGGGCGTTTCATCCTCGAACGCTGCGGTATCCGCATGCACGGAGCTCGGCGACATGTTGCTCGGTATCTATAAGGCTATCGACAGCCTTTCGGCTTAAACCGGCTACCCGTAATTTATCATTGACCTTATGGGCATAAATGCCGATAATATTAATGGGGCAGTATTTTACTGCCCCATTAAGGAGGTTTGCGGTTAATGTATAATTCGGGTGCGGGTTTATTCGCTCTTGTACTTCATCTGATCCTGTATCGTAAGGCATTCGGAAAAGACGCGGTTCAGGCCGGGTCTAAGACTGCCTCGCGCTTCAGGGCTTTCCTCATTGCCTCGGAAGGCTTTTTCCTGTTTGATGCCGCATGGGTTTTTTTATACGAAAACCGCGGTATTTCCGCCGTCTTCCCCTTCCTCTACTCTGCTACCGTTTTTTATTTTATCTTCATGCTGCTTACCATGCTTACATGGGCACGCTATATAGTTGCATTTCTGGATAAGCGCGGACGCCGTTCCAAGACACTGCTCTATGCGGTTTGGGCGATATTTACGCTCGGACTGATACAGCTGATGGTCAACCGTTTCTTCCCCTTCATTTTCTCCTATACTGATGACCATGAGTATGTCATGGAGCCCGGCAGATATATCTCGATCGCCCTGCAGATCGCGCTGTACGTGGTCATTTCTTCATATCTGCTGTATATAGCGGTCAGATCCAGAGGCAGGGAGCGTGAGCGCTACGCCGCTGTCGGTTTTACCACTCTCATGCTTGAGGTTTTCCAGATACATCAGTTCTTCGGCCCGCAGATGCCGTTTTATACGATGGGACTCGTGCTCGGAACGGCCATCATCAACTCCTACGTTATAAACAGCGAGCTCAGAGACAAGGAAACATACGACAATATTGCCACGATCCTCGCAGAAGATTATGAAGTAATGTTCTACATCGACATTAATACCGGCGAATTCCTCGAATTCTCAAAGAGTTCGCAATACGAATCGATGGAAGTACCCACCGCCGGCAAGGATTTCTATGCCGAGACCCGCGAGAACGCCGCAAGATACGCCCATCCTGACGACCGCGAGTTCGCCGTGAGCCTGTATTACAAAGACGTAATGATCGGCAACCTTGAAGGCAGAAAGTCATTCTCCTACAAATATAGGATAAGAGTCGGCGAAGCATATAAGTTCTTCCTGTTTACCGTGATGCGTGCCCATGACGACAGGCACTTCGTTATGTACGTTAAGGATATCGAAAAAGACATAATGATCGAAGCCGAGCGTAAGGAGAACCAGAAAAAGCAGATCACGTTTACCCGCATAGCCGAGAGTCTGGCTTCGAACTACGACATGATCTACTATGTGGATGTGCGTGATTCACACTATATCGGCTACGAGACCAGCAACATCTACGGTCAGCTCGAGATACAGCAGTCCGGCGATGATTTCTTCGGCGAGAGTCTGGTGAACATTCCCCAGATCGTTCATAAGGGCGACAAGGATGCCGTAACCACGTTCCTGAGCCGCGACAACATGATCTCCGCTCTCGAGGACAAAAAGATGCGCAGTCTCGACTACCGTCTGATGGTCAACGGTAAGCCGCAGTACTGCCGCATGGTCGTACGCAAGACCAGCGACGGCAACCATTTCATCATCGGTGTGGAAAATGTCGACGCCGAAGTCCGCAAGGCAAAGCAACAGCTCAAGGCGCTGAATACGGAAAAAGAGCTGGCGCGCCGTGATGAGCTGACCGGTATAAAAAATAAAACGCATACACCGAGCTGGAGCAGACTGTCCAGTCAAATATCGACAAGGGCGTGGATTATTTCCCGTTTGCGATCGTCGTATGCGATGCCAACAATCTTAAAGTGATCAACGATACCGAAGGCCACGTGGCAGGCGATGAATACCTCAAAGCCTCTGCGAAGCTTCTCTGCGATATATATGTCCACAGCCCCGTATTCAGGGTCGGCGGCGATGAGTTCGCGGTATTCCTGCAGAGCAGCGATTACGCAAACCGCGATGCGCTTTTACAGAAGCTGCGCGACCGCGTGCTGGAGAATCAGCGCACGAATGCCAGACCGATTCTGGCATCGGGTATGTCCGAATTCATTCAGGGTACCGACACTCTCGTATCCGAGGTATTTGAACGCGCCGACAGGGAAATGTACGAGAATAAGGCAGAATTAAAAGGCGGACAGCCTCAGGCTGTACGGTAAAATAATAACAAGGCCAACAACAAGACAAGGGGACGGTTCTTCTGTCTGCGCAATTCGCAGACAGAAGAACCGTCCACAGTGTCTTATAATCACACCTGTCCGAACAGTTTGCCGTCCTCGACATCGATCGTGATCGTATCTCCGTCCTTTACCGCGTCTGAAAGGATCATCTTGGCCGCTAAGGTCTCGACCTCCTTCTGGATGAAACGCTTCAGCGGACGTGCGCCGAATACCGGATCAAAGCCGTTCTCGGCAACGAAATCCATCGCTGCGGGGCTCAGTTCGATCCTGATCCTGCGCTCCTCGAGACGTTTGTTTACATCCGCGAGCATCAGGCGGACGATGCCGGCGACATTGTCCTTGGTCAGAGGCTTGAACATGATGATCTCGTCGAGACGGTTCAGGAACTCGGGCCTGAAGTGGGATCTGAGCTCCTCATGAACCATCTTGTCGGCCTCTTCGCTGATGCTGCCGTCGGCTTCGATGCCGTCGAGCAGATACTGCGAGCCGAGGTTCGAGGTCATGATGACAATTGTATTTTTGAAATCCACCGTCCTGCCCTGCGAATCGGTGATACGTCCGTCATCGAGTACCTGGAGCAGTACATTGAACACGTCGGGATGTGCTTTTTCGATCTCATCGAAGAGCACTACCGAGTAAGGCTTGCGGCGTACCGCTTCGGTCAGCTGGCCGCCCTCGTCGTAGCCGACATATCCGGGAGGCGCTCCGATAAGACGCGATACCGAATATTTCTCCATGTATTCGCTCATATCGAGACGTACCATATTGCTCTCATCATCGAACAGACTCTCGGCGAGAGCCTTGGCCAGTTCGGTCTTGCCGACACCTGTAGGTCCCAGGAACAGGAACGAACCGATAGGCTTTGTGGGATCCTTTATGCCCGCCTTTGAACGTATAATGGCCTCTGTTACCAGGTTAACGCCCTCATCCTGACCGATGACGCGTCTGTGCAGTTCATCGCCCAGATGCAGGGTTTTCTGCTTTTCTGTCTCGGACAGCTTCGATACCGGGATACCCGTCCAGCGCGAAATGATCTTCGCGATCTCTTCCTCGTCAACGCACTGGCTTAAGAGCTCCATCTTCTGTCCGTCGGCATCTCTCTCGGCATTCTCCAGCTGGCGCTTGAGTTCGGGCAGCTTGCCGTATTTGAGCTCGGCCGCCTTATTGAGGTCATAATCGCGCTCTGCGGCTGCGATCTCGTTGTTGACCGAATCTATCTCCTCACGGATCTTTGTGATCATCTCAACGCTGCTCTTCTCCGCGTCCCATTTGAGCTTCATGTGCTCAAACTCCTCACGCTTGTCGGAGAGCTCCTGCTGCAGCGCGGCCAGCCTGTCTGCGCTGTTTGCGTCGGTTTCCTTCTTAAGTGCCGCCTCTTCGATCTCGAGCTGCATGATGTGACGGCGCAGATCGTCGAGCTCGACCGGCATCGAATCCAGTTCCGTCTTAATGAGCGCACAGGCCTCATCCACGAGGTCTATCGCCTTATCGGGCAGGAATCTGTCGGTAATGTAGCGGTTCGACAATGTAGCCGCCGCAACGAGTGCCGAGTCCGTTATCTTAACGCCGTGGAACAGCTCGTAACGCTCCTTGATGCCTCGAAGTATCGATATCGTATCCTCAACCGAGGGCTGGTCGACCATGACAGGCTGGAAACGACGTTCCAGAGCCGCGTCCTTTTCGATATACTTGCGGTGTTCATCGAGTGTCGTGGCGCCTATACAGTGCAGCTCACCGCGGGCCAGCATGGGCTTGAGCATATTGCCTGCGTCCATCGAGCCTTCGGCCGCTCCGGCACCTACTATCGTATGTATCTCATCGATGAACAGGATGATCTCGCCATCGGATCTCCTGATCTCCTCAAGTACGGCCTTCAGCCTCTCCTCGAACTCTCCTCTGTACTTCGCGCCGGCTACCAGTGCGCCCATATCGAGCGCGAACAGTCTCTTGTTCTTAAGCCCCTCGGGCACATCACCGGCCACTATACGCTGCGCCAGTCCCTCAACAACCGCTGTCTTGCCGACACCGGGCTCACCGATCAGCACAGGATTGTTCTTGGTCTTACGCGACAGAATACGGATCACGTTCCTGATCTCGACATCACGTCCGATAACGGGATCGAGCTTACCGTCCTTTGCCTTCTGCACCAGATCCTGACCGTATTTTTCCAGGGTATCGTAGGTTGCCTCGGGGTTGTCCGAAGTGACCGTCTGGTTGCCTCTGACGGTCGAGAGCACCTTTAAGAAGCTCTCCCTGTTGATGCCGTAGCTCTTGAACAGTTCCTTGATCGCACGGTTCTGATGTTTGATCAGCGCGAGGAACAGATGCTCGACCGACACATAGGAATCTCCCATCGCCTTCGACTCATCCTCGGCCGAGGTCAGCACGGTATTGAGGTCGCGGCTGATATATATCTGCCCGCCTCCGCTGACCTTGACCTTTGCGTCTAGGAGTTTCAGCGCGTTGGCCTTGAAGCTCTCGAGGTCGATACCCATCTTCCCGATGAGGCCCGCGATCAGGCTGTCGTCGATATCGAGCAGCGCATAGAGCAGATGCTCCTGGTCGATCTCCTGATTACCGTAATCATTTGCTATCTTCTCGCAGCGGTTGACCGCTTCGATCGATTTCTGAGTGAATTTATTAATGTTCATATAAACACCCCCTTCGGGCTCTGTGTTCTACTTCTTGTATAACACCATTATATCACCTCTTTTAGCACTGTCAAGGGGAGAGTGCTAATTTTTCTGAAAATTCTTTAGTATAGGTACGACATGGGGACGGTTCTTCTGTCTGCGCACTTCGCAGACAGAAGAACCGTCCCCATGTCTTTCCCTGCCATCTCCATTTCCGGACTATCCCATCTCTTGAAAGCTTATTTAAATTCGTACCGCATCCTGAAGGTATTTCCTTCCACCGTCACATGTCCCAGCGCGCCGCTCACTATCGGCATCATCGGAGGCAAGTGGCCGATATCGAGGTCGAGTATGATCGGCACATTGTATTTTGACAGAACTCCGACCGCTGCAGCGATCCTGTCAAAATCGCCCCATGCGTCATCGTACTGCAGCGGGCGTCCGATCAGGAAACCGCTCGCGTGCTCGAACCAGCCGGCCTGGTCGAGATTCCACAGGGCGCGCCTGATGCTCATCACATTGAGGTCGCAGGCCTCTAAGAACCAGAGTATGCCGTCATCCGCGTATCTCGCGGCGAAATCCGAAACCCTGTCAAAAGGCGTACCGACGAGATTCGCCAGGCAGTCGAGGCAGCCGCCGATCAGCCTGCCCTGTACCTTGCAGGCGCCTACCGAGGCCGTGATCTCGTTCGGTCCCATAAATGCCCTGAGTTTGAAATCCTCGGTAACATTATAAGTCGCGAACGGGTTCTCTTCGCTCTTTAACTGTTCTTTTTCCCATTTATCGTAATTATGCACTTCCGAGACCTTGCCGCACATAACGCCGAAGGCATCGTTCAGTGAAGGATGGAGCTCTCCCATTCCGAAATCGGACACGCACGGTCCGTAGATCGCCGCTGTATCGGCGAGCACGGGCAGTGTGAAGGTCAGGTTGGTATTGTCCGAGTAGCCCATGAACCACTTGGGCTCAGCCTTCCCTATCGCGTCAAAATCCACAAAAGGCAGGTCCTCGCACATCGTCTCCCCGCCGCCGCAGGAAATGATCGCGTCGCTCCTGTCGTTTAAGAAGAAATCATTGATCTCCGCGCCGCACAGCTCGGGCGTGTTTGATTTGCCGATGCCGGCATCCGCGCAGGCATTCGGACCGAGCACGATACCGTAACCCATTCCCTTAAAACGCTCCTGCGCCGCGGCAAACAGCGACTTATACGGCTCTGTCGCGCAGCCGAACGAAGGCGCTATAAAACCGATCCTGCCGCCGTCATTTAAAAAATCAGGGTATCTCATACTACCTCCTCCGTATCACTATGTAAAAATCCCAATATGCGTCAAAACAATATCACGCGATCCCCTTTGACTCGGATGACTGTATCCTGCTCATCCTCGCGTAGCTGCCGCCGAGAGCCACCAGCTCGTCATGGGTTCCGCTCTCCTTTACCCTGCCGTCCTCGATAACGAGTATCTTGTCCGCGCTGCGTATGGTCGAGAGCCTGTGCGCGATCGCGATGATCGTGCGTGAACCTGCGATCCCTGCGATGGCCTGCTGTATCTGCTGCTCCGTCTCCACATCAACGGAGGCTGTTGCTTCATCGAGAATGATAACGGGTGAATGTCTGAGTATCGCCCTCGCGATCGCCACTCTCTGCTTCTGACCGCCCGAGAGCCTTAAGCCTCTCTCGCCGACCAGCGTATCGTATCCGTCCGGCATCGCCATGATGTCGTCATGTATATTTGCCGCTTTCGCTGCTTCTTTTATCTCATCGAGGTCCGCCTCGGGAACCGCATAACCGATATTCTCGGCAATGGTTCCGTTAAACAGGAACGTATCCTGCAGAACGGGCGAGATATTGCGCCTCAGGCTCTCGATCGTTACATCGTTGATATCGTGTCCGTCGAGAAGTATCTGACCCTGTGTGGGCTCGTAGAACCTCGAAATGAGCTGTGTGAGCGTCGTTTTGCCCACGCCTGTCGGTCCGACCAGAGCGAGCATCTTTCCGGGTTCGCACTTGAAAGAAATGTCCTTAAGAACCTCTCCGCCTGTCTTGTACGAAAAGCTTACGTCCTTAAATTCGATCGCGCCTTCCACCTTCTTCAGCTCCACAGCGCCTTCCCTGTCTTCGATCTCGCAGGGCTCGTCAAGGACCGCCAGCACTCTTTCGGCGCCGGCCAGCGCCTGCTGCATATTTTCGAGGAGGTTCGCAAGTCCCGTGATCGGTCCGTAGAAAAGGGAAAGATACAGCAGGAATGCTACGATATCCTCTACCCTGAGGCTCTCTTTCCATGCGAGATATCCGCCGAAGGAAACGATCAGCACGGTTCCGAGCGAAGAGATAAACTCTACGGTCGGATGGAAAATCGCACTGATCTTAAGCGCTGTAAGCATCGCCTTGATATGTTCGAAATTCTTCTCATCGACACGTCCGGTCTCGTACTCCTCGCGTCCGAAAGACTGGATCTCATGGATTCCCGAAAGATTGTCCTGCAGTTTTCCCGAGAGTTCGCCCATCTTTTTCTGGGAAATGCGGAAGAACGGGCGGACCTTTTTGGAAAATATAATGCCCGAGATAAAGATTAGCGGGATGGGCGCGC